>Ga0302252_1000045_pt1 | contig 175085 bp, 136 predicted proteins | sample AAG_RA_Leu_MG_FD_193511 | JGI IMG/M metagenome (GOLD analysis project Ga0302252, IMG submission 193511) | Enriched activated sludge microbial communities from anaerobic digester in WTTP, New Holstein, Wisconsin, United States - AAG_RA_Leu | ecosystem: Engineered > Bioreactor > Anaerobic >... | reverse complement strand
CGTACAAACATACGCAAATGTATTGATTTTTTCCCTTGCGTCACCCATTCGGGTGATGCAAAAATCACAAATATCTCATTGTGTGATTGTTGTAAAAATGTCTTTTAAAATGTGTCGAAGTCAGGAGAAGTTCTTAATTTTAGATTGAAAAATTATAAAATCGACCAAGAATAACTTCAAAAAGGTAAACTTTCATAAGAAGTTTATATTTTACTGAAAATTTTGATGACTGTATGGACAGACTCTAATTAATCTATGAGTGAAGAAAGCCTTTTCAAAGAGATAATAAACTTTAGTTAAAACATACAGGAAAGTCGAATTTTTTTATTTAAAATAGAAGATGGGATTTTGGATCGCCCATATAAAATGGCTGACGATCTTTTTTGTTCTGTTTGGCTAAAAGCCAGATGGAAAAACAATGATGGCAGTACTCAGTAAAATATTATATAATTTGATGGTTTGTCATGTTGAATCATTACCGAAATTTATGGAATTTGGATTTCGATTGATCAGGCCGACCATTTTCCGGGAATAGTAGCTCCACAACGAGGACAACGGCCATTTTCTATCACCATTTTTTTTACCTTGAATCCTATCCTTTCTACTAAAGAGGTTTTGCATTTTGGGCAAAAGGTGGTGCCTTGCTCTGCTCCGGGAACATTACCTATATAAACATATTGCAGGCCATAATTTTCGGCAATTTTTTTTGCTCTTTCGAGAATGCTTACCGGGGTAGGTGGTAAACGATTCAGTTTATACTGGGGATAAAAACGGCTGAAATGCAGCGGAGTATCTTTAAATCCATTGGAAGACAGCCAACGACACATCTTATCGATCATTTTTTCATCATCGGTCCATTTAGGAACAATCAGATTGGTTATCTCGAGCCAGACTCCCTTTTGTTTGAGTTTGACCAAGGTATCGAGCACAGGCTGCAATGTGCCATTAGCAAGCATAGTATAAGTGTCGTCATCGAAAGCTTTCAGATCGATGTTAGCTGCATCTATATAATTGCAAAGTTCATCGAGAGGAGCAGGATTAATATATCCGTTCGAGATGAGTAGATTTTTTATACCGGCTTTTAGCGCTAGGCGAGAAGTTTCGAGTGTATATTCATAAAAACTAACGGGCTCAGAATAAGTATAGGCAATGCTTTGGCATTTTTGTGCCTTGGCTTGTTTCACAGCTTCTTCGGGTGAAAGTGAATAATTACGTGTTTTATCGGGGCTGGTTTGCGAAATTTCCCAATTCTGGCAGTTCAAACAGGTAAAGTTGCAACCAGCTATTGCCAAGGAGAATGATTGAGAACCAGGTAAAAAATGATAAAGTGGCTTCTTTTCGATAGGATCCACATGAATAGAACATGGATTCGACCAAGCAAGAGTAATTAAACGACCCTTTCGATTTTCTCTTACCCTGCAATCACCTCGTTTACCAAGCTCTATCGTACATGCATGAGGGCAAAGTTTACACTTGATTCCTCTCGGTGTGTTCATATAAAACATGGCTTCATGCCCCTCATCACCCAAACTAGCTGGATTCATGCTAAAGACATCCAACCCTTTCCATGCCAGAGCCATCCCACAAGCACCACATAACGAATTCTGTAAAAAATCCCTTCTTGTCATGCTATTGTTTCCTTTACTTCCATAATTCCATTTCACAAAGTTACTTCATTTTAGAAAATTCAACAGAAGATTTATTAAATATTTTAAGCATAGTTTCATGAAATGGATAAAAAATGAATGGAGTCTCTTTATCAAAAAAGCCCTTTGTGTTGAGATGGCGTATTATCGAGAACAAAATATTTACCGTTGAGAAAAGTTGCAGGGTAGATTTCCCACCGCCTGAATAATAATTGTTCGGGTTGAATCTTTTTGTAATTATCATCGTACTGAGTTTCTTCATGAGTACAAACCTTTATAATAAGAACCCTGTTTTTAATGATGAAAATATCATGGTTTCTTTTGGGTATGAACAATTGGCCTGATATTTTGGAAAAGTTTTTTATACAATGAATCCCTTGCCTGATTTTTTGTTTCGTTATGATTATTACCTGCCTCTTTTCCAATATTCTATTCTTGAAATACGGCTATCTTATTAAATCCTCCTAACCTCATAATAAATAGTTAAAATGTAAAGAGTAAATAATATTTTTTCATTCTTCTATTGCAGGATTAAATAAATTCATTCATAATACGTTACGAAATATGTAAGAAAGGGTTAAGTCAGGCTCGAGTCTTTCTCTTTTCGTATTCTGAAGGATTTCGTGATTTAAAAAAATGGAATAATCATTAAAATAATAAGATAAAAATATCCTTGGAAATTTTAAGCCCTTTATAAATGCAATAAACGGCAAAAAATATACACAAAAACAAATAATGATTAGATACAAACTTAAATCCAGATAAAACTGAATTTTATTCGTTTCAAGTGAAAATTGGATTTTTAGAATTTTTAGTGCAATTGGTTATATTTGAATACTTTTCAATTTGTTTGATTAATTAGTGGGGAAAAACAAATAAATTTTTCAAAGGATTTGTGGAAGTTTCCAGAAACTATTTTTATCAGATGATGATACTTTTTAACTTTATCGAAAATATCATTTTAATTTCGATTTAAGTCGATAATTTTTTATAGTTTATAATTCATAATAGAAGCAATAATGCAGATGAGTGTAATAATGGATGCAGTGGCTGGGATACCCAAGAATGGGATTAGGAAGAGTGTTGGAATCAACATGCCAAGTGTAGCACCCGCAAGATCGGCGGCATAGAATTTGGCTGCCAGAGTTTGAGAAGTAGCGAGACTAATTCTATACAACAATCCCATGAGATAGGAAAGCCCAATCACGTCGGCAAAAATGATGAAGTAAGAAAGGAATTCTGGAAACCTCCATGGGCCAATACGGCTAAGAATAGCAGAGGGGACCAACAAGGTCAATCCCATAAATAAAAGAACAAAAGAAGGTTTTGCATTTGAAAATGATTTCGAAAGAGAGCCTAAGGCTAAGCCCCCCATGAAAAGTCCAAAAATTAGACCGGTTAAAATATAAAGGTTGCCCAAAATGATTTGTGTAAGCAAAAGGATTAAAATTTGGCCTGTTGAGGCAGTAAATCCACCTAAAAATACTATTATTCCTTTGCGGGGTTGGCGCCACAGAAGAATTATGATCAGCACGATAATTGCGGGGAAAATCCATAAAAGCTTAGCTGAATTCAACCTGAGCCAGTAAAATGATTGAAAAGCAAAAGCCGAAGGACGAAAAGCAGTATTGAGTGGTGCATCCCGATCGAGTCGCGATAGGAGGTCATTGCTTTTGCTAATGAGTTCCTGAGGATCGAAATAGTTAGGATTCACATAGTTGGAAGCTACTGGAGGGTTTTTCATCAGAACATGCCAGTTAGGATTGAGCGGCGAATCAGAAGCGAGAAACCAAGTTTGAGTCCCGATAACAGGAAGAACTTGGCTAAAATATTTCGATAATGTCTGGTAAAGGCATGAATATACTCGAAGCATTTGGCTTTCGGGATAATTTACGGCCGAAGGAAGCCTGCAACATATTATCCCATTATGATTCAATTTTTCTTTCAATAAGCAGAAAAATTCAACACATAACCATCTATTGGAAGATAAATTTACGGGGTCGCTGTTGTTGATGATAATTACATCCCATGTTTCGTGCAGCGTTTTTATCTGATGAATGGCATCTCCTTTTTCAAGTCGAATATTCGGAATAGCCGGGCTTTTAATGAATTCTTCGATCCATGGCCATACAAAGGGATTGGGCTCGATGGCAACTATCTGGTCGAAATTCCATGATTGGGTTTCCTCGAGCAGCCGTGGAACGATTTCCCCTAAAATCAACAGAGATTTTGCATAAGGTTTCTGTAGCATGGTAAAATGGAGATTTTCAGTCGGTTCGGGGCCTCGATAAGAACTACAATAGGGTTGCCCATTCACATAGATATTCGTATCTCCGTAGTACTCGGTAAGATGAAGCCTGCCTATGGGAGTCTCAAGCGTCGAAAGCAAATGCTGGCCTTCGAAAAGTTTTTGATTGGCTTTTTCTGGAAAATTTACCTTTATTAAAGGCACAATAATGAGTATAAACAGAACCAATGTAAACAGGAATTTGAAACGGTATTGAATATTTAGCCAAAGGGTAGTATTGATGAAAGCAAGTGCAATGATCAGGTAGAAACTTATCTGATTATTCGGGAATAAAAGCAGCAAGACAATAGAAAAAATACCTGCCAGCATGCCACCAATGGATTCCATCCCGTAAATTTTCGGACCATCGGCTTGCAGCACAAGCCATGCATATAGCATTCCCGACAAGAAGCAAAAAGGAGCGAGCCAGACGAAAATAAATGCAGCTACCCAATGAATTGGAGGCATGACGCCTGCAATAAAAATATGATTACGAAATGCAATTGCCAAAACATCCATAATTAGGGGAAAGAAACCCTGCATAACGAAGGCAATGGATGGAAATATACTATGTTTGCCAAAAAATTGTTGCCCATTTATTTTTGTTCCCAAACCCGTAAACAACATCCAGATTGCAAGGCAAATTCCAGAAAGAATCTCATTCCCGTCAAAAAGCGCAAAAATGCTCCTTAACCAACTTATCTGCGTAAGCTGAGTTATTATTCCAAGAAATAATGCCGTAGAGTATTTGAAATGATTGTTTTTCATTCGCTTAGAAATTTTTTACAAAATAATTCCTTTAGCATTAATTCTAACCTATAAATTTTCCAACGAAAATACATTTTTTTATTCCATAATAAAAATATGATGGTAAGCCTTTTTATATATACTTACTAATCAATATATTTTGGGATATCCTCTTCTGAATTTAGTGTTTTCTTGAAGATGAAATCTCTGCTAAGGTAAAATTTAATCTTCAAGTAAATTTTCGAAACAGAGTAATATAATTTCAATGACGAATATTTTCTGATAAAATTCTGGTGAAAGGCATTACAATTCTTTCGTAAAAGTCGTTATCAGTCAATGGAATGACAATTAACGAAGGCAAATAAATTCCACCTCAAGTTTTATGAACTTATAATTTATTTTTCGGTTAATTTATAGATATTCGCGTTTTACAGGCATACCTAAATCAGCCATTTCATCCAATACTCGATGAATGAGTTGAACTTTTTCGGAATGGTTGAGGAAGGCTGATTTGAATCCATTGATTATTAATACGATAAGATCTTTATCAGTAAATCAAAAATTTTTGATGACAATCATATATTCGTTTGTAAGAGTAGTATTTGAAATTAAACGATTATCGGTATTCAGTGTAACTCTCAAGCCATAATCATAATAAAAGGGTATGGGGTGGTTTTGTAAACTGTCGACGGCTTTGGTTTGAACGTTCGATGTGATACATATTTCGATAGGAATGCGGTGGTCGTTCATGTAGTTCATCAGGTCGCCACTTTCGCGCAGTCGAGTACCATGTCCAATTCTGTTCGCGCTAACCATGTGAAGAGCCTGATGGATCGATTCGGGACCGTATGCTTCACCGGCATGGACCGTCGCATTGATATTATTATTGATTATCAGCGAAAAAGCCTCTTTGAAATGTTTGGCAGGGAAACCATCTTCGGCTCCTGCAAGGTCGAAACCTACAATTCCTTTGTTTTTGAAAGCTACTGTAAGTTCTGCAGCCTTGAGCGATTCTTCTGGATTATTATGACGAATAGAACAAATAATGATTCCTAATAATCATATTGAAATTACGTTCGGCTCGTTTTTTTCCATTCAATACTGCCTGAACGACATCTACAACGACAAACCCTTTTGTGTATCCAATACCGGAGCAAATCGAATCTCAAGATACCTGATGTTTCCTTCTGCACAGTCTTGAGCCAGCTCATAGGTAGCCCTTTCAAGTGCCTCACGGGTCTGAAGAACTGATACAGGAATATCGAATGGTTTTAAATACTCTTCAAGACTTTCGCAAGTGAGAGGCGGAACTAGAATTTTTTTCATGTTTTCTTCGTCCCAAGCTGGTAATTCAATATTTTGCTCCTTCGCAAGTTCTAAAATAGTACCCATTCTTAATGATCCATCAAGATGACAATGAAGTTCAGCTTTGGGGAGAGATTTTACAAATTCGTAAGTTAATTCGGGCATATCATTCTTTTTATCCGATATGTAAGCGGGTAGTTTTATGTTTCAAATATGATGCATAACTGGACGGGGTTTGCCATTATGATTCATGTATGATTTATTTTTGTACAACCAAATGGATTCATTCATGAAATCTGCAAAATTAAGACTTGTTCTGTTTGTTGTGTTACTTACAACAACGATAGCATTTCAGCCTGAAGAAAAATCCACTGTTCAATGGCAGACATTCGAATCGGCCATTGCAAAAAACGAAGGAAAGATAAAGAAAAAGGTATTTATCGATGTATACACCGATTGGTGTGGTTGGTGTAAAAAAATGGATGCTACTACCTTTTCCGAAAAAGCCGTAGCATCTTACATGAATGAACACTTCTATTGTGGAAAATTGAATGCCGAACGATGTGATTCGATTAGATATAACGGAAAAATTTACGTGAATACTTGTCCATCTAGCAAAAAATCAGCACACCAGTTAGCTATTGCCTTACTTCAGGGTCGTATGTATTATCCTTCTTATGTGATACTGGATGAAAACAATCAGAAATTGACTTCTTTTGAAGGATACCTAAAACCCGAAGAGATGATGCCAATACTCGTATATTTTGCCGAAAACCATTATCTTAAGATGTCGTGGGAAAATTTTAAAAAGGAATACGATGACCATAAGAAGTAAACCTCTGAGAACGTGTATCAATCGTTTATAATAACTATTCCAGAATTCTTATGGTTTATTCGAATTTTTTACGGGAAAAGAAATATTTATGTGAGAGAAGGAGGGAGTTATAAGTAATTATTTGACTTTTCAATCCTTTTGATGAGTGAGTATGGCATTCAATTTTTCCGAGGCATTTTCCCAACTGTAATTCTCGATTACGAATCGATGTCCATTGAGGATTAATTTATTATAGAGTGCAGGGTTTACGAGTAAATCTATGATATGATTGGCATACTCTTCGGCCGAATCTCCTATCAGGATTTCTTCATTGGGAATTGCATGCAAGGCCTCATTGGCCAGTGAAGAGGTAATACAGGGTAGATGCATGGCCATAGCTTCGAGAAGTTTATTTTGTAAGCCTGTTCCAAGGCGCATGGGAGCTATAAAAATCATAGAAGTGTCGTACCATTCACGGATATCATCAACCCATCCTGTTACAATGGTATAAGTGTTGGCTAATCTTTTGATTTTTGGATGGGGTGTCGCTCCAGCCAGAACTAAATGAGCCTGGGGGAATTGTTTTCTCACAAGGGGCATAATCTCGTTGGCTAAATAAAATGCTGCGTCGATATTTGGCGGATATCCCATATTTCCTGTAAAGATTACTTCGTATTTCTTAATTGGAGATTTTGTTTCGAAATACTCGAAATCGACTCCATTTTCGATGATAAAAATTTTATATTTGTTAGGGTGAGGGAAAAGCTCTTTGTCGGGGCAGGAAATGAGAGTGTGATTATGAAACAAGTCGAATATTCTTCGTTCGTAACGCATCAGACGTTTGTATTCAAGATGGAAGAATGGTTTGAGAAGGAAATTGGCCTTTTCGTAACGACGTTTCATGCCTATTGAAAAAGTATCCTGGAAGTCAATGGTTTTAGGAATATCAAAGTCATGGATGTATTCTGCAGTTCGAATCAGTTGACAATAAATATGGTTGGGTTTTACTTGACGGACGATGGAATCAATTTCCTTCTTTACTTTTTTATTATAGAAATAACCTATTTGCAATGGCCATCCGCGAAAAAAGGCGCCAATGACATTAAGTAGTATTCCTAATTTATTTAATTTCAAGAAATAAACTTCATCACAGAAGTTCAGCAGCTTATCTTTTGCCTGAGGATGGACCTTTTGGTCGGTAAGAGCTATGAGGGTAATTTGATGATATTTCGAAAGGCAACGGATTTGGTGATAAGCCCTGAGTTTATCTCCTTTTTCAAGTGGATAGGGCACGCGCGAAAGTATCACCAGTAATTTCATCCTTTATTCATTGTTGCATTCTTGCAAAATTACGAGTCCTTGGTCGAATGAAAAAATCAGAAAGGGCGAATATAGGTTAAGGAGTATATACAAGGCGATGGTAAAAATGAGTGAGTTCGGTGATGAGTTTTCGTCTGTCATGTTCTTTCATGACGAGTAAGTGTGCATTACGTCCCAACTGGATAGCAAACTGTGGGTTATCTATGCATTTTCGAATGGCTTCGAGAAATTGGTCGGGAGTAGAAGCCAGCAGGATATTTTCCCCTTCTGTATATTCTATCCCTTCGGCTCCAATGGGAGAGGCAATAACCGGCCTGCCATTAGCCATAGCTTCTATGATTTTCACCCGAATTCCACTACCGGCCAGCAAAGGAACAACCATAATCCACTTCGACAGCATGAATTTTCGGGCATCTTCCACTTCACCCAAAACTACAACATTAGGCCAGAAACCATTCAAAAGCCATTCGGGCATATTTCGGCCAGCAAGATAAAATTTCAAAAAAGGAAAATTATCGTACACTTTTGGCCATACTTCTGACAGAAACCATTGAATACCTTCCTGATTCGGTATCCAATCCATGCTGCCAATATGAAAAAGCGAAGGGATTTCACAATCGTCATAAGTAGGTTCAGGAAATTGCGAACTATCTATCCCAAACGAAATATCAATGATGGGAACCCGTGTAAATGGTTTAAGGAATTCGGCATCTTTGCGAGTAATGGCAACAATTCCATCTGCTTTATCTAGAATCCCCAACTCGTATTTCCTTAAAGTTGTCCAGAGATGTTTAAGATAGACTTTTTTCGGTCCAGGCTTGCTGTTTTCCCATAATCGCTTCCAAATAAGGTGTTCGATGTTGTGCGTCCGCAATACGATACGGGCCATCGAATGATTCCTTATATCCGGGAGGTAGGGACATAAAAAGACGGTTTCCAGTTGGACGATGTCGAATTCATGCTCTTGGAGAATATTGATAAGTCTCCGGCGGAAAGTCTTCGAAATAAAACGTTCTACGTGATAAGATTTTCTGGCGAATAAATTGATAAAAGCTTTAAAGGGGCGAATATGAAGATCCACTTCGACTGCCTCTATGCAGGTAGCTTCCATATAGTCGGGAGGAATTAATTCCGGACGAAAGGGATATTTATAAGAGCTAACTGTCAAAACTTTCACCTGATGCCCCTGTTCGATCAGTCCTTCTATGAGCATATTCATTGCTATGGGACCTCCCTCACGGGCTGGAAACGGTGGCTTGTTGCATAAAAAGAGTATATCCATTTTTATTCTATTCGCATACTGAAGTGTTGATGATTCTCAGTTTATACTTGTTCTGATAAGGGGAGCTTCCATTTTTTTGGAATAAAATGGTTGAAAAATCGGTTATAAGTATCCATGTCGAGAATAGGACTGTCGGAAATAGCCTTCCATGTAAGCCATATTCCAAGGGGAAACATGACGAGGGTAGAGGTCCAAACTGCCGGGGCAACCATTGCACTTCCGGTTATGGCATATTTTTCTCCCGTAATAGAGATAATATGGAAGATGATGAAAATGAAAGCAGACATTACTACAGGAAGACCTAGCCCCCCTTTTCTTACAATGGCTCCCAGCGGGGCTCCTATGAAAAAAAACAACAAACAAGCAATAGAGAGGGTAAATTTTTGATGCCAAACGACTTTATGGCGGTTGATCAGAGTATTTCGTATCCTCTGATCATTTTCCGTAACCGATAAATATTCCTTCAGGTTTCTCGTGTTTTGAAGAGCAATTGTGATAACCCTTTCCCTTTCGCTAGCATCGAGCTGCCCCAGAGAAAATCTCATGGAAGTTTCTTTGTGCAATGTATCTGCATTTTGCAAAATGGAATATCGCGAATAGATGGAACGTGAGACTTCCTTTACCCGTATTCTGTATTCTTTCTCGAGTGAGTCTATGGCATAATTCAACTGGCTCACATTCATCATCTGGTAGTTTTTACGAAATAATTCCTCATCTGTTCGTTGAAGCCCAAACCCGGTCATATCGAATTTCTGCCTATTCTCATCGAATCGTACGATTTGGAACTGCCTGCGATTGCGATAATCTTTCTCGTTGAACAATTCTTCATAGTTATAACCATTATGAAGTGTAAAAATAAGGAATTTTTCGTCAGGGGTAAGCTGCATTTTACCTTCACTGGCTGTGGTAAACTTCATGTTGCCCAACTGAGCACTATGATCGTAAATGATTACGCCGTAAACGGTGTTGGTTTCATCGTTCTTTTGATCGACCCTGATGGTGTAATTGTCAATTCCGTTGTAGAATAAGCCCGGCTGTATATTCAATGCCAGCTTTTGTTTACGGATATCATACAGTAAAGATTTGAATTTCAGGTTGGCCACCGGAAGAACCATATTGCTGAATAAAAAGGCTCCAATGCTTATCAATACCGATAGAACGATAAGTGGACGCATGGCTTTGCCCAGACTGATGCCGGCCGATTTCATGGCCACGAGTTCATAGTGTTCGCCAAGATTTCCGAAAGTCATGATTGAAGAAAGCAGGATAGCCAGAGGTAAAGCAAGAGGAACGAAGGTTGTAGAAGCGTAAACCATTAGATTGGCAATATGGAACCATTCGAGCCCTTTACCTACCAGATCGTCGACGTATTTCCATAAAAATTGCATCAAAAGGACGAAAAGTGCGATGAAAAATGTAAGCACCAATGGCCCTAAATACGATTTAACCACTAAAATGTGAATCTTTTTCAAGACGCTTGAATTAACTGTGCAAAATTAATAAGAAACACTCCATTCGGCGATTTCGTATCGCAAACCCGTTTCACACATCGATGTGTAAATATCTGACATTAAAAATATTTGAAATTTTAAACGGGTTTTCAATTATTTATCATGTTGGGTTTTCAGCTGAATTGATTTTGAAGGCATAAATAGTAAAAAATTTAATTTTGCCGAAATCGTAACTCCTATGGAATTGATTCGAGTATCAGATAAGCGAACCTCACGGATGTTTCTTGATACGGCCAGAATAATTTATAGGAATGATCCTGTGTGGGTTTGTCCACTCGATCAGACCGTTGAAGATATTTTCGATCCAAGGCAAAATGTATTTTTTTCGCATGGAGAAGCCGAACGCTGGGTGCTGAAAGAAAAAGGGACATTGATTGGTCGAGTAGCCGCCTTCATCAATTATAAAAAAGCTTATAAGGGTGAATATCCCATAGGTGGTATGGGATTTTTCGAATGCATTGACGACGAAAAGGCTGCTGACATGCTATTCAATAGTTGTCAACACTGGCTCGAGCAAAAAGGGATGAAGGCTATGGATGGTCCCATAAATTTTGGCGAAAACGATTCGTTTTGGGGGTTGCTCGTCGAAGGATTTACGCATCCTGGCTTTGGAATGAATTATAACCCTCCGTATTACCGGCGTTTGTTCGAAAATTATGGATTTAAACGATATTATAGCCAAATTACCAAACATCTCGATATTCATGCTCCTTTTCCTGAACGTTTCTGGAAAATTGCCCATTGGATTCTGCAAAAGCCCGAATTTGTATTCCGACATCTCCAAGTAAGCAAAATTCAAGAATATGCAGGCGATTTTAAGAAAATTTATGACCAAGCATGGCAATGGCATGAGAATTTTGCTCCTATCGAAATTGAAACTTTGATTCGAACTTTTGAAGAAAGTCGGTCTATCATCGATCCAGAATTAATCTGGTTTACTTATTATCGTGGCGAACCTTGCGGATTTTTTGTGGTTTTCCCCGATCTGAACCAGATTATCAAACCATTTTATGGCAAACTAAACCTGTTGAATAAATTAAGATTGCTTTACCGAATCAGAACTCATAAAATGAATAGAGCCAGAATGCTCATTTTCGGCATCATTCCCAAAGTTCAGCGCTATGGTGTCGAAGCAGGGTTGATATGGCATTTGAATGAGGCATTCAAGAAAAAACCTTGGTATAACGAACTTGAATTGAGTTGGGTAGGCGACTTTAACCCTAAAATGCAATCCTTGCTCAAGGCCGTTGGTGGAGTTAAGGCAAAAGAACATTGGACCATGCGCAAGTTCTTCGACGAAAATCTTTCATTTGCTCCAATTACCTGATATTTAAAAAGTTCAAGCAAATCATGAATGTGTTTTTACATGATTCTCTATTGAATTTATCATGAATCATTAATTTTGGATGATTCAATATTTTTTTTACTGAATTAATCTTGCACTTGAAAAAAATTATATTTTTGTGGTGATTTAATAATTATCAACCTTTTTAAACTAAAAATCTATGAGGAAATTTACATTCATTCTTGTTGGAATGCTGGTAGTGAGTGGGTTAATGGCCCAGACTACCCGTGTAAAGGTAAACGGCGGCAACATAGCCGTGAAAATGGAAAAAGCCACTTCGGAAGGGATAAGCCCTGTAAATGTGGTGAGTCCTTATGTAAATCCGGTTAACGATGCAATAGAAGAGGATATAGGTACGACCATATATGACCTTCCCTCCAATTCTTGCACACCCTATGGCCGTTTGTATGTATATCCGGATGGTACGAAGGCCGGTGTATGGACGATTGGGAAAAACCCAACAGCTTATCCCGACCGTGGCACTGGATATAATTATTACAATGGTTCTTCATGGGGACCCGATCCTACTCTACGCATCGAAAGTGTGAGAGCTGGGTGGCCATCGTATGCTCCTTGTGGGCCCAATGGCGAGATCGTGGTTTCTCATCAGAGTGGAACCTTGCCCTTGGTGGTTTCGAAACGTGAAACTAAAGGCAGTGGCAATTGGGAACAGTCATTTTTAAATCCCCCCTCGGGAGCAACAGGTATGTTATGGCCCAGAATGATTACTACGGGTCAGGATCATAACACAGTCCACATAATCGCCCTTACTGCCCCTACTGGCAATAATGGTACTGTCTTTCAAAATATGGATGGCGCACTTGTTTATTGCAAGTCGGAGGATGGAGGTACTACCTTTGGAGAATGGCAGCTTCTCGATGGCTTGACTTCGGAATTTTATTTGGGATTTGGAGGAGATTCATACTCATGGCTCATTCCTTATGAGAATGATATTGCTTTTGTAATCTGTGATAATATAACTGATCTAATCATCATGCATTCCACCGACAACGGTGAAACGTGGGAGAAGATAATCGTATGGGAGCATCCCTACCCATTTTATTCCTCCTCAATGGCTACGGATAAGTTTTATTGTCCGGATGGCTCTGCCCATGGAGTAATCGACAAGTATGGGAAGATACATTTGGCTTTTGGAGTGAATCGTTCCTATTCTGATGGGTCGAGTTCCTATTGGTTTCCCTGGGTGGATGGTTTGGCTTATTGGAATTCGGATATACCGGTATGGTTGGGAGGCGATACCATTGCTTTACATCCCGACACATTGTATGAGCATGGGAGATTAATAGGATGGATGCAAGATGTGAATGGGAATGGCAGTTTAGATTTGATTGGCTTCACCAGCGGGAGTTACCCCCTGTATTATTTAAGTCCGACTTCGATGCCGCAGATCATATACGACAATGATAATGATATTATTTATGCCGTATTTGTGAGCATAACGGAGGGATATCATACCGATTCGCAGGATTATCGTCATTTGTGGGTGAGGGTTTCGTATGATAAGGGATTGACATGGAGTGATTTCACGGATTTGGTTGCCAATATTTTTCACATCTATGATGAGTGTGTATTTCCTGTAATCAGTCCGACGCTGGATGGAGGCTGTCCAGCAATTATATATCAGAGGGATGAAGAGCCTGGTTTATCGGTAAGGGGGGATGAGGATCCACCTACGACGAATTACATTACCTACATGAAGATCAATGAGTATGTAGGAGTAAAAGAAGTTGCTAAGCACACTTTTGCCGTAGAGCAGAATTATCCTAATCCATCGGAAGGTATGACGAAGGTGATGGTAGAGGTTGGCCAGCCGAATAGATTAATTTTGAGTGTAAGCACTGTTACTGGTCAGAAGGTAATGGTGATTGACAAGGGCAATGTAAATGCTGGTCAGCATATATTCGAGATCAACACGAGCAATTTACAGTCGGGTATTTATTTTTACACTGTACGTTGCGGCAATGAGAGCATGACCAGGAAGATGGTTGTGAATAATTAGGATAAAATCGATCTTGGGAAAAGGCCGTCCTCTTCGAAGGGATGGCCTTTTTTTATTAATTCATCTCATCATATTTTGAACTTCATTCAAGAATTTTTTTGAAATCGAATGATATTTTTATGATTTGATTAAAAATTGTATTATTTTTACAGCATTATTTTAACCAAATAACCAACGCCATGAGAAAATTTACTTTAATTGTAGTTTGTGTGCTGGTAGTGAGTGGGTTAATGGCCCAGACTACCCGTGTAAAGGTAAACGGCGGCAACATAGCCGTGAAAATGGAAAAAGCCACTTCGGAAGGGATAAGCCCTGTAAATGTGGTGAGTCCTTATGTAAATCCGGTTAACGATGCAATAGAAGAGGATATAGGTACGACCATATATGACCTTCCCTCCAATTCTTGCACACCCTATGGCCGTTTGTATGTATATCCGGATGGTACGAAGGCCGGTGTATGGACGATTGGGAAAAACCCAACAGCTTATCCCGACCGTGGCACTGGATATAATTATTACAATGGTTCTTCATGGGGACCCGATCCTACTCTACGCATCGAAAGTGTGAGAGCTGGGTGGCCATCGTATGCTCCTTGTGGGCCCAATGGCGAGATCGTGGTTTCTCATCAGAGTGGAACCTTGCCCTTGGTGGTTTCGAAACGTGAAACTAAAGGCAGTGGCAATTGGGAACAGTCATTTTTAAATCCCCCCTCGGGAGCAACAGGTATGTTATGGCCCAGAATGATTACTACGGGTCAGGATCATAACACAGTCCACATAATCGCCCTTACTGCCCCTACTGGCAATAATGGTACTGTCTTTCAAAATATGGATGGCGCACTTGTTTATTGCAAGTCGGAGGATGGAGGTACTACCTTTGGAGAATGGCAGCTTCTCGATGGCTTGACTTCGGAATTTTATTTGGGATTTGGAGGAGATTCATACTCATGGCTCATTCCTTATGAGAATGATATTGCTTTTGTAATCTGTGATAATATAACTGATCTAATCATCATGCATTCCACCGACAACGGTGAAACGTGGGAGAAGATAATCGTATGGGAGCATCCCTACCCATTTTATTCCTCCTCAATGGCTACGGATAAGTTTTATTGTCCGGATGGCTCTGCCCATGGAGTAATCGACAAGTATGGGAAGATACATTTGGCTTTTGGAGTGAATCGTTCCTATTCTGATGGGTCGAGTTCCTATTGGTTTCCCTGGGTGGATGGTTTGGCTTATTGGAATTCGGATATACCGGTATGGTTGGGAGGCGATACCATTGCTTTACATCCCGACACATTGTATGAGCATGGGAGATTAATAGGATGGATGCAAGATGTGAATGGGAATGGCAGTTTAGATTTGATTGGCTTCACCAGCGGGAGTTACCCCCTGTATTATTTAAGTCCGACTTCGATGCCGCAGATCATATACGACAATGATAATGATATTATTTATGCCGTATTTGTGAGCATAACGGAGGGATATCATACCGATTCGCAGGATTATCGTCATTTGTGGGTGAGGGTTTCGTATGATAAGGGATTGACATGGAGTGATTTCACGGATTTGGTTGCCAATATTTTTCACATCTATGATGAGTGTGTATTTCCTGTAATCAGTCCGACGCTGGATGGAGGCTGTCCAGCAATTATATATCAGAGGGATGAAGAGCCTGGTTTATCGGTAAGGGGGGATGAGGATCCACCTACGACGAATTACATTACCTACATGAAGATCAATGAGTATGTAGGAGTAAAAGAAGTTGCTAAGCACACTTTTGCCGTAGAGCAGAATTATCCTAATCCATCGGAAGGTATGACGAAGGTGATGGTAGAGGTTGGCCAGCCGAATAGATTAATTTTGAGTGTAAGCACTGTTACTGGTCAGAAGGTAATGGTGATTGACAAGGGCAATGTAAATGCTGGTCAGCATATATTCGAGATCAACACGAGCAATTTACAGTCGGGTATTTATTTTTACACTGTACGTTGCGGCAATGAGAGCATGACCAGGAAGATGGTTGTGAATAATTAGGATAAAATCGATCTTGGGAAAAGGCCGTCCTCTTCGAAGGGATGGCCTTTTTTTTTGTCGAACAAGGGTTAAGAAGATATTAAGAAAATTTTTTAATTATTTATTCATATTATGCTTATTCTTTCCATTGATCTTCAGCGAAGTAATGATTCGAATCCAAATTCTAAAGGGATTTTTTAATAGAATAGATAATGAAATTCTTGCACCGTATTCAATTAAAATCATGTATCTTTACGCCATAAAATTTACTGCTATGAGAAAGCTCTACATTACATTCATTCTTTTGATTGCAGGTATTGGGTTGAATGCCCAGAATGCTGCAAAATTGCGTTCCAACCTACCACAGGCTAAAGCTCCGGAACGACCAATGATTGCTATCGAACCTGTTCAACAAAATCCCATTTCTGCTGCCACTATTTTGCCGGGCGAATACAAAAAAGGTCAGAAAGGGATTGTATCAGTCATTCCTATTGGTACTTCGGCCAACGCATTTACTTATGGGTATGGTGGAGGCCAGAAAACCATGGTTTTTGCCGACGACAATCTGAATGCCGTGATCAATATTCATAGAATGGGTCCTGGAACTACTCCGCCGGGTCTTTCTGGCTATCTTGCCATGGACAGGGGTATTAATGGAGCTGCCAAGCCAGGTGACTGGTCGAGCAATGTTGAAATCTATAACTCCACTATTTCTGGAGGTACATATTTCTTGGATGCTGCCCGTTACCCGCAAGGCGTTATCTATAACCCTGAAGGAAATACCGATCCAGCCAATGCCTATGCTATATTCTTTGCTCCTAACCTTTCCAGTACTGCTACCACTTGGGGAGGTTTGAGCTATGGAAGATCCAGTTTGATGGATAATAGTGATACCACAAAACATCTCTATTCTTACAACCCTCCTCCTTATACTTATATCCCCGATGGTATGGATGTGAGTAAAGATGGAGTAGTGCTTGTTACGGATATTGATCAGGATTGGGCAACAGGAAGCGTGGTTTATCAAGGAAATATCATTGTATTCCGGGGACTCTGGGACGATGTAGCCAAAGATGTTAATTACGAGATTCAGACAGTTGAACTTTATACAGAGAGTAACAATCGTCCAGCCAATCAAAGAGTTGCAATCAGCCCTGATGGTCAAACTGCATGGATTGTTGCCTTAGCTAATAATGAAAATCTCACTACCCCAGGGATGCTGAATTATTATCCTATACTGTTCAAATCGACCGATGCTGGCCAAACATGGCAGGGCCCTATCGAAGTTCAGCTCGATGGACCTAATGGTATCAAGGAAATTGTGTACGGACTATTAAGCGATAGTATGATGGCGGTGTTATATAATCCACCTTTGCCTTCACGTGAAGAAATTGGCTATACCACAGCGTTTGACTGCGATATAGTCGTCGATAAATTTGGTAACCCTCATATTGGTGTAATTGTTGGGGTAACAGGTAATAGCGATTATTCGATTGTAGTCGCCGAAAAATCTTTCGCTGCCTTCGATATCTATTCAATTGATGGAGGTATAAATTGGTATGCTCAAAAAATGGGCTATCCACAACAATTCCGCGGTAATTGGGGTGACAACTCGGAAGATAATCGTACTCAGATAGCCAGTACTATGGATGGTACCAAGGTTTTTGTTACATGGCTCGATACCGACCCCACCTTCTCCGACAACAATAATTCTCCTAATGTTTTCTGCCGTGGCTTCGACTTGATGGCCAACAAAACTACCGGAACCCTCACTGGAGGCAAGTATGTCGACCTACCCAACAACGTAACCCTTTTCTCCGATGTATATAACGAATCTTTTTTCGCTTGCCTTTCTCGTTATGTATTTACAGATAATAATAAATACACCATACCCATTGTAATAGAAGGCTTAAGCGATGTTACCTCAATGGATAGTTGGGTTCAGTTTAAATATATACCCGATTTCTATTACACTGACGCTGATTTTGTGTTCTCCAGCAATAATCCCGGTGTGGGTATTCCTCAGCTAAATATGCTGGATGTTTCATTGTCGGAGGCTTATCCTACTCCTGCCGAAAACCAGGTTTATTTCTCTCTTACCCTCGATAAATCTGCAACTGTTAGCTACGACATCTTTACGGTATCGGGGCAAAAACTCACAAGCCAGATTTATGGCAGGGTTGCACAGGGAATTCAAACTCTTCAGGTCGATATTTCATCACTTAAGACAGGTATTTACTTCATTCGGTTCAACGTGAATGGTAATACATTTACCCGTAAATTAGTCGTAAGATAAACTCAACAACTAATCATTCAAAAGCCGCTCACTCCATGAAGTTAGCGGCTTTTTTCATGTTCACTGTAAAACGAATGTAAATGTACTCCCTATTTTTCCCATCCCCCGAGTCCCCAACTAATAACTAACAAAGAACAACTTATAACTGAGAAACAACAATTTACAATTACCAAATTACAAGCAAATTTCAACTGACAACGAACCACTAACAACTGACAACGAACCACTAACAACAAATAACTTACAACTGACAATTAACAACCAACAAGCTTCAATCACTAACTGCTATCTACAATCCCCAACCAATCACTATCCACCATCCACCAATTGACCTCGTCTCTTCGTCCCCTCATCTCTCAGTTCTCTTGTCTCTCCGTCTCCCAGTCCCCTTATCTCCATTCCTCCTTCCTCCGTTTTTAACTTTATGAACTTTTAACTCATCCCCATCGACACACTCCACTATCCACCAGTCCCCTCGTCTCCTCGTCTCCCAGTCTCCTCGTCCCCACGTCACCCTTCCTCCCTTTTTCCTTTATAAACTTTCAACTTTTAACTCATCCATCCACCAATCACAAATTACTAATCACCATCCACCTTGTCTCACATCCTTCATTTTTCTATGAACCACTCTTAGAATTTTCTTCTTCGATTTTTTCTAAAGGAAGAAATCAACAATCCTATCCCCATTATAATAGCTATCACAAATCCTATAATTCCCCAAACTGAAACATTCGAAACCATTGGTCCTATTTTTTGATGAATGAGGATTGAAGAGCCAACGATTAAGGCTGCAATAATCAAACTCACTGCAATACGGTTGCTCGAGCTTTTAATCTCGTTGGCAAGGTTTTCTAAGCGGTGATGCTCCAAATGAATCTCGAATTGTCCTTCTTTCAACTTCTCCAACAGATCATAGATATTTTGTGGTAAATGTTCAATGAGTTCGACACTGGCATCCAACATATTGGCAGTACGTTTTTTCCAGCTTCGGGGGGAATAGAGTTTAAGATAAATTTTCCTAGTAAATGGCTTCACCATCTCCAGGATGTCGAAATCAGATTCTAACTGCTTGCCAATGGTTTCGGCAATCGACATGGCTCTGATCATCATCACGAAGTTGGAAGGTATAGCCAAACGATGCCGCATTGCAATATCCAAGATATCCTGATTCATACGTGCCAGGCTGATTGTCTTGAAAGGTCGGTCGGTATAAATATCCAGAAGTTCTTTAATATCATGCCGAAGCAAGGTTTTATCCACTTCCTGCATTACAATTCCCAATTCCTGTAAACCTCTAATAATTTGGTCAAAATCTCTATGATTGATGGCTCGTAAAATTTTAGCAATACTCAATAGTGATTGATCATCCAAATGCCCCGTCATGCCAACATCCAGCATCACAATAGTATTGGGTGGAATCACGAAGAGGTTACCGGGATGCGGATCGGCATGGAAAAATCCATCCAACAGAATTTGTTTCAATAAAGCCTCTGCCGCCTGATGAGCCACTTTTTTCAAATCGAAGCGAGAGCGATACTTTTCATGGGTAATCTCCGAAATCTTTATCCCATCGATGAATTCCATCACAAGAAGGCGTTCGGTAGTTAAATCCCAATAAACTTCTGGAATTTTTATACAATTGACATCTTTGAAATTAGTCCTGAATTTTTCGAAATTATGTGCCTCATTCAAAAAATCGAGTTCTTTTCTTATGGTTCTTTTCAATTCATTTACCATAGCCATGGGATGATAAAATGGACCTTCCGGGAAACGTTTCTCGATTATGTTGGCAAAAGTTTCCAAAATAGAAATATCCAGTTCAATAGTATTTTGAATATCAGGTTTTTGGACTTTTACCGCAACAACATTCCCATTCTGTAATACGGCTCTATGGACCTGACTTAATGAAGCCGAAGCAACGGGTTGCTCGTCGAATTCCTTGAATGCCTGAGCAATTGGTCGATGAAGCTCAGTTTCTATAATTTCTTGAATTTTTTTTACTTCTATCGGCGCCACAGTATCCTGAAGCTTTTCCAACTCACGGATATAGTCGGGAGGTAAAAAATCGGGACGGGTACTCAATATTTGACCAAACTTGATAAAAGTAGGCCCTAATTCTTCAAAAGCCATACGAAGTCTTTCGGCATTCGATAATTTTTTATATCCCTTTTTCCGTTTCCTTAAGCGGGTAAAAATATTAACCCTCAAGGCACCCAAAAAATAATCCAGCCCAAATTTGAAGAAGACAGAAATAATCTGACGGCTTCGCCTGACTTTATCGAAATTGCTTCGAAACCGGAAATTTACATACGAATAAGGTTCGGCCATTGAATTGGCTTTAAAATTTCAATTCTCAAAAGAAAAAATCATTCCTCCTTTTTTGCTGATGTCTGCGATAACTCCTCCACCTTCTTCTTCAGTTCCTCAAATTCCTTTCTCGATGGAATATTCAACTTCGATAAGGCATTCTCGATTGATTTTTCGATCTTCTTCTCGAGTTCGGTTTTCGATTTTTCGGTTTGCTCCATAACGTCTTTTATGAATTTTGCTTTTTCATTCTCCGATAATTCACCACGGCTGATCAATTCCTTGGCAAATTCTTCGGCCTTTTCGCGAGTCAGCGAAACTAACCCTATCCCAGCTAAAATCGCATTTTTAAAAAAGTCTACCATTTTTACATCCTCCATATTTTAAGTTCAAAAACTCTTGATTCTTTGACTGATCGATATATGTAATACTAAAATTCAATTATTCACCCTTCAAGCTCCTGATCCGAAAATCCGATTTTTATGGAATTTTATGTTTCTTGGTCTATCTATGTTGTTCCTGATTAGAATTTTTAGTGAAAATATCGAATTCAGCCTCTGAAACATTTTTTACAAAGATAATGCTCTTTTGACAAAATCATAGAGTTATGGCTCAGAAAGAAAAATTAAAATTTAAAACATTGCAGATTAATGTTCTACTATGGTTCGCCAGACCTATATCTCTTTATACGGATCTAGTGAGCTACTCATTATTTAAGAAAAAAATGAAAGGATTTACTCTTTGAAAATGGAGTAAAATACATCTTTTCTTATCCTTTATGTTCGACATTGATACACTTTAAATTATCGACATGAAATGATTTTAAAGATCAGATGAGAAAACCTAACTTTGCACGCCCAAAATTGACCCAATGAGATCAGTTTTGTTTTATCACAATTATTTGATAATGATTAACATAAAATTTCCCGATCAAAGTATTCGGCAATATCCAGAAGGAGTTACAGGATTAGAAATAGCCAGAAGCATAAATGAAGGTTTAGCGCGGAAGGTGCTTGCCATCAAGTTAAACGGTGAAGTTTGGGATGTTACGCGGCCTATATTTCAAGATGCCAGCATTCGTTTACTCACATGGGATGATGATGAAGGCAAAGCCACAATGTGGCATTCATCGGCGCATTTAATGGCAGAAGCCATCGAAAGCCTTTATCCTGGTGTAAAATTCGGAGTTGGTCCCGATATAGAGAATGGTTTCTATTATGATATCGATTTTGGTGATTACCAGATTTCATCAGACGACTTCAAGAAAATCGAAGATCGCATGCTAGAACTTGCACGTCAAAAGCAGGAATTCAAAAGAAGAGATGTGAGTAAAGCCGAGGCGCTGGAATATTTTCGACGCAAAGGCGATGAGTATAAGATCGAACTAATCAATGATTTGGAAGATGGTAGCATCACTTTATACGAAACAGGTCAATTTACTGATTTGTGCCGTGGGCCACATTTGCCCAATACCTCGCCCATCAAGGCGGTAAAATTATTATCGATAGCCGGTGCTTACTGGAGAGGAGATGAAAAACGCAAAATGCTTACGCGTCTCTATGGCATTACCTTTCCGAAAGCCGAGATGCTTGCTGAATTCCTCAATATGCTCGAAGAAGCAAAAAAAAGAGATCATCGTAAAATTGGAAAAGAGCTCGATTTATTTCATTTCTCTTCACGCGTGGGTAATGGTTTGCCCCTTTGGACGCCGCGCGGAGCTTTACTGCGCGAACGACTCACCGATTTTCTGAAAAAGGAACTCTATAAAAGAGGTTATGTCTTAGTGGCTTCACCTCACATTGGCAATGTCAACCTTTATAAAACTTCAGGCCATTATGAAAAATACGGTGCCGATTCCTTCCGACCCATTTCTACTCCCGAACCTGGTGAAGAGTTTATGCTGAAACCCATGAACTGTCCACATCATTGCGAAATCTACAATCGTAAACCAATGTCTTATAAAGAATTGCCTCAAAGATATGCCGAGTTTGGAACGGTTTATCGTTACGAACAGTCAGGTGTTTTGCATGGATTAACCAGAGTAAGAGGCTTTACTCAGGATGATGCACATATTTTTTGCCGTCCCGACCAATTGAAAGAAGAATTTATCGGGGTGATCGATCTTGTTCTTTTTCTTTTCAAAACTTTCGATTTCAATAACTTCATTGCGCAGGTTTCGTTGAGAGACCCTGAGAATAAGATTAAGTACATTGGATCGGATGAAAACTGGGATAGAGCCGAACAAGCCATCATAGAAGCCGCCGAAGAGAAAAATTTGAACCCTGTCTTGGTAAAAGGTGAGGCAGCTTTTTACGGCCCAAAACTCGATTTTATTGTAAAGGATGCCATTGGGCGAAAATGGCAGCTTAGTACGATACAAGTGGATTATAACTTACCCGAACGTTTCGAATTGGAATATATTGGTGCCGATAACCAACGGCATCGCCCTATTATGATTCATAGAGCCATTTTTGGTTCGATCGAACGTTTTGTAGCCGTGATGCTGGAGCACACAGCCGGGAAATTTCCTTTATGGCTAGCTCCCACACAGGCCATCATTCTTCCAGTGAGTGAAAAATTTCATAATTATGCAGAAAATATTTTACAATTATTAAAAAATTGCGAAATTCGCAGCCTCATTGACGATAGAAGTGAAAAAATCGGGAAAAAAATACGAGATGCTGAATTACAACGAATTCCATATATGCTTATCGTTGGTGAAAAAGAAGAAAACAACAACACAGTATCAGTGAGAAAACAAGGACAAGGCGACATGGGAAGCTTTAAAGTACAAGAATTCGTTGATGCTGTGGAAATAGAAGTGCAGAATTTCAAATAAGGCAGAGAAATGCTGCCAAAAAATCATATATATGTTTAACCAAATCAAAAAGGAGGAAGATTTATAGCTGCATTACAAAAGCGACCTGAAAAGAACCCGGCCGCAAAAAATCAGGAAGAACCCTATAGGGTAAACGAAAAGATAAAAGCGCCCATTGTTCGGGTAGTAGGTGATAATTTCGAACAAAGAATCGTTACCATAAAGGAAGCCCTCGAAATAGCCGATCAAATGGAGCTGGATCTGGTAGAAATTTCACCCAATGCCAACCCACCTGTTTGCAAACTCATCGATTACAGTAAATTTATGTATGAACTCAAACGCAAGCAAAAAGAGGCAAAGGCAAAAGCGGCCAAGGTAATATTAAAGGAAATACGTTTAGGACCTAATACCGACGAGCATGATTTCAACTTTAAACTCAATCATGCCCGTAAATTCCTCGAAGAAGGCGCAAAAGTAAAGGTAGAAGTTCTTTTTAAGGGTAGAACCATCGTTTATAAGGAAAAAGGAGAAATTATCCTTCTCGAATTTGCCCAAGCACTCGAAGATATTGGCAAACTCGAGAGCCTTCCAAAACTCGAAGGAAAACGAATGTTTATCACCATAGCACCTAAAAAATCTTAAAGAATAAGAAATAAATAAAAAAACCGTTCATAATAATAAAAGTCAAAAGATGCCTAAAATGAAATCGAAATCCAGTGCTAAGAAACGTTTTACTTACACTGGAACAGGAAAAATCAAGCGCAAACATGCTTTTAAGAGTCATATCCTGACTAAAAAGGACACCAAGCGAAAACGTAATCTTACTCATTCCACTCTGGTATCCAAAGCCGATTACTCAACAGTAAAAAAGATGCTCGCTTGCTAATAATTTACTTTATGTCTAACCTTACGTTCAGCTCATCAAGATTCTGAAACCGTCAGAACGCTGACGTAAAAAAAACAAAAAAATGCCAAGATCAGTTAATGTAGTTACATCACACAGAAAAAGAAGGAAGTTCCTCAGAAGAACTCGTGGTCAATTTGGCCGTCGTAAAAATGTGTGGACCGTTGCAAGGAACTCATGGGAGAAAGGCCAATTGTATGCTTACCGCGACCGACGTGCCAAGAAACGCTCTTTCAGGGCATTATGGATTACTCGTATCAATGCAGCCGTACGCCAGTATGGAATGTCTTATTCCGAATTTATGGGTAAACTCGATAAAGCCAATATTCGCCTCAACAGAAAAGTATTGGCCGACCTTGCCATGAATCATCCCGACGCCTTTAAAGCATTGGTCGATCAATTATAGGCAGCAATTACCTTAAACCTGAAAGCGGCCCTTGATGTATTACAAGCGCCGCTTTCTTTTTACTTATTCAGTATGACAACCAAAGAACGCTACAAAAGATTCATTGCATGGTTTTCGGAAAATATGCCAGAAGCTTCGACTGAACCGGTATATCAAAATCCCTACCAGTTGATTGTAGCAGTTATTCTTTCAGCCCAATGCACCGATAAGCGCGTTAACCAGATTACCCCGGCCTTTTTTGAAAAATTTCCCAATGCCATCAGTTTGGCCACAGCATCCCATGAAGAAGTCTTAGCCTTGATAAAATCATGCTCCTATCCCAATAATAAAACTAAGAACTTGATTGGCATGGCACAGACGCTGCTTGAAAAATTCAGTGGTCAGGTGCCCGATAATCTGGATGATTTGGAGAGTTTGCCTGGTGTTGGCAGAAAAACGGCCAATGTGATTCTTTCGGTTGCATTCAACAAGCCGGCCATGCCCGTCGATACACATGTTCATAGAGTTGCAAGAAGAATTGGCCTCGTAAAAGATGCCCGAACTCCCTTGGAAACCGAGAAACAATTAACTCGCTACATTCCAGCTCATTATATCTCAAAAGCTCATCACTGGCTTATTTTACATGGAAGATATGTATGCCAGGCACGTAAGCCCAAATGCGATATTTGCGGAATACAAGATATTTGCCTGTATTATCAAAACATCATCAAACCGCCACAAGGCCCTGAACCCTGATAGGCAGCACAAGCATCCAGTTGCCCAAGGCAATCTGCTCCTTAAAACAGGCCGTACGGTATATCGTCTTTCGTAAGATGGGATTGCTATGATACTTCAACCATTGATGCCTGACATCGCAATATCGTGTAACCCATTCTTTCTCGTTGCCTCCCCGTGCTGGAATCTTTTCACCAAATCTACGCCTCAAAAAGTCAGGTACCCGTCCAGAATGAATATAACTATCGTAAATAACCAGTAAACTCAAGGGAAGCTCAAATCCATTGGTAGTAAAAAACTTGAAGGCTGGCTGATAATATGTCTGGTCGAAAAATTCATCCTGAACACTGATCATCAAAGGATCATTGCGCCCGGCTTGTATAAGCAATTGTTTAAAAACTTGATCGTTCGTAAGCGGTGTTTTCCCAATTCGTGGTTCGTACTCACTCAATTGAGCTGCATATACACCTTCTCTTTTGATATACCTCAGGATAAGGTCTCTTAGTCCACTATATTCTGTGGTCTGGCTGCGACCAAAAGTAATCTGAGGAATTCCTCCTGGACCATCGTTCATCACTACTAGGGCATCATAACGTCCTTCTAACTTTCCGGTTTCGAAAACGTTTACAACCTGCAAAATTTTGCGCTTGATTTCGGGAGTAATCATTTTTCTAAGGATTTACACACGAGCATAATCGAGAATCTTGTTGTTGGTAATCAATCCCAGAATAGGTTCTGTGGCTTTGCCACTTTTGGTTACGAACACATCCTGGCATTCTGGAATGGCATCCATGGCCTTTTTGGCATCAAGCAAGGTACTGTTCTCCGCAATGAAATTAAATCCCTTGTACATCATGGCTTTCACGGCATCGCTTGCTTGTTCCTCCATATCACTGAAAGTGAGGTCGTCGGTATTTTTCTCGATTGGGACTATACCCATCGAGACCTCAGCCAGAAATCGATAGAAAGTGCTGCGATGGATAATATATTTCAATGTCTTATCTCGATTGAGTATAGCATAACGATTATATTCCCTGAACCTCTCATCATCGAGAATATCGCGTATTGTACGAGTTTTGGTTTCGTCATAATCAAGGTAGGTAATTTTTTCGAGTGGAAGCATGGCATCCTTAGCCATGATTTTGGCTATTTTTTCTTCGGGTTTCATGCTCTCGATGATATTTTGATAAGATTTTGTAGCAGCGTCGAAATTTTCGCGACTGAAGTAAAAAGCCAGAATGGTACCTATCCATGTTCCCCAAAGCGGCAAAAGAGTTTGAGCCACAAATTTCAATCCCTCCATCCTGTCCTGCTCACTCGAGATGCGAACGGCTACAATAGCCACATAAACCGTGGCCACGAGAATCACAAGGGTAATCAAAAAAGCAATGACATTCCTTGCACTCATGTAATCTTTAGTTGGACTGTTGCCATTATTATTTTCCATAGTTAATCTATTTATAAGAGTTTCAATAAATAATCTGTAATAAATTGTATGGAAGCATTGGCGGCTTGCTGTATGGATGCTTTGGCCATAACCTGCATTGACAGTAAATGAGCCTCAATTACCTTCTCTTCGTCGGCTAATTCCGATTCCAATTCTTCCTTGGTAATAAAACCTCGAGTATAAAGTTCGGCAAGCTGCTCAAGACGTTGTTTCCGTTTTTCTATAATATATCGGGCATAAGTTTTCACATCTTCCTTTCCTTCTTCCAATTCATTTTTCAAAATGGATGAAAGTCCCTCGATCAAATCTTCAAAATTTAAGTCCATAGCAAAAAAATTTATTGAATGGTTTTGGCTTTTTCGGCATTCAGAAAGGCAACAAAGAGTTCGTGAAATCTGTCGCGATGGATAGGAGCAAGATGCAGGTTATAAGTATTATTTTTTCGATGTTGCTCCTTATATTTCACCCAGAGATCGAGAACGGTCTTGGATATGCGAGCCGACTCGCTATTCAAAGGCTTGGCCTCCGACTGTAACCACAACGAACGCAGCTCGAGCTCGATAGCCTGATAAGAATCAGAAAAATTAGCATAAGCAAGATCGGATGAATCTGTATTCATCAAGTTTAAATAAAATGAATCGATAGATTTAGCAATTTGAAGCGTTTGAGTTATCACGGCTTCGTCTCGGTTGGGGATGAGTTGAACCCGGCACGAAGTAAAAGAAACAATTCCCGCCATAACAAAGGTTAAGAGCAGATAACCCCGAGCAAACCGCCCGAATGGAAAAGACGAAAACATACTCGAACGATGAGGATTGGCTTTTACAGAACGAATCTCTTTCATGTTGCACGAATTTATTTTAAAAATCCTTGGATGATCGGTTGATGGGCGCGTAAAATATTATTCAGCCTTTTTGAATTCATTGATGATGATATGATTTCAAATAGAATGAAATACAACGCCAAATATAAAAAAGAAAAATGTATAGAGAATCGAATTTTTAATGGGTTGTGAAAAATTTATAACAAAACCCCAATCATTCGATTTAGTCTGCAAAGAATTCTAATCGAAACTAATGAGGTGATGTTCTAAAGATAGGTTAACCATCTCTTTGTAAAACCACTTACAACGAACAACTTACAACTACAACATTTCAAATTACAAATTCCAAACTCCAAATTTCAGTCTCCCAGTCTCCTAATCACCATCCACTATCCACTATCCACTATCCACCATCCACTATCCACCATCCACTATCCACCATCCACCATCCACCATTCTCCCTTCCTCCATTCTTCCATTTTTCCTTTTCTCCCTTCCTCCCTTTTTAACTTTATGAACTTTTAACTTTCAACTTTTTACTCACCAATCACCATCCAACTCTAAACGCAATTTAACCTCAAAGTACGCCAAGTTATAAGTTTTGCAAAGGATAGTTCTAATTATTTCTTGATTCAATTTTAAAAATCAGGTCAAAAACGGCCAAGATGATGCTTTAGCTCTTTAAATCCTTACTAATATAGTCTTAACAATAGGGGGGTTAAGCCAGGAAGTTATAATACCACTTCACTCAGTTTGGTTCTGATATTTTTTTCGAGTTCTTCGGCCAGTTCGGGATTATCTACGAGTAATTGTCTTACTGTTTCTCTGCCCTGGCCTAGGCGAGTATCACCGTAACTGAACCATGAGCCACTTTTTTTAATTACACCCAATTCAGACCCCAAATCGATAATTTCTCCGAGTTTGGAAACACCTTCTCCATAGATGATATCGAACTCGGCTTGACGAAAAGGCGGTGCCACTTTGTTCTTGACCACTTTCACCCTGACGCGATTGCCCGTAATGTTTTCGCCTTCTTTCAATTGAGTGACGCGTCGAATGTCGAGTCGTACACTGGCATAAAATTTCAATGCATTACCTCCTGTGGTAGTTTCGGGATTACCAAACATGACACCGATTTTTTCGCGTAATTGGTTGATAAATATGCAGCAAGTCTTAGTTTTGCTGATATTGGCAGTAAGTTTACGCAAAGCTTGCGACATAAGTCGAGCTTGAAGGCCCATTTTTGAATCTCCCATTTCGCCTTCTATTTCGCTTTTAGGCGTAAGGGCCGCTACGGAGTCGATCACGATGATATCTATGGCATTGCTTCTGATGAGGTTATCGCTGATTTCGAGGGCTTGTTCTCCATAATCGGGCTGTGAAACCAGAAGGTTATCGGTATCTACCCCTAGTTTTTGAGCATACGTACGGTCGAAAGCATGCTCGGCATCTATAAAAGCAGCTATACCTCCCTGTTTTTGAGCTTCAGCAATAGCATGAAGCGCCAGCGTGGTTTTACCTGAAGATTCAGGACCAAATATTTCTATTACTCTCCCCTTGGGTAAACCCCCAACACCAAGAGCAGTATCCAGGCCAATGGAACCCGTCGAGATAACAGGAATGGCCTCGGTGGGCTGATCCCCCAAACGCATAATGGCTCCCTTGCCATAATTCTTTTCAATATTACTGATAGTGGCTTCCAGAGCCTTTAATTTTGCTTGTTTATCGGTATTATCCATGATGATGTGATTGAATTATTTGAGTAATTTTCTTCTTATCGTTTTTCCCTATAAGTCCATCAAAGGTAAAATAAATTTCGATAATCGAACTACAATAAAAACCCGAGTCATTAAAATTTAGCTTACACTGAGAAATGTCATATTCTCCCCGTTGGATTTTCTAAAAAAGACTTTCAAACAGTATACAGCGATAAATTGACTGCTATGGAAGATTCGACGGCTATTTTCATTACTAAGTCGTCTAATCATTACTACCACTCAGGACCAGGCCGTCTTCGAAAGTCAGGATAATATCGTCACCGGATGTGTCATAGAATAACTGTCTTTGTTGCTAATCTCCATGAAGATTGGGCTTCTTGTCGATATGAGGAATGTAATAGCTGTCAGCCAGGCCTTTAATGTAAGAGGATGATATGTCTCGAAGCAACGACCTTTTTTTGCTTGGAATTTCTATTCAAAAATGGGAAAGATTAGCTTTTTGTCCATATAGCAATATTTTAAAAATCTTTTTCAAGAATCTGTGAGCTGTGATGTTTAGTATCGATTTGTGTAATAATATCTTGAATAATTCCATCTTCCGAAATCAGGAAAGTATAACGCATAATGCCTTCATATTCTTTTCCGTACATCTTCTTTTTGCCCCATGCCCCATAACTTTTGATGATATTCTTGTCGGTATCAGCTATCAAAGGGAAGTTCAGATGATATTTTTCGGCAAAACTCTTTTGGGTTTTCACGCTATCGGCACTTACGCCAATAATCTCATAACCTTTGGCTTTTAATCGTTCTAAATTGTCGTTCAGATTGCAGGCCTCGGCTGTACAACCAGGAGTATTGGCTTTGGGGTAAAAGTAAAGCACTACTTTCTTTCCTTCGTAATCTTTTAAGGAAATTGTATTCTCATTTTGATCTATGCCCAAAAAATCCGGGGCTTTATCTCCAACTTTTAGCATAACTATTTTGATTTTAAATGGTTGAATTTGGATGAAATATTATGACTTTTACTGAAAATAACATAATTTGATCCTTATTTGTTCAAAAAGTCATTGCTCATGGGGTGAAATGCGTTGAAAATGCGATTATGAACTTTCCATATAAAAACTGAAACCGCATAGGGCAAATACATCTCAGATGATTCGAAGTTCTTTGAGGCAGGTTTCGATTTTCGACCAGGTTTCTGCAATGTCGTGATCGAGGCCCACCGAGAAGCGAACTAAGCCTTCGGAGAGCCCCATTTTTTGTTGATATTCTGGAGGGACTTCACTCGATGTACTTTTCCCTGAATTACTGAAAAGAGTTTTAAAATATCCCAAGCTCACGGCCAGATATCCCACCCCGGCCAATTCCATCTTTTCCATAAAAGCAGCAGCTTTTTCGCTGGTTTCTAAATCGACGGCCAGCATACCTCCAAAACCATAATCAGGATTCATGATTTTATTGAATACCGGATAGCTGGGATCGTCTTCGAAGCCGGGATAGATGGTTTTCAAACCGGTTTCACGAAATTTTCGGGCAAGATACATGGCATTGCTGCTATGTTTTTGCATACGGATATGCAATGTATGGAGGTTTTTCAAAATAGAAGATGAGCGTAAGGGATCGAGAACAGGGCCGAGAAGCATGGCACTTCCGTCGTTTACATTGCTCAGGGATTGAATAAAATCCTTTGATGCACAGATAGCTCCAGCCACACAATCGTTTTTCCCGTTCACGAATTTGGTGAGGCTATACACCACGATGTGTGCACCTAACAAGGCGGGGCTCACTATCATGGGAGTAAATGTATTGTCGACGACGAGTGGAATGCCATGTTGATTGGCGATTTCGGCAAGTAATGAAATATCGCTAATTTGCAACAACGGATTCGTCATGGTTTCGGTATAGACAAGCTTTGTATTGGGCTTGATGGCGGCTTTTACTTCTTCGGGCCTTGTAATATCCACAAAGCTGACACTAATGTTGAATTTTGCGAGATAATTGTGGAGAAAAGCAAAAGTTCCGCCATAAGTGCAAAGGCTGGAGACAATGTGATCGCCCGAATTGCATAAATGAAGTAATGTTATAGTAATTGCCGCCATTCCACTGGCTGTAACCCAGCACGATTCTGTTCCTTCCATGGCTGCGAGGGCATCTGCAAGATATTTATTACTTGGATTCCAATGGCGAGAATACAGGAAACAGCCTTCGGTTTTCCCGGCAAAGGTGTCACTCATAGTTTTAGCCTGCATAAAGGTAAATGTAGCAGAATCGGTAATGGAGGGGTTAACATCGCCAAACTCCCCGAACTGAAGAAGTTCGAATATTTTCTTTGAAGGATCGTATTTCATGATGATACAATTAAAGTAAGTTTTCACAAAATTATGAAAAAGACATGTATTCGTGCAGATTTTAAAAATTTTTTATCATTTGATTAATAACTTTAGCGAAATTTCGATTAATTTTGTAAAAGTGTAAGTAAAAAGGAAGAAAATATGCATGCTGAGTTTCAACTCGATAGTTTAGACCGCAAAATTTTGAATATTTTGATTCGAAATGCCAGAACTCCCTTTCTCGAAATTGCGAGGGAATGCGGAGTAAGCGGTGCAGCGATTCATCAGAGAGTCCATAAAATGGAAAGGTCAGGAATCATTCAAAATGCCACTTTGAAGCTTTCACCCAAAGCTCTGGGTTATTTAACCTGTGCCTTCATTGGGATTCAAATCAATCTTACTACTACTCGTACACACGAAGAGGTTTTCGAGAAAATAAAACAAATACCCGAAATCGTGGAATGCCATCATATTACGGGAAAATATAGTCTGTTAGCCAAGATTTACACTCGTAATAATGAACACTTAAAACAGATTATCGTCGATAAGATACAATCTATTCCTGAGATTACTTTCACAGAAACTTTTATCTCGCTCGAAGAAGGCTTCATGCGTAGTTTCATACCAGAAGCCTGAAATTTTAAACGATGATTTTCAAAATCGAATTCGCGAAAAGCCAGAGGAAACTGATTCGGTTATTCCTTTTTTATGCGCATTTTATAGAATGAACGATGAACAAAAAATAATCCAATCACTAGAAAAATTGCACCAATCCATGGAGCATAATTCAAAGTGCCTGTATTTTTCGCAGCAAGTGTAATATGTATGGAGATTTCGGCTGCAAGCAAACCAAAAAGAGTAGAAAATTTGATTATAGGATTGAGGGCCACACTCGAGGTATCCTTATAGGGGTCGCCCACAGTATCACCTATGACGGTTGCGGCGTGCAGGTCGGTATTTTTTTGTTTCAGGTCGACTTCGACAACTTTTTTAGCATTATCCCAAGCTCCACCTGCATTAGCCATATAAATTGCCTGAAACAATCCGAACACGGCGATAGATATCAAATAAGAAACAAAAAAGTTAGGATCGAAGAAAGCGAAGGCTAAGGTAAGGGAAAAGATGACTGCGAAGATATTCCACATGCCATATTGTGCATATCGAGTGCAGATGCGCACCACTTCCTTGCTGTCTTCCACATCGGCTACTTCTTTGTCGAGGCGAATGTTACGTTTGATGTATTCTACGGCACGATGGGCTCCAGTAGTCACTGCCTGCATCGAAGCTCCGCTGAACCAGTAAATTACCGCTCCACCGGCTATAAAACCCAAAATAACCATAGGATCGGTAAGTTGCAAAGCCATCAATCCACTTTTAGCCAGAATTAAAATGATGGAAAAGATCATGGTGGTAGCTCCGATTACTGCAGTTCCAATTAAAACAGGCTTGGCCGTAGCCTTGAAGGTATTGCCAGCCGAATCGTTGGCTTCGAGATAATGCTTGCCGAGTTCGAAATCAGGTGTAAAACCAAAATCCTGTTCGATTTCCTTTTCGATGCCAGGGATTTGTTCGATACGTGAAAGCTCAAAAACACTTTGTGCGTTGTCGGTCACGGGTCCATAGCTATCCACTGCTATCGTCACTGGTCCCATTCCCAAAAATCCAAAAGCCACCAAACCAAAGGCAAAAATACCTGGATAAATCCCAAAAATAGGCTGCTCAAAGCCTAAAGTAGTAAAATAGGCAACAAACATCAGAGCAACCATGGAAAGGCCTTTCCAGAATGCGCTGAAATTACCAGCCACCATGCCCGATAAAATCGTCAATGATGGTCCTCCTTCCTTCGAAGCTGTAACAATTTCGTTTACATGCCTTGATTTGCTGCTTGTAAAACTCTTGGTAAGTTCGGGGATAATGGCTGCAGCCAAAGTTCCGCACGAAATGATGGTAGCCAGTTGCCACCATAAATTTGTTAATGGAATGCCTTCGGGGGTAGTAAGATCATTCAAGAGGAAATAACTGGTAAGGAAGGTAATGATGATAGAAACCCCAGAGGTAATCCAGATAAGCCTCGAAAGTGGCGTTTCGAAGTCGAATTCTTTGGCTTTTTTATATTGTTTCGCACTGATAGCCTGATTGATTCCATAGCTCAAGAGTGAGGTAAGGACCATAAGAATTCGCATCATGAATATCCATACGATGAGGGTAGATTGAAATTCTACGTTGGTAACGGCTAAAACGATAAAAGAGATAAGAGCCACGCCAGTTACACCATAAGTTTCGAATCCATCGGCAGTAGGGCCGACGCTGTCGCCCGCATTATCGCCAGTGCAGTCGGCTATTACCCCTGGATTTCGAGGGTCATCTTCCGGAAGGCTGAATACGATCTTCATGAGATCTGCACCAATATCGGCGATCTTGGTAAATATCCCACCAGCTATACGAAGAGCCGATGCTCCAAGAGATTCACCAATGGCAAAACCTACAAAACAAGCTCCTGCACTATCACCCGGAACAGCTAATAAAATAATGAGCATCATAATGAGTTCGATACAGATAAGAAACAAGCCTACACTCATTCCAGCCTGCAAAGGAATTGAAAGTACATTCCATGGCTTCTGACGCAATGAAGCAAAGGAAGTACGACTGTTGGCCAGAGTGTTTATTCTTATCCCAAACCACGCAACACTGTATGATCCTAAAATTCCGAGCACTGTCCATAATAGAATGATCAGGACTTTCCCCACGGATAAACCAGAAAGACCAAAGAAATAATAAAATATAATGATAGAAATAATAACTAATAGAATGAGAAGGAAACGGCCTTGTTGAAGAAGATAAGTTTTACAGGTGGTATAGATGGTTTCCGAAATTTCGAGCATAGCACGATGTACAGGTAACCGTTTAATTCGGGCAAATTGCCAAACCCCAAACATCAGTCCAAAAAGAATGATTATCGAAAAATAAAGGAGCAAATGCCTCCCTTCGATTTGCCCATTAAAAAAACGAGATGTTAGGTCCGGAATAAGGAGATCGGCTTCACTTGCCTTCGAAACCAACGGTAATAGCAATACCGCTATGCTAATGCTAAATTTTTTCATACCATCTTCTTCTTATTTTTTGGCAAAATTAAGAAGCAAATTTCTAATGCAAACGATTGCGTAAAATTTTACGGCAGTTCTAAAATCAAGGATTTGAATATCATTTCATAAGATATTAAAAAAATCATTACTGACCGACAAAAAAATTGAATAAAATGAAAGAGGGACAAAACCGAAGTTTCATCCCCCAATTGTAAATTTGTGTAGTAAACCTAAATTAACAACCATGGGCAAAGATATAACAAAAAATTTAGTCGATCAGCCGATCTTCAAACAGTTAATAAAAATGCTGCCGCGCGAACGGTTCGATTTGTTAGTTAAAGAATATGGCAGAGATCGCTACTACAAGACTTTTTTTTCGTGGGATGAATTAATTGTGATGCTTTTCGGGATATTCTCTCGTTGTGATTCAATGGGTGAAGTATGCGACGGGATGCGAGCATTATCAGGCAAGCTCAATTATTTGGGTATGGATTGTGCCCCTTCCAAAAGTACGGCAGGAGATGCTTTACGGGATCGCAGTGAAGAAATTTTCAGATTATATTATTTCGAGCTAATAAGTTATTTTCGTCCTCTTTTATCGGTCAGCCGAAAAGAAAAGGTCAGTTTTGACGAGTTTTACGCATTTGATTCCACGACCATAACACTTTTTCCCGATATAATGAAAGGAGTAGGTCGTCATCTAAAAGGAGAAGGAAAGAAAAAAGGAGGTTTGAAAGTACACATGTTGACCGATATCCATAACGAGACACCTGTTTTTGCGAGGATTAGTGAAGCAAAAATGCACGACAAGAAGTTTTTGGCGCATTTGCATCCTTCTAATGACAGCATGTTGGTTTTCGACAAGGCCTACAATTACTACCTTCAATTTGCTACTTGGACTGAAGAAGGAGTAAATTTTGTATGTCGTTTGAAAGACAATGCCAAGATACAGTTACAGGAAGTTTTGTTTGAAAAAGCGTTTTCAAAAGAAGAATGGTGATAAGTGTTTTATCTAAAAGCAAGAAAGCGTTCTCTACCATCGCTGCATTAGTGCGGATACACCTAATCAGCCATTTGGACTTGATGTGGGTTGTAACTGAGGGCAGGCGGGCATATGCTAAACGTATTTCAAGCCGGAATAAGAGTCCGACAAGCGTACAACTGTCTTTATTTTGATAAGGGGTAGGTTTTTTAAAGAAGGAAAAGCTAATGTATAACTAACTGAATAAGTGGTATATAAAAAATGTTTAGGAACTTTTAGAATTTTGTCGGTTAATAGTGAAAAAAATATATATAACCAATTTTTCGTAAGATTTGCTTTATTTTGTATGCCAGATATAAATTGATGAGAGCATGAAGTTTTTAAGGGAATATACATATTAAAATATTATATTAATCGACTGATTTACAATAATAAATATAGTAAATTAAGGATGAAGAAAGTTCAAATGGAGATTGCCGGAATGTCATTTAGCCAAGTACAAAGTGGTGCGTATGCTTTGATTTTAGGTGAAATTGGAGGCAAAAGGCGTTTACCCATCATTATAGGAAGTGCCGAGGCTCAAGCTATAGCTATCGAACTGGAAAAAATGAAACCCGCCAGGCCATTAACCCATGACTTATTCAAGACTTTTGCCGAAACTTTTGGCGTACGGGTGATCGAGGTGTTTATCAATAAATTTATCGAAGGAGTTTTTCATGCTGTCTTGGTATGCGACGACGGGCATAATATTGTTGAAATTGATTCGAGGACTTCCGATGCCGTTGCTTTGGCTCTGCGATTCAATTGCCCTATCTATACTACCGAAGAAATTCTCGATGCCGCAGGAATAGTGATCGATGAAAATGCACTGATTGAAGAAGAGCACTCACATGAAGCAGGTGAAGAAGAAAATTTATTGGGATGGGAGGCATATTCCGATGAAGAGTTAGAACAAATGATGCAGGAAGCCATTGAAAATGAAGATTATGAAAGAGCAAGTAAGATTAGGGATGAACTGAAACGAAGAAAATAAGACTAACCTAATTGTCATATAATTCCTATGAAAAATCCTACCATCAAACTGATTCTCGCTACATTATCGATTTGTTTTTTACCAATTATAGGAATGCCGCAGGTAATAAATACGCCTGATACCCTGAATGTACAGCTATCTTTAGCCGATACAGCCTTGCAAGGAGCAAACTCAGTAATCACTCATGCTCCTGAGGAACTCAAACTGGGTCTTTCACTAACCTCCGTTCTGAGAGGGCTCCTGGGCATGGTTGTTTTATTGGCTATATCGTATTTTTTGAGCATGAATCGGAAAGCCATCGAATGGAAAGTGGTTCTTACCGGATTGGCCATACAGATTTTTTTAGCTATTGGTGTTTTATATATTCCTGCTATACGTATTATATTCGAAGTGGGTGGTAAGATATTTGTCGAGATTTTGAATTTTACCAAAGCAGGGAGTGAATTTCTTTTAGGGAAGCTGCTCGATGCAAATTCCTTCGGTTTTATTTTTGCTTTTCAAGTTTTACCGACCATTATTTTCTTTTCGGCTTTAATGAGCCTTTTGTTTTATTTAGGAATTGTGCAGATAGTGGTGCAAGGGCTTGCATGGTTATTGGCCAAAGCCTTGAAGATTTCGGGTGCCGAGAGCCTGTGTGCTGCTGGCAACATATTTCTGGGCCAAACCGAAGCTCCCCTCATGATTAAACCCTATCTTCCCTCAATGAGCCGTTCGGAAATATTTCTGGTCATGACGGCTGGGATGGCTACGATGGCGGGAGGAGTGCTGGCTGCTTACATTAGCTTTTTAGGAGGCGATGACCCGGTCCAGAGGCTCGTCTTCGCTAAACATCTACTTTCGGCTTCGGTAATGGCCGCTCCAGGTGCCGTCGTTGTCAGTAAAATGCTGGTACCCCAAACCGAAAGTGTAGATAAAACTGTTAAAATTCCAAAAGAGCGTATTGGTAATAATGTGCTCGATGCCATCTCGAATGGAGCTACTGAAGGGCTGAAACTAGCAGCCAATGTTGCGGCCATGCTGCTAGTATTTGTTGCTTTTATAGCCATGGCCAATTTTATTTTAAATGATTTGATTGGCCATTATTTGGGCATAAACGACTGGATTGCCAACCAAACCAGCGGACGCTACGAGGGTTTGACCCTTCAATTCATCCTTGGGTACTCTCTGGCTCCTTTGATGTGGCTTATTGGAGTCAATATTCATGATATTACACTGGTAGGAAGCCTGCTGGGCGAAAAAATTATTATGACGGAATTCGTTGGATATATTAGTCTTGCTAACTATAAAGCTGCAGGTCTTTTCTTCGAATATAAGAGCATTATTATTTCTACTTACCTGCTTTGTGGTTTTGCTAATTTTGCCTCTATTGGAATACAAATCGGCGGGATAGGCTCTCTTGCCCCCAATCAAAAAAGCCAACTCGCAGCCTTCGGGTTTCGTGCTTTAATTGCGGGTACATTGTCTGCATTGGTTTCTTCCACTATCATTGGAATGATTACATTATGATGAAGAGAAAGCCTTTCGCTTTAATTTCATTCCTTCTAATAGTCATTAGTGCTTGTATAAGGCCCCAGTATGACAATTTTTCGTCCATAGGCGAGGATCATTATTTGAGAATGGTGATAGAAACTCCAGCCGGGAACCTTAATTGCGTTCATTTTCATCCTTCGAGCAACAGTTTTATCCAGGGAAATGCTTTTCAGAAACCTGCGCCTCTTAATTTTGGCTTCATTCCATCGTCCAATAGATCGAAGTCGGCTCAAGAATTCGATCCTATAAGAGTAATGCTGTTATCAAATTCTAAACCTTCGGGAACCATATTGAAAATTATTCCCATTGGCATGTTGCAATTCGCGGCCAGTGGAAAGCAAAGAGTTTTGATCCTTGCAGTCCCGGCCGATCCTTCCCACAGAAAATCCAATATAAACGATGAGGCTGCAATAAGCATGACTGAACCTTCTATTTTTTCAATTCTCGAATTATGGCTGAAAAATTATTCTGCTATCCCCGACGTTATCATATATGGATGGGCCGACGAAAACATAACTTGGAATTATATTTTGGATGTCCTTCGCCTAAAATCTTAAAGTGAATCTATGAAACAATATCTCGAACTTCTTCGTCATATTCTCGCAACCGGAACTGAAAAACATGACCGTACGGGTACGGGAACAATCAGCGTGTTTGGTTATCAGATGCGTTTCAATCTCGAAGATGGATTTCCATTGCTTACTACTAAAAAACTTCATGTCCGCAGTATTATTTATGAACTGCTCTGGTTTTTACGTGGAGATACCAATATTCGATACCTGCACGAAAATAAGGTAACCATCTGGGATGAATGGGCCGACGCAAATGGTGATCTTGGACCAATTTATGGTTATCAATGGCGATCATGGCCTACCAGAGAGGGCAAATCCATCGACCAAATCAGTCAAGTCATTGATTCGATAAAGCAAAATCCCGATTCTCGCCGGCATATCGTTAGTGCATGGAACGTAGAAGAAATCGATAAAATGGCCTTGCCTCCCTGCCATATATTTTTCCAGTTTTATATCGCTAACAATAAACTGAGTTGCCAGCTCTATCAGCGAAGTGCAGATGTATTTCTTGGAGTTCCCTTCAATATTGCTTCGTATGCCTTGCTAACCCTGATGACGGCTCAGATAACGGGATACCAACCTGGAGAATTGATTCATACCCTAGGTGATGCCCATATATATAAAAATCATATCGAACAGGCAAAACTGCAGCTTACACGAGAACCCTTCCCACTTCCTACTATGATTTTGAATCCAGAAATTCATTCTATTTTCGACTTTCGATATGAAGATTTTCAATTGATCAATTATCGAGCTCATCCCCATATAAAAGCTGAAATATCGGTTTAGATGGAAAAGAAACCTCTCACTATTATAGTTGCAATCGCCAATCGCAATGCCATCGGCCTGAATAACCAGATGCTCTGTCATCTGCCGGACGATCTGAAACGTTTCAAACGGATTACCATGGGCCATAACATAATAATGGGTCGTAAAACGTGGGAATCACTGCCCAAAAAGCCCTTACCTGGCCGCAACAATATTGTTCTAAGCCGTCGAGTACTTCAATTGGAAGGAGCTACTGTGGTCTCTTCCCTCGAACAGGCACTGGATTTATGCCCTTTAAATGAGGAAAGTTTCGTCATAGGAGGTGGGGCTCTCTATCGACTTTTTCTGCCTTATGTTGATAAACTCTATATCACTCGAATCTATCACGATTTCGAAGCTGATACCTTTTTCCCCGATTTCGACGAAAAAGAATGGCAACTCGTAATGCAGGAAGATGTTTTTCCTAACGAAACCAATCCATATAGATACTCGTATTTAACTTATAACAGAAAACATTAAATTCATGCTATGCTTCACTTTTCGTGCCATTCATGGAAATTCATTCTTTGCTTTAGAAAGGATAAAATTCTCATTCTAATCGCAATGGCTATTCTATGTTTAACGGCATGCAAGGATAAAGAAGAATATAGGTTCGATACTTCTTATAACAAGCAAGCCATAAGGGATTTTCTTACGGCCGATGCAATTTATCGCGATTTGTTCCGCCAGGCTTATCAGTTATCGTTCGATACTTCTATATTGAAAAAGGGTGAAGGGATTATCGATTCGGCTATAGTAAAGAAACAGGGAGAGGAATGGATTTTTACGTACGATAAAGAACAGAATTGCCCTGATGGTTCGAAGCGAAGCGGACAATTTCGGATACACTGGAATGCACCTTTGAGCGATTCCAATGCACAGCTTACCATTTTTCCACAAGGTTTAACCATCAATGAAAAGCGAATAGGCGGGCAGATCAACATTACACGTATCAGTAAACCCAAGGTTTTTTACAGAGTAAAAGTCGATACGGGTTCTATCTCGCTGGTCGTGGCTGGTTATTCGAAAAAGCAAAGGATTCAGTATAGTAGTAATTATAAATATTATTGGCAGAAAGGATCTCAAACGCCTTATGACATTTATGACGATGTTTTGTACATGTATGGCATAGCATCGGGCCGGGGAAGAGAGTTCGATCGTTTTATTTATGTAACTCTCGATACTTTGACATACCGATTTATATGTCATTATCCAAGAGGAGGAAAGGCATTATTTCAGATGCCCGATTTTGAAATAAACCAGATGGATCTTGATTATCAAAAAGCCAATGAATGTTCGGCAGTGGTAAAGGCTACTCTTTGGGGATTACTCCCAAATGGTTCGAAAACCAAGGATGAAGTGGTTTATTTTACGATTAGTTATTAGGTTTTGTGCTTTTTCTTTTTAGCAGCGGGGAACAGGACATTATTCAGAATCAGGCGGTAACCCGGAGAATTGGGATAGAGATCGAGATTGGTAGGAGGGTCGCCTACCAGATGTTGATAATCTTCGGGATCGTGGCCACTTAAGAATGTCCAGGTTCCTTTGCCAAAATCTCCATGAATATAACGCGCTTCATTGGCTTCCTTGTTTTCCCCCATAATCAATACATCGGGCTTTACATACTGTTTTCTGAAAGCCGTAGTTTGACCCATAAATCCTTTGATGATTCGTGTATGGTTCTGACAGAGCATGGTGGGTATTGGATCCCATTTGGCGGAGAAATCGAAAAGCGTGAAATAGTCGTTTTGTTCGTTAAGACCTCGCTGATTGGGATCGACATCTATCGATGAGATCTCATATTCGTAAGGGTTGGTCGAAATGGTAAAATCGGTAAAGGCGAAACACTGGCTGTAATCGAGTTTCGACTGGGCATCGGGATCGATGGGATCGCCATCGAACATAATGTCGCAAATATCGGTATTCTGTGCCGCAAGAGCTACATCGTAACTATCGGGTGCGGAACACATCGAAAACAGATAGCCACCTCCCGCAACGAAGTCTTTAATCTTAAGCGCTACAGCTAGTTTGAGTTTCGAGACCTTATTGAAACCTAATTTTCTTGCCGTTTCTTCATTCAGCCTTACATCTTCTTTATACCATGGATAATCCTTGTATCTTGCCCAGAATTTTCCGTATTGCCCGGTAAAATCTTCATGATGAAGGTGTAACCAATCATAGGTAGGAAGGATTCCGGCAATAACTTCTTCATCGTAAATTACATCGTAGGGGATTTGGGCATAAGTGAGAGCAAGCGTAACGGCATCGTCCCATGGTAATTTATTCTTGGGAGAATAAACTGCTATGCGAGGGGCTTTCTGAAGTTTAAGGGCATCCATATTTACTTCAGGTCGTGAGATTTCGTCGAGAATGGCCGCAACCTGAGCATCGGGCAAGGTTTCCGTAGTAATACCTCTTAGTTTGCATTCACGATCAATGGAAGCAGTATAAGGTATCAAGAAACTTCCTCCCCGGTAATTCAGCAACCAATCTATTTCAAGCCCCTCAGTCAAGGATAGATAAGCAATGCCATAGCCTTTGAGGTGGTTTCTCTGAGCTTCGTCCATAGGCACAAGCAGATACATGGGTAAGGCCCATAAAGGTAATATCAATAGAATAATGCAAAGCGTCAGAATTTTTTTCATCTTTCTTGAAGAATTAACCGGATTATTATAATATAAGGGAAAGAAGTGCTAATAGGGGATATCGTCGGGATGATCATCATTCATTTTAGAGGGCAGGGTCAGGGTAGGCCCTTGATAGTTTACTCCCATGGAGAGGTTGGAAGTAATCTGAGTGATGTCGACATCGTCAGTAAATCTGGCAAATTTATCGATAAATTGCAATCGAACTTCGTCGGTTTTCCCGTTTCGATGCTTGGCAATGATGATATCGGCCTTGTTGTGTGTAGAGCCTTTTTCGTCGGTTTCGATTTTATAATATTCAGGACGATAGATAAACAGTACGAGATCGGCGTCTTGTTCGATAGCTCCTGATTCACGCAAGTCGCTCAAGATGGGCTTTTTGGTTCCGCCACGGGTTTCGACGCTGCGATTCAATTGTGAAAGAATGATGACAGGAATGTCCAATTCTTTGGCTAAGGCTTTTAGAGAACGGCTTATCAATGCAATTTCCTGTTCGCGGTTTCCGCGATTTTCCACTCCTGTGCTCATCAACTGGATGTAATCTATCATTACTATACTAATGTCGTATTGTTCTTTCAGCCGGCGGCATTTTGCCCTTAGTTCGAATATGGAGAGGGAGGGGGTGTCGTCGATATAAATGGGAGCTTCGAGCAGAGGAGTAATTTTTACGTTGAGTTGTTCCCATTCGAAATCCTTAAGCTGTCCCGATCGGAGTTTTTCGGCTGAAAGACCCGATTCGGCCGAGATAAGACGTGTAACCAGTTGTATGGCCGACATTTCCAAAGAGAATATGGCCACCGGACGTTTTTTCATCAAAGCTATGTTGCGAGCCATGCTTAGGATAAATGCCGTTTTTCCCATGCCAGGCCTTGAGGCGATTACAATGAGGTCAGATTTTTGCCAACCTCCGGTGATTCTATCCAGATCGGTAAATCCCGAAGGAACTCCCGTTAGGGCATCCTCCTGTTCATAGGCTTTTCTAATTTCATCGATGGCCTTGCGCACCAAAGAATCCATTTTTTCGTAATCGCGCCGGAAATTTTCCTCGCTGATTGAAAACAAGGCCATTTCGGCCTTATCAAGCAAATCGAGCGCATCCATCGAATCTTCATAAGCATCGTGAATAATCTCGGTCGAAACCCTGATCAATTCTCTTTGAATATATTTTTCGGCTATGATGCGGGCATGAAATTCAATATTTGCCGAAGAGGCTACACGATTCGTCAACTGAGCTAAATAATATGGGCCTCCGATAATCTCCAGCTCTCCGGTTTTTCGCAGTTCGTTGGTAACCGTTATCAGATCTATGGGCTGACTTTCGGCAAACAGCCTTTTGATTGCCATGAAAATGTGTTGATGAGCTTCCCTGTAAAATGCCTCCGGTTTTAAAAAATCAATCACCGACGTTAATGCATTTTTCTCGAGTAATAATGCGCCAAGCACTACTTCTTCCACTTCTAAGGCTTGAGGTGGAATTTTTCCTGGTACATTGTCCAGAATTTGCCCCTTTATGCTATTTGGTTTATCTACAAGGCTTTTGGGGCGGTCTTTCTTTTCTACAGGTCTGTTTTTATCCATGTTTCAAATTTACAAAAACTCGAGGAGGAAAAGCCCTTTTCCAAATAATTCTTTTTGTATTCAAATTTTCGACTTTATAAAAAAATTATCCCCCCTGAAACTAAAGTCGAATAGATTTTCTGGTTATTATGAAAAAACCGGTTCCTTGTCTTGAACCGGCGAGTTGTATTATGAGTTTAACGAACCCTTGTTCGGATCGAGTTAATTATCTCAATGCGAACGGAATGCTTCGAAGTCGAAATTAAGAGTGAAACGCAGAGTTTTATCGAGAGGATTTCTTTGGTCAGTGCTCACAAGATAGGAGAAATCGATGCTAAAAACGTTGTAACGTAAGCCAGCGCCGAAGGTGAAGAACTGGCGAGCTCCCTTGGTGGCGGATTCATGAAAATAGCCCGCTCGTATAGCAAATTGCTTGTTGTACAAATATTCAGCACCAATAGCATAAGTTATTTCTTTCAATTCTTCGCTAAACCCACCTGGAGCATCATAAAAGGATTGGATCATTCCTTTGAAGACAGATACATTAGGGTTGTAACCTTTTTCGATCACCTGATTTCCTTGTTCGTCGAATATGGGTTGACCCGAAATGCTGTCGAGTTTGTAGATGGGAGGCGTAGGAACCAGAAGTTTTGTAATATCTATGTTGAAGGAGAGGGTATTGTAATCGTCGAAAGCATATTTAAAACTTGGTCCGAAGCGCAGATTGGTTGGAATGAAGTCTTTTTCGATAGTCGAGGTATAGGCTATTTTAGCTCCAATGTTGGAAATATTTAGTCCGAAATTGAACCATGCGTCATTGCGGTTGATATACAGGTCTTTAGTGTAAAACAAGGATATATCAGCGGCAAAACTTGTTCCTGCATGCGATTCCACTCCCTGTACATTTTGGCCTAAGGTTAGATTCGAATAAATGAACCGGCCAGTTACCGCTCCAGAGAGGTTATCGGTTAATTTACGTGAATAAGCAGCATCGAGCGAAAATTCATTGGGCTTATATGTGCCCTTGGGATTACCTATATAATCGGTAAATGTGATTTCTCCCAGAGAAAAATAGCGAAGTGAGGCTCCTAAGGCCTGTTTATCATCAAAGCGATAATAAAATGTGAGGTAACCGAGTCCAATATCGTTAACCAATTGACGTAGCCATGGGGAATAGGAAACCGAAAATCCCATTTGTTTGTCGATGAAGGCATATTTAGCTGCATTCCAATGAATAGAAACAGGGTCGGGATCGGTTGCAACGCCCGTTTCACCCATCGAACCAGAACGCGCATCGGGTCCTATTAAAAGAAAAGGTACGGCAGTAGTAATCGGATACTCATCCTGAGCTTTCAATATTGCAGGAATACACATCAACCCTGTAAACAGAGCCAAGGCAGTCGGTTTAATGAATTTCGGCATATAAGGTATTTTGTTTTATATTTCGATGAATTGAAAATAAAGCTGCAAAAGTAACGAGAAAAGATATGTTATAGTATTTTTCATTCACAAGGGATTAAGAATTGGAGGATTGATTCAGAATTGGTTTTTCCCTAATTATGCCTGATAATCATTAACTTTTGGCTTTGCGTACTTATAGTTCCATTATTATTCTCTACAATAATCTGATAAGGATACATTCCCGATGGAAGTAATTCTCCCGAATCGCCTCTTCCATCCCACTCGATGGGGATTATACTATAACCCGAAGTAGATTGCTTCGACCTTATGGTTTTTACCTTGATTCCCTGGAAGTTGAAGATATGAATAGTTATCCGCAGGGAATTTCCCGGTTGATTGTGTTCGAAATAAAAGAAGGTTTTATCACTGAAAGGATTGGGATGATTGGTGATTTTCCATAATTTGATAGAAGCGTTGGGTGCTACGGTAAATTTTATGGTTTTTTGGTTGCTATTTCCCTGAAGATCCCAGGCCCGCAGCGTAAGTGTGTGCTGTCCATTTTCGAGGTTATGGAAAGTATAGGTGATATTTCCGCGAGTATTCAATGGGTCGAGTGGGACGAAGAAATCGTCGAGATTGATGGCATTACTGGTTTGTCCATCTATCCATGCAGAGATGTTGCGTCCTAATCCATAACCGAAACAGTTAATCCCGGAAGAATCGGCCAGAGAAGCCAGCAGAACAGGATTAGGGCTCGAGAGGTTTCCCGAAATAAAGTTCTTGTCGTCGAGAAATATTTCGATTTCGGGTCCTTCAGTATCGGTAGCCAAGACTTCGTCTATTCCGCCTATGATGAAATCAATAAATGCTCCAGCTGCATCACTAATACTATCCGTGGCATAATAGCTGAATTTTCCAAACCCATAATTCTGTTCTATATCTTTTGGTAGAATAAACCAAACTTCGAATCTTCCATTTATTACTTTAGAGATGGTATGAGCAATTCGCTTATTCTGGATCGTAAAAGACATGGGTGTAGTATTCGGATCGTTCCCAAGCGTCCGAATAGTGGCTTTCTTATCGAAGACCGAGACGAAAATCTTTCCGTTGAAGTTTGAAAGAATATTTTCTTGTTCATCTACAATTTCTCCGCTTATTTTCACTTTTTGGCAACCTCTCAAGGTATCGATGAAATATTCGATGGGAATATCATTGATATGTGTCGTTTTGATAGAATATCGAGGAAAGGCCGGTATAAGTACAGGGTCTCCCAATAAACTGAAATTTCGGATCGATATATTGTTGTTGTTTTTGTTCTTCGACATCCGGATGAGGTCTCCCATATGAGGTATATTGCCTGACTTGAGCTGTTCAAATAACGAGACATAGAAGGCCTGATTCAAGAAATTGTTTGTATGTGAAAATGTTAGACGTGTAGTTGTAAACAAGGCGACGCCACCTTTGTTGTTGTATTGTATGACATGTTCGCCAGCCGAAACCCGCTCCGGATCATCATAGCGACTAAACTGGCAAGTAGCAGTAATAAAGATGGGCATTTTCCCCTTGTTGTTCCAATTAAAAATTTCGGGCACTGTAAGAATATTTTCATCTGCCCATCCGGTTTCTCCTCCATGACCGGTATAGTTGATAAACAGAGCTCCTTCGTTCACCTGATCGGTAATAGCCTTGTTGACATCGGGATATTTGTCGCCATTAGAGGTGCTATACTGTTTGTAAGCATCTATATAAATTTTGTTAACGTTAATTATCGAAGAAGAAGTATCTACGATATTAGCAAGCTTTTCTGCTCCCTTTACATGTTCGTTTCCATTCTCATCGTCGGCTATAAAGCAGAACGTGTTCTTCCATGGGAGCATGGCGGGAGGACCTTCTTTGAAGTAATTTTCAATCTTATCTACCATATTTTTTGCTTCTTCGATAGTATATACAGGGAATCGCCCAACACCCACATCTATCGCTCCATAAGCATCTAGTCCTTCTTCAGGGTCTAAAAGGCCATAAAAATCGTCACATACGAAAGAAGATGACATCTCTAAACTTTCCTGAGATTGAAAGGTAGGGATATGCCATTTGTTTCCAGGTATTCTATGTTTGGGATCGTAGCTTCCATCGCCGAAAAGAAGAAGGTAATGGGGTTCTTCGCCGGGTTGTGCGCGTTCATACAGCATTCGCATGAAGTTACGAATAGCTGAAGGATCCTTTGCACCCGACGAAAATTCATTGTAAATCTCTTTCACATCTACGGTTAAAGTACCTATCCCTTCTCTATTTTGATGAATTTGTGCCAGACGTTTCGCCTGGTTCATCAATACTTTCGGACTCACAATGATGAATTCGGCAGGCTGTAAAGCATGAAGGTTCTGATTGGGCACTTCTTCGATAAAGGAGGGAGAATAGTATGAACTACCATCAAAAGCTATGAAATAGTGTCCATTGTAAGATTGTATCTTAAAATAGACCGAAGTGTCGGTATTTTGCAATGGGATGTTCTGAGGCTGAAACAAATTGTCGACCAACCAGATTTTTAAATCAGGTTGAGTGGTTTGAACCGAAATTTCGGGAATTTGACCGGTCTGGGGTCTTGGAAGATAGTTGAAAAGCATTTGAGGCCCTCTAAAAATCAATTGTCGTATCACATTTACTTCGATGTATTTAAGATAGCCGATGCTGTAAGGATGGTTCTTTACATGAGTCAAGTCGAGAATAATCGTATCCGATTGAGGAGTAAAATTCAATAGTGCTTTCCCCTTGCGGGCGTATAATTGACTCATCAAATTGCCACTAATACCAGCCAAAGGGATAGTCGCTAGATCCTGCTCATTATATGACAATACAAATGAGTTTGCTTCATAAGAACGTCCGGCAACCTCCAATTCGATAATTCCTTTTTCACCGACCTTATGATCGGGAACTATAAAAGTAAAATTCTGGCGGCTGTTTTCGTTGAAGGTTTCGCCATACCATTCTTTCCCGCTTTTAGTGAGGTGTTGTTCGTTTTTCTCGTGTAAAAGTGGATAAGTAAAATAATCTATCTTATGGGTTATAGAAAGCGTAGGAGGAATGAAATCCTCGATGCGTGCAGGGTTTTGTATTCCATAGGTTAAATAATAATAGGTAGTATCTTCATATATATTGGTTTGATGAGTAAGTTTCTGCCCCAAAACATTGAGTGTCCATTTATGCGGGTTTTCCCCATAGAAAAGGATATAATCGTCGGGGTTGAAAATACCATCTTCTTCGCCTATAACTTCGATGGCTACTGGAGGTAAATCATCCTGTGTTTTTTGTAGATTCGATTCGGGAAGTAATCTTCCACCAAATCCATGGAGTGAAATGGTTCGAGGATCTATTTGATCGGGATTCACTCCCCACTTTTTTAAGTCATGATAAGTGATTCTATAGATTCCTGTTTGGGCAACTCCTATTTTATACCATTTCCCTGAGGCGAGTAATGAGCTGCTTGCGAAATCTGAAGCAGGGAATTGGACTTCCTTATCTGTCGTAAAATTAATGGAAGGCTCGAACGAAACAAGTTTTTCGGATTGTCCATTTTCAGGATTAATCCTCAATGGAATAAAAGTTATCCTTGCTTTTTTCTGCTTGCATTCGGTAACGATAGTTACATTGATTTTTATCTCGGTTCCTATCCCACTAATTTTCGATTCGAGTTTTTCGAAATACACTTCCTTCAGATTATATTCGAGGCCGTTGCTCCCAACTGGAAGAGGTATTTCTTCCAGATAAACGGGAACATTCAATGAGTCATTTATATAGGCAGCCTCTTGCAACCATAAATTCAAGGTAGTGTCAGTAGTTGTTTGTAATGTTTCCCAATGTAGAATCCTTCGTTGAGCTGAGACGGAGAAAACATGAAAAACAAGAGCAAAGACGAAGAACAGGCGAGTTATGTTTTTATAAGTCATCGAAAATATGGTGTATTATGAGCAAAGTTTATTGATTTTTCGAAATCATGAGTTTGCCGCTTTTTTGTCGAGCGTTTCCTTTCGAGTCGGTTAACGTCAATTGATAAATATAAATTCCCTGGCTTAGTCTTTTTCCGTTGTCCGAGGCACCATCCCACTCGATGGGTTGGCTACAGTATCCTGTAAAGAAAATAGTATGAGCAATAGTTTTGACAACCCGGCCATAAATATCCATTATCCTTATTTCGACCTGCATTTCTTCTGAGCTCTTATTATGCTCAAAAACAAAATAAGTTTTATCATAAAAAGGGTTAGGATAATTATATAGATTCGAAATAATGAAGGAAGCAGAATTTTTCACGGTGAATTTCAGTTTGGATGTGGCCGAATTGTTATAAACGTCCCATGCCGTGAGGCGTATTTCGTGATCCCCTTCTTCGAGATTAAACAAGGGATAAGCAATACTTCCACTGGTGTAGGTATTTAGATCTGATTTGTAATAATTATTCAGGATGAGGGGATTGTTCGAATTGTTGTCGAGGATGGCCACAATATCGTGGCCAATGCCGCTACCTACGGTATTTATTCCGTTTTCATCGGAAATAAAGGCGAGCAGGACAGGGTTTTCATCGGTAATTCCTCCATCTTTGAAATTCAGATCATTCATAAATAAATGAATAGAGGGAGGTGTATTGTCGATTTGGGCGTTGGTATTGATTCCACCAACATAAACAGGTGCGAAGTAACCGGCCGCATCATCCTTGTCGCTGCATGCATAAAAGCAAATTTTGCCTTCGCCAATTTTGTATTCAATGTCTTTTGGTACGATAAAATTCATGTAAAACTTACCATTTTTAACTTCCGATAAACCTTTATAAATGATATTCTTTCTCAATGCAAAGGTAGTAGGTTTACTTTCCGGGTCATTTGCCTTGGTTTTGATGAGCGAGACCTTATCGAAAATGGTGGTCGTAACGGTTCCATTGAATTTATGTAATGGATAGCTTAGAGGATCGGTAACTTCGCCAGTTATGGAAACATTCGACAGAGCCTTGAGGGTGTCGGTAGAAATTTCGATCGAAGTATTGTTGATAGTAAGTGCACTAACTTTATTCTCGGGATAGGCAAGTTTTAGTGCTGGATCACCGAGCAAAATGAATTTTATCCAATTCAGGTCGGAACCGCTTTTTTGCTTGGCAATCATGATAATCTCGCCCAAGGTACGGTATTGGCCATTCGTTCGTTCGAATGCATATTTGTAAAAATTTTGGTTAAGAGTTATATTAGAACCACCGTAGGTCAATCGTGATGTAGTAAATAATGCAATGCCTCCTCCCTTTGGATTTAGGAAAACATATTCTCCTGCCGAAACGCGTTGGGGATCGTCATAGCGGCTGAATTCGCAGGTGGCAGTAATAAACAGAGGTAGTTTATAGAAGTTATTCCATGAATTTATATCACTAATTTCGAGGATTCGCTCATGAGCCCAGCCCAGCTCACCACCATGGCCCGTGTAATTGATGATGAGGAGTCCGTTTTCGATGCGCTGTGTGATATCTTTATTTACATCCGGATATCGTTGGCCACCGGGTGTAGTAATTTGATCGTAAGCATCGAGGAAAATCTTGTCAATGTTGAAATGAGGATATGTAGTGTCGATAAAATTGGCAAGGCCATCGGCTTGGCGTAAATGCGAATTATTGTCTTCATCGTCGGCAACAAAACAAAGATTGGTGCGCCATTCTCCCATTGAAGTCGTGCTCACACTGATATATTGTTTGAATTTTTTCATATAATCATCGGCTTGTTGCTGGGTGAAAACGGGTATTCGGCCAACACATAGATCGGGAGTTCCACCTCCACCTTTCCCTTCGCTTTGGTCGAGAAAGGTAAAATAATCATCTGTAGCAAAAGAATAAGAAGGATTTAAGGATTCGTCCGATTGGTAAGTGGGTACAAAGTTGGTATTTCCCTGAATGCGGTCTTTATAATCGTAAGAGGCGTCTCCAAATAGTAGAAGATATGCTGGTTTACGAATGTTGCCCGAACTCAACCTCAAATGCCTCATAAAATCACGAATGGCGCTTGGATCTTGTATGCCCGACGAAAATTCATTGTAAACCATCTCGGGAGTTACAATTTTTACATTGAATTGATTTTCTGATTCATGGATATTAGCAAGTTCCTGAGCTTGTGACAAGAAATCGGGATGGCTTATGATGATATAATCTGCATCGATCATCCCATGAAGATTTTGATTTGGAACTTTACCAATAAAAGTCGGGTTTAGAAATTTGCTTCCGTCAAAAGCGATAAATTCACGCAAGGTATCGTTTTTCGAATCGAAAGTAAGCGTATTTCCCGCAAGCTGGGTTTGCATCCTCATAGGCCGTAAGGCATTGGTCACCTCCCATATCTGAATGTTCTGGCTGGCATTTCCTATCTTATATCGTACAACTTGGGTACTCGAATAATGCATGGGTTTACGAAAGCTCATCTGTGAACCCGAAAAACTCAGATTACGTTGATAGTTAATGGTAAAATAATCGAGCCAGGCCTGAGAAGAATTCAAAGGCTTGATATATTTATAGGAAAGTGAAACCGTTGTACTATTGGCTTTAAATGAGGCTGTGTCTATGCTTCTTTTCCCATAATCTGAATCGAGAGAAGGGGGAGGAATAGGAGAAATAGTTTGAACAAGGAAAGGAGTTTCTCCCACTGAAATCTTCATATTGCTGATAGAATAAGAACTTGCGACCACAGCCGATTCGAGTAAAACACGGCTTCCGTTAACCACTCCCTCGAGGGAAATCGCGAAATTCATCGTGTTTTGTATATCGAAGGATTCACCATACCATTGCCTTCCACTTTTACCAAGATTGATCAAGTCTTCTTCATGATGAATATAAGCCGTAAAAGTGGTTATGGTTTGAGTGGCTTCGACCTCTGGAAGTGGATTTAATTGTATTCTTTTCCCTTTAGAATTGTTGATGGTAATATAACAATAAGCGAAATCGGAATAAGGATGTTTATCGAACTGAAAACGTTTTGTTTGGGTATTGAAAGCCCACGAACCAGGGCCTTGGGCATAAAAAAGAATATAATCACCGGGATCGAATTTCCCGTCTTCTTCGCCAAAAATATAAATACTCATTTCCATCAAATCATCATAACGAGTCATATTATTGGCTTCGGGAAGCACCCTGCCGCCATTGCCATGGATGTGAATGTTTCGTGGGTCGATTCCACTTAGATTGATTCCCTGCGACTGAAGTGTTTCAAAGGATATTTTGTAAATGCCTGTTTCGGCAATCTGAATCTTGTACCATTCGCCCTGGCTCAAAACCGATTGAATAGTACCCATTTTCAACTGGGGAAAATTTTGAAAAGCCTGTTCTTTCACAGTGATTTCTAAATGAAACTTTTCGAGAACCTCGATTTTGTTATGGATAGGATGTATGCGTACTGGTAATATTCCAACCTGACCATAGGCCTTTCCATTGATTTCTAATTTTTTTATAAAGAATTGATATTCATTGTTTAGAAACTCTGACGAGACGACATCAGTGGAGTTGTCTTCTCCCGAAATTAAAGGGAATATCTTCACGAAAATGCTGTCGGATAATTGCTTCAAAGGAATCCTTTGAATGAATATGGGGAGGCCTCCGGTTTCGTAAAGGTTAGTAGCATCATGAAAATACAGGATGGTTCTTTGATTTCCCGAAAGAGTATCTTTCAGACTATAATTATCCCATTTCAGCGTGATATTTTGGGACGAACTTGAAGTTTGGGCGAAACTTTCGAAAATGAGTCCACACACACAAACAAAAATCAATAGGTTGAATCTTAATGTCATGGGCAAATAAGTTTGGGAAAGTATCCCTTCGAAAGTTTAAACAAAATCGAGACAAAATTGTGCATTTCCACCTCAAAATTTTATCGATCGAAAGAAATTCTTCTCTAAAAATCTTTCCAGTAGGGATACTATTCAGGTTTTTTAACGTTCTTTACAGAGCCTTATTGTTGAAAAAAAGTTTGAATTTTTTTTAACAAATGATGCTTATAAAAAAAATTCGTAATATTGTTGGATCGTTTTGTGTACCGAAGAAATCACTTTTTATATCATAAAGATTATGAGAAGGAAAAGCTACATCTTTAGCATGATTCTGGTTCTCAGTATAATAGGTATTGACATGAAGGGCCAAGATCCGACGTTTTCACAATTTTATGCCAATCCTTTGTATCTCAATCCCTCTTTGACTGGTTCGGCCTTCAGTCCAAGGCTAACTTTGAATTATCGGAATCAGTGGCCATCTTTGGCTGATAATTTTGTAACCTATAATGCCTCTTACGATCAATATGTTCCCGACATCAATAGCAGCTTCGGTATTATTTTCAATACCGACAGAGCTGGATCGGGCATGATAACCACTACAACGGTGAGTGGCCTTTATTCGTACAACCTGAAAATATCGCGAAATTCATACATTAATGCAGGCTTACAGGGGAGTTACTATCAGCGCAAGCTCGATTGGTTGAATCTGACATTTGGAGATATGTTTCATCCGGTATATGGCCAGATATATCCCACAAGTGAGCCCTCACCTGATAAATACAGCATTTCCTTTCTCGATTTTTCTGCAGGTTTGACCTATACCTACCGAGACGTATTTTTTGGTGGCTTATCGGTAAATCACCTTACACAACCTTACGACGGCTGGTATAACGACAACAGTACTGTATTACCCCGCAAATGGACGCTTCATGCCGGGGGAATCTTCGATCTTGAACCCCGCACCCGCGGCCGAAGAAGTATGGAAGCCATGACGCTTTCACCTAATGTTCTGTACCAACAGCAACAAAATTTCAAACAGCTCAATGTAGGATTATACCTCAATAAATACCCATTCGTTGTTGGAACATGGTTTCGACACAATTTCGAAAACCCCGATGCGTTTATTTTCCTGTTAGGATTTCAACAAAGTTCGTTTAAACTGGGGTATAGTTATGATATCACCGTTTCAAAACTCAAAAATGTTACAGGAGGAGCTCATGAGATTTCGTTTACTTTTCAATTCACTAGTCCTGAGCAAAGCAGAAGGAAAAACGAACCTATGCCGTGTCCAAGTTTTTAATCTAATTTTGTAACCCTATCAAAAAAAGAAGAAAATCATTCCAAAAATGGTTAAGTTTTATAAAATTGCAGCTTTATTCGTCATTGTGATCCTAGTGGCTGGATTTTCATCGTGTAGTATGTTTCGTAAAAATAAGGAACAATCTACAGCAACTGGCTGGAATTACAACGACCCAACCCAAGGTGGATTCGAAAAATTCGATTTTAAAGGGCAACCCAATGGCCCGGGCCTTATTCTGATCGAAGGTGGAACCTTCGTCATGGGTGCTACTCAGGATAATGTAATGGGCGAATGGAACAATACCCCGCGACGAGTTACCGTCCGTACTTTCTATATGGACCAAACCGAAGTAAGTAACCTTCATTACCTCGAATTTCTCTACTGGGTGAAAAAAGTCTTTTATCAAACCAATAATCAACAGTATCAGGAGTATTATGTAAAGCAACTGCCCGATACTCTGGTTTGGCGCGACCGACTGGCTTATAACGAACCTATGGTAAACCTTTACCTGCGTCATCCTGCCTATCGCGATTATCCTGTGGTAGGTGTTAGTTGGCTGCAGGCCAATGAATATTGCCGCTGGCGAACCGACCGGGTAAACGAAATGTTGCTTTATAAAGCGGGCGTCTATCATCTCGATACCGATTACGATGTTAATGACTTTTTTACTACTGAATCTTATCTGGGAGGTTTCTTTACTAAAGGAGATACTTTGAAAGGAGATACACTGGGTTTACCCGATCTCAGTACGAACAAGAAAGGAGCTAAACGCAGGGTAAGAATGGAAGATGGCATCGTTTTGCCCAACTACCGCCTCCCCACGGAAGCCGAATGGGAATTTGCCGCTTTAGGCCTCATCGGAAATACGGAATTCGAAAATATCAAAGAGAGAAGAATTTATCCTTGGAACGGAAATTTTACCCGCATTAATTCTCCCAAAGAAGCCGATTATGGACAATTTGCAGCCAATTTCCGCCGTGGACGTGGCGATTATATGGGTGTTGCCGGAAGTCTCAACGACGCAGCCGATATTCCCGCTCCTGTCATCTCTTACTATCCTAATGACTACGGACTCTACAACATGGCTGGCAATGTAGCCGAATGGGTGCTCGATGTTTATCGTCCGTCTTCTTTTGAAGACTTTAGCGAACTGGAACCTTTCCGTGGAAATATCTTTACCGCTCCTGAACTGGCTGGCCAGGGCAAGTTCCAGATAGATAGAGAAGTTATCAAACCCGATGGAACCCCCAATGAGAACTTTGGACGTTTTAAACGCCGCCCTGTGGATTCTCAAATCGATCCTACATTACCATTCCGTCGTAATTATCGTACCGCCGACAATCGAAATTACCTCGATGGCGACTGGGCTTCATTGAGCCAAGCTTCCAATGTGGATGCAGCACAGCGATGGAAAGAAGTCGGAAATAATGAACAGGCCACCAACAAAATGTATTATAATGGAGAATGGAATCCTGCCGAAAATAAATTCGGAGAAGGTGCTACAAGCCTCATCACCGACCGTTCACGAGTCTATAAAGGCGGATCGTGGAAGGATGGAGCCTATTTTCTCAGCCCAAGCGTACGCCGCTTCCTCGAAGAAAACCTCAGCACCGACTACATAGGCTTCCGCTGCGCTATGGATAGAGTCGGAACAACTTCGGAAAACATCGAATATTAATGCAATAATTATCCATTGAGATGATTCCTCATCTGTAATGCTGCTGATTTTTTCTGCATCATTAAATGCCATGATATAATTTCATGGCATTTTTTTATTGGATAAAACGAATGTTAATGACAAAAAATGTGATGCATATCATCCCCCTTCCCTGAATGTTCTTCCCTCGGAAAACAATTTACTCTCTAATCATTCCATGTTTAAATTTTTAAATTCATGCTTGAGAATTTTCAACATAAATTATTTATTAACAAAAACATTCCAACGGCCATTTATATGGTGCCGTTTGTAGAACTTAAAAAATTCTGAATGCTGAAAAATTTCTTCTAACCAATTAACATTTCCTGATGGAAAGTTTTATACCCGTAAATAACTCCAGTAAATTGCTCAAACTTAAACCGAATGTTAATCAGCTCAAATTCACCATAAGTAACTAAATTTCATTATTTTATGAGTTAATCATCTTTAAAATTTAACCTTTCATGAATTACTCTTAAATGAATAAATCAAATCCAACAAAAACAATTTCTTTGAAGATTAAAATAAATTCATCAACTTTTTTTATTTTGAGCAGCTTAACATTCCAATATCATTTCTCTTTTAAATAATTCATCATTATTCTAAACATCATATTCATCCAATGTATTCTAAATATATTTGCGGCATGGAAAACATGGAAGAACTCTATCGCTTATATCTGTCTTCGAAGGGTATTTGTACCGACTCGAGAAAATTGGAAGTGGGTCAATTGTTTTTTGCCTTGAGGGGAGAAAACTTCGATGGTAACGATTTTGCCGAAATTGCTCTTGAAAATGGTGCCATTGCTGTAGTTATAGATGATCCCGAAAAAATAGCTCTTCGAAATTTTTATTATGTTCCCGATGCCTTAACCGCCTTACAACAACTTGCACAGTTTCACCGCAAGCATTTTCAGATTCCAGTAATTGCCATTACGGGTTCTAATGGGAAAACAACCACCAAAGAATTGATTTCGAGTGTTCTATCGGGAAAATATCGGATAAAGGCTACCTCCGGGAATTTAAATAATCACATTGGGGTTCCATTGACTTTATTATCCATTCAAGCCGACACAGAATTTGCCATCATCGAAATGGGAGCAAATCATTTAGGCGAAATTACCTTTTTATGTGAGATAGTGCAGCCCGATTATGGCCTTATCACGAATATTGGCAAGGCACATCTGGAAGGATTTGGGAATTTAGAAGGGGTTATTAGGGCAAAAACCGAATTATATAAATTTTTAGCCCTATCCAATGGATTGGCTTTTGTAAACGGCAAGGATGAACTGCTTTTGACCAAAAGCAGCAATCTTCGTCGAATATTGTACAATTCTGACTCAAGCGCTGTAAAAGGAGATATAGTAGATACCACAGGTTATCTGAAAGTGAGCCTGAGAATTTTAAACAGGGATTATTTGCTGCACACCCAGTTAGTTGGTGCCTACAATCTTCCAAATATCCTCGCGGCAGCTTGCATTGGAAATTATTTTGGAGTGGAAGACGATAAGATATGTGAGGCCATCAAGAATTATCGTCCTAGTAATTTCCGTTCTCAGTTCATCAAAACTCAACACAATAAGTTAGTGATGGATGCCTATAATGCCAATCCTTCGAGTATGGAGGCTGCCATCACTAATTTCGTCTCTCGCTTCGAGTCGCCTAAGGCAGCAATTTTGGGTGAAATGCTTGAACTGGGATTGGAATCAAAGAAAGAACATCAGGCAATAGTAGATAAGATTGCTTCGGCTAACATTCAGAAATTATTTTTTGTGGGAAAGAATTTCTCGGATATAGCCTTGCCACCCACAGCAATGCATTTCGAAAATGCAACACTCTTGAAAGATTATTTAAGAAAAGAACCCCTTCAACAATATTTTATACTTATTAAAGGAAGTAGAGGAAATAAATTAGAAACCTTACTCGATGTTTTATAACGGCAAAAATCATTACAAAGGTCTGGGAATGATGTCGGGTACATCCTTGGATGGCGTTGACCTGGCAGCCTGTGATTTTAATTTTGAGAATGACAACTGGAATTTCGAGATTTTACAGGCCGAAACCATACCATATCCTTCTTTCTGGGTCGATCGCCTGAATCGGGTAATGGAAGCCTCTGCTGCCGAACTTGCCAGTCTGAATATGGATCTGGGAAAGTATTATGGAAAAATAGCCTTTGAATTTTTGAATCATCATAAATTAGAAGTTGATTATATAGCCTCTCATGGTCATACTGTCTTTCATGATGCAGAAAAAGGCTTTACTTTTCAGGCCGGTAATGGAGTAGCCATTGCAGCGGCCACTCATCAACCGGTAATTTGTGATTTCAGAACAGCCGACATTGTGAGAGGAGGGCAAGGTGCACCTCTGGTACCCATTGGCGATGAATTGCTTTTTAATTCCTATTCCGCTTGCATCAATCTGGGAGGGTTTGCCAATATTTCTTATAATAAAGATGGGAAACGCATAGCTTTCGATTTATGTCCGGCCAATATGGCTTTGAACTTTCTTGCTCAAAAAGCGAATCTGCCCTTCGACTATAATGGAGAATTGGCCGCCTCTGGTCGCATCATTCAGCCTTTGCTCTTCGAACTTCTGCATCTCGAGTATTTCTCGAAAAATCCCCCTAAATCACTTGGAAAGGAGTGGTTCTTGCAATCTTTTCTTCCCATTTTAAATAAGTACGAAGGCGAGCAGATTCAAGATCTTTCGCGTACGGTTTGTGAGTTGATTGCTATTGTGATTATGCGTTCATTATTTGATGTCCAACCAAAAGAAAAAGGCGTTTTAATTACCGGAGGCGGAGCGCATCATCATTTCCTTCTACAGAGAATTAAAGAATTATCTACTTTACCTATTGCCATTCCTTCCCCTTGTATTATCGACTTCAAGGAGGCTTTGGTTTTTGCCTTTCTCGGATTATTGTTTCTCGAGCAAAAGCCAAATATTTTGTCATCGGCCACAGGAGCTGAAACTGATAGCATTGGTGGATGTCTTTATTTGCCATGATTTATTATCGATTTGCTTTGTTTTATAATCAGTTACTATTTAGAGAATTGAAATTACATCCCTGAATTTTCGTCCCTAATCCTGATTTCATCGGGGTATTAAAATATTCAAATAAATATCTTCGAAAATATAATAATGAGCAATAGGGAAAATTTATAATTTTGCCTGGTGTAATTGAAAATGCAATGGATAGCAAACTACAGGAATTGACGGAAAGAATCTATCACGAGGGTGTTGAAAAGGCCCGGGCAGATGCGGCTGCTATATTGGGAAAGGCCAATAAAGAGGCCGAAGAAATTTTACAGAATGCAAGACATGAAGCCAGTCGAATTATAGAGCAGGCGCGTCGTGAAGCCGAAGAGCTCAAGCGCAATGTAACCAACGAAATCAAATTATCTTCGCGTCAGGCCATCTCCTCACTCAGGCAACAGATTACCGAACTTATACTTACCGAAATGGTTGATCAGCCTGTCAAAGAGGCTTTCAACGATAAAGATTTTATCAAACGCATGATCGAGACTATCCTTACGAGATGGCAACCCGATAATTCGGGTAAAGGGCAAAGCGTTCAGCTCTTTTTACCTCCCGAAGATGAAGAAAAATTAGGAAAATATTTCGAAGCCAGAGCAAAAGAATTGATGAACAAAGGCCTGAAGGTGATTTATGATGAAAAAATAGGAAGAGGTTTTCGTATTGGCCCAGCCGACGGTAGTTATGTAATTAGCTTTACCGAAGAAGACTTCGAGAACTTTTTCAAGAATTATCTCCGCCCGCGCACCAACCATCTTCTTTACGGAGGGAAATAATGTCGGGAAGAAATTATTATTATCTGGTAGCAGGCTTGCCCGACCTGGTGCTCGAGCAATCCAAACTTGCCCTCGACTTTGCCGAATTCAAACTCGAATTGCGGCATCATCTCTCGGCTTTCGACTATAAACTCGTTGAATTGATTCTTTTACCCATCGATAATAAAAATCTTCTTCATCTCCTTTTGAAAACCAATGAAGAATTTATTCCTAACGGAAAGTATTCTTTAGAAATACTCGAAGAAGAAATGAAGAATCCCAAGATTCTCCCCGATTATCTTCGAAACTTTATTCTTCATTTTAAAGAAGAGCAGCCTGTTTATCCCGAGCTAAGCTGGGAAGATCAATTGACGGCCATATATCTTGAGTATGCTGCTCAAACCAAGAATAAATTCGTGTCGAATTGGATAAAATTCGAAAGGAATGTTAGAAATATCATGGCGGCGCTTACTGCCAGAAAATTTAAACTCAATGCTCGTTCGTTCATTATTGGCAATGACGAATTTTCGCAAACCCTCATTAAAAGTCAGGCAAGAGATTTTGGACTTGCACAACAATTCCCTTATATCGAAAAACTTATTCAGATTTTTGAAACCAACAATTTATTAGAAAGGGAAAAATCGCTCGATCTTTTGCGCTGGTCTTATCTTGACGAATTGAATACTTTTCATTATTTCAGTATAGAGATAATCCTTGCATTTATATTAAAGTTCCAAATGGTACAAAGATGGCTGCGGCTCGACAAAGAAGCAGGCTTAGCCATATTTAGACGTTTGCTCGAGGATTTGGAAAATAGCTATGAATTTCCTAAAGAGTTTTCATGATAATGAATAACACGAAAAAAACTACCGGAAAGGTTTCCGGAATTATTGCGAATTTGGTGATTGTGCAGGTTGAAGGGCCTGTTGCACAAAATGAGATTTGTTATATCAGCCATGATGGAACCGATCTTATGGCAGAAGTAATAAAAATTATCGGTAATAAGGCATATACTCAAGTTTTCGAAAGCACCCGTGGATTGAAAATCGGCTCACCAGCAATATTCGAAGGACACATGCTCGAAGCCACCCTTGGCCCTGGAATCCTTTCGAGTGTTTATGATGGATTGATGCACGATTTACATGAAATGACAGGGATTTTTCTTAAACCCGGTGAATATACACGTGCTTTAGATCCTGAGAAGATTTGGGATTTCAAGCCTCTGGCAAAAGTCGGAGATCAGGTGATAGCTGCCGACTGGCTGGGCGAAGTGATAGAAAATTCCATCCCTCATCGCATTATGGTGCCTTTCGTTTTCGAAGGGAGATATACCGTTAAATCCATTGTTCCTCATGGTCTTCATAAGATTTATGATACCATTGCCGTGCTTACGGATGAAAGTGGGAAAGACCATCCCGTTACCATGGTTCAATATTGGCCTGTAAAACAGGCTATAAAGGCATACAAGGAGAAACCCCGACCTTTCAAACTTTTCCAAACCGGCGTTCGTACCATGGATACTCTGAATCCTATGGCCGAAGGAGGTACGGGTTTTATTCCGGGACCCTTTGGTAGCGGCAAGACCGTATTGCAACACGCGCTGTCGCGTCAAGCCGAAGCCGACATAGTTATAGTCGCCGCTTGTGGCGAACGTGCCAATGAAGTGGTCGAGCTCTTCGTAGAATTTCCCCAATTAGAAGACCCAAGAACGGGACGTAAACTGATCGAAAGGACTACCATCATTGCCAATACCTCTAACATGCCCGTTGCAGCCCGTGAAGCCTCGGTGTATACGGCTATGACCATCGCCGAATATTACCGTTCGATGGGATTGAAGATATTACTTCTGGCCGACTCTACCTCTCGCTGGGCACAAGCCTTACGCGAAATGTCAAATCGTATGGAAGAACTCCCCGGCCCCGATGCCTTCCCTATGGACCTGCCCGCAATTATCTCAAACTTTTACTCTCGTGCAGGGTATGTCTATTTGAACAATAACCAAACCGGAAGCATTACATTTATTGGAACGGTTTCGCCTGCAGGCGGAAATTTGAAAGAACCCGTTACCGAATCAACAAAAAAAGTAGCTCGAGCTTTTTATGCACTATCTCAGCAAAGAGCTGATAGCAAACGTTATCCCGCCATCGATCCTATCGAAAGTTATTCTAAATATCTCGAATATCCCGAGGTTCAAGAATCATTGCGCAATACCATTGCCGATGATTGGGTCGATAAGGTGATGCTGGTGAAAAATATCATGATCCGTGGACGTGAAGCTTCCGAACAAATCAATATTCTGGGCGATGATAGTGTTCCTCTGGATTATCACCTTACTTTCTGGAAATCAGAAGTAATAGATTCCATTATTCTTCAACAGGATGCCTTCGACAAGATCGACTTCAATACTCCCATGACGCGCCAAAAATATATGCTCGACAAGGTGATAGATATTTACGAAACCAATTTCGATTTCGACAGCTTCGAAGATGTCAACCCCTACTTTAAACGAATTATTAATCAATTGAAACAAATGAATTATTCCGAATTTCAATCGGAACAGTTTAAACATTTTGAAAATGAATTATATAAAATCATTGAGGAAAGGAAGTTAAAAAAATGAGTCCACTTGCATTCCAGAAAATATATACCCATATCAGCAATATTACCAAGGCTACATGCACGCTGAAAGCTTCGGGAGTTGGCAACGAAGAACTGGCACTGGTGCATGGACGCCTGTCTCAAGTGGTAAAAATTATCGATAATGAAGTAACACTTCAGGTATTTGGTGGTACAGAAGGAATTCCTTCCAATGCCGAAGTTATTTTCTATAACCGTCCTCCTACACTCAAGGTAAGCGATGACTTGGCAGGTCGTTTTTTTAATGCTTATGGTCAGCCTATCGATGGAGGTCCTGAGGTAGAGGGTGAAGAACGTCCCATTGGTGGACCTTCGGTAAACCCCGTTAGAAGACGCCAACCTTCGGAGCTCATTGCCACCGGAATAGCTGGTATAGATTTAAATAATACGCTGGTCACCGGACAGAAAATTCCTTTTTTCGCCGACCCCGATCAACCCTTCAATCAGGTAATGGCTATGGTAGCTCTCCGTGCCGAAGCCGACAAGATCATTCTGGGCGGAATGGGCTTGACGAACGACGACTACCTTTACTACAAAAATGTGTTCGAAAACGCCGGTGCCCTCGACCGTATCATCAGTTTCGTAAATACTACCGAAGATCCACCCGTCGAACGCCTACTGGTTCCTGATATGGCTCTTACGGCAGCCGAATATTTTGCAGTCGATAAAAACGAAAAAGTCTTGGTGCTGCTTACCGATATGACACTTTATGCCGATGCCCTCAGTATAGTCTCCAATCGTATGGATCAGATACCTTCTAAAGACTCCATGCCCGGCTCACTTTATAGCGATTTAGCCAAGATTTATGAAAAGGCTGTCCAATTTCCCAGTGGAGGTTCCATTACGATTATTGCAGTTACTACCCTTTCAGGAGGCGATATTACCCATGCCATACCCGATAATACGGGTTATATCACCGAAGGCCAGCTTTTCCTGCGGCGTGATACAGATATTGGGAAGGTTATCGTCGATCCTTTCCGCAGCCTTTCACGACTGAAACAACTCGTCATCGGAAAGAAGACACGTGAGGATCATCCTCAAGTGATGAATACAGCCGTACGTCTTTATGCCGACGCCGCCAACGCCAAAACTAAACTCGAAAATGGCTTCGACCTTACGGATTACGACCAGCGTGCACTCGATTTTGCCAGAGAATATTCCGAATATCTTCTGGCTATTGATGTAAACATCGACATCGATAAAATGCTGGATACAGGCTGGGAATTGTTTGCACGCCATTTTAACCAGGCCGAAGTGGGCATAAAACAAGAACTCGTCGATAAATACTGGCCTGTAAAATAAAACACAATATGTAAAGAATGGAAAATTTTCCAATGATAAAGCTATAAAAGTAATGAGTAGAAAATGGCGGTAAAATTTCAATATAATAAGACTTCTCTTCAGGAGATGAATAAGCAGCTCCGGATACGCCTGCGAGCATTGCCTACTTTAAAAAACAAGGAATCGGCATTAAGAGCAGAAGTGAAACGAGCCAAGGATTATGCCACAAGCCTCGATGAAAAGTTGTCTGCTGCTATGGCCGAATACAATGAAATGGTGCGTTTATGGAATGAGTTCAACCCCGGATTGGTTGTCATTCATGATGTTGACTTGGGGATTAAGAAAATTGCCGGAGTGCGTATCCCTATCCTTCAGCAAATCCATTTCGAAATAAAACCCTTCAGCCTCTTCAATCAACCAGTTTGGTACATGGATGGCATCCTTATTCTCGAGAAACTTGCCTCTATTGCTATCGAAAGAGAATTTTACTACGCCAAGATGAAATTGCTCGATCATGCCCGTAAAAAAACTACCCAAAAAGTAAATCTTTACGAAAAAGTTCAGATTCCAGGTTATGAAGAAGCTGTTATCAAAATAAAACGCTTCCTTGAAGACGAAGAAAACCTTTCCAAATCTTCGCAGAAAATCTTGAAGAATCGATTTGACCAAAAGGAGGTTGCGGTATGATAGTCCCCATGACCAAATTCATTTTTTTGGTATATCATGAAGATTATGAACGATTTCTAAAGGGCTTGCGATCTGTGGGTGTTATAGATATCGTAAAGCGGAAGAAGGAACTCGACAAAGACGCAGCTGAAAGGCTTGCCTTGCAAAAGCAGGTTGCTGAAACCATCAAGTTGCTTAAAAAGCATAAAAAACCCGAAATCACAGCTGAAGCGCCCTCAGAAGGGGATGGAATGAAAATATTTGAACACATTAGAGATTTACAGGCAGAGGTCGAGTCTTTAAATCAGCAACTCGCTACATTGAAAAAGGAAATTGAATATACTGAACCCTGGGGAGATTTCGACCCTCAAATTATCGAAAAACTTCGTAAAGCAGGATTGAGAATATCTTTTTATATCATACCTTCTCGTAAATTCGATCCTCAGTGGTTATCGAAATACAATATTGGGGTGGTGAATGAACAGCCGGGTGTTATTTATTTCATTCTTGTGAATGAAGGTCAGGAAGAGATTGATTTGCCGGCCGAAGAAGTTAAAGCACCCGAACGTCCTCTGAGTGAATTGTTAAAAAAACAGGAAGCTATACAGACACGCCTTAGCGAGATTGAAGAAGAATTTGCAAGGCTGGCTGCGAGCTCTATTCCTCTTTTGCAGAAAACATTGCATCAAATTGCCTCCGAAGTCGATTATCATGTAGTAGTAAACAACACTTTATCGGAAGCAGAAGGGAAGTTGAAGATTTTAGAAGGTTTTGCCCCTGTTGAAACAAAAGAAACCGTTGAAAAGTATTGCGAAGAAAATGGTATTTTTTATATCGAAACTCAGCCAGATCCAAACGAAAAGGTTCCTATCCTCCTGCGCAACAATAGTTTCGCGAAATTATTCGAGCCCATTGGCCACTTATATTCTTTACCCAAGTATGGCGAACTGGATCTTACTCCATTCTTTGCCCCTTTCTTTATGATGTTTTTTGGCTTCTGCTTAGGTGATGCTGGTTACGGATTGTTTATATTTATTGCTGCTACCTTGTTTAAGAAATTCAAAGCTAAACCTTCATTCAAACCTTATGTAACTCTTGCACAGTATCTTAGTTTAGCTACCTTTATTTTCGGAGCAATTTCGGGAACCTTCTTCGGTATCAGTCTTATAGATGCTGATATTCCCATTGTGGAAAATATCAAATCCTATTTCTTCGATAGTAACAAGATGCTGGTGCTCTCTTTGATACTTGGAGCAGTGCAAATTGTATTCGGAATGTGTATCAAAGTTGTTAATATTACTCATCAAGAAGGGTTTCGAAATGCACTTTCATTGGTTGGCTGGTTGATCCTTATTTTGGGACTTTTAATCCGTCAAGGATTGGTTTCGGCCGGCGTTCTACCTAAAGGAGAAACCATCGTTCTATATAGTATTTTAGGAGTTTCCTGCTTATTGATCTTTTTCCTAAATGATTTAAAAACCAATGTTTTTGTGAGAATTGGGAAAGGTTTATGGGATGTATATGGAATGGCAACGGGTATATTTGGCGATTTACTCTCTTATATTCGACTTTTTGCCTTGGGAATTTCCAGTTCCATACTTGGAATAGTAATCAATAACGTGGCTATGTCTATTCTTGGAATTCCCTATATCGGACCTCTTCTTTTCGTGGTATTCCTTGTTATTGCTCACTTGGGCAATATTGCCATTAGTTCTCTTGGCGCTTTTGTTCATCCTATGCGTCTAACCTTTGTTGAATTTTACAAGAATGCTGGTTTCAAAGGAGGAGGAAAACAATATAAACCATTTGCCGAGAAACGATAATTTATAGTCTATGCGACAAATCAGATTCATCAATAAACCAATCATTTAAAACTTTTTTCGATTATGACAACTGCAGTAATTTTAGCTTATGTAGGACTTGCCATGATGCTTGGATTAGCAGGTATTGGCAGTGCTATTGGGGTAACTATTTGTGGTAATGCGACCATAGGGGCTCTGAAAAAAAATGAAGAAGCCTTTGGTCCATATATGTTACTGAGTGCTTTGCCCGGAACACAAGGTTTGTACGGTTTTGGAGGTTTCTTCATCATCAATGCAAAACTTACACCCCAATTTATTGCTAGTATGACTTTAGGCCAAGGTATGGCCATTTTTGCTGCTGGCCTTGTACTTGGGGGTGTAGGCTTGTATTCGGCTATACGTCAGGGACAAGTATGCGCCAATGGGATTGCTGGAATAGGTTCGGGTTACGATGTTTTTGGTAAAACAATGGTTTTGGCCGTTTTCCCTGAACTTTACGCCATCATTTCATTTGCAGCTACTTTTATCATCAGCGCAGCTTTGTAGTATTTTTACCAAAGTATTATCGTATTTCCTCCCAACTGGTTATGGATGACTTCTCCTTAATCAGTTTTTCATTCACCAATTATGGAAATAAAACCTACCGTTGTTCTTGGGGTTAGCCGAAACCCTGAACGCATGGCTAATCAGGCGGTTGAAGCTTTATTAAACCATGGACATCCTGTTTATGCCATTGGAAAAGAGGATTTTATTTGGGGTAAAATTGTGGTTCATTCAACCTGGGATCAAGCAGTAGATATACATACTGTTTCTATCTACCTTCGACCGGAATTACAAAAGGTACATCAGCAAAGGATTCTATCAGTGAATCCTCAAAGAATTATCTTTAACCCAGGAACATATAATCCTGAATTAGCAATAGCTGCTTCTGAGAGAGGTATAGAAATTTTGGAAGAATGTACACTTGTATTGCTTTCTTCAGGCCAATTTTGAACATCTACAAAATTTTTTTTAATGTGGCTCGTTCATTATATTCTACAATGAATTTTATTACAATCAAGTGGTAAAAATTTCTCAGATGAAACGTATTCTCATTATTCTACTTCTAACATGTTGTGCTTTACGGCTTCCTGCCCAAATTTTAATTTCTTTCAAAACCGATAGTACTTGTAAAACCGACACTATTATTGTTCCATTAAAGGTTCAGGAATTAAGGCAATGTGCCTCCTTTCGGATTGAATTTTCATTTCAGGATGATATTGTTCATTATGACAGTCTTTATTTTCGTAACCCTGCACTGGCCGGTCTTACCGCTTTCTTAAACGGAAATAATCGTCTGGTTCTGGAGTGGACATCGGCCTCCGCTTTACCCTTTGGAACGGGCAATATTGCGAAGATTCAATTTACAGCCCTGCAAACTGGTACTTCTTTACTTTCTTTTGATGCTGCTCAAACCTACTTCAAAGATGAGCAAGGCAATCCTCTAACTTATTTATATAACGATGGTATCCTGAAGGTTCATCCACGGGGCATACAATATAATTTAACCCAGTTGATGATGGGCTGCAGCAAGGAGGATAAGGGACGTTATGGCATTTCCATTCATTCGGGGACTCCTCCCTATCAAATCGATTGGGGCGATGGCTTCTTGATGCCTGGAATAGATACTGTGGTTCTGGGCGTTAGCCCAGGTCAGCATAAAATAACCATTGTAGATGGGAATGGTTGTATTTATCGCGACAATTACTTCGTAAAAGTCCTAAAAGCACCTCCTATTCATTTTACTTTCGATCCCGATACGGTCTATCTGCAGAAACCTTCTGTGCAATTCTATTCTAATATCGATTCGCTTCTTAATGTTGGGATAGATGTATATAATTTTCAATGGAATTTTGGTGAACCCGATTCGAGCCGCTCTGTCGAAAAAAATCCCTTACATACCTTTACCAGCGCTTGGCAATTTTTTCAGCAACAAATCGAAGAATACCGTGTTCGACTCTATGCTATTAATAATGATAATTGCGATACAAGTATTGCGAAATTCTTGCCGCTGCGACGCCCTAAAGTGGAAGTGCCTAATGTTTTTACTCCCAATGCCGACGGAATCAATGATGTTTTAATTATTAAAGTGGATGGGAAAACGGAAACCGAGCAACCTTCATTGCTGCGATATTATGAACGAATGGAACTGGTGATCCTGAACAGATGGGGAAGAAAACTTTACGAAAGTAAAGATTATAGGAACGATTGGGATGGCGGAAAGCTGGCCGATGGTACGTATTTTTACGTGTTGAAATGTATCGGCAGGTTTGGCGAAGAAGTGTATAAAGGCAGTATCGCTATCATGGGGAGTAAAAATTAGCAGGTTAAGGGGATGGAAATCCCGGTAAAAAATATTGAGAATTTTTTAAGGATTGATGCACCTTGCGTGGATGTACGATCACCGAGCGAATATACTCATGGCCATATTCCGGATGCCATTAATATTCCATTGCTCGACGATGAAGTTCGCAAACAAGTGGGCATTGCCTTTGTTCAACAGGGTAGAGTTTCTGCAGTAAAAATTGGTATATCTCTTACTTCTTACTGGCTTCCTGTAATAATAGACGAAATGATAAGGGTTTCGTTGGACCGTCAATTGAAAATATATTGTTGGCGTGGTGGAATGCGTAGCGCAGCAGCCGCTTTCCTTGCTCGATTGGCTGGTTTGAATCCCGTTTTGCTTGTCGGAGGATATAAATCCTTTCGTCGATATGTCCATCAATCTTTCATATTCCCATGGAAATTCATTGTAATAGGCGGGATGACTGGAAGTGGGAAAACTGAACTTTTATTTCGATTAGCCGAGATGCATCATCAGGTACTTGATCTTGAAGGGCTGGCTAATCACAAAGGATCGGTTTTTGGTGGATTAATGCAGCCTCCACAGCCTACTACAGAACAATTTGAAAATCTAATCTGGCAACAACTTTCATCATTTAATCCGCAATTTCCTGTATGGGTGGAAGATGAGAGCATAAGTATAGGACGTTGTTTCATTCCCAAGCCTATCTTTGACCGAATGCAGGCTTCACCTTTAATTTTTTTGGATATTCCTTCTGAACAAAGAGCCGAAAGGCTCGCCAAAGAATATGGCCAGGCCAATCCAGAAGAACTGGCCGCTATGGTTTGGAAGATTAGAAAACGACTCGGTCTTCAACAAACCCAAACCATCACTCAACTCATCCTGCAATATCGTTTCAAGGAAGCTTGCTTGATGATACTGCAATTTTACGATAAGGCTTATTCAATTGGCCTTTCACGACGTGATCCTCATAGTATTATCTATCTGCCAACTTTAGAAAAAATTGATCCTGACAAGGTTTTAAATTTTGTTGATAAAATATCTTAAAAATCCTTCGCCAAACTCTGACCTTTTGAGTCTCTAATTGCCGACAAATATTATTTAAAGTTCTAATTTAGAAACGCTAATCAAATTCTTTGCTATTTTTTGGTCTTCGCATCCTTTAATTTCCACTCCAAAACGCTAACAACACCAAGAAAGCAAGTTCAAATTTTTGCGGCCTTTGATCTCTACGTGCTAATTTTTTCTTGCTAAGACACTAATAATGTAAAAGAAATTTCAAAAAAAGAGAGATTTTAATAATATAAGGAAGGGAGAACGGAGGAAAGGAGAATAGAGAATGGTGATGGGGGTTGGTGGTTGGAGATGGTACTTGGGAAGCAAGGTGGATTGGTGGATGGTGATTAGTGATTGTTGATTAGAATTTGAAATTTGATTGTAATTTGGGAATTGGTGGTTGTTAGTTGTTAAAAGAGGGTGGATCAGCGAGAAAAATAAAAATGTTATCGCAGATATCGCAGAAACAAGCCTTCGCAGATGCTCGCAGAAAAATATCAACATGAATCAGCGATATAAATCTGCGTCAATCAGCGAGAAAAAATATAGTTCTTTCGACTTTGGCGGCCCCCAAGTCTCCCCGTCTCACCATCTCCCCCTCCCCTCGTCTCCCAGTCCCCAAGTCTCAAAATCTCCCTACCTTCAAATCTCATCATTGATTGAATAATAACCAAATGATGTTTTCATTACCTGTTACAAAAACTCTAATTTTGCTGGTTCAAATCACATTCTGCCTTTATGAATTCGTCGAAAAGCCTTGCAGGAATTTTTCTTTCCATAATAATCCTTTTTTCAATTTCATGTACACAAAAAAAGGAGAAAGCATCGGATAACCAGCCCGATACAATCCCTATGGCTTTGAAAAGTTTAAATGAACGCTTGAAGAAAAATCCACAAAATATAGAATCATATTACGAAAGAGCTAACTGGTTCATACAAAATGCAAGATATGGCGAAGCTCTTAAAGACCTCCATGCAGTGATGAAAAAAGATTCTCTGAATCCAAAACTATACAGTTTGTTGGGTGATGTGTATCTTAACCTTGGGAAACCCATTCAGGCTGAAGAATATTATTCTAAGGCTCTTCACCGCGATCCTACATACAATGATGCTTTGGTAGGATTAGCCAGAAACTATCTGGTACTGAAAGATTACGATCAAACATTCGCCCTTACTGCTAAGGCTATTACGCATAATGCCTTGAATCCAAAGGCTTACTATCTGGCAGCCTGGGCGTTTGCCGAAAAAGGAGATACATTGAGCGCCATAAAAAATTATTTGAAAGCCATAGAACAAGATCAGGATTTTTTTGATGCCTATGTGCAATTAGGAATTCTTTATGGGAAAAAACAACCCCAAATGGCTGAGGGATTTTTTAAAAATGCCCTGCGCATCAAACCCAACCATATTCATACGATGTATTTACTCGCACTGCTTTATCAAAATACAGGACAAACCGATAAGGCTCTATCTGCCCATCAATCGGTTCTGGCCATCGATCCTAACTATTCTCCTTCCATGTTTGCCCTTGGTTATATTTATATGGCTGATATACTCGATTTTCAAACGGCACTTACGTGGTTCGACCGCGTGATTCAACTCGACGAGAAAAATGCTGCAGCATATCTAAACCGTGGATATTGCTATGAACAACTTGGCATTAAAAACAAAGCTTCGTCCGATTATCACAGGGCTCTAAACCTTCAACCCAACTTTCAAAAGGCAGTAGAAGCCCTTCAACGAATTGGTGAAAAATAACCTTAAGAATTAGAGATAACTCTCACGTACCTCGGTCAGTTCGGCGATTAAATGCTCACAGACTTTCTCCAATAGAAATAAATCTTCATCTAAGCCAGAACCATTCGATGATCTTCCTTTTTTCTCGAGCCGAAAAGCCAAGCAGCGAGCATTTTCATCATAAAAATTGACATAATTCCCTTGATGCTATGCGCATTTCTGGCAAGATCGATTTTATCGTTCTGCAGATTTTTCCGATTTGGCGTTCTTTCGGCGTTCGGCTTCTGCTTTCAAATCAATGGCTGGGCATGAGCTGCAATTTTTTGAAATGCAACCTCCACAGGGGCCCGCATTTTGTTTAGAAAATCTATAGAAACGATAAACCACCCAAAAGACTGCCGAAATAACTATGATGAAGGTAAGAATTTTCTGTATCATACTTTCAATGAAGGAAAAGCAGGAAAAAATTTGATAATGATGTCGTAAGTTATCCACAAGGCGAATGCCACAAAGATCAAAGCCCATACTGCCTCGTGAATTCCCGTAAGCTGCCTCAGGCTGTGGGCATCGCCGCTTTTACGAGGCGTTCGAATACTGAGCCAGAGGAGAAACAACACTGAGGCCAAGGCATCACCCAACAAAAGTACACTAAAAACGAATGCAATCCAGTAAATCATCTCATACGACAGAAAATATAAGGCCGCCATATTAAGAACAGTAAACGCGAGTAACCAGATTACTCCATAAATATTCCTGACAAAAAATACCAAACAAAACAGACTCATGGATGTAAAAAGTATGATTACAGCCCTTTGCTGCTGATGATACAATAAATAGAACATTACCCATGCCATCAAAACAGAAAAAAGATATCCTGTCAGCGACACAATGATTCGTGAAAACCTACTCTTTGTGCTCGAGACGGTAGTTCCCGATAAATCTGCAAATAATTCGATCTTATAGACTTTGCCACTGAATAAAAGCACTATCAGGGCATGACCCGTTTCGTGTACCATCTTATTGATAACTCTGAAAAAAGGTCCGATGCAGGGAACACGAGCGAGAAGGATGGCTGCGCAAAGCATTGCATAAAAAATGAAAGATTCTTTTCTCATGATCGAACTTTCTATACGCAAAATTAAGGAGAGCTCAAAAAAAATCTCGAGGAAAAGGTAAAAGAAATGAAATTCATAATGTATTTTCTGTGAGTGTTTTCGATCGGCTTCTCATGCTTTTCATTGCGAATTCCTTGTGGTCAGATTGAGAATTCCTACATTTGAAGTCTCAAACGTCTTTTCTAATGTCAAAACAACGTTTTCAGAATCAAGAAAATAACAAAAGTACGCTGCATTTTACTTTTTCAGCCATCGATGCAAAAGCCAATTATGAAGAAACTCGTCGACAGGTTGGTTATGTAAACCGTAAGCAAGCCACTCAGGAAGACTACGATCGCATTGGATTCAAATCGGGTCTCGAAGTTCATCAACAATTGTTCACCGAAAAAAAATTATTCTGCAATTGCCCGGCAGGCCTTTATCATGCCGATGATGATTATGATGCCGAAGTGATTCGGCACATGCGGCCAACCTTGAGTGAACTTGGTGAATATGATGGTACTGCCTTAATGGAATTCAAAACGCGAAAAAATATTATTTATCGAATCAAATATGACAGTGCCTGTACGTATGAGGTGGACGATACTCCTCCTTTCCCAATGAACCGTCAGGCTCTGAGAATTGCCATCGAAATTTCACTTCTATCCAAATTAAATATCGTTGGCGAGGTACATATTACACGAAAACAATATCTCGATGGTTCCATACCCACAGGATTTCAGCGCACGGCCATTGTGGGAGTGGAAGGCGAAATTCCTTTACGTCACAAGAAAATCAGGCTTATACAACTGAGTGTCGAAGAAGACGCCTGCCGTGAAATTTCCGATATTGGCCATTTTCGTACTTTCAAAACCGATCGTTTGGGAATGCCCCTGATAGAAACGGTAACCTATCCCGATTGCACCAATCCCGATGAAGTTATGGAGGCCTGCAATTATATTCGATTTCTCAACCGTAGCACGGGACATGTAAGAACGGGCAGTGGCGCGGGACGTGAAGATGTAAATGTAAGCTGCAGAGGAGGTCATCGTGTAGAAATCAAAGGTGTTTCGCATACCCGCTGGATTCCAGAATTAACGCATAATGAATCTTTTCGTCAATGGGCATTGTTGCGCATTCGAGATAAACTTCAATCTCGTATCCAAAAGGAAAACTGGAAAATGACTTATAAACGTCTGAATTTTTTCGATTTCCATTTCGATTTGCCCGCCTTGATTTTGGCCCGCGACAATCGTTATCGGATTATTGCAGTTAACCTTTCTCAATTTCGCGGCATCCTTTCTCATTTCACTCAACCAGAGCATTGCTTTGCCAACGAAATTTCTGACCGACTTAAGGTAATTGCCTGCATAGAAAAGCCCAATATGACGCATTCTGAGTCCTTTACACCAGAAATTAATGAAGAAGACTGGAGCAAAATCTGCCAGATATTGCAAGCTGAAGAAAATGACGCTCAGATTGTTTTTTGGGGGCCCGAAGATGATATCTCTACCGCATTGGAAACTATTGAAGAACGCTGTTGGATGGCATTCGACGGAGTTCCACCCGAAACCCGGAAATCCTTCGAAGACGGTACTACTATATTTGAACGCGTTTTACCCGGCGCCGACCGTATGTACCCCGATACCGATTCTGCACCTATACCTCTGACCGATGAGTATATAGAAGAAATTCAAAAAGATTTGCCCACTGAAGTCATGGTTCGTTATAACCAATTGGTTCAATGGAAAGTACCTCAAGATACATTTACTTACATCTTCAAGAAGAATCTTTATCCTCTCATCGAACGCATCTATACCGAGCTTGATGTTCCAGCCCGGTTTACAGGAAGTTTTCTGGGACATACCGTCAAATATATCGAGGGACAAAAGGGTCCGTCATCCACATTCCAATTCGACCGCATCTACGACCTCTTCGAATACCTGAAGAATAATCATCTCGATTTGAGACTGGCGCAAAAAATGTTTCCCGAAGTTTACGACCACCCTGGAATGGATTTTGACTCAGTACTTACGATTCTTAAATTTAAACGTGTATCGAAAGAAGATCTCCTTTCCAAAATAAATTTCTTATCGAAAAAATTCGACGAAATCGCCATCAACCCTCAACCTGAAAATAAAATTAACTGGATCATGGGACAACTTCAGGAAACTGCTTTGGGCAATATTTCCATGTTTGAATTGAGAAATTTACTCGAATCCGTTGTTCAATTGCCTGAAAAGGAGTAAAACATGAAGAACTATTCATGTATTTTGCTAAATTCTAAGATTATTAAAGATATATATAAACAGTTTAAAAATGCTAATTTAGAAATAAAAAAAATAATATTCGATTTTTTATTTTTTGAAATAATTGAAAAATGGAAAAGCTGTCAATAATAATCGGATCAACTAAATTTAATTACTTACAATGAGTGAAGATATTTTTCAGGGCTATAAAGGCAGGGCACTCGAAATATTGAAGCAATTCAACGTTAGAGTATGGGGACAGGCTGAAATAAAAACCAGTCGGGGTGATTTCAAGGGTACGGTATTACCCAGAGCAGAAAACGACGATGATTTACACATCGTCATAAAGATAGCCACCGGCTACAATATTGGGATAGATGTTCGTACCATTATCGAAATGAAAGAGATAGGTTATAAAAAAGCCAATTACAAGATACCCGAGAAGCAATTCCCTTTTACACCTGGTCTCCCCAAGGTAAAACTTTTGGGTACTGGCGGTACAATTGCATCAAGGCTCGATTATCGGACTGGAGCGGTTATACCGGCTTTTACGCCTGGTGAACTTTACGGAGCTGTGCCTGAATTAGCTGACATTTGTAATCTCGAAACCGAAAAGCTTTTTGCTGTATTCAGTGAGAATATGGGCCCTACCCAATACAAAGCGCTTGCTATAGCTATAGGAAAAGAAATCGAGAAAGGAGTAGATGGCATTGTGATAGGGCATGGCACAGACACGCTTTCACATACAGGAGCCGCACTTTCGTTCATGGTACAGAATTCTCCTGTACCAATCATCTTGGTTGGTTCGCAGCGTTCATCCGACAGACCAAGCAGTGATGCCGCATTGAACTTGATGCATGCCATGACTGCCGCTGGCCATGGCGACATAGCCGAAGTTCTAGTTTGTATGTTTGGACCTACCAGCGATGAATATGGCTTACTTCATCGTGGAACCAGAGTTAGAAAAATGCACTCGAGCTACCGCTCCACTTTCCGCACGATTAGCGACACTCCCGTAGCTATGGTTACACGTAAAGGCGTCACTCCCATCAAGAAAAAATATAATCCTCGTAGAAAAGATCGCCAAGTAATTATCAAACCCTATTATGACGAAAGGGTTACCATGCTCTATTACTACCCTGGCATGCATCCCGACATACTCAACGGAATCATTGATATGGGCTATAAAGGAATTATATTTGTAGGAACTGGCCTGGGACATGTAAACAAGGAACTTTATCCCGCCATCGAAAGAGCACATAAATTGGGTATTCACATGTTTATGACCGTTCAAACTATATGGGGCTATGTTCACATGTTCGTTTACGATACTGGACGCGATATGATGGCCAAAGGAATCATTCCAGCAGGCAATATGCTACCCGAAACTGCTTACATCAAACTGAGCTGGGTTTTAGGTCAAACCGACGATCCCGAAGAAGTAAAACGTCTTATGCTTACTCCTATCAATGATGAAATTACCGAACGAGAACCTTATAATGGCTATCTTGTTTTTCAAGGTGGCGTACCCGAGATAGAGCAATTTTTAAAAAGAGTGCATAAATAAAAATTCCCTTCGAATAAATTCGAATGAAGATATTCAAACAACTGACAACAAACAACTATCAAACTCCAAATTACAAATTACAAACAAATTACAAAATCCAACTAACAATTACAAAATTCCAAATTCTAATCACCATCCACTATCCACCAACTACCTTGTCTCTTCGTCTCCCAGTCCTCATTCACCAATCACTATCCACCATTCTCCGTTCACCTAAATTAAAACAAAAACACTCAACACCATTGAAGCATCGACAACAGAAAACATCAATTATTTCAGATTTCTCTCTTCACCTTCATTTTGTAGCCCGTAGGGGAATCGAACCCCTGTTACAAGGATGAAAACCTTGCGTCCTAACCCCTAGACGAACGGGCCTTATATGAAAGAACTTACTTGTTTTTCGGGCTGCAAAATTAGAGGTTTTATACGAATCCCACAATATTCGGCTAATAATTTTCAAAATATTACGAAACACGCCTGAAAACTAATTCATTAGAAATTCATCCCCATTTTTTCGGGGGAATGGATCATTCCAAACAATTTATTGATAATGAATATTTTATATTTACAAAATTTCTCTTTCTATTCCATTCGGCTATTATATTCATTTACAAATATTTCCTTTAATGCCTGAAAATAAGCCTTTACACAGTTTTTATGAATTCTACTGAAATGATTTACACTTCGTTTTTATCGGCATTTCAGAAATTTCCAGCCAATGACGATGCTTTGGTATTCTTCTTTTCTGGCTGAAAATATAAAAACTCAGAGCAGTCACACCCTAATAAAAAAATTTACAAACCAAATCTATTTAAAGATCGTTATATTAAAACATATCATTTATTCTAGATAGCTTAATCATCCGATGAAATTTCGCAAGGATATATAAATTTGCAATAAAAAACGAACTATCTCAAATAAAATCAACATATTATGGATTGTCAATACGACGTAATAGTAATAGGCAGTGGGCCAGGTGGTTATGTGGCTGGAATTCGTGCGGCTCAGTTAGGGTTGAAAACGGCAGTAGTCGAAAAGGCAGAATTGGGAGGGGTGTGTCTCAACTGGGGATGCATTCCCACGAAAGCACTTATTAAAAGCGCTCAGGTATATAACTACATTTCCCAGGCATCGGACTACGGAATCAAAATAGAAGGCAGTACCAGGCTCGATTTCGAAGGTATGGTGAAACGTTCGCGTGAGGTTGCTGCTACAATGAGCAATGGCATACAATACCTTTTTAGGAAAAACAAAGTCGAACACATAAAAGGTTTCGGAAAAATAAATCCAGGGCATGAAGTAGAGGTGATTTCCGAAGATGGAACATTAAAAAATTATAATGCAAGACATATTATTTTAGCAACAGGTGCCCGTTCGCGTGAGCTTCCTAATCTTCGTCAGGATGGCAAATTCATTATTGGCTATCGCGAAGCATTAACTTTACCTATTCAACCTCAGTCGATGGTTATTATAGGATCAGGAGCAATAGGTTCGGAGTTTGCCTTTTTCTATAACTCGATTGGCACGAAAGTAACTCTGGTTGAGTTCATGCCCAATGTAGTACCATTAGAGGATGAAGAAGTTTCAAAACAGCTGGAACGTAATTTCAAGAAAGCAGGTATCAAGGTGATGACCGAATCGACCGTTGAACAGGTAGAAGTGAAGGATCATCATTGCGTCGTAACCATAAACACCAAAAAGGGCGAAGAAACCCTCGACACTGACATTGTATTGTCGGCAGTAGGGATTGCACCTAATATTGAAGGAATTGGCATAGAGGAAACCGGAATTAGAACAGAAAAAGGGAAAATAGTGGTGGATGAATTTTACCGTACCAATGTCGAAGGCTACTATGCCATAGGAGATATTATTCCTACCCCGGCATTAGCCCATGTTGCATCACACGAAGGCATCATTTGTGTGGAGAAGATTGCAGGCCATGAGCCTACACCTTTAAATTATGGAAACATTCCAGCTTGTACATACACTCAGCCCGAAGTAGCCTCGTTAGGGATAACAGAAAAAGTAGCCCGTGAAGCCGGATATGAGATCAAAACAGGAAAGTTCCCCTATTCGGCCTCTGGGAAAGCCACCGCAGCTGGTCATCGTGATGGATTCGTAAAAGTAATCATAGAAGCAAAATATGGCAAAATATTAGGCGTTCACATGATTGGCGACAATGTTACTGAAGTGATTGCCGAAGCCGTTGTAGCCAGAAAGCTCGAAAGTACTGGCAGAGAAATCATCGACAGCGTACATCCTCATCCTACCATGTCGGAAGCCTTTATGGAAGCTATGGCAGCAGCCTATGGGGAAGTCATTCATATTTGATAAAACATCCATATTAATATGCTCTGAGCATTACCTTCGTGTGGTCCACTTGTCGAGCTTGTTAAGGCAATCATTCGTCTCTCGAAGTTTTAAAGAGTAAAAATTTTCTAAAGATTAATTCTTTGGGGCATTTACTAAATTTGTAAAGATTCTAACATTTGAGAAAAACTTATAGCCCATGAAAACACTTATTGTTGCCCGGCATGCAAAATCCTCATGGGATTTTCCTCAGCTCAAGGATGAGGACAGGCCATTGTTGAGCAAAGGGAAAAAACGAATCAGCAAGATCATCCTATCCTTACAAAAGGAAAAAATTGCCAGACCCGGTCTGATCATTTCGAGTCATGCGGTAAGAGCCTTTGAAACGTCCAGAATATTTGCTTCATTCTTTCAATATCCCGAAAATCAGATTCAAGTCAGCCAAACCGTTTACTACGGAAATAAGGACCATATTACCGATCTTTTTTATTCCATCGACGATGACATCGACAGTGTGATGATAGTCGGGCACAACCCTAATATCCTTGCATTCATCAACCAGTTTCTTCTCGATCCCTTGGATGGGTTGCCAACCTCGGGGGTCGTCATTCTTGAATTGCCCATCGAGAGTTGGACCGAATTGGCAGGAGCAAAAGCCAGTACAATACAGAAAATATTCCCCTGGGAAAGCAATAAATAGGTATAAACATAATTTTATATTTTACATCAGCATGGCAATGAGTAAAAAAAATGAGTACATAAAGTCTACAGATAATTTGGAGGATGGATTATTTATCAATCGGGAAATAAGCTGGCTGCAATTCAACGAAAGAGTTTTGCAAGAAGCTTCCGATCCAACCACCCCCTTACTGGAAAGGATAAAGTTCCTGGGCATTTTTTCCAATAATCGGGATGAATTTTTTCGGGTGAGGGTAGCTACGATTCATCGAATGAACATGCTGATGCAAAAAAAAGAACTCGATTATAGAATTAGTTTCGATCCCAGGAAGTTATTGTCAGAAATATACAGTATAGTCGAAAATCAGGAAAAAAGGTTTACCGCTGTTTATCAGGATTTAACCCGTCAAATGAAAGAAAATGGGATTTTCATTGTAAATGAACAGGAACTTACGCACGAAGAAGGGAAATATGTAAGAAGCTTCTTTAACCAGAACATTCGATCGTATGTTTTTCCTATCATGCTGAACAATGTAAAGAATCTGACTTTTTTGAAGGATGAGAATTTTTATCTGGCAGTGGAAATGGCCGATACGGCCAAAAAGAGCAAGACCCGATTTGCTTTACTCAAAGTCCCCGTTCATATTACCGGAAGGTTTATTTCTTTGCAACCGCCTGAAGACAAAAAGGATTCCCATTTTATCATTCTTCTGGATGATGTGATACGGTATTGTTTACCCGATATTTTTTCTGTCTTCGGATACGATCATTTTGAGGCTTATACGGTGAAATTTACGCGCGATGCCGAGCTCGACATCGATAATGACGTATCGAAGAGTTTTATCGAACGAATGGAAGAAAGCCTGAAACAGCGTAAAAAAGGCGTTCCGGTGAGATTTGTTTACGACGAAAAAATGCCGTTAGCACTTCTCGATAAGCTAAAGCAAAAAATGAGAATTACCGAGAAGGACACACTAAGAGCTGGGAGCAGATATCATAATTTTAAAGATTTTATGGATTTTCCCAAAATCAATAATCCGGCCTTTTATTTCGAACCTTTCCCGCCCTTGGCTCATCCGCTGCTGCCTCCCAATCACAGCATTCTGGCCATTATGCGAGAACGCGACATCATGCTGCATTATCCTTATCATTCGTTTCAGTACTTGATCGATTTGTTGCGCGAAGCTTCCATCGATCCTCAGGTAAAGGAAATAAAAATGACTTTCTACCGCACGGCGCGTGATAGTTCAGTGATTAATTCCCTGATCAACGCCGCACGCAACGGGAAAAAAGTCACGGTTTTTCTCGAGTTGCAGGCACGCTTCGAAGAAGAAACCAATATTTATTGGGTGAACAGATTACAGGAAGAAGAAGTCGAAATTATTCCCACCATTCCCGATTATAAGGTACATGCCAAACTCCTGGTCATAAAAAGGATGGAAGATGATGGGAATGAACTGCTATATTGCAATGTTAGTACAGGAAACTTCAATGAATCAACGGCCACAGTTTATGCAGATGATAGCCTTTTCACCACTGACCCGCGTGTTACGAAAGACTTGGATAAAGTATTTACACTTTTCAAAAGCCGGTACATTCCCCCCACCTTCGAAAACCTCTGTGTTTCTCCATTTAATATCCGCAGTTTTATCATTCGACAGTTAAATAATGAAATAAAAAATGCAAGATCGGGTAAGGAAGCTTGGGCTATTCTGAAGGCAAATAGCCTTGTAGATGAAGAAGTAGCAATTAAAATTTACGAGGCAAGTCAGGCAGGTGTCAGTATCAAACTTTTAATAAGAGGTATTTGTGTGATCAAACCCGGTATCCCAAATTTGAGCGATAACATCGAAGCTCTGAGCATTGTAGATCGTTTTCTGGAACATTCACGCGTATTTATTTTCTGCAATGGTGGCCGCAACAAATACTTCATCAGCTCAGCCGACCTGATGCCCCGTAACCTCGACCATCGTATCGAAGTGGTTTGCCCCATCTTCGACAAAGGCATTCAAAAGGAACTCATGCAAATGATCCAGATCGAACTGAACGCCAATGTAAAAGCTCGATCATTGCATGATGGACATATTAACGAATACCGCAAAGTAAATTCCGATCAGAGAATAAGATCGCAGTACGAAAAATATTATATGTTTCGAAAAATGCTCAAAGGGAACCATTTTAAAAATAAGACACACGACCGCAGTACAGAATAAAACAGCCATTATTACGCACGTATCGTACCAGAAAGAAAAACCGACCTAGTTTATCACAAAGATCGGCTTCCCTTCAAATATTTTATCGAATGATTAATTTATATACTTCGGTTGGATAACCTTCCGGAACAAGTTTAATAATGTAAATGCCCGATGGATAATCTTGCAAATTCAGAGAGTTTGTTCCCTGAGATAAATGGATTTGCAGTAATTTTTCTCCTGTAAGAGAATATAAAAGAAGTTCGGAAGGATGTTGTATTGATATTTTTACAAATTCTCTAGCAGGGTTAGGCGAAATGCTAATTTGGTGAATTTTAGTCTGCTCTATTCCTATCTCCTGATGACCCCATATCTTGATGTCATCAATTTCCCAAGTTGCACTTTCGGTAGCCGTACTGGTGTATTTAAAGGCGGTATATAGATTACCTGAGGCGAAATTAGCAATATCGACGTTTTCTGAAAATGTCCATGCCCATCCTCCAGGCGAGAGCACTGCATCGAGATTTTCCCAATAAGCGAGATTGGGATTACCCAAACCCGAATAATCGGTAGATACCATTACTTGGATATCAGGGCCTGTGTAATTTTTCGCACTATAAAATTGTATGATCTCGCTCGTGTAGTTTGCAAAATTCAATTTCGGGCTGATAAGCCAATCTTCATTAGCGTTGCTTGTAGTAGCATATCCACTTATTCTAGCACAAGGGGTGTTCCCAATTCCATGAATGGTATCTATGGTCCATTGCTGATCACCTATAACACTAACCGCCGTCCAAGAGCCAAAAGTACGATCGTTGAAATCTTGAGAATGAATAAGGGACATATAAAGAGTTGAAGCCGAAGCAAAGGGTGCATTACCATCCGTTTTGTAATCGATAAGTGAACCCGTATTGGTATAAGGGTAGATGCGGAAATAATAGACTTGGTTGTTAGCTAAACCTGTAAAGGTAAAAGTTTCTACTCCCTGAACTATATTTTTAGCACCACTTCCGTCGGATAGGTCCAAATCATCGGGTACGGGTGTTCCATCTATAGGTGCAGTAATATTATTGGATGTAGAGGCTTTTATAAGATAAGCCTGTGGGACCTGAGCTCCTGTGGTGGCATCGTCCCAATTGAGAATTATGCTGAAAGGGCCAACGTTTGCCGAAAAATTCTCGGGATAATTCGTAGGTTCAGGAAGTGCTGTAATAGTATATCCTGTCCATACCATATTATCGATACTCACTTGACCGGCGCTGGTGTTGTGCTGAATGAATTGAAGTCTGAAATCACCCGGAACATTTACAGTGATGTCTCCAGAGTTTTTAACGATATTTACTTCATTATTGGAAGTTACCGATGTAATATAGACTCCGTTTACATAAACATCGAGGTTTACACTGGAGGAAAAAGCCTGCATAAAATCAAAGCTCAAAACCCCAATTCCACCTGGAATTAGTCCTGATTCTACCGAAGACGTGGGGGTGCGGTTTTTCCCTAAGGTTGGTGTAGGTAAGGCAATGGCAATATCACCCCTGCATTGCGTGTAAGTCCAAGTGCTTCCATCCAAGCCCACAAAGCTACCATCCTGATAACTATTCCCAGTTTCTGGAAAATTTGTGAAATCTTCCATACCCTGAGCAAAGACTTGAAGATTGAAGCCCATAATTATTGCCACGACGAATAATAGGACTTTTTTCATAATCTAATTTTTTAATTACATTACAAAAATAAAACGAAAAGCTGAATTCTTTTACAGCTTAACCAAAATTTAACTCAGTAGATGATACTATTCAGAGTTTATTCACTTAAAGATAAATTTCATCAAAATGTAATGAACAGAAAATAGTATTTCTGGAATTTAAAAGATTAAATGAATAAAATAGCCAGAGTTCCATCCGAACCCCGGCTATTTTTATAAATAAATGGAATTTGATTTATTTAAGTATGAGTTTGTGAGTAAGTTTAACTCCATTGTCATTAGTGAATCGCATAAAATAGATACCCTTTTGGAGTGGAGTAAGATCGACGTCTTGAGTTAGCGGATTCAATTCTTGAGAATAAACTTTTTCTCCTACCAGGTTAAATACTTCCAATAAGAGTTTGCCTTGGTTATGTTTAATATTTACTTTTCCAGTAGAAGGATTAGGCTGAATTGAAATCGGGATAAGAGAAATGTCATCGCCGATAGCATCAATTAACACAGTGATATATTCGGGTTTGAAAGCTGTACTTGTTCCGAATTCGTTAGTTACTTTAAGGGTAACATCATAAAGGCCAGATTCGTAATAGTAAATGGGTGGAGGGTTTTGACCCGAGAAGGTAGCAGGTGTTCCTCCATCGAAAATCCATTCCCAGTTTGTAATATTGGGGCCAGTTGAAAGATCGGTAAATTGAACACTTTCTCCTGTCATCAATGAAAGTGGGTTACCAACGAAATCGGCAACAGGAAGGACAGGTATGATGCACGGCCCACCCGGTGTAGCCCAGATGCTATCTCCATTGGCATTTACGGTAACGAATTCCATACTGTGCGTCCAATTTTCTGCCAAGGAATTGTCGAGGTCTGGATTACAGAGAGTAAGAGATGGGCCCCAGCCATCAGCGAGGGTATCCCATGGCAGGGCGTCGTCATAATAAACTGAATCCACAGTATACCCGTATTTATCCTTTAGCCGGATCAGTTCGCCTGAATTGTTCAATGCACCAGAACTCCATTGCAAGGTCGAAATACCAAATGTATTCTGCATGGCTTGAGAGTTTACAGCCACAACTGCATAGGCACCCGGAGCAAGCAAGTAAGAAGGGAAAGTATAAGTTACTCCTTCCGAGAAATAGAATCCTTCGAGATCTATGGCACTGGCTCCATTATTGAAGAGTTCGATAAATTCGAGGCTATCGGTACCTGTTTCGGGAGGATTATACATGATTTCGGTTATCACAATTTTTGCCTCAATAGGGGCATGTACATTAATATAGGCATCCTTGCACAGAGTATTGCTTCCATATTGATTCGAAGCGGTCAAACAAACGGTATATTCTCCAGGATAAGAATAAAGAATTCCTGAAGGATTTTGCTGGTTAGACGAGGGTGGAATGCCTCCCACGAAAGACCATGACCACGAAGTAGGTCCATTTGTGCTTAAATCGGTAAAATTAACCGTATTCCCCACATTGATGTTAGTGCTGGAAGCCACAAAATCAATAATAGGAGGATAAGGAGCGGTGAGGGTTGTAAATGTCTCTTCATTCCCATAAGCCGTTCCGTAGGTATTCGTAGCATAAGCTCTTACATAATAAGTTGTAATTGGCTCCAAATCTGTAATCTGGCTTGTGAAAGTACCTAATCCCGAACCATTGGTGGTATGGGAACCGGCAATAGTAGGGTTAGGTGAAGTTGACCAGCAAACGCCTCTGGCAGATACCGAACTTCCTCCCGCAGCAGTAACCGTCCCACCACTGGTAGCACTATTGTAAGTAATATTAGTGGTTGCAACAGTTGTAACCGTGGGTATACCCTGAGGTATCAATGGAGCATCAGTCATAGTGATATAGCGTATATCGAGACGATTCATATTGGTAGTATTGGCACCGCTAGGCCAGATTCCATCGGCATCGGTACTAAATGCATAGATAGCATTGTCATCGTTGCGCGACTCTATGCGCCTGATTCCATTGGGATTGTTGGCACTGATTGGAACAACTGCCGGATAATCGCCTATAATGCTTGTCCCAGCTTGCAGGTAAATATCATTGATTTCGGGATTGAGCATAGACTGATTGGTATTGACCGGCAGAGCTTGACGAATTTGATAGGAAAATAACGGATCGCCCGTACCGTTCACATTGTCGAAAAGTAATACAAATTTTCCGCTTGCTGCAGGATTGGCTGTGCCTTTGATATAAGCCCCATCATCGGTAGTCTCGGGGGTAGTAGCATTAGGAGCAATGTCGAGAGCGGTAATTATTTTACTACCAACGAACTGAGGATTCGATGGGAATGACCCACCCGAGGGCCTCCAGCCTAATCGCAAGTTGTGCTGTTGCCCGGCTCCAAAACGCGAACTATTGCCTGTGGGTTGATAGTAAATCCAAAAAATAGCGCTTCCCGAAGCATTGGTAGTAAAGGCATCAACAACGGTATTCCCTGAAAATGAGCCAGAAATAGGATCCCAAACATTGCCAGCTCCCCAAACAGTCGAGGCTTCCGTTACAAGGCCAAGCTGTGTTTTAACGTCATAAACCTGATTGGGATCCAAACCCGTAATCTGATAACAAACAGCAAATGGCGTACGTTCATTATTTGTGCCCGAAGCATTTTTAGCACCTATATACTTGGGCACCACCAATTCGGTTACTGTCTGCGAAAACGAAAAATAACCACTTATCACAAATACTATAAAGGTTATCAGTGTTCTCCAGCTTAACTTTCTGAAATTTATTAAATTTATTTTCATGTTGAATATTAATTAGTTAATAATTGATGGATTTACAGTGTAAAAATAAACGATTTGGTTGAATTCAGTTTGAATCTTGTATTAAATTAATATAATTTTTCTAACTACCACAACACCAACAATAGTTTTTTCGGGAATTGTCAGATTGTTAATCATTTGCAAAGGATTTCTCAGCAAATTCTATCATCAGATGGAAACCTATAACTCTCATCCTTGGATCAGGAGATGATCGTACCATAAGCTAATATATATCTACATCATATATACTATGGAATATTTTGCTATTTTCCCCTTCAGAGCTATAGGATGTTCTATGTTATTGTGCATCTCAGGAATTCAACTTTGGGAAAAATGGATGATGAGAATAAGAAAAAATCTTCTGAAATTCGCAACGATAATGATAAGAAAACTTCCATCAGGCTCATTCACAGTTCGAGATATTGTGATCAGGTGAATATTTCCGCCCGGTTCTGAATAGATTGGTTTCCTCAAATAGATATCCTCATTGGCGGTAATTACTGATAAATTCCCGTACTTTGAATTCACCAGCGATCATCTGACTTCGGTTTGCGCTCTAATCCTTTTCAGTCGGTTCATATTTCAAAAACAAAAATCGACACACATTGGGCAAATGATTTTTCTGTATAAAAATGCCGGTATCAATCATCAAGAATTTGTGGGTTAATAATATTTGATAAGGAATATGAATCCATCTTCTTAAAATTTAAAAGGAATAGACTCATTCGAGTAAATTGGGAATAACAATCGATTAGGCTTGAAAGTTTAGAAATATCGAATTTGGTAATGATCGTCCTTTTTTCAGATACAGTAATTTCTGAAAAATTTTAAGCATTCGAAGAAGATGACAAGAGGGTTTTTACCTCCAAAAGATGAAGGTTAAAAACAGAGGCGAATGCATCAATGCAACAAGGCCAACGCTTCTTTTATTCTTTGCAGAGCCTTTACCAGATTATTTTCGGATGTTGCATAACTGATACGCAGGCACTGTGGGTCGCCGAAGGCAGTTCCGGGAACGAGTGCCACCAGGGCTTTTTCGAGCAAATACATGCATAGATCATCTATACTATGAATTTGTTTCTTTCCGTCAGATTTAGCAAGAAAAGCCGAAAAATCGGCAAAAACATAGAATGCACCTTCCGGAACATTGGTTTTTATTTCGGGGATTTCGGCCAGAAGATTCAAAACGATATCACGACGTTGGATGAAGGCAGAAACCATTTGCTGGAGTTCGGGAGTTTCGTCGGGATGCCGGAGCATGGCAGCAATTGCAGCACGTTGACTTATTGAACTCGTTGCCGAAGTAATTTGACCCTGTATCTTATTACAAGCACTCGCTATATTTTGAGGAGCGGCAATATAACCCAAACGCCAGCCTGTCATGGCATATCCTTTCGATACTCCATTGATCAGAGCCACTCTATTTTTTATTTCGGGGAAAGACGCCAGGCTACAATGTTTCCCCGAAAAAACAATATATTCATAAATCTCGTCAGAAAGGATAAGAACCTGAGGATGACGAGCCAGGACTTCGGCTAATGATTTCAATTCTTGCCAGTTATAAACCGAACCCGAGGGGTTGTTGGGAGAGTTGAATATCAACAATCGGGTACGAGGAGTAATTGCTTCCTCCAATTGTTTGGCAGTAATCTTAAAATCGTTATCCACAGTGGCTTTTACAAAAATAGGTTTGCCTTCAGCTAGTTTAACCAGTTCAGTATAAGAAACCCAATAGGGTACAGGGATAATAACTTCGTCTCCGGGATCGACAGTACTTAGAATACAATTGGCCAGAGCCTGCTTGGCACCGGTAGAAACTACTATTTGATTGGGTTTGTATTCCAGTTGGTTATCTCGACGAAGTTTAATGCATATCGCCTCTCTTAAATCCTGATAACCAGGGACCGGAGGATAATGAGTGTAATTTTCATCAATGGCTTTTTTGCCAGCTTCCTTGATGAATTCAGGAGTGTTGAAATCGGGTTCACCAATGCTAAGATTGATGACATCTAAACCCTGACTGGCCAATTCACGGCTTTTGCTCGTCATAGCGAGTGTGGCCGATTCTTCCATGTTTTTAACACGTTTCGACAAATAGTCCATAAAATTCTTATATTTTAGTGAAGGTATTCTCCATTAAGAAAGCGCAAATGTAGGAAATAACTTAAAAATCCTATTGTCATTCTATTGCATCCATTATGCAGCGAAATCCCACCGTAGAGGAACGATCGAACGAAGGGCCAACCATAAGTTGAATCTGAGAGTGAGAAAGTGGACGAGGACCTCCTTTCAAATACCATTGGCTTTTGCCAGGCTTATAATAACTGCCTCCCTTGATCACATTGAAATAATAAGCCCCATTGTCGTAAACATCGCCCGTAATTTGCCAAACATTGCCTACCAGATCCATCACACCGAATGGACTTATGCCTTCAGGAAAAGCATCGACGGCTGTAGTATGATAAACATTGAAATTACAGCGGCTCGCATCGAAGGTATCACCCCAGGGCCATTTCCTAAAGCTGCTCCCTTGAGCCGAATATTGCCATTCCTGTTCCGTAGGCAGTCGTTTCCCAGTCCAATCGGCATAAGCTTTAGCATCTTGGTAACTCACATAGACAACGGGATGATTTTCCATACCCGACGGAATTTCACCATTCTTCCAATGTCTCAAGAAGTTCGTGGTATCAACGGGAAAATAATGACTTTTTTTGAGAAAATTTTTGAACTGTTGATTGGTAACAGGGTATTTATCCATATAAAAGGATTTCATGATTAAATGAAGAGTGTCATTGTGGTAAGGACAAGAAATAAAAGGTTCATCATCATCTTCATCATCATAGGATACAAAATCATATCTCCCTCCCGGAATGAAAATCATATCTTCCGGAGCAATGGCTGGTTTATTGGTTTGTTCTTGGCGAACAATCAATCTTGGACTTCCTGGGTCGATTTTCACAATCCTCTCGTCTAATAATTCATTCCCTCCATAGAGCTGGATTACGATTTTCCCTTCGTAACGCCCGAAGGTTTCATAGAGTGAAATAAAACCTTTCCCCATGTCGAAAGGGAAGGTCCTGCTCGAATAAGATGGATTCCCGGCAGTAATCTCGATGCGATTTCCGAAGGAAGAACCAAAATACAAAGTATCGTGTTCCAGGTCGACTTCCAAAAGCTTAGGCAAAACGGCTATGCATTCTACTTGAGCCTCACTTCGGGTTCCCAAAAAGGCCCGATCGAACGAAGCCACATTCACAGGTAAATAATATTTCCCATCCATTTTTACGGCTTGAATTTCTTCGTGATTCCAAAGGCTGACAAAATGATAAGGTTCTTCTGTGATGCTTGAATTGGTGACCTGCAATTCGTCGAATCCGAATAAGGGGCTACGGAACCCAGTAGGGCGTAAACTGTAGATGGTATATATGATTTTTTCGTCGGTTTCCCATTTGTTGACATAGATGCTATCCATCTGTGTATGAATCAGGGGTAAATAATTATAATTGAAGAATACACTCTGGTTGTCTCTCAGAATTTTGGTAGTTTGACCCAGAAAGAAGAGGTCATCTTGCAGAGAAGCAGGCCTGCCTGGACGCATGGTGTTGATTTCTACTCCATATCCATTAAAAAAAGCCGCAGCAATTTCGCGATGTAACTCTCCGTCGGCAACTTGCAGAACACGAAATATGGCAAAATCGGGTTTGATGAGTTTATTCAGATTCAAGACGGGAGGCATATAGAGTGCATCGTGAACTCTTCCGGCAACTATTCCCGTCATATTCTTCGGAACGGCCATTCCTTCCGAATACATGATAATCCCTGGCTTTACGCTGTCGGCAAGATTCTGCAACCAGGCGTCCGACTCGCCCTTTGTGTCGAGTACCAAACCATCGGCATCGGTTTGTTCGAGCAACTTCTTCAGATTGGTCCTGTGAAATTTTTCCTGTTCAGGTTTATCCCACGGATTGTAAGAAAGGAAGTATTTCTTCCCCATTTCGTGAGCGAGTTCTGCTTGATGTTTGAGTTGTTTCAATCCACCAGGAAGATCTTCATAGAGCTCGAATTGTGATCTCTGGTCGAGTCCAAGGCGAGGCCATGTAGGCCATATCGCAAAAACATCATAGCCACCCACCATCCGATCGTATTTCGAAAGTGTTTCTTCATAAATAGATTGATGGATCAACGCATCATACCATTCGTGATCCCAGGCCGACTGAAGCAGTATAATCCATGCAGATTTTATCCAAGATAGATCATGACGCTCATAGAGCGAATTATTAAAGTCATCCAGATCGTACAGATAACGTTCCTGAAACATCAATTTCAAGCCATTTTGCCATTCTCCCTCGTGGGTGTCGAGCCAGAGGTGATAGATCACCTCCCCTCCTGGTTCGAGTTCGGCGTGCCATCTGGTAAAATTACCCTTGCTTATACCGGCTCTTCTTGCCAAGCCGCAAAGACGCTTGTTCGAGATTTCTAAGGGAATATCGCTAAATCCAAGATGCCAGGCATTATCCGGTAGAACTACCCCTATAGGTCCATATCCAGGTCTGAAAAGCTGTGAACGATTGAGATAATAAGGCCATTCAAAGTTCCCGGCACCCGTAATATAAATACTCTGTGAATCTTTCCCAAAAGGTAAAACATTCGAAACACTATGTTTTACATTATCTTTATTGCGAATCCTCAGCCTGAATTTTGCTCCCTTGTCGTAGTTTATATAAACCATTGAGCCTTCCATTTTGTCGGTTCTAAAATAAAGACTATCACCTTGTTGCAAACATTTAAACTCCTGAGGATCGACAACCTGATCATCTATATCGAAAGCAAAAAAAGGTATCAAAGTTGAAGGAGTCAAGGCTCTATTTTTGGTATCGGTGAAAGATCTTAGCACAATTCCTTTTTTCAGAGAAAGAGAAACAGGGCCCAGAGTAGCGGATTGAGAAAATGAGAGAGGAGGGGGAAACAGTAAAAAGATTCCGATTGTAAAAAATGATATGGTCGGTATTTTCATAGCCGATTGATTTTCTTTATCAAAGATAATCGGAATAATTCACTGTTTGTCCTGTAAAGGGGGCTATAGCTCGTGGATAAATTCCTTGAACCCATGCAATAGCCATTCCGTAGTTGGTGATGGGTATTCCGGCTTCAACGGCAGGTTTCAGGCGATTGATGATTTGCCGTCGGGTAATCATGCAACCTCCGCATTGAATTATTAGGGCATAATCGGTGATAGGTCTTGGGAGGCTATCCAATCCCGATACAACCTCATATTCTATCTTTTTGCCTGTAAAATTACTGAGCCAGCGCGGGATTTTCACTCTTCCAATATCATCACATGAAACCTGATGTGTGCATGATTCCAGTAAAAGAACACGCTCACCATCCTTCAATTGTGAAATTTTGGGAGTTCCTTTCAAATAATTTTGAAAGTCGCCCCGTTGTCGAGCCAGAAGAATACTGAAACTCGTTAGGGGAATATTTCTGGGGACAATTGCATCAGCTTTCGTAAACACCTGACTATCTGTGATGACAAGGGCTGGTTGAGGCGACATTTTTCGAATATAGGCATCGGCTTCTCTTTCTTTTACCACCACGGCTATGGCATCGTTGTCGAGAATATCTCTTATGACCTGTACCTGAGGCAAGATAAGCCTTCCCTCGGGGGCTTCGATATCGATAGGTGTAATAAGCATCACTACATCTCCATAATTGAGTAAATCACCCACCAAACTGCGGCTTTTATAGGCCGATTCGGGTATGGATTTACTGATGGCCTGAATAATAGCAGGCAAATGGTTCGAATCTGATGGGCTGAAAGTCTCAATGGCAATGGGTTGCTGATTTTTTGCCCAGGATAGAGTCTGTTTGTTCATGGGTATGAGATCTTCCTTGCTATGAATAATCATAAAAGGAACATCCCACTCTTTGAATTGGCGTATAATAGATTCTTCCTGTTCACCGAAGGCATTTTCGGCAATAAGAAGTATAGCCAGGTCAATGGTTTTGAGTATTTCAAGGGTTTTTTGCACGCGTTTCTGCCCTAAGGGTCCGCTGTCGTCGATGCCGGCTGTATCGATAAATACCACGGGACCTAATCCTCCAATCTCCATGGCTTTGGTTACGGGGTCGGTGGTTGTACCGGCTATATCGCTCACTATGGATAATTCCTGCCCCGACAAACAATTGATGAATGTACTTTTGCCATTGTTTCTTCGCCCAAAAATGCCAATGTGAAGTCTGGCTTCTTTTCCTTTGATCATGATATTAAGAATTATAATTCGTTGAGGGAGTATCCAAGTTTCAAGAGGTTTTCTGTACGCATAATTTCCTTTAGTTTATCGGGGTTTATCAGATGAAGCCGCTGGTTAGCCGTAAAAACATCACAATGTGTGTTCTTCATTTCGCAAGCCAATTGTGAAGCCTTGTAATATCCAATGAACGGACTCAAGGCGACAGTGATCGCCGGGCTGTTCCAAGTTTTATGAGCAGCAACTGTGGGATGAAATTTCAGATCGTTCAACAAATTATCCTTCAATGTTTTATTAGCCGAGATCAAGGTCTTGAGGCTATCTATCAAGCAATGACCAATGATAGGAAGGTAAGCATTCGAGTCGAGGCAGCCCGAAGCAACCAGAGAAGTAATTACCTCATCGTTGGCATAAACATGATGAACGCAGCTAATCACATATTCGGGAATCACAGGGTTTGCTTTACCTGGCATAATTGTGCTTCCGATTTGCTTCTGAGGAATGCTGATCTCGCCCGGACTTGCTATATCCGACGAAAGCAGCCGTATATCATTTGCAATTTTTTCGAGATTAATTGCATGAGCCTTTATAATTCCATGAACTTCGGCAAGGCTATCCAGATTGGCAGTTGCATCGGGCATATTCTCCGAGCGGCTCAAAGGTAAACCCGTCAAAGTCTGAAGATGAGTGATGACTTCGACGATAAAAAACCTTGGCACACCAATGCCAGTACCAATAACGCTGCCACCCAGATTTACCGATTTTATGCGTTCGAAACATTTGCTCATACGCCACCAATCGCGTGAAAACGCCTCACTATATGTAGAAAATAAAATTCCATACGAAGAAGGCGAGGCATCCTGCATTTGTGTGCGTCCTACTCTTAGAATATTTCGCGAAGCAGTTTCCAATCTTTCCGTTTCGGCTCGCAATAAATTAATCTCTTGCTCAAGCTGTCCAAGCAAATTCAGCATGGCTATCTTCAAGGCAGTCGGTACGGTATCGTTGGTCGACTGATAAATATTGGCATGGAGTATAGGATCGATATAGTGGTAATCCCCAATTGAATGGCCCGAAATGATAAGCGCTCTGTTGGCGATGATTTCATTGATATTCATGTTGATGCTCGTTCCAGCGCCTCCACTTATTCCCGGAACGATAAAATGTTCGAAATGCTCACCTCGACTCACCTCAATAGAAGCCTGAACGAGCCCATCCATTATTTCAGAAGATATAAGAGGAGAAGGCAAACGTGATTCTAAATTCTTCTGCTGTACCGCTCTGCAAAACGATAAATAAGTGAGATAACATGCGTGTTTCACTATGCCCATCGCCCGATACCATTCTTCAAAAAAATGAGAATGATGCGGAAAATTCTTACGAGCTCTCAACGATTGTATCCCATAAAGAGCATCGTCCGGCAACTGGAGTTCCCCCATAAAATCCTTCTCTGTTCTCATAAATTTCAAATTGAGTTCATAAAATTAAATTCGGAGATTTTGTCGACATTGCATAATCCCGAACGATGGATAAATCCCCTTCATGAATTCTTCAACCTTAACAAACTTCGAAAACTTTCATCTTTTATCGAATTGAAATTCATTATTGTTAGAATAAATGAATTCGCTTATGGCCAAAGGCATTGGCGGAAACCCAAAAGATTAAATCCGAAGATGCAAAGTTAACTGAAAAGCTGCAATCTATTTTGCGGGCAGGCAATCGAAGAAGAAAGAAAAATTTCTGATTCTGTCAGCAAACTCAAAGAAGCGTATGGATATAGAAACATCTAAAAAAATGGACCTGCTTTAAAACAAGTATCTCAGGAATTATTACTTTTGTATTCCAAAACAAAGAATGGATTTTATATTCATACATTTGATAATTTGTCAATTACAAAAATGAAGTATGATTCGACAAATGAATGATGAAAAGAAAATAAATTTTTATTTCATGTTGAATGTTCGAAAGTAAAAATTGATTTAATTTTGTAAGATGAAATAATTAAATGATTGATAATCTTTATGAAGGATCACCGAAAAAGTTTTGAGCATAATGTTGTGGAAATTTTTTTACATAGAAATACTTGCAGATTCATAAAGAGTATGTAACTTGTGCCACTATTTTAAAAGGATAAGAACTATATTTAAACAAATCTTAATGATATGAAAAATAAATCTTTACTGTTTTTCCTGACGGCCCTGATGATGGGATGTGGGTCATACCTATTTGCTTCGGGCATAGCTGGGAGCAAGGGAAATGAAGGGGACCGACCCGGGAAAGCCCAATTGCAAAATCATCTCAAATCGGGCAATGCAGTATCGCTTAACTGGCAGAGTCTGGGGCCTGATAATGTAGGTGGGCGAACGCGTGCCATACTTTTCGATAAGCGTGATGCGACTTTTAATACGGTTTATGCTGCCAGTGTTGCGGGAGGAATATGGAAATCAACCAATCTGGGAAGCACTTGGGTAAAGGTGAATCAAGCCAACTCAAACCTGAATGTAAGTTGTATGGCTCAGACCGATAATAACGACATTTATGCTGGAACTGGTGAATATGGGTTTTCACAGGGTACGGGTTTATATGTTTCGACCGATGGGGACAATTTCAGTCTGGTTCCTGGAACAATGCCTACCATGGTAGATAATGTACTCGAATGGGCTTATATCAACGAATTAGCTATACAGAACGGTCGTATTTATGCGGCCACCAATGCAGGTTTAAAATACCGCAACAGCGATGAATCCCAATGGCGAACGGCAAATTATATAGATGGGGAAGGACAATTGCAGCCCTTGAATGGTTTCGTTTGGGACGTGAAGGTGGGAAGCAACGGAATTGTAGTGGCTTCGATCGAAAGTAAGGTTTATGTTTCGGAATTAGGCCAACCTAATGGCTTTATTAATCAAAGTACAAAACAAGTGCTTCCCGATACCGTTTTAAATCCAGAAAAACTCCCCTCCATAGGGCTTGGACGTATAGAATTAGCTGTGGCTCCTTCCAATCCCGATTATATTTATGCTTGCGCTAGCGATCCTTACGGCTATTTCGACAATATTTATCGTTCGATTGATAAGGGTATTACATGGGAAATTATTTTCCCAGGCCATTCTTCTCTGCTACCCGATATCTTTGTCGTGAACAACGTAGCTTATGGTCTGGTGGCCAATACTATCGTTGTTTACCCCAACAATCCCGAAGAAATATTAGTTGGAGGCATAAATATGTGGCATGGCAAATTTATCAATGAAGGCTATTACTATTGGGGTACAGATGCTATATCAAGTTATGCTACGAGTAAATTCTCTCCATTATATCTCCATGAGCTTCATCATACCTATGTTTTTAAACCCAATGATCCAAAAACCTTTCTTATAGGCACAGATGGTGGCATTTCTACTAACATCGATGGAGAACTTTATTTCAAAAGTTTGAACCGCACCTACATGACTTCACAATTCGTTACACTCAATGTCAATGGTTTCGGAAATCCTATTGGAGGTACTCTGGGGAATGGGATACAATATATAGGCGATGGCACCAATTCTCCCATAGGCGCAGTGGAAGTGTGGAATGGTGACTTTAACAACAGCGGAGAAGGCGGTTATGTAGCCATTTCAAAAATCAATCCCAAGGTATTTATCTTATCTCTTAAAGGTGGGCCATTCCGCCGTACAGAAGATAAAGGATTCAGTTTCTCTACTACCTTCCTCAATAGTGGTATGTCAGCCCCGGCAAATACTTACTGCCCCATGATACTCTGGGAATCGTTCAATGACCCTACAAGCATGGATTCCACTCGTTTTAAGGCATCTAAAGACATTACCGAAGGAGAAGAAATCATTGTTCGTAGCCAAATTTATGATTATCCATTCAAAACCATTGCCCCTCACGATATACACAAGGGCGACGTAGTTTATTTTAAAGATCCTCTACAAGCAAAAACCTTCCTCGCTTTGGGCGATAAAGTTTATTATACCAAAGAAATCCTCGATTTTACAAAAGAACCTGAATGGTGGCAAGTAGCTAAGGTAGTAGGCACTGTTTCGTGCATGAGCCTTTCCGCCGATGCCAATCACCTTTATGTAGGAACAGAAAGTGGTAATGTTTTCCGCATATCTAACCTCACACACGCCAACTCCGCAGCCACTGCTTCAATTACTTCGGCCACCTGTGTAGTAGCTACTCAACAAATCAAATCTTTCCCTAATCGTATAGTTACTTCCATTGCAGTCGACCCCAAAAATCCTCAACATATCCTGGTAACTCTTGGTAACTATGGATTCGACGAATACGTATATAATGTTACCAATGCTCTAGATTCATTACCCAAATTCACTTCTGTTCAGACTAATCTTCCACACGGACCAGTTTATTCGTCTTTGATAGAATTGAACAATTCCAATTTAATAATTCTGGGTACGGAATATGGCATCTTTCTTACCAACAATATTTCCGCTCCAAACTGGGTGAACGACAATGGCCCCATGGGTAGAATTCCTGTCAAGGTCTTATTACAGCAAACTGTTAATGGTGGTGGTATTTTCGTGCCCTCTGACGATCCAAATATTCCGGGAGTTTATTATCCTGAAATCACCAATTATGGAGTGATATATGCTGCTACATACGGGAGAGGTGTTTACAGCTCTAATTTCTTCGTCGGAATCGACGAACCCAATATAGATACCCCACCCACTAATGCCCAGCTTGCCATTTATCCGAATCCCGTCCGAAACGAACTCTCATTTACCCTAAAAGGAGATTATGCTTCGGAGGTTTTCATCGAAATCTACGACTTCAGTGGAAGAAAATCAAAAGAAAATCATCTGAAAATTCAGCCAGGCTCCAATACGTTTACCATGGATGTTTCCAATCTGAAACGCGGTACTTATATCCTGCGTTGCATCTCCGACACCTCTATCTCGACGGGTAAGTTCATCATCGTAAAATAGAAGTCTTATAATTTTTAAATAGCATCTAACAATGAAAAGAATTTTTACTTTCTTCTTTCTATTAATCGGGTTTTCGGTAATAGCTCAACCTAAGATTTATACACCCACCCTGCTTTTGCCTAATAATGGTGCTACAAACCAAATGCCCGACGTTACATTGAGCTGGTCGGCAGTTACAGGTTTGGGCGTAATAAAGTACAAACTCGAAATTGATGATAACCCAGATTTCACCTCTCCCAAGGTATTCTATACCGAATTTCTGACGGGTTATACCATGAGTAATCTTCATTACGGGGTACAATACCACTGGAGGGTAAAGGCTTATGATCTGGCCACTAATGATTCTTCATACTGGTCGGCTACACGAAACTTTACTGTCTTTAGTAAAGTAGATAATAAGAAACCCGAAAACAAGACAAAGGAGATTACGCCATTAGCCACGCTGGAATGGAAAGACCGTTTGGGGCCTAATCTGGTTACGGGAAATACATATTTCAACTATATCCTCGATACCGTAGAAACTTTCGACAGTCCTATGGCATATTTAGGGACAGTGAGCGGCAGCGTTTACAAAGCCACTACACCCAAAATGCGTTTCGGAACTCGTTATTTCTGGAAGGTAAGAGCCATAAACGAAAAAGATACAAGCAATTGGTCGGATGCATGGTATTTCAGGACCCTGGATACCATCGTTTTAATAGATCCCGCCAATAATGCTACAAATCAACAGATTAATCTGACTTTGTCATGGAATGCAGCCAATGGCGTTACAAAATACGACTATCAAATATGCACCAATCCCGAATTTGATGAACCTTTACATTTTATAACCGACAAAACCAGCGTAATTCCATCGGGTATCACCTTTGGAGGTCATTACTATTGGAGAGTGAGAGGAAGACACACCTCCGATACTTCCAGCTGGGGCGTAACACGTTCATTCTCTATCATACCTTATCCCATACTGAAATCTCCAGCAAATGGCGATACTAACGTGAGTACCCAACCTCTCTTTTCATGGGAACCAATGACGGGGATAGAATCTTATTACCTACAGTATGATAAAGATCCAAATCTTACCGACGGATTCATCAGCCCTCCCATAGGTGATTCCCTATCAAACTACAGATGCCCTTATATACTCGAAGAAAATACCGTCTATTATTGGAGAATGAGAGCTACAGCCAATTCTGATACTTCTCAATGGTCACCTGTATTCTCGTTTACTACCTTAAAAGGGATTGGAATGATTGAAAACGATTTGGACAAAATCAGCATTTTCCCTCTCCCAGCTAATAATTACCTGAACATACGCTTCCCCTCTACCATGTCAGGCCAAGCTACAATTCAACTTATCGACCTGGTTGGACAAAAAGTGATCGAGCTTACAGCTGAAATTAATTCACAAAACCCTTACAAACTCAATGTTTCGAATTTGAAAAGTGGAATTTATATCCTTCGCATTTCTAATCATGGGAACTCATTCATCCGAAAAGTCTCCATAGAATAACAGAAATGTTCTGATACCAAAAAAGGAAAGGGCTGCATCGAAAACAGCCCTTTTCTTTTTTTTAGACCACCCTGTGTTCGAAATAAATAACTTTCCTCTTATTAGCAGTGCTTAAAATATAGCTAAATCACCGAAATCTATTGACGCTTTTCTACCTGGTATTTCTTGGCTTCCCCATAAGCCGCACATCTTTCTTCCGACTTGCACGAAGCTATCATACCTATTAGGAATACAAACAATAAAATGAGAGCAATCTTCTCTTTCATTATCTTTATCTTGTCTTTCATCTTGTTTGCCTCTTTAGAGATCATGTTTCAATTTTCTATAACTGTATAATTTACTAAAAAAATTCGGTCTTTAAAGCACGGACATTCATTCAAAATTTCAGGCTACAAAATAAATGCTTATTATGATAAAATTCAACTTTTTATTGTTAATCTTCGGTAAATTTTTCACTCCAACGCTGAGAAGTCAACATTCATCGAAGTCTGTTTCTATTTCTCGTCGATATGTTTTCATTTCCTTCTATCTTTCAATCGGCCTTTATCGAGATGATTTCAGGTAAAAAACCACTCTTTCACCATCGAAAATAATTGCAAACGAACCGTTTATTCAGATGAAGATTCTCCCCACCCCGAAGCCATTTGGCCTAAATAAGTGCTTGTAACTTGTAAAATGACTATACAATATGAAGAATGAACATTACCTCCTCGGCTAATCATTCATTCAGTTAAAAACCGCTTTTGCCGTTTTTATCAGGATAGCATAATTAGAATAAGCTTCAACAAAAGTATCCAAGGCCTCATCAATATCAAAATGCTAAAACTTTGTAATTTTGAAGTCATAATTCGTATTGATGTCGAAGAACTTCATCTGGTCAATAGTCTTTTTTATTTTAATGATTAGGGAAGGGGGTTTATTTGCTCAACCGGAAATATGGTGTTTACCGGAGTATTCCGAGGATGAACTTGTCATCAGGCATGTAGGATTCACTTTGAAATATGACAAGAATCACAAACTTTCCGATTGGGTAGCTTACGACATAGTGCCCTATAAGCTTCTAAAATCAGTGAAAAAATCCAACCATTTTATACCCGATCCACAACTGCCTGATGAATGGTCGGCTCATTCAATAGATTATAAATATAGTGGTTACGACCGGGGTCATTTAGCACCAGCCGCTGATATGGCATGGTCGGCGCAGGCAATGAAAGAATCATTCTATTTGAGTAATATTTGTCCTCAGCAGCCTCAATTTAACCGCATAACGTGGAAAAAGCTTGAAGAAAAGGTACGGCAGTGGGCTCGGATTTATGATACCTTGCTCATTACAACAGGTCCTGTCCTTAGCTCGGACCTTCCAAAAATAGGACATGGTAAAGTGAGTGTGCCAAAGTATTTTTATAAGGCAGTAGTTATTTACACACACCACAAGAAATCGGGAATAGCTTTCGTAATGCAAAATAGTTATTCTTCCAAGGTTTTGATGCAATCGGCCATTACTATTGATTCGCTGGAAAGGCTAACAGGATTCAATTTCTTTGCTCGTCTTCCAGAAGAGGAACAACTTAATATCGAAGGGAAGCTCATCATAGAAGATTGGAATATATTAAGATAAAATACAAGATATATGATATATGATTGATAAAAGACGAATAACAATCTGGAAATGAAAAATATTGAACTCGTTTTTGCTACAAACAATCCACATAAACTAAGGGAAGCTTCACAAATTTTAGGACCAAATATTGAGATTCTGATGCTAAATGAAATCGGATGTTTCGATGAAATTCCCGAAGATGGTGCTACGGTCGAGGCCAATGCTTCAATAAAATCGTGGTATGTGTACCGCCATTATCAGAAGAATTGTTTTGCCGACGATACAGGATTGGAGATAGATACTTTAGGAGGACGTCCGGGGGTTTTCTCGGCGCGTTATGCTGGGGAAAATAAATCATTCGACGACAACATCCGGAAGGTAATCTACGAAATGAAGGGGAAAACTAACAGACGTGCCCGATTTCGTACGGTGATTTCTCTCATCATCCAGGGAAAAGAATATTTTTTCGAAGGAATCGTAGAGGGCAAAATCATCGAAAATAAAAGGGGTAATATGGGTTTTGGGTACGATCCTATTTTTATTCCAAATGGTTATAGCCGAACTTTTGCCCAGATGGACGAAGCTGAGAAAAATCACATAAGCCACAGAGGAATTGCTTTGAGAAAAATGGCCGAATTTCTTGAATATAAAAAGATATTCGAACAATAAAATTCAATCTCGCAGAGCTTCCTCGATTAACAAATCATAAAATTTGCCGAGCTCGAAACCAGCCTTGATGGCCATTTTAGGAACTATACTGGCGGCCGTCATACCGGGTACTGTATTTACTTCGAGAAACCAAAACTCACTGTTCGATAAAATATAATCGAATCGAACAACCCCTCTACAACCCAGGCTCGAGTAAAGCATTTCCGATATCGAGCAACATCTTTCTGCAAGATTCTCCTCTATGGGCGCAGGTAAAATCTCCTCGGCCAGTTGGGGATCGTATTTGGCCTCATAATCGAAAAATTCTTTCTTACTCACAATTTCCATAAGGGGAAGCGCTTTCGACTTACCCCTCTCGCTATAAACTCCGCAGGTGATTTCTCTGCCAGGAATGAATTCCTCGATCAGTACTTCCCTGTCGTGCTGAAATGCAAGTTCTATAGCTGGTTTCAAATCATTGCAGTGAGTTACTTTACTCATTCCAACGCTGCTCCCTCCACAACTGGGTTTCACAAAAACAGGCAACTTCAATACCTTAACTATTTCTTCGATCGAAATCCTTTTGTCTCGAAATAAATGAACAGAGGGAGAAGTTTTTACCCCAAAAGAACTCACTACCTTGTTGCAGAAGTATTTGTCGAAAGTTAAAGCCGATGTGATCGAATTACACGATGTGTGGCGTATGCCCAGCATCTCGAAGTAACCCTGAATCTTTCCGTCTTCGCCTGGAGTACCATGTATTGCATTGAATACCAAATCGAATACAATTTGTTCCCCTTCAATATTCAAGCTGAAGTCCTGTATATTGATTTTATAATGCCTGCCTTTTTCATTTATATATTCCCAATTATTCCCTTTGATTACAATTAGATATACATTATATTTCAGGGGATCGAGAAGGCTAGCTACACGTTTGGAGCTTCGAATAGAAATGTCGAATTCTCCTGAATTGCCCCCTCCCACAACCGCTATATTTAGTTTAGGCATTGTTCTATAAAATTTAGCATGCGAAATTACAAAAACATTGTTCAGCTATAGGATTAGAAATTTTCTTTCGAACCTAAAGATCATAAAGAATGAAACGGCCGGAAAACCTTAAAAATGACAGATTATTGATACTTTTGCAAACCTGAGCAATAAAGTCATTCGGATAAAGTTTCTATGAAAGTGAATGGGAAATACCCTCTTATATCGTCCTATCAATTATAATAAGAACATCCTGTGATGAAATTTACGGATTTTATCAAATCTAAGTTGTTTTTCCGGAATCTGGCCTTGATGGTGGTAGTTACACTGATACTCATCTGGTTGATTCTGCAATCGCTGAAGTTATACACCCGTCATGGTCAATTTATTCTATTGCCTGATTTTACGGGTAAACCTTTGGATGAGCTGGTTCAATTTGCCGATGAGAAAGGACTCAAGGTTATTATTACTGACTCGATATATGACGAAAACATGCCACCACGAAGCATTCGGGTAATGGATCCTCAACCGAATACAGGTGTAAAATCAGGCCGAAAAATATATGTAACCATAGCGTCAGGTACACCCGATTTAGTTCCCATGCCCGATATCAGAGAGCTGTCATTGCGTCAAGCCGTCGAAACACTTGTTCTTTCTGGTTTACGAATAGATTACATTTCCTATGTGGAAGGTCCTTTTCAAAATTCGGTAATTGGTCAACGTATCGGCACGCGTAATGTAAATCCAGGCGAATTGTTGCCAAGAAATTCCAAAATCGTCATTGTCGTCGAAAAAGGGGATAATCCAGTACCTGCCGTTGTTCCCGATGTTATCGGCTTACACCCTTACGAAGCCTATAATACTTTGTTTCGCTCAGGCCTAAATCTTGGAAAAATTTCTTTTCCCGATGGCATTCCACAGGATTCAGCCATGGTAATACATCAGGAGCCAGGTATTGAGACTCGACTTACTCCCGGTTCGTATGTAAGCCTGGTTTTTGGCCAGATAAAAGATGCCAAACAACTGAAATCACTTCGTCAACATCATCAAAACAGAGATAGCATCATTGATGAAAACGAGGAAGAATTTTAAAATTTGAAGTCAAAAAAATGAAAATAGATATCGAACACTGGTTTTTGCGAAGTCGAATGTTGAAAATAATCAGAAATATTCTGTTGCTCTTATTGTGTTTTTTGTTGAAGCCATTGATAGCTCAGGAGATTTTATCGGGCTTGGAATATAATCCTGCTGTTGGCAGAGAATCGAAGGTCCTTCTTTTAAAAAAAACCAATCAAGAAACATCCTCCTTGCTTCTGCCTTTTTTCGATGATTTTAGTAAGTCGGAAGTTTTCCCCGATCCTAATCTGTGGGATGACCACAATGTCTATGTAAATCAGGGCTTTGCTTTCAATCCACCTAATTACAGGGTGGTTACACTGGATGCATTAGATTCTACGGGAAAGGTTTATGCTCATGCCACCCATACTCCTTTCGAAGCCGATCGATTTACTTCGAGACCGATTCGACTCGATTCTATTTTTTCACCCGCTCCGCGTGCCTTGCGTAAAGCCGATTCCATTTATTTAAGCTTCTACTTTCAACCTCAAGGCCATGGCAATCCTCCTCAAAAAAATGATTCGTTAATTCTCTATTTCTACAATTCCCGCGATAGTATATGGAACCGTATATGGGCTACACCTGGCATGTCCATCGATACTTTCTATGCACATCATAAATCATGGTGGAAACAGGTAAATATCTGGATCTACGATAGCGCTCAGTATTACCATGATGGTTTTCGATTCCGATTCGTCAATTATGCCAGCTTGGCCAATAATGTTCTGCCTTCATGGCAAAGCAGTATGGATCATTGGAATCTCGATTATATCTATTTGAACAAGAATCGCTATCACAGCGATACGGTTTACCGTGACCTGGGCTTTGTGAACGTTTCGACCTCTATGCTCAAAACCTACAACTCCATGCCTTATACCCATTACAGCAACGACCCGGTGAAAGAAATGAACGATACCCTCTATACCGTAATTTCGAACCTCGATATTGTAGCCCATCCTTCCAATTATAGCTTTGCCGTTTTCGATGGAAATCATCAGCAAATCACGAGTTATTCGGGAGGAAGTTATCCTGTCTATCCTGTTTACGATTCGGGTTACGTAAAATACAAGCCATTTGCACGGCCAAGAATCACAACTATACTTCCCATCGATCCTCTTGGCCAAAAAGATTCAGCCGATTTTACCGTCAGGCATGTGATTATAGGAGATTATACCCCCGAAGACCGTCTTTTCGATACCCTGGAAGTAAAACAGATATTTAGAAATTATTTTGCTTACGACGACGGAACCCCTGAAGCCGGTTATGGCGTCACACCTTCGGGTTCGATGGCCGCAGTGCGCTTTAGCCTCAATATGAAAGATACCTTACGCGCAGTAAAAATCTATTTTAATTCTACTCGCAGTAATGCCAACGAACAATATTTCTTTTTATGTGTTTGGGACGACAACAATGGCCTGCCACAAAACCTCCTCTACGATACCATAGTAAAGCCCGATTTTGCAGCCAATATTAATGATTTCCAAACATTTATCTTCGAAAAACCCATTCCTGTCCGAAATGCTTTCTATGTAGGTTTTATAACTACAACCGACGATAATCTAAATATAGGATTCGACCGTTCACGCAATAGCTCGGCTATGAACCTGTTCAATACCGGCGGACAATGGCTGCCCTCTCAGTTTAAAGGTTCTCTGATGATTAGGCCCATTGTTGGGAAACCACTTGCAGGTGTATCAAAAGATAAGGGAAATTCAAAGAATCTTGCAGTATTTCCCAATCCGGTCATAGAAAATGTGATTTATTTAAGTGGTGAGCTGTTGCTAAACGGTATAAATGAGAATTTTACCCTCAGTCTGTTCAATTCTAACGGACAACTTGTTTTTCGAAGTTACTTGAAACCCCGACTCGACCTCCCTCCTTCCCTTTCGAATGGTATATATATTCTTCAAATCAGAGGAAAGAACGGGGACATCGTTTACACGACCAAACTGGCAGTTTCTAAAATTTAAACCATGAATCCTGAACAGGATTTTAATGAGGATTTATTCGAACATTACCGGATAGTCGTCGATAAAGGTCAATCCTTATTACGCATAGATAAGTTCCTTGTGAAGAGGGTGGAAAATGCTTCGCGGACTAAAATTCAAAATGCAGCCAGGGCAGGGAATATTCTGGTAAACCATAGAACCGTAAAACCTAATTACAAAGTAAAACCAGGCGATGTTATCAGCATTTTATTACCGGGCGAACCTCGTGAAATAGAGAATATTCCTGAAGATATACCTCTGAATATTGTTTATGAAGATGAAGACGTTTTGATAGTGAACAAACCTTCGGGCATGGTGGTTCATCCTGCCTATGGTAATTATACCGGAACGCTTTTCAATGCGTTGTTGTTCCTTTTTATGGGAAAAACCAATAAAGATGGAAAGGAAATATACCCATGGTTGGTTCATCGTATCGATAAAGATACTTCGGGATTATTGATCATTGCAAAGAATGAATTGGCACAAGCCATACTTGCTCATCAATTCTACGAACATTCGATCAAAAGGGAATATACCGCTTTGATTTGGGGAGATCTGGAAAATGAAACAGGAACAATAGAAGGATATATCAACCGCAACCCGAAAGATCGTAGGATAATGACCATTTATCAGGATCCTGAGAAAGGAAGGACAAGTATCACGCATTATAACGTCATCAAAAGATGGGGTTATGTAACTTTAATAAATTGCAGTCTTGAAACAGGCCGTACTCATCAGATAAGAGCCCATTTTGCATCTATTGGGCATCCTCTTTTTGGAGATACTCCCTATGGAGGCCGCCAAATCCTCAAAGGTTCATTGTATTCAAAATATAAACAATTCGTCGAAAATAGTTTCGGTTTGTTAAAGGGGCAAGCGCTTCACGCCCGAACCATAGAATTTGTCCATCCCTCAAGCCATCAAAAGGTTTATTTCGAATCGGAATTGCCTGCCGATTTTCAGGAAGTAATCGAAAGATGGGATAAATATGTACTGGGAAGAAATCTTCAGTCATAATATAATTATTTGAATAATAATGCGATAACTAAAATTTAGGGATTTTCGAAAATCTATTTGAAATTTGTTGTAACTTGCCGCCCCGTAACGTAACTAAAAAAGTTAACTATGCATACAACACGATATATATTCGTTACGGGAGGTGTTACCTCTTCTCTGGGAAAAGGAATAGTATCGGCTTCATTGGCTAAATTACTGCAGGCAAGAGGTTATAAAGTAACTATTCAGAAACTCGACCCCTATATCAATGTCGATCCGGGAACACTCAATCCGTATGAACATGGCGAATGTTATGTAACCGAGGACGGGGCTGAAACCGATCTCGACCTTGGCCATTACGAGCGTTTTTCGAACGAACCCACCTCTCAGGCAAATAATGTGACCACCGGAAGAATCTATCAAGCAGTAATCGAAAAGGAAAGACGAGGAGACTATTTGGGTTCTACCGTGCAGGTTATCCCGCATATAACCGACGAAATTAAATACCGTATCAAACTGCTTTCCAAATATAAGGATTACGACTTCATTATCACTGAGATAGGAGGTACGGTAGGCGACATAGAGTCGCTGCCTTATATCGAAACTGTACGTCAGATGCGCTGGGAAATGGGTAATCTCTGTGTAGTGATTCATCTTACACTGGTTCCTTATCTCTCTTCGACGGGGGAACTGAAGACAAAACCTACCCAACATTCCGTAAAGACTTTACTCGAACAAGGAGTCCAACCCGACATCATTGTCTGCCGTACCGAAAAACCTCTCAATGAGGCTTTGCGCAATAAGATTGCACTGTTTTGCAATGTTTCTTCTCAAGCCGTAATCGAATCCATAGATATGGAATCCATTTATGAAGTCCCATTGAAATTAAGAGACGAAGGCCTCGACAGAGAAGTACTGCGTAAATGTGGACTTCCGTTCGAGGGGCAACCCGACCTCAAGAGCTGGGAAGAGTTTCTTTATAAGATGAAGAACCCCAAATATTCTGTGGAAATTGGGCTGGTTGGGAAATACGTAGAATTGAAAGACAGCTATAAATCTATCATGGAATCGTTCGTGCATGCCGGAACTTATAATCAGGTTAAGGTTGAACTGCGAATGATACATTCGGAATTTTTGACCCAAGAAAATCTTTCGGAAAAACTATCGGGGCTTCATGGTATATTAGTTGCACCTGGATTTGGAATTCGGGGTATCGAGGGTAAGATTCTGGCCATCCATTATGCTCGAACAAGAGGAATTCCGTTTTTGGGAATATGTCTGGGTATGCAATGTGCTGTAATAGAGTTTGCCCAAAATGTAATGGGACTCAAGAAGGCCAATTCTACCGAGTTCGATCCACGTACACCTGACCCTGTGATCGACATCATGGAACAGCAGAAAAAGATTTCGGGTATGGGTGGAACCATGCGGTTAGGGGCTTATCCCTGCCAGTTGATGGAAGGATCGAAATCAAGAAATATTTATAAGGTTCCACTTATCCTCGAGCGACATAGGCATCGTTACGAGTTTAATAATAAATATCTCGAACAGTTCGAACAAGCCGGAATGATAGCCGCCGGCATCAATCCCAAAGAGAATTTGGTTGAAATCGTCGAAATCCCAAAGCATCCATGGTTTATAGGCGTTCAATTTCATCCAGAATTTAAAAGTACAGTGGCTTCGCCTCATCCATTATTTATAAGCTTTGTAGAAGCTGCCTGTCTGCACCTCGAACAAAACACTTGATAAGTGTTGTCAGGATATTGGGAGATTCGGTGCCTGAGGTACGAGGGGACGAGAAGATAAGGAAACTTTTAAGACAGGTAATTGGAAAGTCAGCTCGAATAAGATTTTATGAAATATTTTTTAATGCTCATATATTCAATCTCATCCTTTCAACTTTTAACTTTTATCTCACCAATCCCTTCTCGCCATCCATCAGAAACCTTGAACTCCTGACCACATGTGTTAGTGTGTTTCGATAATCTGAAAGAGTTCGTCGAGTTTTGGAGTAAGAATGATTTCGGTTCGGCGGTTTTTTGCTCTGCCTTCGCTTGTGCTGTTAGTAGCAAGAGGCGCATATTCGCTTCTTCCAGCAGCAGTCAAACGGCTGGGATGAACTCCGGGATTACGAGTAATGACTTTTACGATAGCTGTTGCCCTCATTACGCTGAGATCCCAGTTGTCCTTTACCTGTCCACTTCCTCTATAGGGAACATTATCCGTATGGCCTTCAATAAGAACATTGATATCGGGATTAGAGGCAAGAACCTCAGCCAGTTTTTGAAGAGCAGAAATCCCTCTGTCGTTTACCTCCCATGAACCACTCCTGAAAAGCAGGCTTTCTTCCAGCGAAACATAAACCTTACCATTACGAATTTCGATGCTCAAGCCTTTGCCCTCGAAACCTAACAAAGCTTGCGAGACTTTTTGCCTCAATGCATTGACAATGGAATCTTTTTGATTTAGAATCTTCTGCAACTCATTCAAATGCTTTTGCTTAACAGCCAATTCTGCTTCAAGTGCTTGTAATGAATCTTGTTTATGAATCAATTTTTCCTGAGATGACTGCAATTCAGCCATAATTCTCTGAATCTCGGCTTTATTGCCGGCTTCCGTCTTCCCCGCAATATCGAGCAATTCGTTGTACGAAAATTTCAATCTTTCATAATCAGCTTGAAAATCGCGAAGATTCTGCCCTATGCGGATAGTGTCGTTGATTAAACGCTGAAAGTTCTTATTTAGTCTTTCGAGGCGTACTTTGAGTTCGGTATTATCGGCAATCAAATCATTGTTTTGACTTTTTTGGGCAATAAGCTCCTCTTCGCATTGGCGCCGCTTTTGTTCGGTTTCGGTATATTTTTTCTGGGAAACACATGAACTAACCATGATGGCCATTATTGCACAAACGAAGATTTTCAGTAAACTTTTCATCTGGTGTCGATTTTATTTGATTCAAAAAAATAACGTTAAACTATTACAAATCGTCTTTATAAGAGATTTTTTGACTGCGCGATTTAAATAACCCCCATTCCATCTTGTAGTATATATAAGACAGTTATCATATAGAACGGGATCTTCGTTTCATACTTGCAAAAATAAATAGCTTTCGTTCAATTATCATTCTGATGATATTATTGGAAAATAGAATGATTGATTATGTTTGCATAAAGATAAATAGCAAAGGGATTGATTAGTAAGCTTAGAATTATCAATGACCCGGTTTATGGGTTTATCCCTATACCTAACGAGCTAATTTTTAGCCTGATCGAGCATTCGTTTTTTCAGCGTATGAGAAGGATAAAACAGTTGGGGCTTACGCATTTGGTTTATCCAGGAGCGCTGCATACGCGTTTTCATCATTCACTGGGTTCGATGTATCTGATGAGGGAAGCCATTCAGGTTTTACGTGAGCGTGGGATAGAAATCAGCGAGCAGGAAAGCGAAGGAGCATTGATAGCAATTCTGTTGCACGATTTGGGTCATGGCCCATTTTCGCATTCATTGGAGAGTGCAATTGTTAGGAATATAGGTCATGAACATTTGACAGGCCTTTTCCTGAACGAGCTGAATAAAGAATATGATGATGCATTGGGAATAGGTTTATCCATGTTTCAAGGCGATTATGAGAGGAAATTTTTCCATCAGCTCTTATCGGGGCAACTCGATATGGATCGTCTGGATTATCTTCGAAGGGATAGTTTTTTTACGGGAGTATCGGAAGGTCAAATTGGCTCGGAACGTATTATTAAAATGCTAAATGTAGTGGATGATAACCTGGTAATCGAAGAAAAAGGCCGGTTGTCGCTCGAGCATTTTCTTTCGGCAAGGCGTATTATGTATTGGCAGGTATATTTTCACAAAACCGTGCTTGCTGCCGAAACCCTACTCATTAAAATTTTAAATAGAGCCAAGTATTTAGCAGCTCAGGGCGAGAAACTGTTTGCTACAACGCATTTCTTACGATTTCTTCGAGAAGATTTCTTCCTATGTGATTTCCAGGAAGATCCTACACTGCTAAGGTCTTTTGCACGCATCGATGATTTCGATGTGTTTTCCTCGATAAAAGCCTGGACTGAGCACCCCGACCCTATCTTATCCTGTTTGAGCAATTATCTGGTCGACCGCCGCCTTTTTAGAATTTATTTTTCGGATAAACCCTTCGATCATAATCATTTAGAGATTGCTAAAAATAGAGTGGAAAAAATATTGAATCTCAAAAAAGGAGAAGGAGATTGGTTTATAGGAACAGGTGAGGTATGTGTCATGGCTTATGATCAGGAAACTGGGCCTATTTTGGTAAAAACAGCACAGGGAAATATCGAGGAATTAATTTCTGCGATTTCATCACCCAATAATTTAATACCTCTTCAACCCGAAGTAAAGTATTTTTTATGCTTGCCTAAAACAGTGAAATTGAACCCTGATTCTGAAGAAGAAGAATGAAGATTTTTTGAATGGAAGAGATTCAAGGCGAGGAAGAAATATATAGGCAGGGAGATAAATTTGAAACTTTCGACTCTTTATTTTTATTTTCAATATTTTTAAAAATATGATGATGATTCGAATGGGCATTTCCCCGATGAAAAATTTTCGGACGTACGACTTCGATTGCCTTTTCTTAAACAGCCCCCTGGGTATTCACGTAAGGAATGTTCAGAGTTGTGTCAAATCACTGAAAGAGAAAGGTGCAGACTGGGTTTGTTAATCGCGCAAAGCATCGTGGGCAGTGTTACAAGTTTACAGAATCGATGAAGCGGGAAGCACAGGCGAGGATGAATAAGGAGTGTTCGTAATACAGCACAGCGAAAGAACCTGGCATTGGTGAGGCTGCCATTTATTATCTTATCAAAAAGGGAAATTTTAAAACAGCATCAAGAGATTCTGACAAAAGGAGTTCACCTCAACAACTCAATGCACTTAAGTATTCAGTTTTGTGAAGGCTATGCGCTTGTTTGCATAAACACGATAAACCGATCTATTTTTGAATCAGGAATTCTAAAATAAATCTGAAATAAAAATAAGATTCTTATACAATCATGATCATAAAGACGAAAGAGGTCGCTCCCAAGATGAGAGCAGCCTCTTTAGCCATGAAAAGAGATTTATGTAAGGTTTACTCCTTTGAATTTTTGCGAGCGTCATAAACTTTTTTAGCTCCATAGGCACCCCCTAAGGCAAGCATTATACCAATACCCGTCCCTAAAGGAGCACCACCACCTCTTGACTGATTAGTAGATTGTCCATGACCACCTGCAGGAGGAGGAGGAGGATTTTGTGGTTGAGAATAAACCGAAAGGGAAGCAACTAAAATAGCTGCGAATAACATCAATCGAAAAATGTATCTTTTCATAAGTTTATAGATTTATATATTATTGAACAATCATTTTTTGTACATAAGCCTGATTGGCATTAATTACTCTTACCAGATAGATTCCTTTGGCAAGCTGAAGATTGACAAAATTTTCGGTAGAATTGAGTTTTCTTATCAATTGCCCATTGAGTTGATAAACCTCGATTTGTTTATGTCCGTCCATTTGCAGCATATACATTATACCATTGGAATAGTAGAGCCGGTAATTATTATTAATCGGTTCATCTATACCTACGCTTCCAAAGCTTAATTTGAAACGCAGCGCAGGATCGCCTTCTGAAGCTGTAAATTCATAAACCGGGTTTTGACTCATATCTTGTATGCTTCCAGTTTTTAAATCTTTCAGGTAAAGTGTGGCAGAATAAGGATTTTCGATGAGTTGGATACGATATTGATTTACATTTTCCAATTTCTCAAAACCATAATTTAGCTCGAGACCATTATAGATTGTGGGTAAGGATTGCGTAGAAAGCTTTTCGCCTCCAACCATGCAATAAAACTTCGGTGCATAACCCGCCAAGAAACGGCTGTCGGATGAAAATTCGAAACCTTCAGTAGTTCCTTCTTCTGTTCTTATATAGGTTTTTTGGGTTGAAGAATTATCGGCTGGCGAAGCGGCTAAAACAATACTCAAAGCATCCGATGATTTGTACCAGTTGGTTGAACTGTGAACTCGTGAAGCTGCTGGTATAGTGAGAGAAGTTGAAGCACTTACCTGTACAAAAAATCCTTGGGTGGCAGGTATTATGCCATTTGAATTGACATCTTCATAAGATTTATTGCTAGAATTCCAAATTTTTGCTACTCCACCAATATCTGTAAGTGTCCAATTCCCATCGTTCCATTTTAAAGCGCTTGGATAAGGATTTCCTAATAGATGCCATCCATTCCCTTTATCAGAAGTATAACTTAGGTTAGAAATAGTAATATTACTATTGTTGGGCGTACCCGTGAATTTCTTATCGGTTTGTGTTTCATCATAAGCAATTAGATATCCACGACCTTCGACAAAGAGACTGCTGTTATCGTTCCAAGGAATAAAACTGCCATCCTTGTAATTTATCCACAAATTCTGTGTTTCATCCCATCCATAAAAATCATAAATGCCAGTAGTGAAAGTAGAAATTTCTTGGTCTTGAACGGGAGAGCTGATATCGTGCCAACCATCATCCCAAGTATTCCAATCGGCACCGGCCACATAGCGTTCCATTTCGAAAGTACCACTTCCTGAGTAGCTGCCATTTAAAATAAAAGAAGCTGTTCCTGTTGATTCACTTTGTAGAGAAAAATTGCCACTGTTTGTGAGGTTGCCGCTGAGCGTTAAGGCAGCGGAAGAAGATAATTCAAAAATGGCACCCGAAGAAACTGTCATATTGTAAAGCGTGGCAGTTTTATTTAGTTTTACTCCATTTGTATTGTCTACTTGGATAGTAGAATTACTGGTAGCTGAAAGGGTACCTTCTCCCGAAATGGTTTGCAAGGAAGTTCCATTAAGAAGAACCGTGCCAGGTGAAGAAGGATTGAAATTCAAAGTAGCTCCTGTATATATATTAATATTCCCCTTAATAGAATGACCCGGTGTGCCTGTCATATTAAAATTCATGGTGCCTTGCTTAATGGTTAGGTTATCAATAGATACAGCATTTGAACCCTCTGGAGAAATACTTCCATTATAATCCAACTCAAAATCGGCATAGGTTCTGCCTGAAAATGATGGTGTCCCGCTTCCCCTATGAGAGTATAAACTCCCTGTCTGAAATACAACTACATTATTAGACTGACTCGCCCCAAAAGGATTGCTTCCTGCCATATAAATATAAGTCGAACCACTTTGGAAAACCACAGAATTGTAAACTGTTGTTCCAAATGGATTCCCACTAAAACCACTACCCGCTGTAAAAGTTCCCGAAAAAATGATTGCACTGGCAGCAGAAGCTGTCAATTTATGAGCAGCTCCAGAAAATGTCATTGAGCCGGCTATATTTCCGGTAGCACTTGTTTGCAGAGAAATGGTCAGGGCATTCGAACCGGAAATATTAAGTTCACAACCAGAAGCCACAGAAAGGTCATCACCTTCGTCACCATTAATAGTAAGGGTAATACTTGCTGAAGCCTGTAAGGTAATTTTTGCGCCATCTGTAACTTTTAGTTGGCCGATGGTTTGCGTAGGGACTGCCGTAACTGTTTTGGTTCCACTATTAAATATCAAGATATCGTTATCTTGGGGAGAAGTCCGCGTTGGGCTCCAATTAGTGGCTTCCTGCCACGAAGCATTATCATCACCTATCCAAGTATAGGTAGTGGCAGCTTGAGTGGTAGCACTTGCTTCGGGAGGATCGGGTGAAGTTTTGTAATTTATCGTACTTTCTGTACCATTGTATGGGTAAATTTTAAAATAATAGGTCTGATTGGAACTTAATCCTGTAAAGCTATGAGACTGAACTCCTGAAGCCACATTCTTTACCAATTCATCGTCGGCTTCTGCGGCCCCATCCACAGGAGCTACGATAGCAGCAAAACTTGTAGAACTACCTTTAATTAAATAATATGAAGCATCGGCATCTGTCCATGTGAGTTGAATTTCGGACGAAGAAGTTGCATTTGCCGTAAAATTGGAAACATGATTGGAAGGCTCAGTGGCGAAAACGACACCCGAACAGCTTATTTCCTGTGAAGTAGCTCCCGTTGAAGAAGCGGTAATGCTTTCATCATAAGTTCCAACGGAAAGCCCACTTTTCAGGCGAACATAAATTGAAGTAGAACTAACGCTTCCACCGGTCTGTGGCAAATTAATGGTATTGGTAAAGCCACTTCCCGAAGTTTGAGAAATCTCATAATCTGTTGGTGCCGTTAAGGTGATATCGTTAGTCAAATTCTGTCCACTCACCGTAAACGATTGTTCTGATGAAGGACCAGCACCCAACACATAACTAAAACCACTCAGAGAAGAAGGATTTACCGAAATACTGGGTGAAGTTCCACCATTGGCTGTGATGGAAACATCATCTATACCCAAAGCCTGTGCATTAGATGTTGTATTTCCAGAAGTAACAGAATAGTTCCATGCCAAGTACAAGCTACTTCCAGCGGCAATAGATTGATTCAAAGTTTTGCTGGTAACATTTACTGTTGCTCCTGGTGCAGAAGCAAAACCATTATTAGCAGTATCAGCTGAGAAACTTATCGTAAAATCATCTCCTGCGTTTGTCCATGTACTTCCATCAGTGGAATAATACATTTGAATGGTAAATCCATCGGGATTCTTACCATTCCGATATTTTTCCACATTGTAACTGATAGTGAGGCTGCTGATGGCAGTGCTGCCATTGTTGGTTAGCCGCACATATACATTCACACTTTTAGAGGCACTGCCGGAAGAAATTCCTCCCACTGCCCTGTCGGTGGCCGTATCTGCACCCCCTGCTCCATAATTGTAAATGCCGTTCGTTGCAGAAGAAGACATATTATTCCCTGCTCTCCGTTCTGTTGTATCTACAGCAGCAGAATAGGTTCCAACAGTACATACTGTAGTATTTTTATCTACCTTCCATCCTGTAGGAAGAGTTGCAGTGGCAGATGTACCCATACCATCGAAGTTCTCGGTAATGGTGTTACCCGCCGAAATGTTTACCTGGCTCCATACCTGAAGATGGAAGCCCAAAAGTAAAACGAGAAAAATTGTGTAGAATTGTTTTAATTGTTTCATAAAAATGTAATTTAAAGGGTTACAAGTTGTTGCATGTCTTTGATTAAAATAATACTAAACTTTTCTTTACAAAAGTCAAAATACTAAACCTTTATAGAGTGCGAACAAAAATAAATAAATTTTTTAAAATAAAATAAGATTCTTGAAAATTTAATGTTAAATTTATCCAAATTTAATTGTCTAATTTCAATATTTAGGGAAAATATTCATAATTTCCCATTTAATCAAACTCTCTCCGTCCCCTCGTCTTCTAGTTTCCATTTCTCCACTTTATAAACTTTTAACCCATCAATCCCTAACCTTCTATGGAGAACTATTTTTATCCAATCTCTCTGAATCTCAATAAACTTCCATAAGGCAAACGGCGGCCATAATGATCCTGAATAAACAGTTCGCCGCATTCTTTTCCCTTCACTTCTCCAAATATGTCGTCGAAGAGGTTTTCGGTAATCAATGGTGAAATTCCTTTTGCATAAAGGTTAAGAACAAAAAAACGGTTCTGTGAAAACATCAGTTGTCTCGCGTCTTTCAATAAGTCATTGATTCCTTCTTCCAGAATCCATTTTTCTCCTTCGGTTCCACGCCCATAAGCCGGTGGGTCCATGATGATGCCATGATACTTATGTCCACGGCGAATCTCACGTTTCACGAATTTTACCACATCTTCCAGCATCCATCTTATTCCACTGAGCTGATTGAGAGTCATATTTTCGTTAGTCCAAGTAATCAGTTGCTTGAGAGCTTCTACGTGAACTACCTCGGCACCTGCTGCCAGTGCTACAATCGAAGCCGCCCCTGTATAGGCAAACAGATTCAGGACTTTTGGCTTGTCGATCTTCATCATCGAAATGGTTTCATAGATATATTCCCAATTGGTAGCCTGTTCGGGGAATATGCCTACATGCCTAAAGGGAGTCAAACCCAAGCGCATCTTCAGATAGAAATGATCCATCGGAAATTCGATCACCCACTGGTCGGGCATGTCTTTCTTCTTGTACCATTCTCCGGATTCTTCCTTGTCGTTGCGGCTCGAATTATAAGTGCGTCTAAAAACTGCCTGCGATTTCCCTTCCCATTCTTCATCGCTTAAATGTTTGTCCCATATTGCTTTAGGCTCAGGCCTAACAAGCACATAAGGCCCGAATCGTTCCAGTTTTTGCGATTTGCCCGTATCCAGAAGTTCATAATCTCTCCAGCACTTCGTCTCGATGAGTTCCATTAATTCAGGAATAATTCATGCGGTGCAAATGTATTAAAAATGCCAAATGTTTATCGGGGATGCTAAAGGGTATGAGTCATTTTCAGAACTATGGTTTTCGAGCCAATGTTCGAAATAAACCAATCATCTTGGGATCAAGCAATAAAATTCAAAGAAGGCAATTCTGGTTATTCGAAAAATGGATGACAGGGTTTTGTGTTTGAATGCATCACCCTCAGGATGTATTCTTCAGAACTCCTGATCCTATAATTGCATATCAATATTTTACAAAAGTACAACCGTATTTCAATTTGTCGTATTTTCGGACAAAAATTTTTAGATTTGCAACTTCAGTTACCATTTTTCCCTACCGATACTCGAATGATTAATTCCAACGTTGGAGTTTTTTCGAAAGATGAATTTGTGTATTTTCTTTTCAATGGTTCTCCGATATACTGCAGCATTTGGGGAGCTCAAATCGAGTCCTGTAATATTTGAACCCTGTCAAAGTTTACAATATGGAGGGGTTTTATTTTTGTTGCCCTTTCTTATAGCCAATGGCCTTTTCAGTTATAGGAATTACTATTCGGCTCGCAAGTCATGGTATTATAATTATGATATATGCGACAGGAATATAATATAGATAGGATTATACAGTATAATGTAAGTGAGATAGATAGCAATATAATGGTTGTGAATCGGGAGTATAACAATTTAACTTATCAGATTAAAAAAGTCAGGGAAAGGATATCCATGCATCAAGCCAAACTATATACATTGATACAAGAGAATGTACATACAGAAATGGAACAGACCAGTCAAAACCTTAAACAACAGATGGAGCTTCGCCAGCGAATAGAAAGTCTTCAACAGCAATATCAGTCATTAATTGAGACAAGAAAGAATAAGCCTTATAAGATTAGTATTGGGCAAATGCCACAAAGTACCAGATACAATAAATTAAACACAGAATCGAAATATTTGCAGAACATCATTAAGATAATATGCTACAGGGCAGAAACGGCTTTTGCTAATACGATGGCGTCCTGTTATTCCAAGAATAGAGATGAGATAAGGGCACTGGTAAAGAGTGTAATTTTTTCGAAGGCAGATTTGATTCCCGATGAAGTAAATAAAACTCTAACCGTTAAACTTTATTCTCTGGCAACTAAAAAAGATAACCTGGCAGTTCAAAAAGCCTGTGAGTTATTGAACGACACAGAAACCATTTTCCCCGATACAAATATGACACTTGTCTTCAAAACTGCGACAACCTGATTAACACCGAATCAGGAGTTCTGATTCTTTCGGGCAATTCTAAAATTTCTACCTTTGCTCTCTGGCTGTGGTTGGCCGAATTCTTTACAATTCTCAATTTCTCAGCAATCTTCGAATCGAAAGACACAATGTGGCAAAAAATTACGAGTGTTTCCAATCCGCATATACGGGAACTGGTGAGGCTTAAGAACAAGCCTGCGGAAAGGAAGAACAGGGGTTGGATGATAGTAGAAGGTTTGAGGGAGCTACGCATGGCACTGGGTTATCCCATGAAGGCCATAGAACTTATCGTTTGCCGCAATATTTGTTCTGAGGAGAAATTAAAAGAGATAGAACCTTATTTTTCTTCAGTACTGAAAACGGAAGTCGGTTTAGAGGTTTTTGGGCGTTTGGCCTATCGTGAAAACAGTGATGGGTTTCTGGCTATATTCGAGGCAGATACTCCCCGCTTGGATTCATTGAATCTCGATGATGATCCTCTGGTTATCATCATCGAGAGTGTCGAAAAGCCCGGAAATTTAGGTGCAATTCTTCGTATGGCCGATGCCGCCGGATGTGATGCAATCATCGTCAGCGATCCTCGCACCGATATTTTCAATCCAAATGTAATTCGTGCCAGTCTTGGGACGGTTTTTACCGTTCCTTTAGCCGTTGCTGAATCGAAGGAAGTAATGAAATGGCTCGAACAACGACATATCACTTCTTATGCGGCTGTTATAGTGGAGGATGCACTTCCGTACACCGAAATGGATTTTACGGCAAGTACGGCTTTTGTCTTAGGCACCGAAGCCGAAGGACTTTCGCCTGCATGGCTTCGATTTTGCCGGCATAAGATCATGATTCCCATGAGAGGAAGAGCAGATTCCCTCAATGTATCGATCGCTGCTGCTATTCTTACTTTTGAAGCAGTCAGGCAAAGAAATCAACCCAAAAAAGCCTGAACGCTTATGCAGAATTCATTCCCTTTAATGAAACTTATTGCAGGATTCGCTTCGAGTATAATTCTGAGCCTGTTTTCTACATCTCTTTTTTCTCAGCAATCGCTATGGATTACTCCAAGGGATTCTACTGAAATCCTCGAATTTTGCAATCGTATTCAGAGTCTCGAGACCATTTCTCTCGAACGTATAGATACAACCACGAGTGGCATTCATGAATACGATCCGTTTAAGAAAGGTTTTTATCTGGGGTTAGGAAATATTGGCCAACCCGTAAAGTCATTGCTTCCCGAGTTCAAGCCCAATAAGGGATTTCAATTTGGTCGCGATGCCATGGATGTTTATCGCTTCACGCCACAAAATCTACCTTTTTATCAGTCTTCTTCCGTGTTTTCGGAAGTTCGATATGTAATGGGGCCTGACAAGGAAAACAACATTCATGCAAAATTCAACCGGAATCTTTACCGAGGATTAAATATAGGATTAAATTACAGGCTGATTCATTCCACAGGCCCCTATACCCGTCAGCTGACCGACCTCGATAACATTGGCGTCGATGTTCGATATTTTTCTCCTTCGAAGCATTACGGCGTAATGGCCCAATTTATTCGCAATGTATTCGATTTCCAGCAAAACGGAGGCATTCAGAATGAGAATGAATTTGAGCAAAACCGCGAAAGCCGACGACCAGTAATCCCAGTCAAGCTTAGTTCTGCTCGGACCAAAGAAATCGGAAATGTTTATACCATTACACAGTTTTATGAACCTCATTGGGGAAGAGCTGTGAAAATACCTGCACAACCATCGGTTTATGATTCTCTTATGATGCGAATCGATACACTCCACCTTCCGAACGATAGTAGTGGGCAGAACCCCGATATCATTGCCCAAGCCGGAGAAAATCAGTCCCGCTTGTTTACTTTGGGAAGATTTTCGCATACATTTTCGTATTCAAAAGATGCCTATGCTTATTCGGACGATTCTCCTAAAAGCGGATTTTATCCAGAGATATTGAAAGATTCGACCAAAACCTATGATTCGATTACTATTTATCGAATAGAGAATGAACTATCGTGGACTAACTCTCTTTATTTGTATCCTACGAAATTTCCCATAAAATTACGATTGGCTCTTCGATATCTTATTGCTGGTTATCATTTCGATTCTCTTGAAATAAAGAATTTTCATCAGTGGATACCGACGGTGGATCTGAGAATTGATTTTCCGGCCGGAATTCGGTTGCAGGGCAACGCATTCTATGTGAATGGCGATTATAATGGAGGCGATCTGGGGATTGAAGGAAGCCTATCCAAATTTTTCGGCAAAAAACCATTATGGTCGCTTGCAGCCGAAGCATCTTTCAGTTCATCTCACCCCGATTATTTCTATGTTTCTTACCGGGGAAATCATCAGCAATGGGAAAATAATTTCCAGAGAGAAGAAATCTTACGTTTGGGGGGGTCGATCAGTGGACCCCACACGCTCGTTAAACCAGAATTTATATTGCTCAACAATTTGGTTTATCTGGCAAAAACGGCTAAACCCATGCAACGCAACGGTTCATTTTCCTTATGGCGGTTATATCTGAAACAAGGTTTACGGCTCAGGCATTTTCACATGGATGCTACCGTGGTTTTGCACAAACTGAGCGATACCCTCAGCCTTCGTTTGCCTTCGATCATGGCAAAAGGTTCACTCAGTTATGTGGGATACATGTTTAAGGACGCTTTATTTATCGAACCCGGTATTTCGGCTTCGTGGTATTCTAAATTTTATGCCGATGCCTACATGCCTTCCCTCAATGCATTCTATCTGCAGTCGGAAAAACAAATTGGGAATTATTTCGTGGCCGACATTTTCTTGAATCTAAAAGTAGCTCGCGCCAGATTATTTCTGAGATACCGGCATTTTCACAGCGCATGGACGGGCTATAATTACTGGGGAGCTCCGGGATATCCCTTGCCCGATGCAGGCATTAACTTTGGCGTGATATGGCCTTTCTACGATTAATGAACTTTCCATGCCGATGATTCGGGTATTTTTTAAAATCCTAACCTAAAAATTTTATAAAAAAACGGATAGATATTTCGACTCTCGATAAAGATCAGAACTCTTGATTCAATGTCGAATCAGGAGTTCTGAAGATGCAATCGTGAACAAGTGAACAAAGTTTGTCCGGATCCCGTTCGCCACCTATGATGGCCATGATAAACTTACGCAGCGAGACGTTGTTCTCCTGATTGAAAACATAATTACTGAAACGAATGTTGCAGCGTTGCAATTGATTGTCCATCTGCCGGACCAGATGTGCCCGGCCTTTGTTCAGCCACCGGCATCGGCGTGTGTATTGCCACATCGGATGCAATAAATCACCAGCCACAAAACTGTCCCTTATTTGGTTCTTTTATAGACATTCGCCTATCCACTCTGCCTCTTTGGTATCCGATTTACGACTTGGCAATTGATTGATGAAGTATGGCTTAGCCCACTTTAACTCAAAATCAAATTTCAATACGTGCCATACTAACATCCAATAGATCCTCGTGCCTTCTATTGCTACCCACCCGCATCCACTTTCCATAAGCTTATCGCGAAGGGACATCAAATCGGTAGTCGATGCCTCAAAAAATTGTTGAAATTTTTTTTTGCCTTTTCCGTACAAAACACATTCAAATGCACTATCTTTGGGGATGTCAAGGCCGCATGCTTTTCCATAAATTTGTCAGATTTAAATTAATAACAGGGCCGTGAAGCCCGTTAATTAAAACACCGGTAACAATTGTGCTTCGAGCATGTACGACAAGCCGTTGGAATTTGCACGGTCTTGATTCTTATTTCAGCGCAAGGAATTCAGCGAAATTTCATGTAATTTTGAAATGCCGAAACATAAAAATCACCTGGAATAATAAATTTCACATTATTCATTAATATTTTTATTTCGATGGAAATAATGGATACCGGCTCGAAAAAAATACGGATGATATTTTATAGATTCACTATGCTGATGATTTCGATTATAGTGATGGTTCATTCACTATGGTCACAAGACACTCTGCTTACTTATTGCAATCCGTTGAATCTCGATTATGTTTATTGCCCAATCCCTGATTTTACCCAGCAAGGAAGGCATCGTACCACAGCCGATCCCTTGATTGTGCCCTTTCAGGGAAAATATTTTCTGTTTTCGACCAATCAACATGGATATTGGTGGAGCGATGACTTGGCTCGATGGAATTTTATTCCACGGAAATTCCTTTTGCCACGGCACAGGGTTTACGATGAGTTATGTGCGCCGGCAGCTTTTGTTTTGGGAGACAGTCTCCTATTGATAGGTTCGACTCACAATCCCGATTTTCCTATCTGGATGTCGCATCATCCTACGGGCGATGAGTGGAAAATAGCCATAGATTCTTTTCCGGTTGGAGCTTGGGATCCGGCCTTTTTTGCCGATGACGATGGGAAATTGTATCTTTATTTTGGTTCGAGTAACTTCTATCCGATTTACGGATGTGAAATCGATCGCAAAACTTTAAAGCCACGGGCAGAACCTGAACCACTCATTCGTTTAAATGATAGTTTACACGGTTGGGAACGGTTTGGAGAACACAACGACAATACATTTTTACGGCCATTTATTGAAGGTTCATGGATGAACAAACATCTCGGATATTACTATCTGCAATATGCAGCCCCTGGAACTGAATTCAGCGGTTATGCCGATGGAGTTTATGTGGGATTGCATCCCTTGGGCCCATTTCAGTATCAGGATCTCAATCCATTTAGTTATAAACCAGGAGGTTTTGCAAGGGGAGCCGGGCATGGAGCCACATTTTGCGATTATAACCAGCAATGGTGGCATATTTCGACCATCACCATCGGGGTAAAGAACAATTTCGAACGAAGAATAGGCTTATGGCCAGCCTACTTCGACCCCGATGGAATCCTTTATGCCGAAACAGCTTTTGGAGATTTTCCTCATTATTACAATGGAAAATTTACTGGATGGATGTTGTTGAATTATCAGAAACCCGTGACCGTATCGAGTACTTTAGGCGGCTATTATCCCAATTTTGCCGTTGATGAGGACATTCGTACCTATTGGAGTGCCAAAAGCGGAAAAGCAGGAGAATGGATCTGTACAGATTTGAGCGATACCTGTGTGGTTTATGCCTTTCAAATAAATTATGCCGATCAGGATGTACCATTTTTAGGAAAAACTTCGGGCTTGTATTATCAGTATAGAATATGGGGCAGCCTGAATGGAAAAGATTGGACGATGATATGCGATAAATCTGATAATCGAACTGATGTGCCTCACGATTATGTCGCACTCGAATCGCCCGTCGAACTACGATATCTCAAGCTCGAAAATCTTCACATACCTGGAGGAAAATTTGCCTTGAGTGGCTTGCGAATATTTGGGAAGGCTAATATTTTACCACCCACTCAGGTAGAATATTTTACAATTCTAAGGGGTCATTCCGAACCCCGCAATGCATGGTTGAAATGGAATCGCAAGGATGACGCAACAGCTTATCTCATTCGTTTCGGACTGGAACCGGATAAATTATATGGAAGCATCATGGTATTTGGTGAAAACGAATACTATTTCACCGGGATGGACAGAAACAAAACCTATTATTTTACGATTCAGGCCTTTAATGAAGGAGGTTGTGGACCACAAAGCCAAACGGTAGAATCATCTCCCTAAAGATAAAGATTACTTTTCAAGGTTCTTCTGCCGAAACTTTCGATCGCTTCGTATAAATCTTGTTTATCTATTCGATATGAAGCTGCGAGAAAGGTATTGAATCCAACTCTGGAGAAATGAAAAATCGAAAAGGCGGTTTTCCCTTTATTAAAGCAAGCCTATTACCATTTCACAAGCCTTATCGAGATATTCCCTGTTTATGGTATGAAAGCAAGGTAAAGAAGGCATATCGGGAAAATTATCAAGATGGAATTGGTTTTGAGGGATAGTTGTAAAATATCCTGAGTGGGAGCTGAGTCTTGCAAGGTATTCCTGTTCCGGCTGGCCGGGGGTTGGGACGAGCAGGGCAGTTCGCTCGAGCTGAGTTAGATCCATAAGACTGGAATACCCCGAACGGCACACAAGATGTCGGCTATTTTTCAGCACTTCGATAAAATCATCGTCTTGCAAATGCGAATAAAGGGTAATTCTATTGATTTTTACAATAGATTCTTGATGTGAAGGCAATCCTCTGAGAATAATCGTTTTCAGATTAGTACCTTCGAAGGTTCTAGTAAGAATATTTTCAAAGATCGTTCGCTGAGGTTCTGGCCCAGAAATAATGGCCATAATATCATTTTGAGGATGCTCGTAAATCGGTGCCGCATGTTCGAATCTTGATAAAGGACCTAAATAGCGGTATTTTAGCCGAGGGCTCTTATCGTGCGATAAATCTCCGGCCAATCCGGGGAATTGAGGAAAATCGGGTATCCATATTTCATGAAAATGATTCAAAAATCTACGAATCCCGGCATGGGCAAATGGTTCGCCAATCCTCCACAATCCCTTCCCTCTAACGTTTATTTGATGAGTGATCATAAATGATGGAATATTTTCGTCCCATAAACCATATCGGTTATCCGAAATAATAGCTCCCAATCGATATTTTTCAATCAAATCTTTGATGATATGATGTTCGAGCTCTATATTCCGTAGGAACCCTGGAAAAGATTTTGCCAAGGCAAGGATCAAACTGCCGCGAACTTGATAGGTAATTCTTTGTCCCGGAAGGTTGATAATGTGTAAAAAAGGATAACGATGTCGAAGAAAATCGAAAACCAGACCTTCGCCCGCAAGTATAATTTCGACATTACGTTTCAGGAAAGCCTCTATCAGAGGAACACAACGTGTGGCATGACCAAGGCCCCAATTCAATGGCGCTATCAACACCCTTTTCATACTTCATTCCCGCTCGAACGTTTTGCAATTCCTTTCCGGAATTCCCGACGTCGATATTGATGGATTACGAAAAACATTCCGAATTCTGAATTTTTCCAAGATCTTTCATTCGAGAATGTGGCAAAGGTAGGCATTCAAGTCGGAAGAATTTGCTTTGAACGAATCAAAATAATGAAATTGGAAACATTAATTTAGAAATAAAATTTGACATAAGCCGATGATTCCGATAACATATAGGTGAAAATATAAGAGTGGAGGATGGTTTCGAGTTTTTATTAGTATAGGCCGATTTTGGTTATAATGTTTAATTTCGCTTACCAAACAACAGCTTATGTCGTTACTTTATGAAATAGCCTTGACGCTTATTCCAGGTGTAGGTGATATCAATGGGAAAAAACTGGTGAATTATTGCGGGAGTGCCGAAGCGGTTTTCAAGGAAAAGAAATCTGCTTTAATGCGGATTCCGGGAATTGGTGAATACACGGCAAATGCCATTTTGAATACAAAACCTTTCGACAGGGCACAACAAGAAATCGAATTCATCAAAAAATACAAGGTTAATGTTTTCTATTACAAGGATAAAAATTATCCCTTGAGACTGAGGAATTGTGAAGATGCTCCGATTTTGATTTACTACAAAGGCACCGAATCCCTTAATCCGCCTTTGTCTTTGAGTATAGTAGGCACTCGACGTGCAACGGACTATGGGAAATGGTACATCGACAAGCTGATGGAAGCTCTTTCATCTTATTCGGTGGTGATTATAAGCGGATTGGCGTTCGGGATAGATACGGCCGCCCATAGATCGGCTCTGGAACACGGTTTGCCGACGATTGCCATTTTAGGTCATGGCCTTGATAGAATCTATCCCAGCCAAAATCGACAATTAGCTAAAAAAATTCTCGACCACGGTGGGCTATTAACGGATTTTCCATCTCAAACCAAGCCTGATCGTGAGAATTTCCCGAAACGCAATCGTATTATTGCCGGTTTATGCGATGCATTGCTGGTAATAGAAACGGGAATAAAGGGAGGTTCATTAATCACGGCCGATATTGCAAATTCATATAATCGTGATGTTTTTGCCCTGCCGGGCCGTTTTGGAGATCAAATGAGTGAAGGCTGCAATTGGTTGATACGCACCAATCGTGCTTCATTACTCGATTCTCCCCAAGTATTGCTGGATGATTTGGGATGGGCACAAGTGGAGGGTGGCACTCGATCGGCACAATCGAAACTTTTTATAAATTATACAGAAGATGAAAAGAAGATCGTCGAAATCCTGAATCGAGATTCCACGGTTAGTATAGATAAAATCTGCATCGAATCTCAATTGCCATCCACCAAGGTAGTTGCTGCTTTGCTCAATCTCGAATTTCAGGGTATCGTAAAATGTTTGCCGGGAAAAGTTTATCAACTTATCTAAGTTTCCTAAAAAAACCGCTTCATTTCATTCGGAAGCAGTTTTTAAATTAAGCAATAGAAAACTTCTTATTCTTTGATACCCAGTTTCTTTTTTACCAAAGGCAGGATGTCGTCAGAAGGAGGAGCAACAAGGATTAAGCCTTCGGCACTATTGAATACGTAAGTGTATCCGTTTTCTTTAGCCACGTCCTGAATGGCTTTTTTTGCTCTCTCGATCAGAGGAGAAGTAAGTTCGGTTTCTTTATTCTGTAAATCGATGCTGGCTTGCTGCTGAAAAGCTTCGATACGGCTTTGCAGATCTTGAAGTTCCTTTTCCTTTGTCCTGCGGATCAAATCAGTCATGCTGGAAGATTTTGCCTGATAATCTGTTATTTTGGTTTCCCATTCCGTTTGCATGGCTTCCATCTGCACCCTCAACCCATCGGCATATTGGCGATACTTTTCCTGTATGGTGTCCTGTCCTGGCATCACCACGAAAAGTTTGGCAAAATCAATGTGGCCGAATTTTTGAGCCGAAACTCCTCCAAAAGCAAATACACATGTAGCAAGTACGAAAAATTTAACAAAAGTCTTCTTCATTCTTAATGTTCTTTTTAAGATTATGCGCCAAAATTAAATAATTTCGAGCAGACTATTTCCTCGAGTTCCTATTTTAATAAAAACATTCTTCTTTTCGCAAAAAAGTTCAGGACAGATAGCATGTAATATTTATTGTGTTACAAAGTGGTTTTTACTTATTCTTTCGTGTATTGAAGCCATAACCCATTTCTTCGAGTACTTCGTCGCTGATATCATATTTGGCATCGGCATACATCACTGTAACATTTCCAGCCTTATCGAATATCATGGCATAATTTTTCGCTTGAGCGATTCTTTCGATAGCCGAATAGATTTTATCTTGAATGGGTTTAACCAGCTCTTGACGTTTCTTGAATAAGTCGCCGTCTTTACCGAAGCGTTGTTTTTGCAGATCTTTTGCGGCTTTTTCGGCCTTCATAATTTCGTCTTCACGTTTGCGTTTCATCTCTTCGGGCAATAAAACAGCCTCGGCCTGGTAATCTTTATACATCTTATCGATGGCTGCAAATTTAGCTTCGAGTTCCTGCTGCCATTGGGCGGCAAATTCATCGATTTGAGCAAGGGCGTCATTATATTCGGGGATATTTTGAAGAATATATTCCGAATCTACATAGGCAAATTTTTGAGCACTGACTCCAATAGCCAGCATTATGGCCGTAAATAGAAGAGCAAGCCTTTTTCTTATCATAATTCCTCCTTTGATTTGAATTTTGAAACGAATTTACAAATTTTATGCCTTATATTCATTAATCAATGGACTGATTGATGGAGAAATGGAATTGACCTCCATTTGCGCTGGGGATTCCGGGTACCTCGTCGAATCCGTACCCATAGTCGAGTCCAAGAACGCCAAACATAGGCAGAAATATCCTCAATCCAAGACCAGCACTTCGGTAAACCTTGAAAGGATTGAAGCTGGTGAATTTATTCCATGTATTGCCTCCTTCCATAAAAGCAAGGGCATAGATGGTTGAGTTGGGGTTGAGCGATAAGGGAAAACGCAACTCGAAAACATAGCGGCTGAAAATCGTGCCTCCTACCCCGTTGTTTTCGAAATATTCAGGAGTAATGCTTTCGTTGGAATAACCCCTCAGAGCAATGATTTCTCGTCCATCCAAACTGCCATATCCTGAGAGCCCATCTCCACCAACATAGAATCTTTCGAAAGGAGTAACGCCTATTTCTTTGTTAAAATAGCCGAGAAATCCAAAGCGGTATTTCGTTGCCAATACCAGGTTGCCTACCAGTTGAGAGTACCAGTTACCATAGAATTTCCATTTATGATATTCAATCCATTTATATTTTTCCTCGGCGCTCATACTGCTATAGTCCTTATTGCTAAAGAGGCTATATGGAGGAGTGAGTTCGAGGCTGAGGTTTACGGTCGAACCTCGTCGCGGGAATATGGGAGAATCATCGCTACTTCTTCCGAACGAAATGGTATAGCTAAAATTATTATATTCGCCATTGCCGGTTCCAAAAGTAAAAATATTGGGGTAGTTTATTAATCTGTAACGTTGCAGATTGATGGAGTGATAAATCTGAAAATAATCGTCGGGCCATTCGAGTCGTTTACCCAAACTAAAGCCAAGTCCATCTATAATAAAGGAGGCATAAAGCGTGTCGCTACTTTTGAGACCATTGGTATATTTGGAGTGATAATAGGAAACGGTAAAGGCATTAGGTTTTTTCCCTCCTAGCCAGGGTTCAGTAAATGAAGCAGAATAGCTGGTATATCCAACGCCATAGGTTTGAAATCGAAGACTGAGTTTTTGTCCATCTCCTGATGGTATTGGTTTCCATGCATTCTTATCGAAAATTCTCCTCATGGAAAAGTTATTGAACGACAAACCGAGTGTTCCAACCAATCGGCCATAACCCCAGCCAGCAGAAAGTTCGATCTGATCGCTCGATGTTTCCTCTACGGTATATTCCAGGTCAACTGTTCCATCCTCGGGATTAGGAGTGTAGTCCACGCCCAGTTTTTCAGGATTGAAATAGCGCAATTGAGCTAATTCACGTTGTGTACGAATGATATCGTTACGACTAAATAGCTGACCAGGTTTGGTATAGAGTTCACGGATAATGACATGATCGCTGGTTCTATCGTTACCTTTCACGGTTACCCTGTTCAATGTGGCTTGCTTGCCTTCATATATCCTGATCTCAAGGTCGATGGAATCGTTTTCTACATTCACTTCTACTGGCTGAATATTAAAAAACAGGTAACCATCATCGAGATATAACGAGCTCACGTCGAATCCATTAGGATTATAAGAAAGGTTGGTTTGCAGCATTTGCTGGTTATAAACATCACCCTTTCTAATTTTCAGGTAAGCATTCAATACATCAGAGGAATATTTGGTATTACCCACCCAGGTAATATTGCGGAAGTAATATTTATGGCCTTCATTGATCCATAGCTCGATATTCAGATTATTGTTGTCTACAAAATAGATGGAATCTTTCACGATTTCGGCGTCTCTATAGCCAAGTTCATTGTATTTCTTTATGATATTTTCCTTGTCGGTTTCAAAATCTTCGCGAATAAATTTTGACGACTTAAATATTCTTAATTTCAGATTGGTGTAGTAGTAATCGATAAAATTATCAGTAAGGCCTGCCATATCGAGCTTGGCGGCGTTTTTTACGGTATTCCATACGAGCTGGTCGAGGCCTCCCAAAGGGCGGAACGCGCTTTTTTCCTTGGTTTCTTTCAAGGCATTTTTAATGGTGGAGGTTTTAACCTGTTGGTTTCCATGAATGATAATTTCGTTGATTTTAACCTTTTGTTTTTTATCGATAGTAAATTTCAGAATGACATTATTGAGTTTTGTGGTATCTCTAATTTCTTGGATATCAACCTGAACATTCAAAAATCCTTTATCGGTAAAATATTTTTTAATAGTTTCTTCGGCTCTGACGAGGCTGCTGCGGGTAACAACTTCACCTGAGGCGAGTTTTAGCTTATCGCGCAGATCGTCGGCTTCGCCTTTCTTGATTCCGATAAATGTGAATTTGCTCAATCGGGGTCGTTCAACGAGTTGAATTTCGAGGAAGATGAGGTTATCTTCGATGCGTTGTGCAATTATTCTGACATTATCGAACAATCCTTGTCTCCATAATTTTTGTATCGCCAAGGTAATTTCTTCTCCGGGCACTTTTATCCTGTCGCCTATCTTCAAGCCGGTAAGCATAGTTAACACGGATGCATCGAGATACTGCACACCGGTTATTGTAATTCCTCCTATCTCGTATTCTTTGGGATTGTCGTAATCGATGGATACTTGAGGAGAACCTATTGTAATTTGTGCTTGAACATAAAATGGGACGAAATAGATAAACAGGGTAAAAGCAATAGGCAGAATGAATCTGTTGGACTTCATGGAGAATATTTTTCCGATTAATGGAGTAAGAATTTTACTTTGGTCATGACGACAATTGTTCGCTTATTTTGCCGAAGCGGCGTTCACGGCGTTGATAATCGGCTATGGCCAAAAAAAGGTCTTCTTTACGAAAATCGGGCCAAAGAACAGGTGTAAAATAGAGTTCGGTGTAAGCAATTTGCCAAAGGAGGAAATTGCTGATGCGATATTCGCCGCTGGTACGAATTAAGAGTTCGGGGTCGGGAAGGAAAGGCGCATTCAAGTATGCCGATATAATTTCCTGAGTAATTTGGCTGGGAAGTAAAGTGCCATTTTCTACTTCACGGGCAATTTTCTTCACCATTTCAGTAATTTCCCATCTTGCACTATAGCTGATGGCGAGTACCAAATCCATTCGTGTAAAAGAAGAAGTAATTTCGATGGCATTTTCCAAAGCTTGACGGGTCGATTTTTCCAATTGGTCAAGATCTCCAATGGCTCTGAGTCGGATGTTATTTTTTGTGAGGGTATCGGTTTCATTATGAATGGTTTCAACCAGTAAACTCATAATTGCATCTATTTCACATTGAGGCCTTTTCCAGTTTTCGGTGGAAAAAGTATAAAGAGTTAGATAACGTATGCCCAATTCGGCGGCTGCTTCAGCGGTTTCTCTAACGGCAGTAATAGCATGCTGATGCCCCATCACGCGGTCCATGCCTCTTTGCCTCGCCCAGCGTCCATTCCCATCCATAATAATGGCAATGTGTCGAGGAAGCTTTCCCATGTCGAGTGAAGCTTTGATTTCCTGTAATCTGGATGTTTCTGACATTCCTTAAGGCATTTTTCCCTTCATCAAGGGTTGAATATGAATTTTTGGCAAATTTACAATAATCAATTTATCGAAGAAGGTAATAACGATCTATACTATTATTTAGCTTCTGATTTCATAAATCATAGATGTTCATTCAAACCTCTGAATGTTTTTAAAATCATTGCAGGGTGGTGCTTTGTATAGATTAAACTTGTAAGTGATAAAAATCCCTCCATAAGCATACCAATCCTTGTTGCGCGAGTTGCCTCTTTGCATACCCGGTGAATGATTACGCAAGGGGTCGGAAAGTATTTCTTCGGGGATGGTAGCATCGATCTTGTCTCCTTCGAGATAATAAGTCGTTGAAACATCATCGATATAATCGGTAAGCGTTTTCCGGTAACCCGTTTCAAGTCCTATGCATAATCTTTTCCCTATTCCGTATTTTATTCCTAAACCAAAGGGCATTGCCATGCTGATTTTTGAATAGGGTTTTCGATCAGGGAAGGCCTTAGTGTCCTGTCCTTCGGTATTCAAAGGTTGAAGTTCTGTCCAGTTCCCTTCGAAAGGTGCTTTGGGATTGAACATAAAGAGCGATAAGCCGGCAAAAAGATAAGGAGAAAAATTTTCGCGATGACTCCCGGTGAAATAATTTAGGAAGTTGAATTCAATTTGTGAGCTTAATTCTGTGAGATTGCTTTCGAATTGCAGGTTTCGTCCCCAGAGGTTTTCTCCCTTTGTATCGTCACCTTTGAGTTTGCCGAAGAGCAGACTATTTTTCCATACCCAGCGAGTAGTAAAGTTATATCGTAAAAGAATACCTGCAGCAGGTTGAGTGAGCGAGAGAGCCGGCGAAGGGTTCAGATCACCCGTATAGAGAGAACCTCCCGCAGTAATCCCACTTTCGAGATATTGTGCATTCGTGCCTACTACCATCCATAGTAGCAATAAAGTAATAAAATTGCGTTTCACCAGGTACATTGCATCAATGCTCTTCTTCCAGAAGCGGTATTCTTCATTAGACAAAGAGATAACGTAAATTTTTCTGGAAATTGCACACGGCAAATGCTCAATTTCTGATGTCGTGTCCCCAGGTAAGCTTGGCTCGTAGCGTGGTACAGAAATTCCGATCGGGAAGGCGTCCCAGATTCAGTTTAAAATCGGCACACTTTAAAATAATTTTTCCCCCAGCAGAAAAGGAGGTGATACGCGAATCGAGCCCAAGTAAAAATTTACCGGCTTTTTTATCCACTTCTATATCAATTTTACTGCTATCAGGAACGACCACAGGCCGTACCGTAAGATTATGATTGGCTACAGGCGTAATGACAAAATTTTCGGAACTCGGCATTAGTATGGGGCCTCCGCAACTCAACGAATAGGCTGTAGAACCGGTCGGTGTAGCCACTATCAAACCGTCGGCCCAGTATGTATTTAAAAATTCTCCGTCGATAAAAGTCTTGATTGAAAGCATGGAAGCCGGAAGCTGTTTGAGAATGCTAATTTCATTCAAAGCAAATTTGTATCCATCGTAGTCATCGGATTTTATCTCGAGAAGGGTTCGTGGTTCGAGCATAATCTTTTTATTGATGATGCAATCAAGAACGGTTTCTATTTCATCGCGGGAAACGGCCGAAAGGAATCCTAATCTCCCGATATTTATTCCTAAAACTGGAATACCAGTGTTGTGCACCAAAGGTAAAGTGTCGAGCAAAGTGCCATCTCCTCCTATCGAAAGCAGATAATCGGCCGATCGTAAGTCGTGATAAGTGGCAAAAGTATCATAAGGTATTCCTGATTTTCTGATGGTTTCGATCGGACTCTTCCATTGTTCATAAATCAGAATATGACAATCTAAATCATGTAACCGCTGGAGTAATTTCTCCAGAAATGAATGATGATTTTCAATGATGTTCTTTCCAAAGAGTGCAATTTTCATCTTCTTTATATTTCGCCCTTAACCTTAGGCTGCAAATATAATGTTTATTTTTCCCGATAACTTCAGGCAGAGCTCAAAATCAATGGCGTGCAGAGAATTTTCTGACTTATAGAACCAATCCTGCCTGATTACCTATTTCGTGAAATAATAGTAAACTGAAGAAAGTATTATAAATATGACCCGTAAAAAGGCTGTCGCCATTACATAAGTACATAAGCTCGTTCTTTAGCGATGAAACTTATGGATGCAAATTCCTCAACAGGACCCTCTGTTGGCTATCTAAAAATTTCAAATACGATTTCGAGGTTTCCCGTCGGTTTCCCAATTTTCGGCATACCAACTCGCATACATATTATAGGCATTGGCGATTCGCAATACATCGCCCTCGAGCAATTCAGTATCTATTTCCTTGATCTGGCGGGCAGGCACACCGCCCCACACCGTCCCTGATTTTACGATGGCATTTTTCGAAATCACAGCTCCGGCAGCAACTATGCTGTTGCTTTCAATGATCGCATCATCCATCACTATGGCTCCCATCCCAATCAGGACATTGTCGTGAATCGTACAGCCATGAACAATAGCTCCGTGAGCAATAGATACATTATTCCCGATATTGACGGGTGATTTTTTATAAGTGCAATGAATAATGGCTCCATCCTGTATATTCACGTTATTGCCGATTCGAATGCTATGAACATCGCCTCTTACCACGGCATTGAACCATACAGTGCAACAGTCTCCTATTACTACATCGCCTGCAATAGTGGCATTAGGAGCCAAAAAAACATTCTTGCCTATCACAGGGCTTATTCCATTTACTGAGAGTATGAATGCCATAAAAAAACAAAAATTGTTAATTCTACCATTAATTGATTTTTCCTCTAAGGTAACAAGTATTTCTTTTGAATGGTCCGATTATTCAATAAACTTTCTCCAGCGTCTTCCGTAGTGCATTTTTTGTCAATGGTTGTTTGAAGGCTTTTATGGAATTGATTTGAAATATTGGTTTTTGTTTTGGTGAGAAATTCGTATAGATGATTTTTAAACATACTAAGGACATACAGTTCATTATATCATTGAAATTCCTTTAAATAGCTGCCATAAAATGGAGGTAAATTCCGGTTTCTCCTTTGTGATTCAAGGTGCATTCCAGCCGAAGCACCTTGTCGTAATAGGTTACAAAATCGAGTCCTATCCCTATACTGTAAAGCAATTGATTATTAAGTCGAGTAGGTGTAAGTTCTGACCATGGTTTGGAATACCCCAGGTCGCTGAATAGATTCAAGTAAAATGCATAATGCAACTTCGAAAATTTTTCGGATTTGATTCCATGCAATCGAGTAATCTTTTGAGGTATAAGTGTGTATTTCAAGGTGGTTTTTGCCAGAGACTGCCAATAGCCTTCGATTACATAATATTCGTATCCTCTTACAAAATATCGTCCATAACCTAAACCTGCATTCAAAGGGTAAGGGGGCAATATGTCGGGTTGAAAGCTCGAATACAAGCCAAAAGCCAAATATAATTTGTTGGAAATCGGCGAAAAGATTCTATAATTGGCAGAAAACTTCCATAAATCTATATTTCCATCGTAGAGGATTCCCAGACCGTACTTATCGACTTCCAAATCCATATACCATCCTTTGAGAGGATAGTGCTTGTAATCGCGATAATCGGCCTTGAACAGGTAAGATACCGAAAGATAGCTAACATTGCATGGACCATACATGGGATTGAATTTTACGAGAGTATCTTCGGCATGGTAATGATTATATGAGGCTTCCAGTCTATGCGAAATGTTGAAATTTCTTCTATAAGTGAATGCTACAAATGCCTGATGATCGGTTTTGATATATCTTTCGTCGGTTTTGATGAAGTCGACCTCATTATTCAAGTTTGTAAGGGCTGCGGCTTCGTGTATGCCTCCTGTAGAGAATCCAAACGATAACCCAAGTCTTCGCTTTTTATCAATAAATGGAACTATATATTCGAATGTAATTTTATGGTCGTATCCCAATCGGGTACAAATAGAAAGAGTCTGATTGCTTCCTCTAAAATTATCCCATAAGATTTTGATACCATAATTCAACCTGTCGAAATTTCTGGCTCTCCACCATGTGTTGAAGTTACGGTCGGCGATTTCGAAGATAGGATAAGGCCATACATACCATCTTTCGACAACCGATACTTTCAGGGCGAAGTGATTAATGCCCAAATTCATAGTGTCAATATCGACAAAATTAAAAAGAGAAATGTTGCGTAAATTATCTCTGCTTCTTTCCAGAATAAGAGGAATATGAGTTTCAGCCACACTATCGCCTGGTTTAACTACGATTTCACGTTTTATTACCGACGCTTTGGTGATATGATTTCCTTCGATAAGGATGGTATCAACTATCCATTTATGAGTAACCGATTGTGCATGAATGCAATATCCTGAAAGTGACAGACAAGCTATGAAAAGCACGATCCGCTTCATGCCGCTGTTAGATGTTCAGAAAATTCATGAGCGAGTCGTATCGATCGCGCAGTAAATCATCCCAATCGCTTTGTCCGAACGATGCTTTGATGATGTAGTCGTAACGATTAAAAGTAGCGATTATAGGGCTGAGGTCAAGCAGATTGATTTTGAGGGTAACTTCCACTTTGGTGCTATCGGGAGGTGAAATGGTATAAAGTCCGAGGACTTTTGCATCGTTGGCTTCCAAGATTTGAGCTATCTGTGTCAGGCTATAATCGTGCAGATTAAGTTCGAGCACAAGAATTCCTCCTGGGTTTTGAATCATGTCGAGATGATAGAGTGCTTTTAGGATGTCGTACAGACTGATGCAGCCTTGATACATATTTTTTTCGTTGACCACGGCAATAATTTCGAGATTATATTCGGCCATGATCTCCAAGACTTCGAGGAGATGCTGATTGGATAATGCAGGAGGGATACGCGAAGAAAAGGTAAATTCTTTGAGTGGTGTATCGGGCAGGTTGTATTCAAAAATTTCATCTTCACGAATAAGATTGAAATATTCTCCGTTAGAAATTACGGGAAGCTGCCCTATGTGATAATCATCCATTCGATTGAGAGCATCGTATCCGGTTTGATGGATTTCGAGAGGGAGAATGAGTGAATTGAGTATATTCTTGGCAAGCATAAACAAGGGTTTTAAGATGAAAAGGCGTTTTCGATTTCTTCGCCATGAATCACGCTGAGATAATTATGGTAGCGCCATGAGGCAATCTCACCATCTTTGACGGCTTGTTTTACGGCACAGCCGGGTTCATGATCGTGAGTACAGTTGTAAAATTGGCATTGCGGCAATAGTTTACGCATCTCAGGAAAATACAAAGCCACTTCTTCTTTCTTGAAATCGATGATGCCGAATTCTTTAATGCCTGGGGTGTCGACAATAAAGCCACCATGAGAAAGAGGATGCATCTGGGCAAAGGTTGTAGTGTGTTTCCCTTTTTTATGATAGGCCGATATTTCGCCAATCTTTATGTTCAACGAGGGTTCGATGGCGTGAATAAGTGCCGATTTCCCTACACCAGAATGCCCTGCCAGTAAAGTGGTTCTATTGTGAAGCACTTCCTTGAGTTCGTCCAATCCTTGATGCATAACGACAGAGGTAAAAATGATCCCATAACCGCAACTGGCATAATATTTTGCAAAAGTATCCAATAGCTCGAGATCATCATCGTTGTATAGGTCCATTTTGTTAAAAACCAGATAAACTGGAATCTCATAGGCTTCTGCCGTCAAAAGGAAACGGTCGATAAATCCAGTGGAAGTAGGGGGTCGATGAAGCGTTACTACCAGAAGAGCCTGATCGATGTTGGCAGCAAGAATGCTAATGGGTGATGACGACCTTGGGGCCTTGCGTATGATATAATTTGTACGTGGATAGATTTCGGTAATTATGCCAATTTGATGCTTCTCGTCTGTTACAACGCGTACTTTGTCACCTACAACAACTGGATTGGTGTTTTTCAATCCCTTTGTTCTGAATTTTCCTTTCAGCCTGCATTCCATTGTTCGACCATCTGCAAACATTACCGTGTAATGACTTCCTGTTGACCGTATGACGCTGCCATCTTGTTCCATGATGCAAATATGGTTCATTTATTCTAAACTTTTGCCATATAAATTGTCAATAATCATATATCTTGTTGATTATCAATATAAATTTAGAAGTCCAATTTGTTAAATGACGCTGTTCTGCGGTATTGCTTCTCTCTAAATTTTCCCATCTCATGCATGGAAATAATATTCGGGTTTTGGCTTTTATCCATCATCAGGGCAAATAGCAACCTTTGATGAATTCTTTGAAACACAACACTGAAGTTACAAAATTTGCACAAATCGTCAAAGTTTTGAGGTTAAAAAATTATTTTTAAAAATTTTTCGAGAAATGTTACATGGAAAAAATATTTCATAACTTTGAGTGATAAAATAAATTGAACAACAAACAGGAGGAGCACTCATGAATTTAATTGAAATCGTTTCTGCAGCTATACCACTCGTCATTGCGGGGGGACTGATTGGTATCATTAAATATAAATTTCCCAAAGGCAATATTTCTTCATTGAAGTATGCATTTATCTGGGGAATAATAGCCGGCCTTGCCTCGGTGTTCATTCAATATCTGGCTCATTGGATGAATCTCGATTCGCTGCGAAGCCTCAAAAGAATGACTTTTTTTGCCTTCATTGTAGTAGGTGGGGGACAGGAATTTTTCAAATTTCTCGTGCTGCGTTTTTATGCCTTGCCTAAAAATAGTTTTAAAGGTTCATCGGATGGCATTATCTATTCTATCATTATTGGCATGGCATGCTGCTTCGTTATTCTAATATACTATATACTGAGCCCTACTATGAAAAACCTGCCATATTATAACCCCATGATTACCACTATGGGTCTGGTAAGTGTTATTTTTGCCATATTCATGGGATTTTTTACTGGCTTGGGCAAGGCTCGTAAAAATAAATTCGTCGATTCAATGACAGGATTGTTTGCAGCCGCATTCATTCATGGACTTTATAAGTTTTGTTTCTACACTGAGGAATATACTTTAGGAGTTATTGCTGCTATAGCCGAATTGATCATAGCCATAATTTTAATCATAATTTCGGTGAGAACCCAGGAAGTTTCTTGATACAGTAAAGTGTTTGTGTATGGTTAAAACGCCTATGCAAATCTTTCGTCAAGAGCAAATTGGGTTTGGGGTTATATCAAATTCGAATGAACCAACCGGCTCCATGGTTCGGGATGCTGAATCATGGGATGCCATTTTTCCCTTTTTTCAATAAACCATTCTTTTGAAATAATATCCAAAGATGAAGATTTTGTAATATTTTTCACCATTCATTGAAATTAGAATAAGAGTTCAATTAACTATATATGAGGTAGATACTATTGGAGGGGTTGTCCATAGCTCTTCTTTAATAATATTACGAAATTTGAAGTCCCCTGAATATGTTCTTCTATAACAAATAATGAGGTTTTTATGACATTAAGATCGAAGAGAATAATACGGATTACGATGACGATTGCTGCAGGGGTGGTCATACTTCCCTTGATTTTTTATCCCAAGATCAAGCCACTATGGAATAAAGCTTCTGAAGGTGGTCAATTGATGCCGCAGCGTGGTGCTGGAAGAGGCAATCAACCTTTGTTTGCGAGTGGTTATGTCATCATTCCGGTTCAGATGAACGAAATGATACGTAGCACGGGTACATTGCTTCCTGATGAAGAAGTAGAATTAACTTTCGAAACACAAGGCAAAGTTGTAGGAATTTATTTTGATGAAGGCAGAAGGGTGAAGAAGGGTGAGCTTTTAGCCAAATTGAATGATGCACCTCTGCAGGCTCAATTGTTGAAGCTACAGGCTCAACATAAATTGACTGAAGAAAAGGTTTTTCGCCAGAAACAATTATTAGACCGGGATGCCATTAGCCGTGAAAGTTACGACCAAGTAGCTACTGAGTTGCAGACCATAGAAGCTGACATTAAACTCTTAGAAGCGCGAATTTCGGAAACCGAGCTGCGTGCTCCTTTCGATGGAATCATCGGATTGCGTCTGATAAGCGAAGGCGCCTACGCTACCACTCAAACACCCCTAGCTCGATTAGTAAAAATCAGTCCCTTGAAACTCGAATTTTCTATTCCCGAGCGTTATGCTGGCGATGTTTCACCAGGATTCCCGGTTAAATTTTCCATCGACGGAATTTCAAAAGAATTTCAGGCCGATGTTTATGCCATAGACCCCAAGATTGAAATCAATACCCGAACTATAGTGGTAAGGGCTTATTACCCAAATAAAAACGAAGAACTCAAGCCGGGGAGATTTACCAGTGTAAGTCTTCTTCTTTCACAAATCGACAATGCCGTAGCTGTTCCATCCGAAGCTCTTATCCCGGAGATGAATGGTGTAAAAGTGTTCGTTTATAGAAATGGGAAAGCCGAACAAGTTAGAGTTACTACAGGTTTGCGCACCGAATCACAGATTGAGATAAAATCGGGTTTGAAATTTGGCGATACGCTGCTTACAACGGCTATCTTGCAACTCCGCCAAGGTATACCCGTAAAACTCGACACTCTTATAATAAATAACGAAAATTTGCGCACCAACCTATGAGCCTTTCTTCCACCAGCATTAACCGGCCTGTATTAGCTACGGTCTTTTCTCTCATCATTCTTTTACTGGGAGGAATAGGAATTACTTTTTTAGGCATCAGGGAATTTCCCAGCGTCGATCCTCCAATCATTTCGGTAAGTACAAGTTATCCGGGTGCTAATTCGGATGTGATAGAAACCCAGATTACCGAGCCTCTCGAACAAACCATCAATGGAATTCCTGGAATACGAACTTTGACAAGCGTTAGCAGTCAGGGATTTAGCCGAATTACTGTTGAATTCGAATTATCGGTCGATATGGAAGCAGCGGCTAATGATGTAAGGGACAAGGTTTCGCAAGCACAAAGATTTCTCCCACGCGACTGCGACCCGCCTATAGTTTCGAAAGCCGATGCCGATGCCCGACCTATCATGCATATTGCAATCCATAGTCCTAAACGATCGTTGCTCGAGCTATCTGAAATAGCTGAACTAACCTTTAAGGAGCAGTTGCAAACCATCTCGGGAGTCAGTGCCGTAAATATTTGGGGAGAAAAACGATATGCCATGCGTATATGGCTCGATCCTTCCAAACTGGCCGGATATCAAATGACACCCCTCGATGTTAGAAATTCCTTGCAAAGAGAAAATATAGAATTGCCAGCGGGTAGCATCGAAGGAAATAATACCGAACTTACAATACGTGTTCTTGGATTGATGAGCAGCCCAGAAGAATTCAATAATCTTATCCTGAAACGTTCAGGCGATCAACTGATTAGAGTAAAAGACATTGGCCGTGCCGAACTTTCGCCCGAAGACCTCCGTAGCATCATGAAGATGAACGGAATTCCTATGGTTGCTACGGTAATTGTGCCTCAACCCGGCGCTAACCAAATCGAAATCGTGGATGAAGTATACAAAAGATTGGACTTCATCAAAAAAGATCTTCCTCAAGACATCGGAATCGAATTTGGTTTCGATAACACACAATACATACGCTCATCCATCAAAGAAGTCCAAACCACCATTTATGTGGCATTTTTCCTCGTAGTATCTATTATTTTTCTTTTCTTGCGCGATTGGCGTACTACCCTTATTCCTATTCTCGCAATCCCAGTTTCACTCATTGGTACGTTTTTTATCATGTATCTGGCTGGCTTTAGCATTAATATTCTTACCCTGTTGGGAATAGTACTTTCGGTAGGTTTGGTGGTTGACGATGCCATAGTGATGATGGAAAATATCTATGTAAAGATTGAACAAGGCATGAGCCCATGGGAAGCAGCCATCAAGGGATCGAACGAGATTTTCTTCGCCATCATAGCTACCACCATTACTTTGATTGCAGTTTTCTTTCCCATAGTTTTCCTGCAAGGCATGACAGGAAGGCTCTTTCGTGAATTCAGTGTCGTCATAGCAGGTGCAGTGGCAATATCGGCATTTGTAGCGCTTACATTTACTCCCATGCTTTCGTCGAAAATGCTGAAAGCCAGGCCGTCACATGGAAAACTCTATGATTTTACTGAAATATTCTTTATTCGATTGAATGCTGGATATAAAAATTCACTGGATAATTTTCTGCGCAGGAAATATTTACCATTGACGATAGTGGGGGGTACAATTGTCCTCATAATCGTCCTATGGAAAGTGATACCGGCCGAAATGGCTCCTCTGGAAGACCGTTCCCAGATCAATCTGAGAATGATTTTCCCCGAAGGTTCGACTTATGATTATAGTTTTGCTTATACTGAAGAGATTTCGGCTTTGGTGGATAAACTCGTTCCTGAAGCAGAAAAGTCAACCATGAGGGTTTGGACGGGTGGCTCTTCCATCGAAATTGTTCTGGTCCCTCCTTCTAAGAGGAAACGTTCTCAACAAGAAATTGCCAATCAATTGACGACTGTCTTGGGTAAGAAAACCAAAGCGCGAGTGAACGTATTACAGCAATCCACTTTTGGTGGACGACGTACTGCGCTTCCTGTTCAATACGTTATTCAGGCTCAGAATATAGATAAATTGAGAGAAGTCCTGCCTGAATTTATGGCACGCGTTCAGGATAATCCATACTTTACTATGGCCGATGTCAATCTGAGATTTACCAAACCTGAACTGCAAGCCCAAATTAATAGGGACAAGGCCAATATTCTGGGCGTTTCAACACAAAATATTGGTCAAACCTTGCAACTGGCTTTAAGTGGACAGCGATTTGGATATTTTATAATGAATGGGAAACAGTATCAAATTCTTGGAGAACTTCCCCGCAATGATCGGAATGAACCTCTCGACCTCAAATCTTTGTATGTAAGAAACGATGCAGGGCAAATGGTTCAGCTCGATAATTTCGTCGAATTGAAAGAAGCTACTGCCCCTCCTCAGCTTTACCGCTACAATCGTTTTGTTTCGGCTACCATATCGGCAGGCCTGGCCGAAGGAAAAACCATAAGTGAAGGAATCGAGGAAATGGACAAGATTGCTGCCGGTGTTTTGGACGACACCTTCCGCACGGCTTTGTCTGGCGATTCGAAAGATTTTATGGAAAGCTCATCTAGCCTCGTGTTTGCCCTTACTATAGCCATAGTCCTTATCTTTCTGGTACTCTCGGCCCAATTCGAAAGTTTCAAAGACCCCGTCATCGTTATGATGACCGTTCCTCTTGCACTCGCAGGCGCCTTAGTTTTTATGTGGTATTTTAATGTTACCATGAACATCTTCAGCCAAATAGGAATCATCATGCTGATAGGACTGGTTTCGAAGAACGGAATTCTCATAGTGGAATTTGCCAATCAGCGAAAAATGGCCGGAATGAGCAAGAGTGAGGCCATCCGATATGCTGCAGCCGCCAGATTTCGTCCTATTTTAATGACCAGTCTTTCTACCATTTTAGGCATTCTACCTCTGGCACTCGGTCTGGGTGAAGGGGCACAAAGCCGTGTAGCTATGGGTATTGCCGTAGTGGGTGGCCTCACCATTTCTACTTTTCTTACCTTGTACGTGGTACCTGGAATCTACCAGATTATTTCAAGCGAAACTAAAAATAATGGCAATGAAATTTCAAATCTTTAAAATAACTGCTTCAGCAAAAAAATCGAGATTATTTTTTCTGATATTTTGTGTGACTGCCTTCGCATCAGTTCATGCACAGGAAGTTTACAATTTGCAACGCTGCATTGCAACCGCCCTCGAGCAAAACTATAATATAAAAATAGTTTGCAACGAGGAGAAAATTGCCAGCAATAATTTTACACGCGGAAATGCAGGATTTCTTCCAACGATTAAGGCTACAACAGGCCATGAGGGAAGCTCCCTTACAACTCACCAAACCTTTCGCGAAGGTAACGAATCGAACAGTAAAACTTTATTCACTCCTTCGGCCGATGCCGGCATCAACCTGAATATGACCCTGTTTCAGGGATATCGGGCACAAACTACCTATCATAAACTCGATGAACTCAAACAGCTCGGTGAACTCGATACCCAAATGGCTATCGAAAATCTTATCTCACAAATTATCTCGGAATATTACTATTACATTCAACAACTCAATCTCTATAAAAACCTGGAGTATGCCGTGCAACTTTCGCGCGAACGCGTCAGAATCGACGAAGAACGCTACATATTAGGATCTTCGTCAAAAGTTGATCTCTTGCAATCCATCGTGTATTTGAATTCCGATAGTTCGAGGTTTTCAAAACAAAACGAAGTATTGAGAACTTCTCAAATCCGATTGAAGAAATTGATGGGTGAAAACCAAATTGAAGGTGAATTTCTCGTAATAGATACAAGTATTCCTATAAATGCCAATCTTGATTATGATGAACTCCTCGATAATACTTTAAGCCATAATACAGCTCTGCAAATCGCCTCGAAGAATAAAACTATTACCGGCCTTGATTATCAAATCATCTCTTCACGTTCATATCCTTATTTGAATCTTACGGCTGGATATAATTATTCCTATAATGGGTACGAAACAGGTAGTTTGAAGAATCAACAGGTTTACGGATTTAACTATGGATTGACGTTGGGCATGAATGTGTTCGATGGTTCCAATCAAAAACGTGAAAAAGCCAATGCACGACTCGAGGTCGAAAATAAGGAGCATAATTACGATGATATTTTGCTTCAGATAAAGGCCGATTTAGTTACAATTTACTATGCTTATCAGAATAATTTAAAATTGCTCCAGCTCGAGCAGCAAAATTTAGCTGTAGCCCGTGAAAACCTCGAAATTGCCATGGAACGATATAAATTGGGCAATTTATCGGGGCTCGAATTAAGAGAGGTTCAAAAAAGCCTCCTCGATGCCGAAGAGCGGCTCATTTCGGTGAAATATCAAACCAAGCTGGCCGAAATTTCCTTATTCCAGATTTCAGGAAAATTACTTGAGTACTTGTAGTAAGTAAGTCTAAGAGAAAAATGGTGAATGATGAATAGAATTTAAAAAGTTGAAAGTTAAAAGCTTATAAATTAAAAAAACGGAGAAATGGAGGAAAGGATTTGAGGAAGGTAAATTATGCAAACAGGATAAAATTTCTGATTGAGCCGGTCTTAGGATGGATTATTAATAATTTCGACATAAACCCACCTTCTTCAGACTCCATGAAGGGTGATTATAGTGTTTAAGTGATTTATTTTCAGAAAAATAAAAAAATGAATTTCTATTCCAAATAACGTAATTAATCAGCTTCATTTAGTAAAGCCTCGAACCCAAAGGAACATTCCTATCTGGAGTAATGAGAATGCACTCTCCTTTTATATCGGGAACGCCTAATGTCAATACTTCTGAAATGAAATGCCCGATTTGCCGAGCTTGTATGTTTACCACACATAACACCAGCTTTCCTATGAGGTCTTTCAATGAGTAGTTTACCGTCAATTGGGCACACGACTTCTTTATTCCAATCTGAGGACCCACATCAATTTTGAGTTTATAAGACGGTTTTTTTGCTTCGGGAAAAATTTCGGCTTCAATAATTTTCCCAACACGAACATCCAATTTTTGAAAATCATCCCATGAAATCATAAAATTAAATTTATAATAATTTTTGTTTTCGCTCGTTCTTACTGTTTTTTAATCTTTGGAAATGAATAGCTGGACATAGCGCAAAAGTAAAAGTTTTCTCTGAATTTTTCAAGATCAATTGCCTTTGAAACTGAAGAAACTGTGGATTATATTTAATGATCAGTAAAGAGATTGGAATTCTTATGAATATTTTTTATAAGCTTGCCGACAGCCATGTGAATTCATAATCATCTATATATTAATATAATGGAAATTGATATGCAAGAATTCTTCCTATCGATGTCCTACAAAAAAATCCTTTATCTTTGCAGCCTTTATCCGGGGAATAGCCCGATACCCTTTATACACATGTATTTACTAATAAATGGATAAAAACACTATTATTGGCTTAGTACTCATTTTTGCTATTTTCATTGCATGGAGCATCTGGATGAGTCCTTCCAAGGAGGATGTCGAAAAGCAAAAGCGGATACATGATTCGTTGGTTATGGTTCAGATGAAAAAAGATTCCATTGCTCAGGCGCTCGAAAAGCAAAAAGAGGAGAATAAAACAGCGCTGCCAATTGCTACTCAAAAGATTTCATCTCCTCAACAAGCCGACTCTTTGCTTCGAATTGCTCGAGAAAAAGTGGGTCAGTTTGCAGGCTCGGTAATTGGCGAAACAAAATATTATACTCTTGAAAATGATCTGGTTAAAATTAAAATATCCAACCTTGGAGCTCAACCCTTCAAGGTCGAACTGAAGAATTTTAAGACTTTCGATTCGTTACCACTTATTCTTTTCGATAGTTTACAATCGAATTTTGGATTGAACTTTTTTGCAGGCAGAAGACAAATCAATACGGCAGTTCTCTTCTTCGAACCTGAACCCGGCAACGAAAGTCGATATCACTATAAAGTGAGCGGAGATTCTACAATCTCATTTGCATTGCGGCTCTATGCCGATTCGCCCGATTCCCTTTCCCCTTTGAATTCTTATATTGAATATAAATATACGCTAAAAGGGAATGAATACATGATGGGTTTTAGCATGAGCATGGTCAATATGGATAAGGTTTTCGACCGAACCACTTCTCTTTTCAATCTCAACTGGAATATGGATTGGCTGCGCCAGGAGAAAAATCGAGATGACGAGCGCAGACAATCTACCGTTTATTACTGCTATTCCACCGACAAGGAGGTAAAAAACCTCAATGAAGCCAAAGACGATAAAAAAATCATTACTACTAGCTTGAAATGGGTTTCATTGAAATCGAAATTTTTTCTTGCCACACTCATTGCTGAAAATGCATTCCCTAATGGTGCCGAGATTTCTACCTATATCGATCCCGAGCGGGCTAACGAACCTAGATATAACAAATCAATGTCCGTTCAAATTCCTTTAGAATACGGCTTTTCTGAGAGGATGGATTATCCGATGCAGATTTACTTTGGCCCCAACCAATATAAAATTTTACATGCCTATAATTTACGATTAGAAAGGCAAATTCCATTAGGATGGGGCTTCTTTCTTATGTGGCCTGTAAATGTTTATGCAATTATTCCTGTATTTAACTGGTTGAGCAATTACGGTGTAAACTACGGGATTATTATCCTTATTTTAACCGTTTTGCTGAAGATAGTCTTATTTCCCATCACTTTTGTTTCTTACCGTTCTACGGCGAAAATGCGTGCGTTGAAGCCAGAAATCGATGAAATCAACAAGAAATATCAACGCAAGGAAGATGCCGTGAAAAAACAGCAGGCAACTATGGATTTGTATAAAAAGGCCGGAGTAAACCCCATGTCGGGCTGTTTGCCCATGCTGTTACAATTCCCTATTCTTATTGCCATGTTCAGGTTTTTCCCTTCTTCCATCGAGCTCAGGCAACAACCCTTTCTCTGGGCTCACGACCTTTCCAGTTATGATTCTATCCTCGACCTGCCTTTCAAGATACCTTTCTATGGCGACCATGTCAGCCTCTTTACATTACTGATGACTATTGCAACACTCTTCTATACAAAAATCAATAACGACTTAATGAATACCGGGCAACAACAAATACCGGGCATGAAACTTATGACCTATTTAATGCCTATTTTATTCCTCGGCATTTTCAATAATTACTCCGCCGGTTTGAGTTATTATTTACTTGTGGCACAACTTATCACCTTTGGACAGATGTTTATCTTCCGCAAAGCTATCAATGAAGAAAAATTGAGAGCAAGACTGCTGGCCAATAAGAATAAACCGGTTAAAAAGTCGAATTTTCAGAAACGCCTCGAAGAGATGGCTCGCCAGCAACAACAACAGGCAAGAAGGAAATAATTTACATAAATGACAAGCAGGGGCGATCCTCCGTTTCGCGATGTGCGACATGTTTGAGAAGTTACAGCATAAATAAAGACGATGAACGGAGAATGGCATTTGGAGGGGGATTGGTGAGTAAAAAGTTGAAAATCTATAAAGCAGAAAGGGAGAAATGGTGGAAGGGTTTGGGGGATAGGGATTGGTGTATTAATTAAAAGACTGAAAATGGATATGTTATCATTTAAAAAATAATTCATGATATTCGACATGGGTATTCTTTTAGTCTCCTCGTCTCCAAATCTCTTATTCTCCTCGTCCTTTTGTCTGCCGATCAATTAGTCTCCAAAGAAGCGTAATACAAACCACTCTTTTTCAAAGATTCATCAAATGAAAGCCGCCATTTGACACTGAAGTGCGCAAGCTACTTCGGCAGCACGAATCGAAAAATCTGTTCCATCGCTAGCATAAATAACACTGCGAGAGGCATTTATCAAAAGGCCGCCCTCACGGATCGATCCATATTTCAAAACTTCTTCCAAATTTCCTCCTTGAGCACCAATTCCAGGAACTAAAAAAAAGTGTTCCGGTAAAATTTTTCTAATTTTCAAAAGTAAAGAAGCTTGAGTTGCACCAACGACGTACATCATATTCGAAGGCGTTGAACCCCATTCCAATGATTTTTTTATAACAATTTCGAAGAGCCGCTCTTTGGAACCTTCTTTTTGAAGATGTTGAAAATCAACTGCTCCCTTATTGCTGGTTAGCGTTAATAAAACAACCCATTTGTCAGGAAATTCCAAAAAAGGCGAAACCGAATCGGTACCCATGTAAGGATTAATCGTAGCTGCATCGAAATCGAAGCCGGAACTTTGTTTGTCGAAAAATGCTTTGGCATACTGCTGACTTGTGTTTCCAATATCGCCCCGTTTGGCATCCGCTATTGTAAAAATTTCTTCTCTAAAAGATTCCAGATAATCCATGGTTCTTTTCAGACTCATCCAGCCAACCAGTCCGCGGCTTTCGTAAAAGGCAAAATTGGGCTTGTAGGCTATGGCAAAAGGCAGTGTCGCATCGATGATGGCCTTATTGAATTCAAAAACAGGATCGTCATACGAAAGAAGATGAGATGGGATTTTTGTTATGTCGCTGTCGAGGCCAATGCACAGCATAGATTTTTTACGTCGAATAAGACTAACAAGTTGTTGCCTGTTCATGATAAATTTATTCTGAAATTTCCGTTTTCAATCTTTCAGCATTTTCCGCCAGCATCAATTGATCGATCATTTCTTGTATTTCACCATTCATAAAAGCTGGTAGGTTAAAGATGGAATAATTGATTCGGTGGTCAGTTACACGTCCTTGAGGATAGTTGTAGGTACGAATTTTTGCTGAGCGGTCGCCAGTTGAAACCATAGTTTTTCGTTTCGAAGCCACATTGTCGAGATATTTTTGATATTCTCTTTCGTAAATACGAGTACGTAATATATTCATGGCTTTCTCCAGATTGTGTAATTGCGATTTTTCGTCTTGAATCGAAACCACGATACCGGTAGGAATATGGGTTAAACGAACAGCCGAATAGGTGGTATTCACACTTTGACCGCCTGGCCCCGAGGAACAGAAAATATCCTTACGTATTTCAGAAGGCTTAATCTCGACATCCACTTCATCAGCTTCGGGAAGAACCACCACGCTGGCTGCTGAAGTATGTATCCTTCCCTGAGACTCCGTTTTAGGCACACGCTGCACTCTATGAACTCCCGATTCATATTTCAGTGTTGCGTAAACCTCCTCTCCTATTACGTTGAAAATTATTTCCTTATAACCACCAAGGCTACCTTCAGTAAAATCTACTATTTCCACTTTCCAGCCCTTGATCTCGCAATAGCGGGTGTACATTCGGAACAGATCGCCTGCAAACAAAGAGGCCTCATCTCCTCCTGTACCCGCCCTGATTTCGATAATGGCATTCTTGCTATCCTGAGGATCTTTCGGAAGTAGCATCAAACGAATTTTTTCTTCCATCTTTTCTTTATATTCCTGTAATACCTCTACCTCATCCTTGGCCATTTCTCGCAATTCCTCATCTTTTTCGGTGTTGAGCATTTCTTTCGAGCTTTCGAAATTTGAGCAAATCCTTTCGTACTCTTTATAGGCTTCAACAATGGGCATCAATTCTTTATAGTCTTTGCTCAGCTTCACATATCGCTTCATGTCGGAGATAACATCGGGCTGGTTCATTGTTTCTCCAATCTCGAGCCAACGTTTATAAATAGCTTCTAATTTATCGATCATTCCTTGAAATATCTTCGAAAAAAAGTCTGCAAAATTACTGAACTTCTGTCAGTAAATTTGACCGGATAATAAAAAACCAAAAAATATCCTTATGCCTGTTACGATGGTTGGAGGCAACGCAAATACATCTGAATGGTATTTTCGAGGCCATAATAGAGTGCATCGCAAATTAGGGCATGACCAATCGAAACCTCAAGGAGGCCCGGAATGTTTTGAGTAAAAAACTTTAAATTCTGAAGATTGAGATCATGACCAGCATTGATTCCTAATTCACACTTCAAGGCCACCTGTGCCGCTTCAACATAAGGCTGAATAGCTTTAGGGGCATCCATAAGATACGAGGCAGCATAACGTTCGGTGTATAGCTCGATGCGATTGGTGCCAATCTTGGCAGCATTTTCTATCATGCGTGCATCAGTTTCGATAAATATGGAGGTGCGAATTCCATGATTTTTCAACTCAGTAACTACTTCCCTGAGGAAGGATTCGTTTTTTATCGTATCCCATCCAGCATTGGAGGTAAGCGCATCAGGTGGGTCAGGAACAAGTGTTACCTGAGCCGGTTTAACCTCGAGTACCAAATCCAGAAATTTTGGAATTGGGTATCCTTCGATATTGAACTCGGTGGTAAGGACGAGTTTTATGGCTCTGACATCACTGTAGCGGATGTGCCTTTCATCGGGCCGGGGGTGTACTGTAATTCCATGTGCACCAAAACGTTCACAATCCATAGCCGCTTTTACTACATCCGGAAGATTGCCTCCACGAGCATTTCTAAGAAGGGCAATTTTGTTGATGTTTACACTTAATTTTGTCATATCGATGAACTATCCAATTGATTTTACAAAAATACTGTTAATCTCTCCAGGCAAAACATGACGGAAGTTTTAGACCCTTAGTGTGGGAAAAACGTTTTGAGGTAAAATTCTCGAGTATAAAAGAATTTTGGTCATAACAAAAAGCTCACCCTCTAAATGTAAAAAATATAGTTGCGGAAAAAAGCAATGATGGCAGCTATAATTGCCAAAATCATAGAAAGTAGGATGGCCGCAATAATGAGTAAAACCCAAATAACAAGAGAAATGGCATTTGAGCCTGTGTCGTATTCAGTCGTTTTACTTCCATCACTCCATGTTGTTTCGGTATAGTAATCGACGGCAACTGCCGATGCTGCCGCACCCATAATAAAAGCAATGACCTTGCCGAAAATGCCTCCCACTTTGTTGGTGCGATTGGCCACAACATAGTTGGGAGCAAAATTTGACAAAATATAAGCAAGTGCCGGTAGTAACATTACTCCCACTCCTATCATCCCTTTTGTATCGAGATGATTACGTTCGATTAAAAAATAAACAATGGGGAAAATCAACGTTAAAATAGCCAAAAACCAGTTGCCATAAAACTTCCTCTTACTTAGTTTATTAAGTAGGTTTCCCAATTCGTTCATTCGGTTGATGACGTCGATATCATCAGGGTTGTATGATTTTGCCTCAGCCAAAGCTTTGTAAGTGGTTTTAAAATGCTTATGTTTTGTAGGAGATTTTAAAACCTGACCGCCTTCTTCACTCACGGTCTCCCACGTTTCGAATGCATTTTCAACGCAATCAGATGCCAATTTATTCGCCTCTTCAGTTTTTCGATCAATAGGTGCCTTGTTGCTATCGCTCCGAAATGAGGATACTTTAATGGGCCGATAACGTCTTTCGGTTATCAACACTACTATCATATATACAACCGACAAGAAAAGAAAAGCAATCAAGCCAGCTATTAATGCCTTTTTGAGCGTAGCATTTCGTTCTAATCGTTCCTGTGCGTTTGAAATTGAAAAGCCACTGATGAGTGAAATTTCAGCGGCTGTAAGAGCTTTATTATAAACTCGAATCTCATCCACACGACCCCGATAAGGTCTGGTGTAAGGAGAATTCACAGTGTTTCCAATGATTAAAAAGCTATTGTTAGGAGTGTAACATACTCCTTTCGATTCGAAATATTCATTATTGACGTAAAGACGCAATACAGAATCGACTGAACTAACCGTTAGAGCAATGAAATTCCATTTGTCCTTTTTTAGTTTCGAGGTTTGCAAGGAAGCAAAATAGGGTTTCTTCAAAGTATCCAATTTATTGAATCCGGCAATGACAGTTCCTTTCGAAAACTGAAGCGAACGAGAAGAAAACTTTTTTTCCGAATTTACTGGAAGTGTCGATCCGAAAAGAAATCCGTCCGGACGATCATAAACCCAGGCTATATAAGTAAGCTCGGGTAATATTTGTGGCGAAATATTCAGGGATGTTTTCAATCCATTCGAATTGCCTGTAAATAAAAGAGCCGAACGTTCCGATCCATCTCGTCCGGGCATCCATTTGAAATCGTAGTTTTTCGTTTCATCACCAATCTTGAGATAATACTTGGTGTTAACGATATTCGTACCGTCTCCATTGAATTCGTATTGAATGATCAAGTTGGACGATAAACTATCCTGCCCCCTCATTTCAGCAGAATACAAAAAGAAAAATAATATCAGTGAACACAAAAAAGCTCGTTTAGTTTCCATATAAAAAATTATTTAAATTTAATAAAGATGTTTATTTTTTGAAGAAATTGTATAAAAATGTCATTCGTTAATATAAAAAATTCATGTTAAAATTTGATAGACAGATCAAAAAAAATAAATAAAATAATGCTATGACAAAAAATAAAATTAAAAGATTTTTAAAGAACTAAGAAAAATTTTAAGAAACCAATTTGTAGATTACAATTAATTTAATAATTTACAATAAGTTGAAAAAGGATAATATAATTTTATAATATTTGAAATATTTATTGTAATGTTCTGATTTGTCTATTATAGGAAAGAATAGATCTTTTGAATTTTTATCTTCAATCTATTTCACCTCAAAAAACAATTTTTCGAAAGAAACCACAAACGTATGAATTCTTTTCTGTTTACAAATATTTATTATGAAATTTCTGAAATTTTTTTTAGTAGTTGGCATAAAACATTGTATAGCCGAAAATTATAATTAGGTTTCAGGGGCACCTCTTACCAAATTATGATCTATGAAGCGTCAAGAATCCCCTTTTCTGATATCATCATTTTAACACGGATGAAAGCAATGAAATACCAACCCGCTTAACGATTGCTATCAAGAGTAATCTTATCTTTTTGGATTTTAAATTCTTCTGTATGGGATAGTCTAAAAACTTTCCCTTTAAAATTCGATGATCCTCTTTTCAACTTCGGGATAGGTCTTGCCAATTTCTTGCTGTGTTATAATGTTGAGGCTCAATGCGGTAATGATTTTGCAATAATTCACAGCCTCATATATATTTCTTCCTTTCCTATCTTTCAGAAATTTATAAAGCTCCTGATATCCTCCAATCTCATAGTTCCAAACTTCAGGCTGTACATTATCAAAATATTTTTCATCGTTTATATAAATCGCCTTTCTGAATCACGATAAACAATCATGTCAATCCTATCACTTTCACCCCCATATTTTGATACAAGTTTATCTAATCGTCCACTTTGCATCAAATGCAAATCTTTCAACTCATTCACCAAAGCAGCCATTTTGCTGAAAACCTTATAATCTTTTGGGAAAGGCACACGCGAGAAATCAATTTTCAAAAGCTCGGTATATTTCTCACGATAAATAATGCTGTAAAAAACAGCGTAAATGCAGGACAGAATTACTTCGGGCGTAAGTTCACGACCATAAATTTTTAAAAGATACGGTAACCTTTTCGTCGAGATTAGGCGTTTTACTGCTTTCATATTCCATTTTAGGTTCAAACAAAATCATCATCGACGAGGAATGCGATTTTTGGGGAGCTTGCTCTTTGTAAAGGTAAAGTGGAAATAAAGATAATTGATATCCAACGATGTAATTGCTGTAGCTCCTGCTATCATCTTATCGCTTACCAAAGTATAATTCAATTTTTTGAGATTTCTTGAACGTGGCTTAACCCCTTATATTGATACAATCATAACTCATATAGGTTTTACCGAAGTTTGTGGGTCCTTTCTGGGAGGGGTTCCATTTCATAAATTCGGGCGCCATCGTCTTCCACATTTATTTTTATGATGATGGTCTCATGGGGAAGAATCTCCAGAGCCTTATTAGGCCATTCAATAAAGCAGTAAGCTCCACTTTCGAGGTGTTCCATGGCACCAGTAGCTATAAACTCTGCCATGTCGTTCAGGCGGTAAAGATCGAAGTGATATACTAACCCCTGAGGTGACTCATATACATTGATGATAGAAAAGGTGGGGCTTGATACTTTATCGTAAATCTGTAATGTCTGGCAAAAAGCCTTTATTAAGGTAGTTTTCCCGCTACCGATAGGCCCTTCCACGGCAAAAATCCTATGGTTGGGAAAAGCCGAGAGCATCAGGCTGGCCGTATGGTCTAATTCGCCTAAATGTGAAGTTCTAAAAACAATCATCATCTGATTTTAGTGATTTCAAAATGAAATAAAACTGCTTAGTATCGTTTTTGAATCATGAATTTGCAAAAATATTTTATTTGGCGCACATTTAGCAGATTAGCAGCATTTTATCCAATAGACAGAGTAGATATCTGGTAACTGCATTTTTTTATATTCCACTAAATAGCTAATTTTGCTAGGTTTGAATAGGATTGAGGAATACTAACGTTTTATAAAATTTTATATTATGTCAAATCAACTCACATCTCAACAACTCATTCAATTAGAAGAAAATTATGGAGCACACAATTACCATCCATTGCCGGTAGTGCTGGCAAAGGGTCAGGGACCGTATGTTTGGGACATCGAAGGGAAGAAGTATTATGATTTTCTTTCGGCTTACTCGGCTGTAAATCAAGGACATTGTCATCAAAAGATTGTGAATGCACTAATTGAGCAAGCACAAAAACTCACCCTCACTTCACGTGCATTCTTCAATGATTCCTTAGGGGTGTATGAAAAATTCATAACCGAGTATTTTGGGTATGATAAAGTTTTACCCATGAATACAGGTGTTGAAGCCGACGAAACTGCCCTGAAATTATGCCGCAAATGGGCCTATCAGAAAAAAGGCATACCCGATGGCGAAGCAAAGATTATCGTATGCGAGGGTAATTTTCATGGACGCACCATCACGGTGATTTCGATGTCGACCGACCCTGATGCTTACCGTGAATACGGTCCTTATACTCCCGGTTTCATTAAAATTCCTTATAACGATTTAGAGGCTTTGGCAAAGGAATTGGAAGATCCGACAGTGGCAGGGTTTCTGGTTGAACCCATTCAGGGCGAAGCAGGCGTATATGTTCCTGATGAAGGGTATTTAGCAAAAGCTTATGCTATGTGTAAAGAAAAGAATGTACTGTTTATGGCCGATGAGGTACAGACAGGATTAGGACGTACGGGGAAGCTACTTGCTTGCGACTATGAAAATGTACGACCCGATATTTTGATTCTTGGGAAAGCCCTCAGTGGCGGAGTGATGCCAATTTCGGCGGTTCTAGCCGATGATCACATAATGCTGTGCATAAAGCCCGGAGAGCATGGTTCGACTTTTGGAGGAAATCCTTTGGCCGCTCGAGTAGCTATTGCTGCCTTAGAAGTCATTAAGGACGAACATCTGGCCGATAATGCTGCACGGCTTGGTGAAATCTTCAGAAATGAGATGAGAACCATTAAGAGCGAAATGGTAGAACTTGTGAGAGGGAAAGGCTTGCTGAATGCCATAGTCATCCATCCAAGAAATGGAAAAGAAGCATGGGATGTTTGTTTGAAAATGGCCGAAAACGGTGTTCTGGCCAAACCAACACATCAACATATCATCCGTTTTGCTCCTCCATTGGTCATTACAGAAGAACAACTGCGAGAAGCCATCGAAATGATCAAAAAGTCAATCCTCAGTTTTCATTGATCGGCTCAACTCGATGAATTTTAAAAAACAGTCGCGCTTTATAAGGCGACTGTTTGTTTTTTTAATCTTTTGATTTTTTTGATTCATGATATAGCTTGGCTTGGCGAATAAAAGCCATGCCAAGCGGTTGGCTCATTTCGGGGGTAACAGTCAAGCGTTCGGGGTGCCATTGGACTGCCATCAAAAAATTATTATGTATGGTCGGGTCTCTCCATTCGATTACCTCGATTAACTGATCGGGAGCAAAAGCAGCAGGTTTCAGTTCATCGGCTAATCTGTCGATACCTTGATGATGAATTGAATTTACATAAACTTCCTTGGCTCCCGTAATGGAATATAATAAAGAATTACCATTCACAGTAACCGGATGTAGACAATCTGGCCTATTATCGCAGCGATGGATCACTTCGGTTCCTAGCTCAGAAGGAATATCGGCAATGAGACTTCCCCCTAAAGCTACATTGATTAGCTGTAATCCTCTGCAGATTCCAAAGATGGGTAAACCTCGGTGCAGGGCTTTTTCGAAAGCCATAAATTCGAGGGTATCCCTATGCCGATCGAAGGCCTCACATATCGAGGTGTCGAATTCTTTCCCATAATAAAGCGGATAAATATCCTCACCCCCGGTGATTAACAGGCCGTCACACTCATCCAAGGCCAACATAACCGAATCGAAAGGTAAAGAATATAAATCAATTATTTTAAGATTCGAATCGATTTGTAATAACCACTGATGATAAGCAGGGTTTAACCGGCTAACACCAATGGTAATAATTTCATGATGATTACATGAGAATAAACATATCGAACACATAAACAATAAAATTCCGTTTGAAAGGCGAAGGGTTTTCATAGCATTAAATAAATCGATTCATTGACTATTGTTTCTAAGCTTTGACAAAATTAAAAACAACTGGGTAACAAGCCTAATTTCGATTCATAGGATGAAAGAAATTAGACGAGTTAAATATGCAAAATTCTACATGTAAAAAAATTATTTTCTGAATAAGTCGATGAAGTAAAATAGAATACGAGAATTTAAGAGAAAAGAGAGATATATTATGCACCTTGGTTCAGATATTTATTTGTATCTTGCAAACGTTTTCGGAAACTTAAAATCAATACATCATGAGTAATATACCAGACATTAAATGGAGTGAACTTCCATTTGGTTATTTAAAAACCGATTTCAACGTCAGAGCCTATTATCGCAATGGCGCATGGAGTGAATTGGAGGTATCCGATTCGGAATACATTAATTTGCATATGGCTGCCACAGCTTTACATTACGGGCAGGAAGCCTTCGAGGGAATGAAGGCTTTTCGTGGTGCTGATGGTAAGATCAGGGTATTCAGGTGGATCGAAAATGCCAAGCGTTTGGCTTATTCGGCTCGTGGAATAATGATGGCCGAAGTTCCAATCGAGCTTTTCAAAGAAGCTTTGTGGAAAGTAATTAAATTGAATGAACGTTTCATTCCACCCTATGGTACTGGAGCATCATTATACATCCGGCCATTGCTCATTGGTAGTGGAGCTCAGGTAGGTGTTAAGCCAGCCACCGAGTATATGTTTCTCATTTTTGTGACACCTGTAGGTCCTTACTTTAAAGAAGGCTTCAAACCCGTTAAGATGCAAATTGTGCGTGATTTCGACAGAGCTGCACCACTTGGAACAGGAACTTACAAGGTAGGTGGAAATTATGCAGCCAGTTTACAAGCCAACGAGAGAGCGCATCATGAAGGATTCTCAACGGTCTTGTTCCTCGACGCAAAAGAAAAGAAATATATCGATGAAGCCGGCCCTGCCAACTTCTTTGGCATTAAAAACAATACTTATGTTACACCCAAATCAACTTCCATCTTGAACTCTATAACAAACTTGAGTTTAAAGCAATTGGCTGCGGATATGGGGTTAAAGGTCGAAGTCAGACCGGTACCGGTTGAAGAACTGGCCGAATTTGAAGAGGTTGGAGCATGCGGTACAGCAGCCGTTATTTCTCCAATCAATGTTATCGAAGATCGTGAACTTCACAAAGTTTACACTTTTTGCAAAGATGGCAAAGCTGGTCCAATTAGTACCGAACTCTACAAACGTCTGCAAGGAATTCAATTTGGCGAAATCCCCGATAAATACGGATGGACCGAAATAGTCGAGTAAACTTGTCCAACTAAAAAATTAAGTAAAGCCCATGTCTTGTATAAAGAGATGGGCTTTTTTAGTCAATTTTTTTATACCAACCGCAGAATTTACCTATTATTGAAGATCATGATTAACCCCTAACTATTGATGATACAAGTGAAGATGACTCGACTTCATTTTTATTTTTTGAAAAGGTTGTAAAATAATTCAAATTCATTTCAAGAGATAGACTGGCACTGAAGAAGAATAAATATTTTCTCGACGTCTCTCGAGGAATAGAAATGAAAAATTTAGTATAAATTTGCAGCAAATTTTGAAGATTACTCTCTGTAGCTCAGTTGGCAGAGCAGCTGACTCTTAATCAGCGGGTCACAGGTTCGAATCCTGTCAGAGAGACAAAAGAGTTTATCATTTTTTAGCTTCTCATTTAATTTTTACTCATCCAAACTTAACCGGTTGTGGAAATGTGTTTAGTTTTATTTTATTAACCCAGGTCTTAGAGCCGTGTTAGGCTTTTAAAGCGAAATCGTTTCCCTTATTTTTTCAAGTAGAGGCGAAGACTGTTATGCCTTCTGATTTTCCTTATAGAAGTATAAAAGAAATAAGGGAGGGTAAAGATTATTTGGGGTTTCTTCTTAGAAGGAACTATAGAGGTGAGAATTTCATTTCATTCCATTCATTCATTGTTTTTTCATCGGGAGCTTGATCGTACTCGATCATCAGAAGGAGAATTTCGCCTTTCGAATCATCGGGCAGGGAAGTTATGATGAAGGGATGATGAAAATAAGATGCAAGGTAATTTCCCTGTTCCTCGGGATAAATTTTTCGTATTGCCTCATGCGAAAGAGTTTCGGTCATGCCATAGGTGCACCAAAAATTACCTTCAGATTTTATCGATTTTTTTTCGAGATAATTGCTTTTAGACGAACCACCGATAATGACTGCATCTACTATTTTACTAAGAAGGTATTTTCTGTTATTCTTATGTAGGATCAAATGATGAATCTGTGAAACCACCTTAGATGCAAAATGAATTTTTAGGGTTTCATCGGTAACATTCTCTGTCGATCTATTTGGATAAACAGCCGGTATGTCTCTTATTACTATTATCATCATTCCTGCAATGTATTCAGTATCGGGACAAAGCAGGGCAGTTTGTGCGGGCTTCGGCGGAAAAAACTGGCAGGTATGGGCTGTCGAAGCCAGCATAGAAGATTTTTTCACCCGAATAATTTTAAGCTTACACTTAGAACCGGAATTCTGAATAAAAATTTCATCGGAATCGCTGTTCCAGTTATTGATAAAATTTCCGGGAAGTCTATGCCAGTTTTAATGTGTTGGGTCGCTGAGCTTGCTGACCAATCCAATAAGTTAATTACCTGCATAAATTTTTCCGTTCAGGGTGAGAGAAAAGGAGATACAAGGGTTAATTCACTTTCGATCAAATCATGCAAGTTGCATTTTCAGCGGGTAGATAATATAGAGATGACCTCTGTCTCATCGCGAAAAAAGAACCAAAATTATTGATATACAAAATTCCCCTTCCTGAAATTTATCTCAGTTGGTTACTCAGGGCAAAGGCAAACTGCGCGATGACATTCAACCCAAATAAGATCAATGATGAGGGTGGATTTATTGTCTAGGACAAAATTCGACCGAAACAAAATCCGATTCCCACCAGTTAAGAGGTCAAGCAATGGAGTTTCATAAGCCCTTCGTAGGGAAGGAAAAACCATTGAAGAAACCATACACTTCAGCCAATTGAGGTGATCTACATAAAGATCGAAGTTTTTCAATAAAAGCAGGAGGAATATCGGGTCTGGGTTAAAGCAGCGGGCTACCTTCGCCTATGCTCATAAGTCTGGGGTTTAGCATCATCACAAAGGCATAGGAAATAACTGTCTTTGGGAATAAGCTTGCTTCTTTATGTTTCTACAGGTTTTTTTAAATATAAATTTCCTATAAACGTTTTTGACTTTAAATTACCCATATCGAGCCAATTCCGTAAAGAATGACAGTAAAAATAGTTCCCATGATTACTTTCTTCAATTCCGGATCGAGTTCTTTCTGAGTCTTAATTTTAAACACTTTGGTCAAATGCAAGACAAACCAGGGTATATTCAGCAAAGTCAGCCATTGCAAAATCGAAGTTTGTCGGTAATAGATATAGACAAAAAAAGCCGCATCAGCAATCAAAAGAATGAATAGATGATAGATTTTTGCTTTTTGAAAGCCAAGCAAGATGGGAATGGTTTTTTTGCCCCAGGATGCATCGCTTGATAGATCCCTCATATTATTGATATTCAATACAGCAACACTAAACAATCCCAATGAGATGGAAGGCAGCCAAACACAAGGATCCCATGTATTGGTGTGTAAGTAATACGTACCAGCAACCCCAACGGGTCCAAAAAATATGAAAACGAAAAGATCACCCAATCCAACATAACCATAAGGGTTGCGACCAACCGTATATTTGATGGCTGCTAAAATGGCTGCAAAGCCCATTAATAAATAAATTAAAGCCATAATGCTTATGCGATAATGCAGACCTTCTAAAATGAGCCAGATTCCAAAAATAACCGACAGAAGAACAGTAATAATAATAGCATTTCGCATTGCCTGAAGAGAGATGGCACCTCTTTGGAGGCCTCGTTTTGGTCCTATGCGTTCTTTGTTATCTACTCCGCTCAAGGTGTCTCCATAATCATTGGCCAGATTGGCCAGAATTTGAAGCATAACGGTGGTGAGCATGGCAAGAATGAATACGCTCCACGAGAATTGATGGAACGACAGCGCCATAAAGCTGCCCATCAAGGTACTGGAAAGAGACAGAGGCAATGTCCTGGGTCGGGCGGCATCTATCCATTCCTTTAATATTGTTTCTTTCATAAAAATGATGACTTAAGAAATTTAGGAAATTTCGAAAAATCGAGTCCGCATTTTTCAAGAAAAGCTTTTTTATCTTCCTGTGATTCTTCGATGCAATAATAAAGCAAGGTAGCCTTATCGGTCAGTTTCCGTATGCCAGCCTGTCCATCAAGTTCGACATTCAACGACATTTTGATCATCCTTAGTGCCTGTTGACTGTGTTTCATCATGGTTTTAAACCAATTCACTACTTTATCTTTAAGCTTATTGAAAGGTACTACCTTATTTATAAGCCCAAATTCCAAAGCTTTTTGAACAGTATATTGACGGCAAAGATAGTCACTTAACCTCAGGAACGACGGGGAATGGTAACTCTTTCTTCCTTGTTCTTGAAAATTTAGTTTTTTCTTTTGCCCCTTAAACTAACCATCCCAAAAGTTTGCATTTGCAATAAAAATCTAAGTACAAATAATTCATTGAAACTGTAATATCCGAAAAATCAACCATCGAGAGTCATTGTGGGTTCCTCTGCGCGGCAGTGTAGTTCGTTTATCCGCTTCATTTTCATATTATCGTGGTTTGGATAAGCATACAGATTCGAAATCATTTTTCTCTCCCTTATCAATTTATTGGCAAACATTTCAGTAATTCGAGCATATAGTTCGGTTCAGACAGTCAAATAAAAGGTCTTCTGAGCACTTGTACAAGATAAAAGGCGATAATTATTTTCGACGAAATTTTATTTAAATACCAAAATTTCGATTCATATCTTGGATTTCAGTATATATCATAAATTTGCTCAACTGATAAAAGTATCAACCATCATGAAGAACGATCATCTTATCTTAAGAATGAATTACAAGATCTGGATGGAAACTGAGGATGGTACACCGATTTTGGGCGAAGGCAAGTGTAAGTTACTGAAAGAAATTCAAAGGACAGGTTCTTTGAAGATTGCCATCGAAAATTTAGGCTTATCCTATCGTAAAACATGGAACAACCTAAACCGGATCGAGAAAAAAATCGGCTTTCATCTAGTTGAAAAACAAAGGGGTGGGAAAGAAGGCGGGCACACGGCTCTTACCCCTCAAGGCGAAAAAGTTGTAGAAGCATTCGACAGGTATTACCAGGAAGTTGATCCACTGGTTAAAGATTTAGTGGGGAAGGTAGTATTAAAATTTCCCCATGCAGGATAACGTGGATAAATTTCAATTATATCCGATTCGTATATTTGCTGACGAATTGCAATATTTTTCAACTCCAAAATCTACTAAAACTTAAAATGATGAAACAAACAAAAATCACCCAAGAAAAGCCATTGAGCTTTGACAGATTCAAAAAAATGGTTTTGAAAGCAATAGGACGGCTTGGTAATCCTTTACCATCCATCATGTTAGTTTGCATGGCTATTTTATTAGGGCCAGCCCAAGTTTATTCACAAAACATCGTCAAGGGCAAAGTATTGGATGCGAACTCGCATGCAGCCATTCGGGGTGCTAATGTCATTGAAGAAAGCAGCAAAGTTGGAACAACCACAAGTACCTCAGGCGAATTTTCGCTCGAGATTTCGAAAGATGTTCAAAAACCAGTTCTCATTATCAGCTATTTGGGATATAAAACCCAGAAGTTTGCTGTATATGTCGAGGGGAAAAAATTTATCGAAGTATTTCTCGAACCGGAAGTTTATATGGTGCCTGAATTAATCGTTTTAGGGCAGCGCCTTTCGAGCAAGCAAAACGAAAACGCTGCGAGGATCTATGTTGTTCCCGAAGAAGAAATTCATGCCATGCCAAAATTGAGTGTTGACGAGATTTTAGCAGAACTTCCGGGCGTAGTGGTTTCGAGAGGTTCAGGAATCTTATCATCCAGTGCTACAGTTTCGATGCGGGGAATGGGAAGCGAGCAAGGGCGTACACTGGTTTTACTCGATGGAATTCCATTAAATAAAGCCGATGGAGGTTCAGTTCAGTGGAACAACATCGATTTGAATTCCATAAAACAGGTCGAAGTCTTGAAGGGACCCGGTTCATCTTATTTTGGTGGTAATGCAATGGGGGGCATTATCAGTATGGTAACCGCCATGCCTCAAAAGAAAATAGAAGGACAAGCCGCTCTAGAATATGGTACGTATAACAGCATGGGTGCACATTTGAACGTTGGAGGCAAGACAGGGAAATTTTCGTGGAATGCCGCAGGTCGTGGCCGTAAAAGCGATGGTTACATCGTTCAACCTCCCGATGAAATAGATTCAACCGTCATAAAAACCAATATGGAAGAAATTGGGGTAAACCTGAAGGCTCGATACGATATTGACACAAAACAGTATGTTCAGGTGTCGTATTCTTATTTTGACGACAAGAGAGGAGGAGGCAATAATTTCCATCCCTTCAATGAAATGGCCGAACCCGACGGAACCTATACTTCTCATACCAACAATTACATAAATGTAAATTATGGTTTCAGAGCTGATAAAATCCTTGCCGATGTCAGAGCATATTATAATGACGAAGATTATGTTACCATTTCGGAAAGCCTTAAGGGAACTCAATTTACCAAATACGATGTGGACTCGAAAAGAACGGATATGGGCCTCATGTCGTCGGCCACCCTGCCCTTCCAGAACGGCCATTCGCTCACTTTCGGTTTAGACCTGAAATCGGGAAAAGTAGATGGCAACGATATATACAAGACTTCAACCGATAAGGTAATTAATCAGGGAACCAACTTTAATAGTGGTTTGTTTTTAATGGGGAATATTCAACTCTTAAAGGGAAAATTGATGTTAACACCTGGCTTGCGATGGGATTATGCCCATTTTTACGATGGCGTATTCGTTGTCGAAAACCCAACCAAAGTTACAGCATTTCTCGTCGGGTTTCAAGACACTATGCCTACGGCAGATTGGAATGCCTTTAGCCCAAGATTGGGTTTACAGTATAATTTCAATCCCGACACAAGAATATATGCTCAGGCATCGAGTGGTTTCAGACCTCCAATTCTCGACGACCTTTGCCGTACCGGCCGAATGAGACTCGGACTGAAACTGGCCAATCCCAACCTGAAACCCGAGCGTATTTACAACTTCGAATTAGGAGCCGACTATCGTTATAAATTGATTACTCTCTCCCTTTCGGGATATTATTCGAGAGGAACCGACTTCATTTATTATCTGGCTACCGGCGACTCGGCCGTTGTCAGCAACAAATTACGACCTGTTTTGATTAAGGACAACATCAGCGACGTTGACATTTATGGTCTCGAGTTCATCACCAAATTGCAACTTCCGGCTGGTTTCAATTTGAAAGCCAATTGTGCCTATACTTCCACCGAAATTGGAAATTATATCGTAAAATTTCCCGGTCGCGAAGAAGACCTTACAGGAAAAGAACTCGTCATGGTACCAAAATTCCAAGTCGGGGCAGGTTTGTATTACAGTTACAAATTTGTCAATGCAGCCATCGTTTATCGCTTTACAGGGAAACAATGGATCGACGACAGCAACAAGGAAGAATTACAGGAAACCAACTTGTTCGATGCTAACTTGACTCTTCATCTTCATCGCTACATAGATGCAAGCGTAGCGGTTTATAACATTTTCGACCGACTTTATTACGATACAAAAGGATTGATGACTCCCGGTAGATTTATCATGGGAAGATTAACCTTCAAATTATAGTTAATTAAAATCATTGCAAAATCAATCATCTGAAAAATATGAACAAGACAATTTATTCGAGCTTTATTCTCTTGTTTTTCATTTGCATGCAAAACTTTTGTGTTTTCAGCCAAACCAACGATTTCTATGACGACCAGCCCACGATTCCTTTGGGCGATGTTCAAATAAAAGTAGAAGGTGAAATAGAGCAACACTACCATGTCGATTTCACTAAACTGCCACTTCGCAGTGTAATCGTGAAGGAAGCCGTTTTAGACTCTGAAGGCGACCATTTTATCGGAGCATACCGTTATGATGGTTATTCTCTTTATGACATCCTGAACGAAGCTGTTCTAAAAAAGGCGAATCAGGCAGAATTTCCTCCCGTCATCGATCTGTTTGTGGAAGTGGAAGGAGTGAATGGTGACAAGGCCATTTTTAGTTGGGGCGAGATATATTATCCCATTCACCGACATGAAATCATTATTGCTACACAGATTTCACGAATTGTTCCGTCAAAAACAAAGGATTACTGGCCTTTACCTGGTTCTCCACGGGTAGTTGCTGCTGCCGATTTGCATTCTCATCGTTACATTGAAAACCCCAAAAGCATAAAGGTACGTTCGTGGAATCGACCTTTTGTTAAACATGAGGAAGCAAAATTTACCAATAAAATTTCCCTTGAAATCGATGGAGAAAAGAAGATGGAAATAGTTCCCTCGAGCCTGAAACCACCAATAAGTAAATATTCTACTGTTTTTTACGGCAGAGGAAGAGGAATTCACGGCATATCCACTTTCGAAGGGAAACCATTAAAAAATTTGCTTTCTACCTTCTTTAAGATTAATCCACAGATACTTATGGAAGGATTACTGATAGTGTATGGCATCGACGGCTACCGAAGCGTTTTCTCCTGTGCTGAGGTGATGGATAGAAACGATCAGGAAGAAATTTTGCTCGTTTTTAACGACAACCTCGATAACCCTGAAGCGGCCGGCTTCAGAATCTTCCCTGCCTGCGACTTTTTCAGCGATCGTGCAGTGAAGGCTATCGAAAAAATCGAAGTTGTTTTTAAATAAGAATTCAACTCTTGAAAGAAAAATATCGGATTTTTTAAAATGAATTTCTCAAAACTCCATTAAATACAAGGCGAATAGAAGAACCCAACCTCTGAACATCTGAACATTTGAATGATGCAAAGTGGTGTATAGCCTGGGCTTTGGCTCAGGCTTTTTTTAATCTTTTACTAAGACTATTATTTTATTTTAGCCGTCAACTAAGCAATGTATTCAATATTCGAATAAGTTTACTCCATTATCGCTCTATCCGATGTAATTTTGCATTTATAAAAAATTCTTTTTCATGGCAATAGAAAACGAAAAGTCAAAACGCACCGAACTATCAGAATTGGGTGAATTTGATTTGATCGACCGGTTGACCGAGGGTTTGACTCCCCTCAACCATAGCACTATAAAAGGGGTTGGAGATGATGCAGCCGTTATGCAATATGATAATCATTCGCTTATTCTTCTTGCTAATGACATTCTAATAGAAGGTGTACATTTTGATTTAACTTACACCCCATTAAAGCACTTAGGATATAAGGCGGGAGTAGTAAATTTTTCGGATATATATGCTATGAATGGTGCACCTAAGCAGTTGGTCATTGGCTTGGGTGTATCGAATCGCTTTTCAGTAGAAGCTCTCGATGAGTTCTATGAAGGCTTGCGTCTTGCTTGCCACCATTATGGAGTGGATTTGGTGGGAGGCGACATTTCGTCGAGCAAAACAGGGATGTTTATTTCAATTAGTGTAGTTGGCGAAGTTTCAAAAGATGAAGTGGTTTACCGCAATGGAGCCCAACTTGACAATCTTATCTGTGTTTCGGGGGATCTGGGAGCAGCTTATATGGGATTATTGCTCTTAGAACGCGAAAAACGGGTTTATCTGGCCAATCCCAACATGCAACCCGACCTCGAAGGCAATGATTATGTTTTGGAACGTCAACTCAAACCAGAGGCACGTAAAGACATCATTCGTCTTTTGCATGAAGCCTGTATTCAACCTACAGCCATGATCGACATCTCAGATGGTTTAGCAAGCGAAATTCTTCATATTTGCAAGCAGTCCAATAAAGGTTGCGTAATCTACGAAGACAAAATTCCCATCGATCCGGCTACACTACTATTATGCGATGAGTTCAAAATCATTCCTGCTATTGCTGCCTTGCATGGGGGAGAGGACTATGAACTGTTATTTACGATTCCTCTGTCGGAGTATGAAAAAATCGAAAAAGTGGAAAACATCTCACTTATTGGCCATATTACCGATTCATCGGAAGGATGCCAGTTAATTACCAATGATGGCAAACAAATCCCCCTTCAGGCTCAGGGTTGGAATCATTTGAGAAAATAATTCCTTCAAATGTTGCAGCATGACAAAGAGTGACGAACAAATCAACGAGCATTTATCGCAAATTCTACAAACCCTCCCTCATAGCCCTGGAGTGTATCAGTTTTTTGATGAAAATCAGAAAATTATCTATATCGGTAAGGCAAATGATTTGAAGAAAAGAGTTTCTTCATATTTTACTAAAGAAACTGGGGTAAGTGGTAAAGTATTAGTGATGGTGAGGCGTATCAGAAGCATCGAAGTGATTGTGGTAGATACCGAGTTGGATGCACTTCTACTCGAAAACAATCTGATCAAGGAGCATCAGCCCAGGTATAATATCAATCTGAAAGACGACAAGACATATCCCTGGCTTTGTATAAAAAACGAGCCTTTCCCGAGAATATTTCCTACAAGAAATCCAGTAAAAGATGGGTCGAAATATTATGGTCCTTATGCCTCGGGACGAATCATGAACAACCTCCTGGAGTTGATTCATCAGATTTATCCTTTACGCAACTGCAACCTGAAACTTACCTTTCGAAATATCGAAAAAGGAAAATTTAAGCCCTGTCTTGAGTATCATATCGGAAATTGCAAAGCTCCCTGTATTGGACTGCAAACCGAAGAAGAATACGATGCCAATATTGCTTCGATTAAGGATATTATTCGGGGAAACTTATCATCTGTGGCTTCGTCTTTGAAAAGAGAAATGTTAGCCCATGCCGAAAATCTCGAGTTTGAAAAGGCTCAAAGAGTAAAAGAAAAATTGGAGCTGCTCGAAAAATACCAGTCGAAATCGGCTGTAATCAGCAATACTGATTTACATGCAGATGTGTTTTCGATTGTAAGTGACGAAAAAATAGCTTGTGTCAATTTTATGAAAGTAGCCAATGGAGCAGTCATCCAGTCGCACACCATAGAAATTCGCAAGAAATTGGACGAGTCCGATGAGGAAATACTGAGTTTTGCCATTACTGAACTCAGGTTAAGATTCGAAAGCCAGGTTCGGGAAATTATTGTTCCTTTCAAATTGACCATTGATTTTCCTGGCATTCTGATTACAGTGCCCAAAAAAGGAGATAAAAGGCAGCTTCTCGAACTTTCGCTGTCGAATGCCGAATACTATCGTTTGGAGAAACTCAAGCGCATTGAACTGGTCGACCCTGAAAGACATAGCAAACGCATTCTGCATCAAATAATGAAAGATTTGCGTATGAATCAATTGCCCGAACATATCGAATGCTTCGACAACAGCAATTTGCAAGGCACTGAAGCCGTTGCTGCCGTGGCAGTATTCCGCAATGCAAAACCCTCTAAAAGCGAATATCGGCATTTCAACATCAAAACCGTGGAAGGTCAAAACGACTTCGCTTCGATAGAGGAAATCGTTTACCGAAGATACAAACGCCTTTTAGAAGAAGGGGAAGGGCTTCCCCAGCTGATTGTGATAGATGGTGGGAAAGGGCAGCTTGCATCGGCACTCTTCAGTCTTGAAAAATTGGGACTCAAAGGCAAGATCACCATAATAGGTATTGCCAAACGTTTAGAAGAAATCTATTATCCCGGAGATTCGCTTCCAATGTATTTAGATAAAAAATCGGAAACTCTGAGGCTGTTGCAGCATATCCGCGACGAAGCCCATCGTTTTGGAATTACACATCATCGCAAACGAAGAGAAAAGGCATTCATACAGACTGAACTCACAAGTATCAGGGGGATTGGTGAAGCCACGGCAAAAAACTTGTTAAAAGCATTTGGCTCCCTCGAAAACATAAAGAAAGCCGAAGCTGCAGAAATAGAAAAAGTGATTGGAAAAGCCAAAACAAAATTGCTTCTTCAACATTTCAACCAATCATAATATTGGCTTTGGGATAAGCATAATCCTTAAAACTGGCCTTTTTCAAAAAGGCAATGGCTAAAGTCAGAGTGCCCACTCTGCCAGCATACATTGTAATAATAATTACCATTTTACTAGCTGAGGTGAGAAATGGGGTAATTCCCATTGTGAGCCCTACTGTTCCAAAAGCTGAGACTTCCTCGAATAATATGCTAGTGAATGAAAAATCGGGTTGTAAAACAGTAAGGACAAAAGTTCCTGTTACAATCAGAATCAGGGATAATAAAGCCACAGAATAGGCTTTATCTACTGTTTCGAAAGAAATGGTATGCTTGAAGGCTTCCAGCCGTTTTTTGCCTCTTATGGTCGCAATGCTTGCTTTGATGAGAGTTAGGAAGGTAGTGGTTTTTATTCCACCTCCTGTACCTCCGGGACTTGCTCCAATAAACATCAGAATGATGAGTAGAAACAGCGTAGCCTGGCTCAAAGCTCCAATGTTCACCGTGTTATAACCAGCAGTACGAGCCGTAATGGATTGAAAAAAAACGGTAGTTATCTTATCCGAAAGTTTTAATCCATAGAGTGAATGATTGTATTCGAGCAGGAAAACACCAAGAGCACCCAGAATGATAAGGCAGACAGTAGTAGCTAGTACGATCTTAGTTTGCACCTGAAAATGTTTCCATGCCGTCCGCAATTTAGTCAAAAGCAGTTTAAAGTTAAATATTTCCTGAAGAACGGAGAATCCAATTCCACCCAATACGATTAAAATGGCAATAATCCAGTGTGAAGCCAGATTCATTCGTACCGGCTCGAACATCAGTCCATTTGGAAATATCGAAAACCCCGCATTATTGAATGACGAAACCGCATGAAACAGGGCAGCAAAACCCACTCCTCCGGGTGATGCAATGCTTAAATCTTTCTCCCAGAGCTGACATAAAATGATGCTCCCTGCAATTTCAATGGTAAAGCTATATAGAATAATTCGTTTCAAGATCCGGCGAGCATCCGAAAGTCCGCTGGTATCCAAAAGTTCTTTCAATAATGATTGCTGTTTCAGCCCTTCGGCACCCGTATAAAATAATGCAAAAAAAGTAGCAAACGAAATGATATTGATTCCTCCTAATTGAATAAGGATTAAGATCACCACCTGTCCCTTAAAGGTAAAGTAATTGGAAATATCCACAGTGGATAAGCCTGTAACACAAGAAGCGCTGGTGCTGATAAATAAAGCATCCACGGGTTGAATGTGATGATCGACGGTCATTTCGGGTAACAATAACATAGCCGTACCGAAAGCAATCAATATAAGAAAAGACAGGGCAAGTAAGCCTGCAGGGCCAATTTTGATCCTATCGATATATTGACCTGCTTTGGCCGTTTCGAGCAGCACCATGATAAAAACATAAAACTGAATGAAAAGAATTGAAAGATCGGGGAATTGTTCCATTCCTCTTTGGGCAAAAAAGCCATATATTCTTTGTTGACCCACAATGAGATAGAAAAGGCCCATGAGGATGATAAATAAAACCAGTATTCCTTCAAACCAGGTTCTTCTCAAATAGGCCAAAGGATGGAAATCATAGAAAAAATTCAAGAAATATTTCAAAGCATAAAAAGCCAAACTAAAGATGGTAATAATTCTGACAATATCATCGGTGTGAGGAGTACGGGGAAATCCGTGATAATAAACTATGGCACAAACTGCAACAAGTGAAACTATAATGCTGAGAATTCTCAAGACCCATAGCAGGGTTTCCTTATGAGGATAAAGAAAGATATTTATTCTTTCCCGCACACGATCTATCCAGGAATTAGACATAATTCTCAGTAAAACTTAATGGTTTAATTATTCGTTGATCTGAATAAAACGGTCGATGTCTTTATTTTTACCAAATAATACAAGCCTGTCGGTGAGTTTAATTACATATTTCGAATCGGGCACTCCTGCCACATGATATATGGACATCTCCATATTGTTCACTTTTGTGGTGGTTTCTTCCTTAATGGTTATCAAGCTTAGTTTATAACAGTCGCGAAGATCGAGGTCACCAAGCATTCGCCCGGCAACTTTTTTAGGTGTCAGCATTTCTACGATTCGATAATCGTCGGGAAGCTGCAAATACGACACTACGGATGGATTGAGCAGACGCTCGGCTACAATGGCTCCTACTTCTTCCTCGGGTGACCACAAGTCCTTTACACCTAATTTTTCGAGTATTATTCTTTGGCTTTTCCCTCCAAAACGTGCAATAATACGTTTCACGCCCAAGTCGAGTAATAACGCCACACAAAGCAATCTTTGCTCGAAACTCTCCCCTATGGAAACTACTACTGCATCAAATTCCTGTATATTCTGACTCAAAAGTGCCTTTTTATCTGTTGCATCAATAGCCACTGCCAGAGAAACATCATCCGAAACACGTTCGATGTTTTCCTGAAGCTTATCAATAGCCAGTACCTCTGCACCCTTCTTCGACAGATTCTTCGCAATGGATTCCCCGAACCGGCCTATGCCTATAACGGCTATTTTCCTATGTACCATATAAATGAATTTAGATGGCTTGCAATTTGGAGGCGCAAATATATTTCAATTTTATGCATTTTACACATTCCAGACCAAACTCGAAAAATATTCATAAAAAATTTCGGTGTTTTTGTGATATGGCTTACAGCTTTAAACAAAAGTTTTAAAAAATGGCATTAAGCCTGCTGGCATGGTAAACTTAAATCATGCCTTTAAATGGAAAGGAGCAGATCGGTTTTTCCAGAAATTTATTGAGCTCGAGCAAAGCCAAAACCCATCCTTACATTAAAGCAGATGATGATTACGATAAATCGAAAGGTGAAATCTTCAACTTCATTCTGCATTTTATATATCGATATTACGATCGTTAGAGATATTTTAGCCACCTCTTTTCGTTGTAATAAATTTACTGCCACAGCATATCATCGAGTACATAACAGGCAAAGCTTGAGGTAAACGAGGCCGAACATAATTGAATATTGCGCACTTGTCATAATTTTGCGCCGGATGAATCTTTTTGAAGAAATGAAACCTTTTATCGGAATAGTTTTTTGTGTCTTTTCCATTCTTCCTTCCAGAATTTTCGCTAAGGATCAGAATTGGACTACTTACTGCGAATCGACTGATTTTAGGAGAACGCCGCGATATAAAGAAACCATTCATTTTTGTAAACAGCTTGCCGAAAATTCCCATATCATTGCTTATGAAGAATTTGGAATTAGTCCTCAGGGCCGAGCACTCCCTCTTCTCATTATGGATAAGGATAGAAATTTTTCGCCTGAACTAGCCCGTCGGGCTGGAAAGGCCATTTTGATGATTCAGGCATGTATTCATCCTGGAGAACCCGAAGGGAAAGATGCTGGATTGATTCTGTTTCGCAACTTAGGTATTTTAGGGATGGATACTTCTTTACTCCGGCATGTTACCTTGGTTTTCATCCCGATTTTCAATGTAGACGGGCATGAGAGGTTTAGCCCTTATCATCGTATCAATCAAAATGGGCCCGAAGAGATGGGCTGGCGTACCACGGCTCAAAATCTCAATCTCAACCGAGATTTTATGAAGGCTGATGCCCCCGAAATGCAGGCTTGGCTGCGATTATTCAACTATTGGAATCCCGATTTTTTCGTCGATACACACACTACCGATGGTGCCGACTATCAATATGTCTTGACCTATTCACTTGAAACCGGACCCAATACCGATTCTTCTCTGGGTAAATATCTCCGGGAAAATTATATTCCAACTATGGAAGCCTACATGAGCGAAAAAGGATACAAAGTCTTTCCTTATGTGAATTTCAAACAATGGCATGATCCACGCTCGGCGTTATACTCTTTGCCGGCTTCGGCTATGTTATCGCACGGATATGTCGCAGCCCGCAATCGCCCCGCTCTGCTCATCGAAACCCACATGCTGAAACCCTATAAATTACGAGTATCGAGCACCCTCGAACTCTTATTTTTTACATTGAAACATCTGAACGATCACTATCGCGACTATTTGCAAATAAACCGCCAAGCCGATACGTATACATCTTCGGCCGATTTCCGTCCGTTTCCTCTGAAATTCAATTTTATAACCAGCAATACCGATAGTGTGATGGTAGATTTCGAAGGTTATGACTACAGAATTGAAAAGAGTGATTTAACCGGTGGAAACTGGTTTATCTACTTACCTCGACCTAAAACATTTCGCTTGCCAAATTTCAACCATGCCATAGCTCAGGATTCTATACTGCTGCCCGATTATTACATCATTCCGCCCGAGTGGACTACAATCATCGAAAGACTTCGGCTTCATGGAATTGAAATGAATTTTTTAACCTACGACACAATTCTTAAAGTTGAATCATATCGCTTCAGCAATCCTCAATGGGCAAACTTCCCATTCGAAGGGCGGAACAGGCTTTCTGTAAAAACGGAAAAATATGTCGAAAGACGAGCTTACCCGGCTGGCAGCGCACTGATTAGTCTTCAGCAGCCGACTGCTCGCATTATAGCTCTCTTGCTCGAACCCCAATCTTCCGATTCATTCCTTACCTGGGGTTTCTTCAATGCCATTTTCGAACAGAAAGAATACGCCGAAACTTATGTTATGGAAAAAATAGCCAGGCAAATGATTGAAAAACGACCTGACTTATTGCCTCAGTTTCAAGCTTGGAAAGAAAAAAACCCTCAAATGGATAAAGATCAATGGATGCAGTTAAACTGGTTTTATCAGCATAGTCCCTATTTCGATCAAAACCTGAATAAGTACCCTGTTGGCCGAATTTTTCTTTACCAATAAGTATTTAAGCCCTCAAACCTTCAAAACTCAACCTATTGTTTTCGAGAACACTACAGAGAAAACCTTTCAGGATTTCGAGTTTATTTGGTGCCTTGATGGGCCGCATCATGTCTTTTCATTTCATAGCTTCATTAATACCTCGAATCCTGCATCATTTACAATTTAATAAACTGTTTTATATCAGTAATTTATGTAAGAATAGAATAAGGTTATAAGGTTTAAGAGTAGGCTTTTATCTATTTTGTTCTATTAAGGTTGCCGAATTCAAATTACAAATTACAATCTCTCCGTCTCTCGGTCTCATCGTCACTTATGTCAAACTCGGAAAACTTTTTTCTCGCTGATTGACGCAGATTTAATCCGCTGATTTACGCTGATATTTTTCTGTGTGCTCCTGCGAAAGCTTTTTTCTGCGATATCCTTAGACATCGACACACACACACTAATCACCATCCACTATCCACTATCTAACAGTCCCCTTGTCCCCTCGTCTCCCAGTCTCTCCGTCCCCTCGTCCCCTCGTCCCCTCGTCCCCTCGTCTCCCTTCTTCCGTTTTTAACTTTATAAACTATTAACTTTCAACTTTTTACTCAATAACCCCAATACCTAAAACCATTAACAATGCGCAATATATTATCTCAAAAAAATATTTTTCATTTTTTTACTAAAAGCTTAATGAATAGAAAAATTATCCTTACATTTGGACTTTTAAACTGAATGAGTTCTTTGATAAATATAAAAACATGATAGTACTATAAAACATAAAAGAATATTTAGAGTCTGTCTATAAACTCCATTTAGAGCATCTGCGGTTTCCATCATTAAAAACGAAAATGAACAAACTACTATTTTTCGACCATTTCTTATAAAAAACACAAAAGTAATAATTTATCGAATGAATGTTTAATGTTTTTGAAATAATTCTCTCAATAATTATTTGTATTATAGCATTAACATAATTTGTCAAATGATAAGATTTAAAGTCATTTTGTTAACGAACCAAATTTTAGAAGATTAGATTCTTTTCCGTTGTTCTAAAAAATGTCTTTAACTAAAAAATCTTCAAGGGGAAACATCAAAATTATCCCAATCGGGTGCGATGAAGAATTTTTCGCGAAAACGTTTCAGCTCACCCAAATCGATATTAGCCGACAAAACACCTTCCTTGGCAGGTTCCATTTGAGCAATAATATTCCCCTTGGGGTTAATAATCATAGAAGGAGCTGAATACGAAAGGCCCTCACCATCTTGTCCACAACGATTTATGCCCACCAAATAAGCCTGATTTTCTATAGCACGCGCAATTAATAATTGTTCCCAAACACATCCTCGTGGATCTGGCCAATTGGCATGATAAATCAAAATATCATAAGCAAACTGGAAATTAGAATATCGGTTGCGACTCCAAACAGGAAATCGAAGGTCATAACATATCTGCGGCTGAATCTTCGCATTTTTATATTCAACAATCACATTTTTATTGCCAGGGGTATATAATTGGTGTTCACTCCCTAAACTGAAAAGATGGCGCTTGTTATAACTGGCCATAACACCCTCTCTAGATACATAAAGAGCCCTATTGTAGTATTTTCCATGATCTATAATGGGAATAGTGCCTGCCAGTATACAATTCATTTCTTTTGCTATTTTCTGCATCCATGAAACAGTAGGTCCATTCATGGGTTCAGCCAAACCGATATTTTTAACTGAAAATCCCGTAGTAAAAAATTCTGGTAATAAAATCAAATCAGTTTCATTAGGGAGACTTGTAAGTAAATTTTCTACTTTATGCCTATTCATTAAAGGCTCCTCCCATTTCAAATCTAATTGCATTACGGCAATATTCATCATGGATATTTCCTTTAGAGGTTTGTATGTGAGATATCTTGGGGCAAACTTACATAAAAAAATAATTTTTATACGCCGCACAATAAAAATCAAGGCCATAATTGTTCTATAAGTTATCAACGTACTCAAAAGGTACAATTGTTTAACACTACTGACCGACAAAAAAATTGGATAAAAAGAAGGAGGGACAAAACCGAAGTTTCATCCCCCAATTGTAAATTTGTGTAGTAAACCTAAATTAACAACCATGGGCAAAGATATAACAAAAAATTTAGTCGGTCAGCCGATCTACAAACAGTTAATAAAAATGCTGCCACGTGAACGGTTCGATTTGTTAGTTAAAGAATATGGCAGAGATCGCTACTACAAGACTTTTTTTTCGTGGGATGAATTAATTGTGATGCTTTTCGGGATATTCTCTCGTTGTGATTCAATGGGTGAGGTATGCGACGGGATGCGAGCATTATCAGGCAAGCTCAATT
>Ga0302252_1000044_pt1 | contig 175645 bp, 134 predicted proteins | sample AAG_RA_Leu_MG_FD_193511 | JGI IMG/M metagenome (GOLD analysis project Ga0302252, IMG submission 193511) | Enriched activated sludge microbial communities from anaerobic digester in WTTP, New Holstein, Wisconsin, United States - AAG_RA_Leu | ecosystem: Engineered > Bioreactor > Anaerobic >... | reverse complement strand
TGTCCGCCTGCGCCTATCTATTTTATCTTATCTGGCTCCGGCGGACAGCCTTCGCCTTTTCTAAATATGATGCTGGCTTGCCAGCCGAAGCCAGATATGCTTTTTTTATAGGTAGGCGAACATTAAAAAGTCTTGTCCGCCTGCGCCTATCTATTTTATCTTATCTGGCTCCGGCGGACAGCCTTCGCCTTTTCTAAATATGATGCTGGCTTGCCAGCCGAAGCCAGATATGCTTTTTTTATAGGTAGGCGAACATTAAAAAGTCTTGTCCGCCTGCGCCTATCTATTTTATCTTATCTGGCTCCGGCGGACAGCCTTCGCCTTTTCTAAATATGATGCTGGCTTGCCAGCCGAAGCCAGATATGCTTTTTTTATAGGTAGGCGAAGGCTGGTGCGGGTGAAGGGATTTGAACCCCCAAGGAGTTGCCTCCATATGGACCTGAACCATACGCGTCTGCCAGTTTCGCCACACCCGCAAAGCCTGTATACCGCAAACACGCTTAAGCACTGGAATTATACTATAAAAAACGTTAAGCGTAAAGCAGGTTCATTGATCGTTTTTCGTTTAACGTTGTTCGATAAATACTAAAAGCTCGAAAAACGAATAACGAAAAACCAACTTGACGCTTGACGCTGTCTATATTTGACTTTCCCAGTTCGAATAAGTATATTCTATGAATAAGGGTTTTTTTATGCGCATTTTTACAAGGAGGTCAAAATGAAAAAACTCGGTGATCTATTGGCTCTACTTGGCGTACTTCTTTTCATATATACGGTCATCGGAAGGTTCGTCGGAGAACATTCCATAATGGGTTTCTCTAAGGTCCCTCTCCTTGGCGACGGGTTCACGGCTGTCGGCATGTTCTCGGCCACAGCATGTATCCTGCTTATGGCGCTGATAGCGATCATCAAGGGAAAACAATAACCTGTCCTCTGAACGTAAAAACGCCGCTTCTCACAGAAGCGGCGTTTTTATTTATTTTCCCAGCACCCTTTAGACTTCCCTGTGCGATATCAAACGAACATCCTTTTTTTGAACATCCTTTTTCCACACGCCGTTGAGAAGCACCTCTAATTCGTTGGGACCGTTCTTATACCAGGGGAAAGCCCCCAAAAACGCCGCGTCACTAACAGCGGGATGGACCGCTACCTCGTTCACGCCTTCCGCAAGATTCTCAAGAATGAAGGACATTATTTCGTCATCGATACGCCCGGAATGAAAATGTCCCCAAAAAGCGCCATTTTTTTTCAAAGGTACACTCTTCGCTTTCTTGCCCGCCCCGGACACCATAACCCGCAAGGCCGCGTATCTTACAAGGTCCTTGACAGTAAATTTCCGCGCGATAACGGACACACTTTCAACCGGTACCCTTACATAAGGAATATTAAACTCCGACGCCAGATCCAATACGGCCTTAAATATCCCCGGGAACATATGTACATGTTCGTGGCTGTCGATATGGGTTATAGAGAGGCCTTCTTTCAGAAGCCTGTTTATCTGGGCTCTTGATTCAACGTAAACCTCGGTAATGTCTATCCCGCGGGAAAAATACCTCATGCCAAACTCCGCATAACCGGCAAGAAACCCGCCGTCCTTACCTAAAAGCGAGGCAACGGCGTATTTATTTTCCGAACAGGGGCGACAAACACCGGTGAAAGTAAGGTGGAGACCAACGTCGGCTCTACCCGCGCCTTTAAGCATAGCTGCCGCTTCTCTAAAACATTCTCCCCCGGCCATAAGGCTCACACCGGTAATAGCGCCTTTTTCGAGGCATTTCCTGATAGCCTCGTTCACGGCGCGGGAAAAGCCGCAGTCATCCGCGTTGATTATAAGCGATCTCATCCTTTAAGTCTGACTTTTATCATGTCGCGGAAGGTGGCAAAAACAACGGGGAGTTTCGCTATATGCGATACCCCTCCTTCGCGCTTGAGGAAAATAAGCGGATACTGGCTTATTTTCGCGTTCTTCTTTTTAGCGTGGATGAATATCTCGACGTCCACAAAAGGGCTCCGCGAGACAAAATCGAGGTCTTTTACAAGCTCTCTTCTTACTATCTTATAACCCGAGTTTATGTCTTTCACGTTAAGGCCGAAAAGGGTCCGGACCATTAGATTATATACGCGGGACATGAACTTACGTTTAAGAGTGTCACCTTTTTTTATTTTGCTGAACCCGGTCACGACATCGGCGTTCTTGATCAGCGGGAAAGACTTTTTTATGTCGTCTATCGCCACCGGCATGTCGGAATCCAAATAGACAATGACATCCTTTGACGCGCGGCGGAAACATTCCGCAAAAGCGCCTCCGAACTTGGTGTTCTCCCTGAGACGATACAGTTTTACGGTTTTATCCGTCCGGGCTATATTTTCGACTACATCCGCCGAACCGTCGGTCGACGCGTCGTCGGTGATTATTATCTCGTAATCCCCCGCGATCTCGGCGGCCACGGACTTCACTCTTTCGATGGTCTTGCCGATATTGTCCTTTTCGTTGAACATCGGCATTACGAACGATACGCTTAATCCATTATTCATCAAACGTCCTTACTTTTCAAAAGCGCTTTTTCCCGTATAAGGTTGATTGGTTATCAGTACGTATTTACCGGTCCTTAGAACAGGTTCCGTGTAAAGTTCCTTATTGCCCTTTTTCAGCTCCTCATAATGCTTTACCTGGATTATGCCCCACACCCTTTCTTTTCTCGCGACGAATTCCACAAGACCGGAGTACGCATGCAGGTCTTCTACGTCTTTTCTACCCGAATAAAAAGCTATACCTCTTCTATGGTCGTCCTCTCCCCCTATGGGGTCACCTTCACCGGCCAGTTCCCTGATCTTGTCCGTAAGGGCCTTGCTGGACACGTAAACCTCTATGGCCGGAAGCACTCTTTGCGATATCGGCAGCACCATAAGCACCACGGTGAACGCGATCGTGACAAACAAAAAAAGCCTTCTCTTGCGGAGCAGAAAATAGAGAGAAAGTATCATGCCTATGAGAAATATCCCCTCACACACCATGACCGCGGGCAAAGCCGGCGGGAATTTCCTGTTGATCACCAGGGTCACACCGATAATGGCACCGATGCCCATCAAAACATACAGATAGTGTGATATCGCCATGAACTTGGGCAGATCAAAGACCCCTTCCAGTTTTCGGACTGACCTTTCCCACAACCTGGCGGTAACGACGGAAAGTACCGGAAAAAGCGGGAATATATAAGTGACGAGCTTGGTCTGCGATACCGAAAAGAATATGAAAACCGTAAGGAACCATAAACCAAGAAAAAGTTTATATCCCGGGAACCTTGAGATAAAATTGTCACTTCTATACATCGCCCACACGCCGAGCGGAAGGAACGCGCTCCAGGGAAAGAACCCTCCGAATATCACCGGAATATAAAAAAAAGGAGATATCCCGCTTGTATGTTCCGGCTGGATGAACCTTACAAAATTATGGAACCCGAAAAATTCATCAAAAAAAGCGCTTCCATGAAGTTTAGCGACGATAATATACCACGGCAGGCTGATAATGAGAAAAGCGATGGCACAGGTCAAAACGGGTATTTCTTTAAAAGACCTCCACCTTCCGCCCGTAAATAGATACGCGCCGATAACGACAACAGGGATAAAAAGCCCTACCGGGCCTTTCGTAAGTACCGCCAGAGCCACCATGACCGACGATAAGAAATAATACCTCTTTTTCAAATTCACGCGGGCCAGTATAAAGAACAGGAACGCGTAGAGTATAAAAACGGCAAGGACCATATCGGTCACACAGGCCCTCGCGAGCACCAAGTATTCGATACTCGTCGCCGTGATAAGGCCCGCCATAAGACCACATAAAGGCGAAAATATGGCCCTCCCGAGGAAGAACATCCCGATCACGCCGATAAGCCCGAAACAGGCGGAGGGGAACCTCGCCGCGAATTCGTTCACACCAAAGACCTTATAGCTGATCATGATGAGCCAGTAATAAAAAACGGGTTTCTCGAACTGTGGCTTCCCCAGCATCATGGGGGTCACCCAGTCGTTCGCTTCCGTCATTTCTTTCGCGCTTTCAGCGTAGAAAGTCTCGTCCGGGTCCGTAAGTGTCATGTCCCCCAGGCCATAAAAGAAAAGGAAAAGCGCTACGGCCGATAAAATGAATATATAGTTACGGGTACGCACTATTTCAGGCTCCTTAGACGTTTTACACGTTCTTCCAAAGGTGGATGGGTGGAAAAAAGATTAGCTATCGCGCTCATGGACAGCGGTGACACGATGAATAAGTGCGCCGTCTCCGGGCTCACCGGTGCCGGCACCTTCCTGGAAAACCTGGAAAGGTCCTCTAGTGCCCGCGCGAGGCTTTCCGGGTCACCCGTCATCCTGGCACCCGCGGCGTCCGCGTCGTATTCCCTGGACCTTGAGATGGCCAGCTGGACAAGCAAAGCCGCGAGAGGAGCGATTATGCTTATCGCGATAAGAACGACGACGTTGTTCGAAGAATTCCTGTCGCCCCTGGACCCGCCGAATATCGCCCCCCAGCGGGCCATGTTCGCGAGCATCATTATTCCGCTCGCGAAAGCCGCCGCGACGGTCATTATAAGGGTGTCCCTGTTCTTGATATGCCCCAACTCATGGGAAATAACACCTTTGATCTCTTCTTTATCCAATGATCCTAAAAGACCTTTTGTCAGGCATAGTACACCGTGCCGCGGGTCCCGGCCTGTTGCAAAAGCGTTAGGGGCTTCCATAGGTACCATATAAACCCGCGGTGGAGGTATATTGATGACCTGGGAAAGCCCTTCGACCACCTCATATATCCTGGGGTATTCGCTACGAGGCAATTCCTTCGCGCGATACATAGCAAGCACGATCTTGTCACTGAACCAATAACTCACGCCGTTTATGACAAGAGATATGATAAAGGCCACTAAAGCTCCGTTAGCTCCCCCTATAAGACCGCCTATACCGATAAGTATAGCGGCCATAACGAACAGTAAGAGGAATGTCTTCACCTGGCTCATGTTCCCTCCTTAATTGTACCGAACGGTATATTTCGTATATAGTATATGTCCTTAGCTCATAAAGTCAACGATTATGTAAGTGCCTACGACCGATCATTCTTCAGTTTCTGAACCTCTTTTTCCCGGCGGCATTTATCCTTGACATGCATTATCAAACCGTATATACTTTTTGTAATTTATTTAAAAGATTGATCTTATAGTTCTGTTATTTGACGTTCACCCCTTTCAGGACCTAAGCGCGAATGTTCAAGAACAAGAAGAAGTTCGGAGAAATAGCTGTAGCCCAAGGGCTCGCCTCCCCGGCGGATATCGAGGAAGCTCTCCGTTTGCAGAAGGAATTCCTCAAACAAGACTCTTTTCACAAAAAGATCGGCATGATCCTCTTTGAAAAAGGCGTCATCGCCGAAAAAGATATAGAATTCATACTCGCGGAACAAAAAAGACAAACAAGCTTGTTGGCGTGGTTTTACGCTTTTTTCAACCTAAATAAATAACAACCTCTAATAAATCGGTTCACAAGGAGGAAGATGAAAAAGATCCTTATTTTGGCGATGGCGGCGCTTCTTATAGCAGGATTTTTGCCCACAGCGTCTTACGCCGGACCGTGGACACTTGAAAAAGGCAAGGTCTGGACGGAAGTGTTCACCAGAATGTTCACGTCGAAATATTATTACGACTATGAGTATACCGACCATAAATGGGACAGCGGCGGCCGTTCAACGATATATGACGTAGAGACTAAATTCGAATATGGCGCCACCGATGACTTAAACCTTCTTCTGGGTATACCTTACAGCTGGAGCACGTTCAAGAACGATTGGGGCAAATACAAAAATCAGGATTTCAAACAGATAAGCACCGGGGCCAAATACAGGTTCATGAAAAAACCCGCCGTCGCGGCCGTACAGGTCAAAGCGTTCATTCAGCCGCGCAACTCGGACAGGAACCTCCCGCCGGCCATCACTGAGTACGGCGACGGCATTGAAGTGCGCGGCCTCATCGGCCAATCATGGAACGTGTTCAACGGAAAGCAGTTCTATATGGCCGGAGAGTCCGGTTATTTCTGGCGTTCAAAATGGATATCACAAAGCGACTATGCCAACTATGTCCCTATCTTTTTCGAAGCGGGATTTGCTCCCTGGAAATGGCTCATGTGGAAAGGTGAGCTTGACTGCCAGATATCGCATCAAGGCACCGGAAAGGTAAAAGACACTTATACATGGCGCACGGGCCCCATCATCAATCTCCTGGGTAAAGGTTTCTCCAGCATCGAAAAAGGCGAGGACATGTCCTCAAAACAGAAATTCAGCTTTAACGTAGAACTTCAGTATGGTCGGACTTTTCTGGCCCGCGGTGATAAACGCGATCATTACAATGGCAGCGATGCGATAAGCCAAGCTCAGGAGTTCGTGGCGAAGTTCCAGTTCCTGTTTTAAAATATCAGCTAAAATAAAAAAATCTAACCAAGTTAGCCTAACCTGGTTAGATTTTTTTATGTTTCGCTTTTTACTTTACGCTTGGCGCTTCGCGCTTAACGCTAAAAGCTGTGTTTCTTCACAAATTCCACAACATCCGCCAGTTTTCCCTCGGCCATGGATATGCATGTATCCGCACAGCCGTAATAAATACGTATGGTCCCGTCTTTCGTCACAATGGCTGAGCTCGGGAACACTACGTTAGGGACATCCCCCACCCTTTCATACATCTCCGTTGGGGCCAGAAGATAATCCTTGGTCCTGTAAAGGACTTTCCACGGTTTCTCGAGGTCCAGAATGGCACCCCCGGCGTAATAAAGATATCCGTTACAGCTGGTCCAAACACCGTGATAGATCAAAAGCCATCCTTCTTTTGTCTCGATCGGCGCGGGCCCCGGACCTACCTTTGTGGATTGCCAGCCGTTCCTGAGCGTCCCGAAAACAAAACGGTGTTTCCCCCAGTAGACCATATCCGGGCTTTCGGAATAAAAAATGTCCCCGAAAGGCGTATGCCCCCTGTCACTCGGACGATGAAGAATAGCATAGCTGCCGTGGATCTTGCGCGGGAATATGACACAGTTCCTGTTCGCCGGAGGAAGAAGGTTCTCCTGCTGTCTGAACGTCTTAAAATCCTTTGTGGTAGCCATCCCTATGCATGGCCCCTGCGGCGAATCTATACACCAGGTGAAATAGTACGTCCCGTCCAGGCATGTAAGACGCGGATCATACGTCCTTGAGTCCGTCACTATCTCCGGGTCATCACTTTTCATATTGATGACCTCCGGATCTATCTCCCAGTTTATTCCATCCTTGCTCCGTCCCACGTGCATCGTAAAACTAAGGTCTATTTCATCGACACGGAATATGCCCGCGTAGCCGTCCTTATATGGGACTATGGCACTATTGTGGATACTATTAGCGCGGGGGACCGCTTTCGCAGTTATGATGGGATTGCCTTTATACCGTTTAAATACCGTTTCGTTGGCCATATGTTTTTCCTTTCTTATACGCGACTTTCGTACAGCGTATGTCGTATATCGTATGTCGACAAGTCAAACAACATACGATATACGCAATACGATATACTTTTTATTTTTTAATCTTATCCATCTCTTTCTGGATCTCCGCGTTGGCGGTTTTAAGTACCGTGGCCGGGTCGCTGCCTTTGAGGATCGCCAGTTGGATGGCGTTATTCACGAACCGGGTGCTTCCGTCCCAACCCAGGACAGGCGGCGGGCCTTTGGCGTCGAGGGCCTGCGATTCGAGGGCTTTTTTGAACGCTTTGTCCATTTCAAGTTTCTTCCAGGTATCCATGTTAGGCGGCAGATAAGAATCTTCCGTCTCAAGAGAAGCCTGGTAAAGTTTCACCTGCGTATCCGGGGCTGAAAGGAATTTAATGAATTCCCACGCTTCCAGTTTCTTGGTGGATTTCTCAAACACGCCCATTATCCTCCCACCGATAAAAGCCGTCCGTTTTCCCGATGGCCCCTTGGGAAGCATCGCGAGGGACCATTTCCCTTTTATTTCGGGCGCGCCCAGGGAAAGGCTGATTATCTTCCAGTTGCCTGAAATGGCTATAGGATAATCGCCGGTTCGCATACCTTGTTCAAGTGGAACAGTGGTCTTAGGCATCCCTTCTTTATAAAGTTCCGCGAAAAATGAAAGCGCTTTGGCGGCCTCGGGAGTATCCAAAGTGGCCTTAGTATGGTCCTCATTGTAAAAATCTCCGCCGGCCTGCCAGAGAAAAGGCGCGAAGCCTATCCAGTCAAGCGACCCCCAGTCCAGGACTATGCCTTTACCTCTGGCTCTGAGGCTTTTCAGCGCCGCCAAAAGTTCTTCCCACGTAGCCGGCGGATCAGGAACGATATCTGTCCTGTAATACATAATATGTTCAGACATATCAAGTGGTACTCCGAAAATTTTATTACCGAGCTTTGTGGATTCGACTATGCCGGGAAAGTTCTGTTTCTCAAGCTCCGCGATGTCCTGCGGAAAACGTTCGTTGAGGTCCACAAGAGCTCCTAGTTCCCCGAATTCCATCCCCCACGTAAGCCCCATGGTGCCTATATCGGGAGTGACATCACCCGCTATGGAAGTAAGGTATTTACTGTGAGCGTCTCCCCACGATATAGCCTGGCAGGTCACTTTTATGCCCGTTTTCTGTGTAAACTCCTCGCTCAGCTTCATTATGGTTTGTGCCTGGGCCTCCGACCCCACAAGCCACATCACAAGCGCGTCGTTCTTGGCCGTTTTTCCGCAGCCGGTAATGAGGAACGCGAAAAGAACTATACATGCCGGATAAAATACTTTTTTCATCATGTTTTCCCCTGTCTGTCGTTTTTGATATCTGGTGTTATACTTTAGCGAAGAAATCGTGGGTAACAAGTGCCGCGGCCCCGACCGCTACAGCGTCTTCCCCGAGACTGGTCGGGAGTATTTTCGCTATTTTGACCGATTCCTCATAAGCCCATCTACGTACCGAACGCCTCACCGAAGAGAAAAAGAGATCTCCGGCTTTCTCTATGCCCCTCCCTATCACAACCACCTCGGGATTGAACAGATTCACAAGAAAAGCTATTTTCGCGCCCAAATATTCCCCCGCTTCATCTATCGTTCTTTTCGCCGCTTCGTTCCCGCTTTCGGCGGCCTGGATCACCATCTCAAAATCTATCTTTCCAGGATCACCGGCGGCCGCTTCAAGGACCTCTTTCCCTTTGTCCGGGTATTTTGCAATATGCGCGCGGAACCTCTCTGGTATCCCCAGGTCCAACCCCCGTGAACGAAGGCAGCACCCATAACCGTAACTTGCCCAGCACTTTTCCTGAGAAGATTCCGCATCGGGCCTCGGCGGGTTCAGGTTCAACTCTCCGGCGCTTTTCGATGACCCGTAATAAAGTTCCCCTTTGATTATTATCCCGCAGCTGGAATCCGAGCAGACAAATAGAAGATCTTCGGCACTGGAGATCGCGCCTACACCAGACCACTTTTCTCCAAACACCGCTAGTGTAGCGTCATGTTCTATTTTAGTGGGGGCCCCGAACTTCGCTTCCAACTGGTCTAAAAGGCCGGTATAGCTGACTATATTCTCTTCCTCAACCGCGTAACGCACCATACCTCTGTACCTGTCGAGAACTCCCCAGATCCCTACCCCTATTCCAAGAAGCGATGAACGGGGAACACCGGACTTTTCGATAAGCCTTGACGTAAGGTCCAGTATCCTGTCCGTCAGCTTCTCAAATGACTCTTTTTCTTTTTTGACATGTTCTTTGGCGACAATATTACCTGTCATGTCCAGCATAACGGCTATTGCGGAAGCGCCGATTTTAAGGTGAGGAGCGCCGAGATCTATGCCTATGCTGTAACGGTAGTCGGGGTTGATCTTTAAAAGCTCGGGTCTTCTCCCGCCGGAAGAGATGTCAAGACCTGTTTCAAAGACCAACTTATCCTTAACATATTTACTCACATAGTTCGAAACAGTAACGATATTAAGGTCTGTAAGCCTCGATATCTCGGCGCGGGATATCTCCCTGTTCCTGCGGATAACATCGAGTATGCTGAGATTGCGCCGTTCCTTTTCCGACAGCCTGACGTCTTTGTCCAGGAACCCCTTCATGCCCCCCCTAATCCTGTCAACATATGTCCATTCCAGGCGATATAACAGACACCATGGACTTATTTATTACCAAATTCCATTTTTTGCGGAACGGTTTTAGCGTACCACTCTTTTACGACATCTTCCGAGGGTTTGTTCTGCGGCGTGAAACCCCGGTTATATTTTCCACCCATGTTCGGGCTCGTTCCCCAATACCACCAGTACATACCATAGAACCATTCTTTACCATAAAATACGTCAAACAAGACCTTATAATAGTTTTCCTGCAACAGCAAATTCACTTCCCGTCTAGGCGAATGCTCCCAAGGACGGATGGCCGCGCCGTCACATGAATTACAGCCAGATTCGGGGAATATTATGGGTTTATTCACCTGCTTCTGGAACTCTTCCATTTCCGCGACCCATTTATCCCACCCCGCTTTGAGCTCCTCATACGTGGGATCCATTTTTTCCGTCAGAGGAAAATACGCATTCACGCCCACATAATCCAGGTCTTCCCAAAAACGGATATCCGCGTAAGTGTCCCAATGCGCCGCGTAGGTAAGTGCTCCGGAATATTTTGTCCTTACTTTTGCTATCAGTTCCTTCCACATATAACCTTTTGTAAGGTCCGTGGTAGAAAGTTCCGTCCCGACGCAATACAACTCGACTTTCTCTTTCTGCGCCATTTCCGCGTAATACATGATGTAATCGGTATATTTAGCGAACCATTCCTTCCAATCCTCTTCCTTGGTACAACCTATTTCTCCACGCCAGCTCCCGTCGGAAGTGTCCAAAAGGTCCAAATGAGGCTTCAACATGACCTTCATCCCCAGCTCATGGGCTTTCCTTATGGCATGAATAAGAGACTCGTCTGAAGGGGTGATGTCTGTCCTTTGGATATCCCGCGAAGAACAGTTACTCTGATACCATGTAACAAGGATGCTTACATACTCCGTCCCCGTCCTTCTCATCGCTTCGAGGGACTTGTCGGACTCGGGGTTTACATAACCCTCTTTGGACCATGAAACATACCCCATGCCTTTTTGGAACTTAAGAGAAGGCTTCTTCTCGGCGGCGACGTTCTTATAATAGTAAAAAACCGCCGTAGCCAGGAGAAGAAGAGCTACCGGTATTATTATTTTTTTCAGGTTGCCCATTTTACCGTGTCCTTTCTTTGATTTCATCTTCCGACCCTTATGTTATCTATATACACCGGACCCTTGTACGCCGGTTTACGGTTAGATTCTATTCTTATCGCGATCTTCCGAACGTCTTCCGCGAATTGTTCGTTCGGGACGACCCTCTTCCAATCATAACTGCCGGGTTCTATGCTTGCCGTCACCGTGGCCCATTCACCGGGCACAAGAGGGATGCTCCTCGACATTTCAACGAATTTCCAGTTGTCTCCAACTGTAAGTATCAGTTTTGCTTTGAGGCCTACCGGAGCGTCCTTCGGGATATAGATATCCGCGCTCACGACGCGGTAAGGGCTAAGGTTCAGGTACTGCTGTATCTCTACAAGCCCGGCTGTCCATTCGGTCCCCGGGCAATCCACGTCTACCTTCATGCTGGATGAACCTTTTACAGCTACGTCCTTGGAAACGACCACCGATTTGGCCACATATTCCGGTTTTCCTTCCGCCCATGCCGGTATTTCCCATCCTTCAAGATCTGTTTCGAAGTTATAAAAAACCCTTTCCTCCGTTATCGGTTTGGAAGAAGGGGCCGGCGGCGGCACATTTTCTTTCCCGGCGGCTGTTTCGGAAGTGGCCGTTGTCTTTTCGGAAATTTTACTCGTTTCTATCCCTTTGACGGCTTCTTCTTTTTTCTTGCCGCATCCTGTGACCGAAACCAACACAAATACCATAATAAAAACCGCAACTAGAGGGGTAAAAAAAGAACTGGCTTTCCGCATTGTTTTTCCTTCCTTGGTTAAATCGTAGGGGCGAACGGCCGTTCGCCCCTACCGGATTTTTCATTACTTCGTCACCCTGATATTATCGATGTAGATCGGTCCCTTATAGGCGGGTTTACCGTTGGAGGAAACTCGTATATCTATCTTCCTGACATCCTTCCTGAACGCGTCAGTCACCTGCTCTCTCCTCCAATCGATGCTTCCGGGCATAAGATCGGCCTTTATGGTCACCCATTCGCCGGGAACGAGGTTGTATTCCCTGCTCATCTCGACCCATTTCCACGTATCGCCTACGGTAAGTATCATCTTCCCCTTTAATCCCAGCGGCGCATCTTTCGGGAGATATATGTCGCAGGCTATCTCTTTATAGTCGGTCCAGTCAAAATACTGCATGATCTCAACGATCGCTCCCGCCCATCTGTCACCGGGAAATTCCGCCATCACTTCAAGGCTTTTCCCGCCGGCATTCTTGGCGACCTTATCGGAAACGCTTATCTCTTTTTGAACATGGTCCGGTTTTTCATATGCCCAATCGGGTATCTCCCATCCCTGGAGTCCTTTCGAGAAATTGAACAGGGCAACTTCTTCGGCATGCGACATAACAGCCCCGCTCAAGAATAAACCTGTCAATGCAAGTACCAACAGCAGTTTCTTCATTCTAACCCCTCCTTTGTTAGTTTCAACCGCCTAAGACACTATATCTCTTTCTTCCCCTCATCCCCCGCTGACTTTGTTCCCGCGGGAGCGGATGTCTTTGCTTCATTGAACTTTACGATCCATTTTTTCACTACCTCTTCCGCTTTTTTACCGTTAATGGTAAAACCGAGCGGGCTCCATCTCTCCTGCGGCATATATTGCCAGAGGTAATATCCCTTGAACCATGGCCTTTTGCTAAAAACCTCGAACGTCGCTTCCAGGCAATCGGCCTGTTCCTGCTGGTCTTCTTCCGCTGTCAAAGCGACCCATGGCTGGCGGTTAGTACCCTTTGTCGAAGTATAACCCACCTCGGTAAAGACCACTCCTTTTTCCACAAGGCCTTTTTCCTTGAGCCACGCTTCAATATCGTCCGCATGCTTGTTCCATCCGGCGACAAGCTCTTCCATGGAAGCATCATCTTTCGATGTCAGCGGGAAATACGCGTCTATCCCTATGAGGTCCAATTCCTGCCAGAACGGGACTTCCTTGTATTCCGTCCAGTTAGCGGAATACGTCAACGCCCCCTTATATATCTCCCTTACTTTTTTGATCACATTCTTCCAATGTGTTTCCCACGCGCTGAACGTAGTGGCCTCAAGCTCCGTGCCTATCGAAAATATCTCGACGTTGTTCTTCTGGGCAAGGTCCGCGTATCTCAGTATGAACTTTTCATAAGAAGCGAACCATTCCTCGGACGGCATGATGTTCACCCTGGCTTCGTTGGTACGGGGATCAACATGCGGCTTCAAAAGGACCCTGAGCCCCAGTTTGTGACAGGTCTCTATCGCGTGCTTGATGGATTCTTCCGTCGGGGTGTCACCGTTAGTATAATCATTGGTGAATATTTCCTTGGAATCCAGGTCTTTCTGATACGCCGGGACCATTATGGCGATCGTATCGAATCCCATTTGTTTCAACTTCACGAGCGTGAAATCGGAGGCCGGAGAAGAGAACTCATCGGACATCCAGGAAGTGTATACGATACCCTGTTGAACAGGTTTCTCTGAAAGAGGCACCACGGGGGCCACGTTCTTGCCGACAAGCTCCTCGGCTTCTTTTTTCTTGCTGTCTTCCTCGTCTTTTGAAAGGTATTGTTCCTTGGAAACAGTGGCCTGCGGATTGTGCGACTTCGGCCCGTATATCTCGGCTTCCCAGATAGATATCCCCCAATTTTCGTCTACCTTCTCTTTGCCGAGCACCTTTATATAACGGCATTTCACAGGCGAGAATTTAGCCTCCATCGTACCGCCTTTGCCATTATCCTCACGATAGACCTCCTGCCATTCCTTGGCGTCTTTTGAGGCCATTATGATATATTTGGTCGCGTAAGCCCTTTCCCACCTTATGACGACTTCATTGACCACGCTTTCAGTGCCCAGATCGAAATATATCCACTGGTCGGCATCCTCATAGTCGCTCGACCATCTGGTAAGCATATCTTTGTCGGCGGCAGCCATCGCCACAGGCGCGGGGGCCCAGTCCGGGGTCGTGTCAAAGCTTGAAACTTCCGCGGACATTATCGGCAGATAGAAAAGTGGATCATCGGAATTTACCGTCGCGCTTTCCAAAACGACCGCTTTTTGCCCTTCCGTAAGCGTACTCTTAGCTTGTTCGGCTTTTTCAGTGGAAACGTTCTTCGCTTTCTCAGTCGCTTGGCTTTCCTGTTTGGCACAACCCGTGACCAGCACAACGGCCAACACGAAAATAGCGGGCAAAGACAATATCTTTCTCATGGCTTCCTTTCTTTTTTATCCTTTTAAACCTGTAAGCGCTATACCTTTAATAATGTATTTCTGGAACATCAGATAGACCACGAGCATAGGCAACGTCGCCACCACGGCCCCCGCCATCACCATAGCGTAATTGGCACCGAACTGTCCTGTAAGGACCGCCAACCCCAAAGGTATCGTGCGCATATCACTGGTATGCGTAATGACAAGCGGCCACACAAAATTGTTCCATTGCTGCAAAAAAGTGAATATCGAAAGCGTCGCGAGTACGGGCTTTATCAACGGCAATATGACCAGGAGATATATCTTGAATTCGCTACAGCCATCGATCCTGGCGGCATCGATAAGGTCATCGGGGATACTATAAATGAACTGCCTATTTAGGAAAATACCGAAAGCGCAGCATGCCATGGAGGGGATGATAAGACCTCGATACGTATTAAGCCATCCGAGTTTTTTCACTATGATAAAACCGGGGATGATGTTCACCTGCCATGGTATCATGAGCGAAGCTATGAATATCAGGAATATCTTGTCTCTCCCCCAGAATCTGTGTTTAGCAAAGGCGTAACCCGCCAGCGAGGTAAAGAACACGATAAAAAGCGTGATGCAACCGGCAACAAAAAGACTGTTAAAAAGGTATCGCGCCATGGGGACCATGCTGAAAAGGTCCTTATAAGGCTCTACAGTAGGATGTTTCACGACGAAACTGGGCGGAAAAGCCTGTATCTCTTCAAGCGGTTTTATCGAAGTAACGAACATCCAGACGTACGGAATGGCCATGGTAAGAGAAGCGACGATAAGAAAAATGTAAATGAACGATTTGATTATAAGATCATCTTTTCTTATCCCTATATCATGTCCTGACATCTATTCCGCCTTAATACTCCACGTTCGTTTCTTTCACGAACTTGTTGTTAATGAGGGTCAGAAGAAACACACAGAAGGCTATTATATAAGCCATGGCCGAGGCATATCCCATATGGAATTTCTGGAAGCCCTGGTCAAAGAGATATGCCACTATGGTAAGGGCCGAGTTCAGAACGCCCCCTATGCCGCCCTGTCCACCGGTCATGACATACACCTGTTCGAACACCTGAAAACTGAATATGAAGCTCATCATCGAAACGAACAATATCGTCGGTTTAAGAAGTGGCAGGGTTATATGAAAGAACTGTTTCCAGAAACCCGCGCCGTCTATCTCGGCCGCCTCGTACATCGTATGAGGTATAGTCTGAAGACCTGCCAGGAAAAGTATCATATTATATCCTACACCGGACCATACGGACATTATCATGATGGACGGTAGCGTCCACGTGGGGCTGGCAAGCCAATCGATCGGCTGCCCTCCCAATTTCATCAGGAAATAATTGAAAAGCCCGTATTTCTCGCCGGCGTAAAGCCACTTCCATATGACCGAGACCGCTATAACCGCGGTGACCGTCGGCAGAAAGAAAAGGGACTTGAAAAAGTTCTTGAACTTTATCTTCTGGTCTATGGCCACGGCGAGAAGAAGTGATATACATATGCCTATCGGGACGACTCCCACCACATATACTACCGTATTTCTCATCGCTTTCCAGAAAAGCGGGTCATCCGTAAGAATAGCCTTATAGTTCCCCAATCCAACGAACTTTGGAGCATGCACGACATCATACTCAGTAAAGGAAAGAAAGAACGAGATGAACAGAGGGACAAGCTGAAAAACGAAAAACAACAATGCCGGAAGAGCAATAAAAAGATAAGAATTTTTTTGGGCGCTCAATCTACGGAGGAAAGATTCTTGTTCCATAAGTCCAGTTTACTAACCCTTTATAAAACCTATGTTAAAACTTGACCACCAATGAACGGGACACCTTATTCTACACAAATCATCATGTTATGTCAACGAAATCATACAGGGGTAAATGTATCGATGATCTCGGTATCACGTACCGCGCAAATAACGTAATTTACACTGGAAGCGGGCACCAGAAGCATCTTGCCCCCAGCCACGGCATGCGGAATACTGTAAGAAATATTATTGATAACGGCTTTCGCTTCCCCTTTTATGCTTACCAAAGTATGATAACTTTTTATACGGGGGTATTCCAGTAATGTCCCTTTGGACATCGTTATCCTATGGACCTCCATGCCCTTGTCCTCGAAACCGCCGGGAAGCCGTTCGATCTTTACACCCTTGTCCCTCTTCAGAATATCGGTCTTTCCTTTCTTCCATATACCGGGGTCCATTTCCCCGACCCTGCCCAAATCCAGCTGTTTTTTGGACCCTTCCCTTTGATACCCGGGGAAATAATATCTCACCGGGTATGTAGCGCCGTCCTCCAACGACTGGGTGGGCCCGGGTATCTGGGGTTCCACTACTTCTATACCGGACCCCAGCGCGTGCAAAGTCCCCTGGGGAACAGGGATAACGTCGCCTATCCTCACCTTAATATAGTTGTAAAAATACTCCACTCCTTTGTATTTTCTCAACACGCATGAAAGGATATCTCTAACGTCATTATTCTTTTTCTCCACGGCCCGCGCAGCCAGGACCACGTCCCCTTTTTTCATAAGAAGTTTCTTATGCCCTTTTTTTTCAAGTTCATCGATAAGGACGTTCAAGGCGTCGCCATAACTCTCAAGGGCTTCACGGTATTTTTCTTTTACTTTTTTTCCGTACTTTTTTACGGCTTCAGGGTTAAATCCTATTATAAGCCCGGGCGACGCGCCAGCAATGGCCCGTTTAATGCCGGTCACGACCCAAAGCTCGTTCTTTGAATCATGGAACTGGACGGAAAGCCTTCCTCTGGGCGTCAGTATTTTCACGAGAGGAAGGAAGCGCCCGAAAGCTTTCGCGACCTCTTCACCGATAACCGCCGAGGGGACAGCGTCCATAATATCTGCCATCGGTATAGTATCTTTGCCGACGATCGCGATAGAGCTCGTCTTCCCCTTTTCGGCCCCGTACCAGTATTCGCCTATCCCTTTTATACCCCACACTTTAGGCTCTTTGTAGGGACTAAGATATATGGGAGTGCCTTGTTTAACGGCTTCGATGATTTTGTTCACGTTGACTCCTTCAATATATTAGCGTTAAGCGTGAAGCGCCAAGCATTAAGTAGGTTCGTTGATCGTTTTCCGTTTATCGTTGTTCGATAAATACTAAAAGCTCGAAAAACGAATAACGAACAACGATAAACGAACTTGACGCTTTACGCTTGACGCTTAACGCTTGTCATTCTTTCTAACTCCGGTATTATCTCCTCTATCCCTATCCTCACGATCTCCCTCGCCCTTTCCAGACTGTCGGCAACGGCGTAATTCCGGAACTCGGGCGCGTTGCCCGAAGGCCTCAGATGAGAGATCTCTCCGTTCGAAAAAAATATCCTCACTCCGTCCACGTAATTTATCGTAATGATGTCCGAAAAACCCCGCTCTTCAGTAAAAACACGCCCAAGTTTATTCTTAATAACTTCGAACTCCGCGCCGGAAGATAATTCGTTCCCGGAGGAAGGGGAAATGAACGCTATTATCGCCTTTGACATCTCCACAGGGAATTCTTTTTTCCTGTCAGCGTGCGTAAAACGACGGGGCAACCGGTCGATAAGTCCCGAAACCGGCACCCCTTTTCTCCGGGACATCATTATCACCGAGATAAGAGGAAGCACCGCGTCCCTCGTAGGCAGGGCTTTCAAGGTCTTTCCCCCTATGACAAGATCTGACCCCGTCAGGAAGCCCCCGTTGGATTCCCACGAAAAAACATTCCATTCCTTATTTTCAGAAGAAGGATGGGCCAGGCGGGAACGGTTCATCGCGTCGATGACAAAAGGAGAGCCTATTTTTGTCAGCGTAAGTTCGACCCCCTTTTCACCGAGCAATTTTTTAATAGCGTCGTTAGCGCTGACAGGCACACAAACAGCGTCCGCTTTTACGCCCATGTCCTCCAGCCCCATCACCGCCAAAAGCCCGAGAATATCACCCGTGATATATCTTACTTCTTCCGCAGGCCCGCCATTGCGGCAGACACGGTACACCAGAAGCGGCCTGTCGGAGTCTCCGTCGAGAGTAAACCCGATATCGATCTTTTCCCTGTTCATCATTTCCCGGAACACGGCCATGGTTTTATTGGAAACGCTCTCGGTATCTACCGGAACGAATTCTCCGCTCCTCAAAAAGACTTTTTCCTTTATCCTTTCTCCTTTTTCCTTCTCATACTCTATCTCTATCTTTTCGTCCGGAGCTACCACCTCCGCCCCCAGAGACTCAAATATCGCTTTTACGGCGTCCCTCCCGACAGCGGAATGCTGGTACAAAAAAAGCCTCATGCCGGAGAGAGGCCTGGCACCGCCGAAAACATCCGTATATCTTTTGATATATCCTGTTACCGCGTCACCGACATAGTCCTCTCTTTTCAAGAGCTGACCGGCCTCCCTGGCCGCTTCTTCCCTGAACATCGCGTTATCGTCGAAAAGTAGAGGCGAACAGCCGTTCGCCCCTACCCTTTTTCTTTCTTCCGCCACACATTCGAGTATCCCTTTTTCGTCCGATTTCAAGACCTCACCGGATTTCTTGGTGAATTTGATACCGTTCCTGTCGGCAGGAATGTGGCTCCCGGTCACCATTATGCTGGGGATATTTTTCATCATGGCATAGTAAGCAAGAGATGGGCTTAAGGTAAGGCCCTGGTCATCGACGTCCCCTCCCATATCTCTTATCGCGGCGGCAACCGCCCGTTTTATGCGGGATGTGCTCGGACGGCGGTCCCCGCCAAGGGCCACGGCCATACCTCTTTTGAATTCCCCGGACCGCGCCAAATAAGCGAGAAACCCCCTCGCGTTTATGTAACACTCCATGTCGGTCATGTTCTCTACGGTGTCCCGGAGGCCGCTTGTTCCGAACGTGAGTTGTTTGTGTTGTTTGGCCATGTACTCCTCTTACTCGTAAAGCATATACATTAGCATTAAGCGTGAAGCGCCAAGCGTTAAGTAGGTTCGTTGATCGTTTTTCGTTTATCGTTATTCGAAAAACGAGAAATGGTTCGACAAGCTCACCATCCCGAGCGAAGTCGAGGAACGAACAACGAAAAACGAACTTGACGCTTTACGCTTGACGCTACTTGGAATGCTTGATCTCATCAATATAACTTCGCCTTAACTCCTCAAGCTCCCGCTCGGACACACCGGCCATCATCTCATACGCGTCCCTGAACGAAAGCTTGTTACCGAACACCGGGGTCTCATAGTTCTTTTTTCTGTCCCGAAGATCGGTATCTTCCGAGACTTTCATATCGAAGTGCCCTGCATGCGATATGAACGTACCATGCCTCATCCCCTTATCAAGTACAAGCGTCTCGGCGGCCTTCCCCAGTGACCGGTAAATACCGCTCCCTGTTTTGAGAATGGTCCTGCCCGCCCTATAACACAATACGGCAAAAGCCCCATTCATGTCCACCTCGCCCAGTACCGATTCCTTAATGACGCTCTTCCTTATTTTTCCGGAATTGACCGTACTTCCTATCACAACGGAATCCTTTATATCTACACTCGGGCCAATATGTGAATCCACTATGATATTGCCGTTATTGTCCCTCACATGCGGAACTCTTTCTATTTCCCGAGTGACGGTACCGGTCGGACCGTCATCGGCAAGCGCGAGATATTTCTCGCGCATGGCCTTGTGCTGGCCTATATCCGCCCAGAAGATCCCCTCACCCAGGTCTATCACCTTCATTCTGAGGTCTCTTCCCTTTTTCTCTTTAAAAACGTCCTTTATCTTCCCGGCTTTTTCGAAAAGGTCCGGTATCATCCCTTTTGGACCCGCGACGAAACGCATGGCAGGATCAGATCTCAAGAGGTCGTCCCACTTTTCAATATCACCGTCCACCGCGAACGCCGCTATAAGATACGGATCAAAATCGAGGGAAACACCTTCTTTTTTTATGTCGTTGTCAAAGACCTCAAGCGCGATATCGAGAAAGTCATAAGAGACCGCCACGGGGCCGAGACTGATACCGTGGGACGTAGGACGTGGAACGTGGGACGTGGGACGCTTGCCCGCCGTAGCCTTGGCGAAAGCGGGTGACACGCCGCTCATCCTTTGTCCTTCGTCCTTCGTCCCTCGTCCCTCATATTGTTTGAGCTCTTTAATGAGGACCGACTTCTTGTTCCGCGAGAGCTGGGCGACGATGTTGTCATCTCCGTCAAAAACGACCCAATCCTTCTGTTCGGCAAGCTCGTCCGTCATTTTCACGACAGACACGAATTTGATGATATCGTAGGAAAAACTGTCTTTATCTGGGTCTTCGCTTATATCGATCGAGGGTATCTGCGTCTCGTCTCCCCACTTGTTGAGGACCCCCCTGAACCCGCCTTTTTCGAGATATTTAGCGACAGGCGAGAAATACATGAGTGCCTCTTCGACCTCTGTCACCAGTATCCTTTTCTTTATTTCCGGGATACGCGGCGCCGAAGAGATTATCGCGGGCTTGGAATTACCTTCTATCTGCGTGAACGGCGATATCCTCTCCCCCCTTCCGAGTATCATCCCCATGAGAGAGACTGTATCACGGATGTCCTTTCCGGACGCTGCCGCCACCTCTTTCAGGCGCGAATAAGCGAGAAGCGTCCCCAGAAAATTACCCGTCCTAAGTTTACCGCCGATCTTTTCGCGGAGTGAAAGGACGAACGTCCCGCCGTCACGGTTAAATATATAAGGGGAAGTATCCTCGAGCCTCTTCTGCCATCTCGCGCGGTCCTCATCGGTGGACGTGACCATCACGACGGTCTTCGCGTTCGCGCTTTTCGCTATATTTTCTCTGGCGAGAGCGATATTGGAGAGTATCCTGTCATTATTACCGGTGATCATGCGGGATAGTATAACAGCGGTACGCTGGGAGCGTCAAGAGGATCGTTGTTCGTTTATCGTTTATCGTTGTTCGTTTTCGAAAAACGAGAAACGAATAACGAAAAACAAAAAAAGGCGAAAGGTTTTGCCCTTTCGCCTTTTTCGTTACACTTTCTCCCCTTAAATAAAAGCGCGTATTACACTGACCAGAGCACCTTGCGCCTGTTCTGGAGCTGTTCTTTCATATCGAACGGCTGTATCGGCATTTTGATAAGAAGGTTTTTCACGACCTGCACCATCCAGCCGAAGGGCCCTATCTCTGTCGACACGCCCGCCACTTCCATCTTCCTGAGATCTGCGGGAGCCTCTTTGTACGGCAGAAGATAATAGAGAGCTTCCATTTTCAGGTCGCTTCTATTAAGCTGTTCGATAAGTTTTTTCATATCAAGGGCTATTTCACTTCTCGCATCTATGACATCTTTACTAAGAACGGCCTGGAGCATAGCTATACCTAATATTTCGTATGTCATGTAACTGCCTTTCTTAGTATCGATATCTTCCACCGCCATCACTCCGGCGTTGTTAAGGAGCGCCGTAAGGCTCTGCCGGCGGTCCCCTTCTGGAAGCTTCTTCACCTCGCGCTCCAGGGCTTCGAACATGGATTTGGTCGCGCCAAGTATTATCCTTGCCTCGTCGCGCGATTTGATGTCCTCAAGTTTTTGCGTCGTTTCACCGAACGGTATGATCTTGAGCATGTCCTTGTCCTCAAAGAACGTGTTGATCTGCTTCTGGAACCACAACCTGGAACCGACCTTGCTCTCATCCCCCGGATAGAACATTTCCTCCGGAAGGAGTATATCCATCTTTTTGCCCTTGAAAGCGGGTATATGTTTTCTCACAGTCTCGAACACGGCATACATTGCCCTTTCCTGTTCCGTATCCACGCTGTATTCCAGCCTGAGGTCGACAGGCGCTACCCCGACTTTCTGCACCACGGAAGAAGTAGGCACGGTCACGTCCTCATACTTGCCCAGTTCAACGGCTTTCTCATCCCCTGTCGCCGGATTTTTTATCCTTACCGTGCCTTCCATCACCCTGACCTTCACCTCGCGATCAACGATGCCGGCAATATCGGAGAAAGGCACTTCATTATTCCCCGTAAGCTTGACAGTCTCCACTATTTTGAAAGCACCGCTGGCATATTCCTCGAATTCGGCAAGGACACTGTATTCCTTCTGGGAAGTCCCCGGTATGCCGTTCTTTTCGTTACGGGTCACTTCTACCGGCGGATATGCCGTCGGGACCGGCACGAACGTATCTATTATCTGGGCCCCTCTATCACCCGCTATTACTTTGTAACTTTTCGCCGACGCGGGGATCATAAGCGCGTTACCTCCGGCCGTTACGGCGGAAACCTGTACCCCTTCAAAAACTTCGCCGTTCTTACCTGTCACGATGACCGTCGCGGCCCCCTGCGCCAGCATGAAATTGTGGGCGCTCGTAACGTTCGCCTCGACGATCTCAGCGTTAGGCTGCATGGTTATCCTGTGGGACTCAAGCCCTTTGGGCTCGAACGCGCCGGGCAACCTCTCATACCTTACCTGTGCCGTGGTCTTATCTCCTATCATTTCCAGGGTCTCAGGCACTTCCACGAACACGGTATTCAGTTCCGTATATTTTTCCGTGTCCAGCGCCCTTATAGGATACGTGTCCCAATCTTCCATCCTCCAGGTACTGCCCGGGATCTGAGGCTCAATTACCCAAACGCCTTGTCCAAGCGCATGCAGGGTCCCGGCCGGTATTGGCACAACTTCGCCTTCTTTGACCTCGACATAGTTATAGAATTTATCCACATCATTACGCGCCTGACGGAAAGCTTCGTGTATCCCGGCCAGGTTGGCATCGCTCTTACCTATACCTTGTCTGATCATATCCGCGGCTTTATCGGCCTTTTTAAGATCCGCAAGCACGTTCTTATAATCATTATTGTTTTCCATCGCTTTTACAAGCTCATCAAATCTCTTCAGATACTCCTGCAGTGCGGTGTTGTAAGCTTCCTTAACTTCCGTTCCATACGTCTTCAGGGCATCTTTACTGAATCCCAACACGATCTTGCCCGGGGTCATTACCACCCACACCTCGTTCTTGGCTATCGCCTCGGGCCTATTACCTTCCGCCGGTTCGTTCTTCCGGGGATGCGCCTGGGCCGAAAGCGTGCCCTCTTCAGGGGTCAGATATTTCTCCAGCGGGAAATTAGCACCGAAGCGTTTGATGGCTTCCTCGCCCAGAAGGGCGACCGGTTGATATTCCATGACGGTAGTAAGCGCGACCTCGTTGCCGGCAACCACGGCAACGGCGCATTTTTTCCCGTCCGGCCCTACACCATACCAGTATTCGCCAATGCCATCCGCTTTCCTGCCCCACGGCTTCTTGTCCTCGTAAGGTCTCAAGACCATCGGCTGGCCGTTCTCAATAGCTTGTATCGCCGCTTTCTCGGATTCCGGCAACGCCGGCATCGGGTTCCTCCTCACGGCCTCCGAACCCGGGCTTCTTATTCCAGCCGCAGCAGGGAATACGGTGATACCAAGGACCGAACGCGCGGCGCCGGGGATGACCTTCGTAACGCCTATATCAATACCGCTTTTAAGGGCTTCTGCCGTATCGGCCTCAAAATATACCCTGTAGAGCGGCTCATTGCCCGACGGCCTGAAGTGCGCGACCCTGTTGTCGCTGAAAGTAACTCTCGTCCCATCGAGAACATTTATGGACCTCACCTCGGAAAAACCTTCCGGCATAAAGAGCGATTCGACCTCTCCTTTAAGCCTGGTCCATTCCTTCATATCAGGATGTTCCTTATAATTCGCGCCATAAACTTCGGCAAGATCAACGGACTTAACATTAAAGGTGTCGCCTACAAGCACTTCCGCTTTGTTCGTCTCAAAATTGACGGACACCACATCCGTTCTGCTGAGTTTCGGCGACAGATTTTTCTTAATATCGCCTATAACACCAAGTGACTTTTCTCTCGATATGCCGAGATCGTTCTCAAAGTTGTTGTAAGCGCCTGCGCCGCTGTACCGGAGAGGTATCTCCTGCGCAAAAAGCTTGGATAAAGACATCCCTTTTATCCTGGCAAGATGATGCGCGGCAAGTATAGGAAGAAGCGCGTCTCTCGTGGCCAGGGCGGTCAGAACGCCGCCGCCGGGGACCTTAAAATCGGAACCCAAGAGAAATCCGCCGTTGGCCTCCCACCCTAAAGTCTTGACCGTCGCGTCTTTCGCCATAGCGTCATTCATCGCCTTGATCACGTGAGGAGAACCTATTTTGGTCAGCACAACTTCAACATTAGGCATCGAACGCAGGGCCTCGACAACCCCGCTATTGGTACTTATCGGAACGGCGACGACCAGTTTCTCTTTCGCGTCCATTCCTTGTTTAAGCAGTTTCGTCACGATAAGCCCGAGCTTGTCCCCTGTAAGGAAATTACCCTTCTCATCCGCGACGCCGGGCCTGTCGGAATCCCCGTCGGTAAAACACACGCTGAAAGGTTTATATTCGTCGGCTATTTGCTTGAGCTGCGCGGCCATCGCGGGAGTGACCTTTTCGGTGTCCACGGCGGTGAATTTTTCGGTCCGACCGACCCTTTCAACTTTCGCGCCAAGTTTCTCCAATATCCCGGGAATGACATCACGCCCCACGGCCGAATGCTGCCAGTAAGCGATATCCATCCCCTTTAAAATGCCGGCGGGGAACGCCTGGACATATCTATCACCATATTGTCCAAGTATCCCACCTTCATTTTTGTAGACGTCATAAGCGGCAACTTCTTTCGCCGCCCGTTCTTTGAACATGCCTCTCTCGTCAAAAAGCGACTCCTGCCATGATCTGGCCATTTCTTCGGCCTTCGCTTCTTTTACACCCGCAAGTATAGTTTTTTCGTGCTCCTTAAGGACCTCTTTCCCGTTATCAAGATAGAACTTTATCCCGTTCATATCAAAGGGAATATGGCTTCCAGTGACCACAATGACCACACTTTTCTCAACTGTTCCTCTATAAGCTCCAGCGGGCGACGGGACCTTCCCACCCCAGTCAATGTGAAGAGCCACGCCAAGTCTCTTACCTTCGTCCAAGACAGCCTTGCCTACAGCTCTCATTATCCTTTCGGTGCTTGGCCGACGGTCCCCTACTATCGTAAATTTTGTTCTTATCCCATCGCCTATAATACCCATGCCCTTTAAAACCCTGACGACTCCCCTTGTTATCGCGTACACCACAAGGTCCGGGAACTGCGTAACAAATCCCCTGATACCACTCGTCCCGAAATCGGGCCATATCATTCCCCTGAAGTGCACGGGCCTGTCAACAATGTTATAAAAAACCTTATTTCTCGCTTCTCTTTCTATCGCGTCGTTCACCGACCTTTCACACGTAAAATCCCTGATCTGCTGAAAACTATAAACGTTGTCACCAAAGACCTTGGTGTCCGACTGTACGGCGCCTTTAGGATCATAACCTATCGGGGCGCGCATACGTGTCTGTCCTGTCGGGAACCTATGGTCCCGCACTTCCGGCCGGAAAGCGTCAGCCACTATCTCTTTATTGGCGCTGATGCCATTGCCATCCACGGACTTCAGCACAATGCTGTTCTCCACATTTATGACTGGAGACGTGACCGTCTCGACATAAGAGTTGTTAGCGACGATCTTACCCATGGAATCGTTGATAACGCTATTGACTATATGCGAACCCGGCAAAAGCACGGTACTGCCCATAATGATAGAACCCTTGATAGAAATATCCAGCTCCGGATCAGACCATCCTTTCATGACCTCTTGAGCGGAAAGAACGATGACCTGGCCGTTCACCGTGAACCGCGCCAGAGCGTCATTCTTTATGCCTCTCATGCGCCTCGCATCTTCCGCCATCACTTTATCCTCGGTGGAAGCATCGCGCCTGGTCAGTTCTCCATTGGTCTCGATCTCCTGGACCTTACCCGTAAGATCAGAAAGCATAATAAACTTCTCGTTACCCATATCAAGAAGCCTTTTATACGCGAACCAGTAACTGTTCTCTCCAAGGTCCACGTTCCCGACGATCTTATTCCCCAAGACCCTTTCACCCGCCGCGTTCTTATCGGAGAAAAGGCCATAGTTCAGGAAAAGGAACTCTATGGTATTGTACACATACGACTTATTCACGGGCTTTTTTGGGTCCGAGTATATCTTTACAAGAATATCCTTGAAGTCACCGGGTTCCATATCCTGAATTAACTGTCTGTACGCCGCTTCCAGCACCTGTTCTCTCGCGGTTTCATAATACCCTCTCTGCCTGTTCGATTCGAGATCGCCAAGCGTCTTATTTATCAATGCCTCCGGTATACCTTTTCCTTCCAACCCGTTGACAAGCGGAACAAGTATCTGTGTGAGGGTGGGATCAATATCCGTAGACATACCTGTCTTACCTTCATTATCTATCTTCGAGAAGATATGTCTTACATCTCTCCAATACTTAAGCAAAGCATAATGCATTTCCCTGCTCATTGTGAACGAACCGTAATCGAACACCCCTTTTGGAGCGGACAACAGCTCATTAAGCTGGTCGCTATAGTCCGGGTTGTCCACGAACTTTCCGCTATCTGCATCCATTTTTGTCAATGTCTTATTGGCCAGGAACTTCACAAGTTTGCCGGACTCGTCAAGGACCGCCGTACCATAATCAAAAAGGTCCTTCTTCTTCGGTGTTTCCGGCACTCTGACAACAAGTTTATCTATAAGATAATTTGTCCTTTCCACGTTCAGGAAATCCACCGTACCGAACGCTATCTGGTTCGTCCAGATAGTATCTATCCTCGCTCCGTCGTTCGTCCGCGCAAGTGGCGCTGTTTCCAGAACAACCGACAGGATAAGTTCCATATCAAGGCTTTCGCCCAGGGCGTTATTGACCTTTCCCACGATCTTCTGCGCGCCGCGGGAATTCCCAAGCGCCTGCGTGGCAGGCGAGGCCCTTTCGCCCTTGCCGCCGTTATGATAGGACGCTATTTTTACTTTCCCTTCTTCGAACAACCGGTCTAAACTGTTCTGTTCCAAGCCGTTGGCCGTCGCCCAATCCTTGAACATGTCGACCGCTCTTCTCCACGCGTTCATTTGTCCTATTATCTGTCCGCTTTCCGCCTCATCAAGGACGGACAGGATACAGACCTTGTTCCCCATGGCGGCGTTCCCGGTCGTTCTGCCCATAAAAGCTTTTTCAAGTACTTTCTGCTGATATTCCGCTTCTTCGGGAGTGCTGGAGTTGACAATTATCACGTCATAACCGGTATATTCGCTGGCGGTCAGCACACTTCTCATGCTGTCGATGTTATGCTTTCTTTCGTAAGCGTTCCTGACGAATTTGTCCAACTCTTTCCTTAACTCGGCCGCTTTAGCGGTGTTCTTCTTTAATTCCTGTCCCGCAATTTCCTTTTTCATAGCCAAGATATTCGCCTGGACCGCGGTCCCGTATACCGTATCGGCCATAAGGAGCTGTTCCATGTGGGCGACGCTCTTGAACTTATCAGCCATTATCGGCCTGACATCGCAGCCCGTCTGGGCGTTCACAAAGTCTTCTTCATCCTGGTCTCCCGGAACATTGATTCGACCAAGAGCGATAAGTATGTGCTTCTCCTCGTGCCTGGCGAAAACATCCTTTTCAACGGGCGTCAACACATCGTAAAGCGATTTACGGATATAGTACCGCCTCTCTACCTTTGAATATGCCGCGTCGTCGTGGTTAGACGGGTCATAAAAAGCTTTTGTTTTGGCGGTGCCAGGATGGCATTCGACATCCAGCGGCGGGCGTATCTTTTCCGCTTCTGCGAACTTCTCGACATTCTTATTAAGCTCTTCATCATCCAGCACCACGAACGTACCGCCTGTGGCGGGCCATTTTTCCTCTAAAGAACCAGTACTCTGTATGGTCGCCTCAATGGCGGAATCCATGACCCTCATTTCCTTGGGATCAAGAGAACTGCGCCTTCCCGTAGCCGCGGCCTGACTGCCGGGCGAGCGGGTAACAAGTGTTCTCCTGAATCCCTGGAATTTTTCGACTATCATTTTCTCAATAGTGGAATGGAGTTTTTCCCCGGACGTTTCCGCATAGGTCCTGAGATAAGCACTGATAAGCATGTTCCAATAAGCTTCGTCGTTCACGAACTTTTCCCAGTTTTTAGCGCCTTCCTTATCAGCGGTCAGTTTTTCTTTAAGGCTATTTATCCATTCCGCGGACGCTCTTTGAACGACATCGTCCACGAATGATCTTACGTTATTAACGACCGTGGCGGCATCATTCCCCGTGGCGCTCCCGATCTCTTTCGACAATCTTTGCAGATTTTGCAGGGACTCTTCATCAATGAACTCACTGGCAAGTTGTGTCCTCCAGAGCGGTGCGAGCATTTTGCCTTCGGCGGCGGCCGCTTTCGTGCCTTCTTTCGCGGCACCCGGCACATTAGCGGCGGTGGCACCCGGAAGAGTAGCGCTCGCGGTCAGAATGTCCTCGAGGCTCGTCCTCTGGTTGGTGAGGACCTGCAGATACGGCGTTTCAACGTCTTTGGTTATTTTCGGCATCACTACCACGTACGAGACGCCTTTTCCCTCAAGGAGGTTCGTCATGCCTCTCGTGTGGAACCCGCCGGTGATGAGAACGCTTATGTTCTTGCCCTCTTTCTCCATCTCTTTAAGGGTGTTATCGATAAGGGTCCTGTCCCTCTTCATCGCGACTTCATAGAACTCGATCATGTTGGGGATGTTATCGCTTATCTGGACGGGAACCGTGTCGAGCGTGTAATTCATATTATATTTACGGGACTGCTGCGCCAGAAAATCAACTATCGTCTCGATCCCCGCTTTGGGTGAATATTCCTTGAAAAGGTCGTAATCGTCGTTGGTGAGCTCGATGCTGATAAGCCCCACATACATGTCGACCATGGTGGAGAACCTGTCGAGCGTCCTTTCGGTATCGCTGGTAAAATACCTGTCCTTAAGGGCCGCCTCTATCTGGTCTATTTCCTTGAACAGGCCGGCATTGTCTATACCCTCGTAAAGTTTCGTGTAGATATAATAGTAAAAGAGGTTCGGATATTCATCGTACATTGACACGTTGATATCTTTCGCTTTGTCTCTCAGGTAGGTGTAAAAATCGACGGCTTTGATGTGGCCTTTCTTGAAATTCAAGCTCATCGTGATAAGCTCGGCCATCCCTTCTTTGTTCAGCTTCTTGCCGAGAAGGTCTATGAATTCGCTTCTTTCCTGGTCAACGATATCGAAATTGATCTTGGCTTCGTAATCAAGGGTGCTTGTGAGCTTCTCGAAATTAGGGTATGCTTTAAAGGCCATCTTCTGCGCGGAAAGCTCTTTATATAGGTAACGGGCGAAATCGCTGAGCTCTATCTCTTTGTCCTTGAAAGCCTTTATCTTGAGGTCTATTTCTTTCAATTTCGCCGGATAGATGACCGCTTTAAGCCGGCTTATCACACCGCGGAGGTCCTGGAAGTAATTTTCCATGACCGTCTTGTACGGATATGTCTTGGTGAACGCTTTGAGGTTCTTTATGTAGTCTTCTCTCGTCTCCGCGCCAAATATCGTGCCATTATAATCGGAAGTGATCGAATAAAATTCCGCGCCGGTTATCTCTCCTTTTTTCATGAAATAGTTGGCGACTTCTTTCCTTATTTCGGCGTCCGGAAAACCCTTGAACCATGAAGTATCAACTATGCCCTCCGCGCCTTCGACGGATATCATGTCCACGCCGCATTCTTTGGTGAACTGTTCAAGCATCTTCGAAATGTTCTGCTGGGCCTCATAATTACAGTGGGCGTCCTGGATGTGGATGATGATCTTGTCCGTACCGCCGGCGTATTTGGATTTTATCGTACCGCAATCTATGCCGACCGCGACATCATCGGACGACAATGTCTTTACAGCCGCTGCCGGTGACATAACGCTCGTATCCGGCTTGGCGGTGTCCGCCATCGGCTGAGCGTAGCCGACATTATAAAGAGAAAATGTCAGCGCCAAAAGAACGCTGACCGTCTTGAAGAAAATATTGTTTCTCAGCTTATAACTTGCCATTTTTTTAACTCCTTGATATTTTGTTTTTTTAATCCAACAAAAGTCCATTTTACAATACTTTTCTGCCACATATAAACAAATAAGCAAGACTTAAAGTTGATTCTTGCTTTTTTATCTCTTATCCCATGTTTAGATTATACATCACTTCAAAAATATTGTCAATAAATAATTTATTGCTTTTTGAATTTTTAACATACCTTATACAAGTCCCGAACTTGAACCAAGGTTCAAGTTCGGGACTTGTATTGTGTGGAGCTTACGCCCTTATGAGTATCTCTTCGTACCGCTTCATCTCTTTCACAAGGTCACCGTAGTTCACCTTTTCGATGTTCGGCAGATATATGACCCAGTTCTTGTATCCTTCTTTCAAGGAGACCGTACCCAGACTGGCAGGTATCTTCCCATCGTTCGCGATGACCTCTATGGCCGCCCAAAGCAGCTGGGACGCGAGACCCTTACCCTGCATCTGAACATATACAGGGGCTTTATCAGCCTTAAGTATCGCCACGTCTCTATCCGTCTTTACAAGCATAGCCGCATCGGCTATCACGATCTTTGAAATGTCTATCTTGTCACCGAACACACCCTTTACGGTATCGATCGTCTTTTCCAACGTCATGTCCTCTTCGCTTACGATCACGACGTTGTCCCTGCTCAAATAACGGCTGAGGCCTGTCTTATCAAGACACTCCTGAATGTTATCGTTAGTTATGTTCTTGTCCTTCACTCTGACCTGAACGAACGTGGACGCCCTGTCTTTACCGACGTTCATGTCCCTGACAGCGTTTGCTATGAACTTAAGATCGGCCACGTTTTCCGCGGACACGCTTATAAAATACGGGTTATCATCCCTGATGTCCTTGGCGACGAATTCCATCGCTTTGTCGGTTATAGTACCAGCCGAGAATATCTCATTGTGAATCATGTCAAACTTCATATCGTAAAGGCTCTTCTCGCTGAGATAATAGGAACCTATTCCCGGAAGCGTCAAAGCGAGAATACTCATAGTAGCACGCGTCTCTTCTTTGCCTTGGGTCCTCAAGTTCCCAACGATATCGGCAAGAAGTCCCTTATGCGTGATCTCGACTATATCCCGCACCGCTTTCGTCTTGAAGCCAAAAAGTATATGCTTAGCGTCTTCAAGGGATGTGCTTTCTTTTATGTCAAGAAGAGCCGCGATGGCTTTCTGTCCGGCAACCTGGTTTTCAAGCTCGTCCAGCACGGCCTCTTTATCATCGGTCCCTTTTACCGTAACTATGGACACGCCCGCTTCTTTCTCAAGGGCCTTTATGTCCTCTGCGGAGAAAACACCTTCCGTAATACCGACGATCACTTTAAGCCCTTCCGTTGATACGGACGCGGCCGGAATAAGTTCTTTTCCATCCATGGCCATGTCCCGCACATCCTTAAATCTCTCCTGTTGACGAACATCATATTCCGGTTTGCCATAGTACGCGCCTTTTATCAACGACTTCATCACTGCCGCCGCCAGGACACCGCCTATCGGGCCAAGAAGCGGTATAAGCGAAGCAAGCGACGCCGCGGCCGTCCCGACCTCATTAAGAGGAAGCGCGAAAATTGGGCCGGTCATACCTGCCATTAGGCCGCCGAGAAGAAACGCGAAACTAAGCCATCCCAATAGAGGATCTATGCCTGTCCCTTTGTCTTTATCTTCAGGCCTTTCAACAGCGTCAAAGATATCCTGGACCGGACCATTCTCTGTCTGTTCTTCCATGACAGTGGGCTCCGTGGCCGGAACACTGGCTATCTGCATCGGCATGGCCGGAAGTTCCAGAACGGCAGCTGCCCGTTCGGCGGCCTGACGGGACCCCGCCTCTTCGAGCAGTTCTTCTCCCAGCTCAAGTTGCTTTGTTGTGTAGCGTCTAACTTTTATCGTATCCCGCACAGTCCTCTTTTGGATCTCCCTGCCCTCATCGGTCTTCACACGTATATCATTCGCGAGCCTGGCAAGCTCTTCGATCTTCTTAGCATAGTCGGTATACACCTCCGGATAATCCTCAAGGGTCGGCGCGAACTCGCCTATCCTCGATATCAGATCCACTTTTTTATTCTGATGTTCACGCGCGATCGCAGCGAACTTATTCGCCTGGTCCACGAAGCCTTTTATCTGTTTTGGCTGCAATTTTGCAAGATCGCCAAGCGTTGTCAATACAGTATTAGCCATCGTGACCGCTTGTTCCAGATCTATCATGGATTTCCTGATATCTCCGGCAATAATTTCCTTGCCATTCTCCCTTCTCGTGATCTCTTCTATAATATTACCGGACAGAGTATCAAGCTTCTCGCGGAGAGTTCCCAGAATACCCATCTTTTCCTCAAGCGACAACCATTCTAACTGTATATCGGTATATCCATAATTACTGACTCTCGCGACCCTTTCCTTCAAAGATCCGACCGCCTTGTCCCTGTCGCTGTTCACTGCTGCGGCAAAGTTTGACGCTATTTTATCCCTATAACCGAAGAGCACCTTATCCGACAGCCTGGACAGATCTTCTTTCTCAACGGCAACCACTAAAGTTTCCAGGGCCTGATTGATATTGCCAACCTCTTCCCAGATATCGACGATACTACTTCTGAGAGCTTCTCTCGCGTTCTCTTCCGCTATCCTATCCCTGATATCCTCCTGCTGTATGGCGACCTCTGACTCGATCTTTACTATGGTCTCGTTCAAAAGATCGGTCGCGGTGATCAGTTCTTCGCATTCTGTCACATAATCTTCCCCGAAGACCTGACTCGCCCTTTTTCCAAGCATATCCACCTCTCCAAGGAACTGGTCTCTTCCCGACACCTTCCCCTCAGGGTAGATCCTATCCAGATCATCCTTACGGCGGCCAAGCTCTGTTTCAAGTTCTTTCGCGTCCTTGATATCGAGGTCCCTGTATATCTGCCCTGTTTTCACCAATTCTTCATATTCAGTTTCCAGCGTTTCCGCCTCGCCCATCATCAGGCTTACCATGCCGGCGACTTTCGCCTTGACTTCATTCTTTTCCAATCCTTTCCATGCTATCACGAAAGTCTCATACTTGGACTTCACGCTTTCTCTCCTGGCCTGGACCTCTTTCTTAAGGTCTTCCAGCAACGGATTTGCGGCCCTTTCTATTATAGATTCCGCAGACACAAGTGCGCTATTCGCGTCGCCCGTCACGGCATTTGCCGATATATCCCTGCCGTCTACACTTTCAAACACGGTGGCGGCACCCAATTCGCCGATATATTTATCTAATTTTTCGATGCTCCGATCCGCTTCGGCAAGAAGTTTGCGCACGATCTCGGCCGTCTTCATGCGCTCTTCTTCTTTCGCATCCTTTTTCTCAATTAGTTTTTTACGCAGTTGGTCCACTTTTCTGGACAATTGTGTTACACCCAACACCATTACCTCGTAAGTCCATCTCCTCTTTAGTTCTTCTTTTTCGTCCTGAGGTACACCTGTATCCTGAACCGCCTCATCAACGGATTCTTTTACTTCAGTGAACTCTTCTTTGACGTTAATGTTGTATATGTTCACGCTGTTCAACTGATCCGACAGTTCCTGTTCAGTAACCTTGGCCGGATCCAGGGTTTCCACTCTCTCGATCTCCTGCGCTACCTTCTTTATTTCGGCGTCCAGCCTCGCTTTTAAAGCTTCGATCCGGTCCAGCAATTCCTGAGGCACACCTTTCACCGCTACTTGAGCAGTGATTTCGGCCGGAGCCTCTTCTAAGGCCTTTTCGCCGAACCCCGGCAGCGCAAGGCTCTCCGGTTTTTCGAATGCGATCAGTCTGGCTTTCAATTCACTCGCCTTCACATCCAGGTCTGACGCCTTTTCCTTAAGCCGATCAATATCTTTGTCAGACAGAACGTTTTTAGTCTGCTCACTGCCTCCAAAATATCTGGCACTGGTCACTTTCTCCTGTGCCGTCTTCATGAACTCTGTGACTTCTTTTTCTTTTCCCTTCAGATCACCGTTCTCCAACTTCATAAATTCGGCGGCATCCGTTATTAGGCTGCCCATATCCGCCACAAAGACGGTATACTTCTTTATTATCTCTTCCACCACACGGCAGTCGGATAAAATAGTTATATTCACTCCTTCCGCCGCATTCAGATTATTATTTACTTCCTCAAGGTCCTCCTGCGTCAATATACCCGCCGTTCGCGCTTTTTGGGCTTCTTCCTGCATATCCGCAATGGTTTGTTTTTTGTTCTCCGCGATCACCGAGGCTTTATTCATCTCCGCCAATAAGTCCTCCGCGCTAAAGGTGTCCTTTCCGAGCATTGTGATGACCGCATTTTTGGCATTCCATATTTCCGTATACAGATCAGCGGCCCTTTTTACAATATCCTCTTTTTCGACGAGTCTCTTATTCTCAATGGCAGTTTTCGCCTGCGTGCAAAGATCGTCAAAGGCCGAAATACCGATATCCAGTTTTTCTTTCAAGTCTTCCAGCTTCCTGTATTCGGTCTCAACAGCCTGATTGCCGCTGTATTTTTCAACGACCGTCTTTCCAAGCTGGGCATACTGCTGATCTATCCCTGCACTACGCGCATCGACCTCATTCTTTAACTGGTCTATCGCCTCGATAGTGCCCCCGACGCTTTTCTGACCAGTGACATATTCGTTGACTTCGCTTAAAAGCCCGCCGATCTTTGTTTCCACATCGATCATCTCCAACTGCAACTGGCCCAGCTGATTCGCCTGAATATCTTTCCCCTCCGCAAGCAGCCTGGCAGCCTGGTCTTTTATCGTTTCAACCGCTCTTTCTATCGCTGGGACACCTTCCAACAGTTTTTTTCCGGCTTCTTTGAGCTTTTCCTCGCTCTTCGCCATTTCTTCCGCCGCTTTCTTCTCAGCAGAAGAAATAACGGCCGGCTTTTTCACGGCATACTTGTTCCAGAGCAAGATCGCCAGCGTGCCAAGGCCCATCACTCCAAAAAGGCCAAGCAGGGTGTACCATATGTTTCCCGCGCCTTTGGCCGGCTGTACCGGCGTCGGGGTCGGGGACGGCATTTCCGTCACCACACCCGTCGGCGTCACGGCTGGCGTGACCGCCGGCGAAACTTCCGGCGTAGGCGTAACTGTCGGCGTGGCCGAAGGCGTGACTGTCCATTTTGCCGAAGGGATCGGGGTCGGCGACACCGAAGGTGTGACTGTAGGCGTCACCAAAGGTGTCACGGTTGGGATCGGAAGAAATTTTTCCGCGTTATAGCGTGAAACCCATTTCGGGTTCTTTGACAAGAACTCCTCTATGTTCTTCTCGAGCGCCCGGTCCTGATCTTTCGCGTATTTCGGGCCATATTCTCTTTCGTTCTTCTCTATCCACCTGGACCGAAGGTCCTTTAGTAATCCCTTGAGCCTTTGCGCCTTCCCGGTTTCCCCTATATCTACAAGTTCGTTATAATACCTCCACTTTTCCATTATCACGCCCGGCGCGCTGTTGTATTTGACGACCACATCTTCCAGTATATCGGAAGACACTTCCAGCGTGATATTTTCCGTATATATCTGCGTTGCCGGCTCCAGGACGTACTTTATGTAAGATTGTCTTTCTTTTTCGAACACCCTGTCTTTCGTCTCAAGGCCTATTATCGACGAGAACGGGAGCAGCATGAAGAAAAGCAGAACTATACCCCTGTTCCACGCCCACTGCATTCTGCTTTCCCACTCCTGTTTGGGTGTGAGTTTCACTCCAAGCTTTTTCTTGACGGCGTCCATACGGCCCCTGGTCCAATACGGTTCGCTCACATAACCGTCGTGCAGGAAATTCCTTCCCACGTTAAATATCGTGGCCATAAGCATATGGTTGAAATAATCTATCATATATGGGGTTTTTACGAGATATTTCCACTTGTGAAGGCTTAGACGCCCCATATCCTTAACAAGAGGTTTGCCCGTAATGCCGAATATCCCCAGAACTGACATTACGGTACCCGTTATCGCGAGACCCACGGCCACTACGGACGGGAATATCGAGAAGACCCACAGGAAACCGGCGCAACCGACCGTCACCAGTCCGGCCGCGAACACCCACGGCCTCACATAAAAATCTCCCCTGACGTCCCTTTCAAGATTTTCAACTTCGCTGAGTATTTCCGATATAGCAAGTACCGTAGTCGCTTTTTCGGCTTCTTTTATGGCGGAAAGTCTCTCCATAATATTGTCGATCATCTTTTTTAAACCCGTATCATCTTTTTCCCTCTCTTTTAAAATATCTCCATCAAGTTTTTGGATTTCGTCAAGTATTACCTGCACCACCAGCGCTACTTTTGCCTCTCTCCAATCGTTAGGAAATACTTTCTTCTTTACATCTTTGACAATATCTTTGAACTTTCCGTCCTTTCCGACTTTATCTCTTGCTTTCGTAATATTCCCTTCAAGCCCTTCGACTTCGCTAAGCACTTCCGATATCGCGTTCTCTATCATTTTTTTCTCGTCTTCATTAAAAACATCCTTAAGGGAAGACCGCTTCTTTCTCAAAATGCTCTCAACCATCTTGTTGAAGCCTTCCTCATTTACAGCCTTTTCTATAACATCCTCATTTACCTTGTCCATCAGTCCCGTAATAAGCGCGGGAGGAACTGTTACTGCTTTTCCGGCACTCACCCTTTTCGCCATGAACACCGCGTTGCTTTCGATAATATCGTCAATACCGGCATAGTTTTTGGACAGTAAAGAACCGGCCAATTCAATGATCATTTGTTTGTAACGGGCGATGGCTTCAAGTATCTTCTCGTCGCCCCTGAAATCCTCAATGGTCATTTCATCTATGATCCCCTGTTTGATAAGATAGTTAAACCCGGTAAATACGCCTATCTTGGGGCTTAGGACCCTTGTCAGCAAAGCCTCGCTTGTCGCTTCCTCGTCCTCCCCGGCGTAAAACCAGACAGTCGCCATTCCCATTATGGTCTGGAAAACCGGCGGATACAGGAAGACCAAAATACCCACGATCGTCGAGGGGAGCCATCCGTTCATCATCGGTATATACGTCGAAAGTATGACAATATAGTTATTAATAAGATGTCCTACCACTCCCCATGCTGACAGGTCGATATCCGACATTAGCCTGACAACAAAGTACAATACGGTAAGGCCTGTGGTAAATATCGTGGCAAGACCGGCAAGCGTCCCGGCGGAAAGATGGGCCATGTTCTGGAAAACCCACCATCCTTTCATCCCGCCGCCCATACCCTGTATCGGGTCCACCTGCCACTGTTCGTTCAGCTCTATGCCCATTCGTGTCGCCAACCAGTAATATGCCTTCCCTATACCGTAGAATACCCACCCTCCCACAAAGAACGCGGCGACCGCCACCGCTATGCCTTCAGGTATGAACACTCTCGAACCGATGATCGACCACGCAAGGGCCATGCTGAGGTACTGACCGGCGAACATCATGAACGCAGGCGGGTAGGAAAGTATCACCCAGAAAGTCTGCAGTGTTACCCACCTTGATCTCTGGAGCCACCACCTGTTCCCGAGCGGAGGAAGTTCGTCCTCAAGGACCTGGACGAATTTGCCCTCAAGCCTCTGCCCCATAAGTTTGTACTGGGCAAGCCTGCTGCCAAGTTCCGCGTCCTCTATCTGGTTATAAGCGTCCCAAACTCCCGACTGCGAATAGACCGTAAGATGTTCCCTCATCAATTCCGAAGGACCGGAAATATTCGCGTCCGGAGAGAATATCGACTTTATCCTGCCCGCTAACCGGCCCACAAAAGATGAGGATCGCAGGTCATATTCACGGTCGGTTTCCTCGATCTGGAGCTTTTCCCTCAGCGGCATCAGTAACTGCTGAAGAGCTATCCTGTCATGGAGGGCCTCTTCCTTCTCTTCAAGAATGTATTTACCGTTCTGGTCAATTTTCAAGTTACCGTTCGCGTCTTTTTCGGGGACCATTCTTGTCCCTGCAAGCATCTTCCAGAGGAACCCGTTGCCGGTGCCCCCGAGGAAGAGAAAACCCGTCTTGGTCTGACCCACCTGTATGGTATTGTGCCAGATAAGATAATCCTCATAAGCAAGGTAGCTCCAGTCATTCGCCTCTATCGGCACCAGACGAAGTTCCGTCTGCATTACGGTGGGAACGTTCCTTATCGCGAACTCGGATTCCAGGAACTTTTCTTGTGTCGGGTATACTTTAAGGAACGACCAGAGCAGATATTTTGCCCTGTCGGCCGAGTTCCCTGACATCCATGCTTTAGCGTCTTCTCTGCTGACGGCCTTGATACTGTCCGGATCTTTAACTCCGGCGGCTGCGGCAAGTTTAGCCCTGACGTTGAGATATTCATCGATAAGGCTTTTCTTCTGTTTATCCAGGGAAATATTCCACCTGTCACCTGAGACGGCCGCATCTGTTCTTTCCTGTTTCTCGACCGTTGTTCCTTCCGATGTTCTCCTGTCAATATCGATCTGCCTGTTGATCGCGTTCTCTCTGCTGGTCCATACGGAAAGTTTCATTCTGAAAAGGAGCGGCATCAGGCGGTCTTCTTCATCGACGAGTTCGGCGTAGAAAGGCGGCTCTTCCCCTCTCTCGGCGTAAAAACGCCTCATGAACTGCACTTCTTCTGAGTTTAACGGAGGTTTCATTCTTACTTTTCTGGTATTTCTGCCAAGGTTCATGCCATGCTCCGCGCACGAGACTACCCTTATACGGTCCTTATAATCATAAAGCACTCCGGACCAGGGTTTCTTGTCGTCCGGCTTCGGCCTTCCGTTGTCCTTACCTTCCGGGTTGCCGAAAATAGCGACGTTCGCGCCCGCCCTTCCTTTCTGGTCGTCATCGTCCGTTACGGGAAAAACGTCAACCCTGCCGGAATAAGTGTTAATAGCGCTGCGGACTATGTTCGATAACTTTTCACCGTCGTCACCGAATGTCGTAAGCATAAGCGCTATCGGCGGGAAAAGGTCTTTACCGTGCGTTTTCACAAGGTAAACAACGTCTTCCAGCGTAAGCTCCGAAAGTATATCTTTATTGGAGAAAACATTCTCTTTCGGAAGTGCCTCAAATATGCCTTTCTTGTTCAAGAACCGGGCGTCGGCCGTGAGTATATTGATAAGGTTCTCACGATCCGATATGTTCTTCCCGGTCTTCGCGTCCTTATGATATGGGCTTTCGAGAGAGCACATCTTCGACAGGTAATCCATCTCAAGTACGGGATAGTTCAGCATCATGGCGTAGAAAGGCCATTTTGAGGGCGTACCTTCTTTCTGCTTTTCAAGCCCCGCCATGATATCCGCGACATTATTCTCATCTACCACAGTTACGGGCCTACCTTTACTGTCCAAGATAACGGCGCCCTTCTCTGCCACGACCTTATTCAGCATTTCCACAAGCATCGCGGGGGGCATACTTGACACCAGGTCGCCCGCGGTAATTGTCTCGGGCGTTTTCCTTTTTGACAGGAACCTCGCGCCGAACAGCCATCCTTTCTCGAGCATTATATTCGTCATAAAACCGACCACGACCGCGAAGAACACCATTACACCGAACGCAGCGGGGTTCAGCTCTTTTATCGCCGGTATATAATCCATGGCCTGGAGGAACATCCGGAGATAATATCCCGCCGTCGTAAGGACGATAGCCGCCACGGCCATCACTCCCATGTTCATGAAATGCCTTCCCGTTCCGGTCATGTAGTTCGACCGCGCGGGCCCGGGGCCGCCCTCTCCCTTCACGGTACGGGCAAGCTTGTCAGCCCTGTAATGCCTTTGCGTATCTTCTTCTTCGATGGACATGCCTTTTCTCAGGTTTTCCAGCCTGAACTGAAGGGCCCCGAGATAAGGTTTGATATTATTGAGCGGTATCGCGTGTTCCCCGTTCTTCCACACAGCCGGGCCGTTAAATGTTCGATTCCCTTTCCCGTCTACTTTCGGCGCGGGAACATAATTTCCCGACGAAGCTCCCGGGATAAGCCCGATAAACCCTGTGCCCGTATTCGCGCTCTGTGTAAAATCACCTTTCGCGTACAGGGTCGGAGAATATCTCTGCGGATCGTTCTCCGGAGTATGCATTCTCGCGTAAAGATCGAATTCCAGCGGAGCGGCCTTCATCCTTTCCAACCAGTCTATGGAGTAATCGATATATTCTTTTATATTAATCTTAACTGTGTTAATCGGGTTAGCGTACTTGGGATCGGCGAATGGCGCCTGCACATCGAAAGTGATCACTTTTTCACGCACTTCTTCTGGAATATGCTGTATAGCGACATCGAGATCGGCTTTGGCCTTTTTCAACGCTTTTAAGAGCACTTCTATCCCTTCTTTCTGTCTTTCCTCTCTCAAGCGCTTTCCTATCCCGAACGGAAGATAGAACCACAGCTTCTCTTTCAAGAGATGGCGGTGAGCTATCGCCCCAAGGACCACCAGAACTGCGCCCACGGCGAATACCGCGGGATGCGCGAAAGAGAAAGCGGCCGGAACGAAGAAATAATCATAAATCCCTCTACCGATGAAAAAGACACCGCCGACCAGAGCGGACATCGTTCCGAACATGCGCGACAAGCCTGTCAACGGTCTTACATAGAGGAACCCGTCAACAACATCCCTGATATCGCGCCAGAACCCTTCCGAAGTCTTTTTCCCGCCATCCTTCGTGCCGTCAGAAACATATCTACCCTCGGCAGAGAGTGACGGCATATTTATAGGATAGTATTTCGTCTCAAAAACACCTTTACCCTTATTGAATTCCCTCACTTTTTTGTATCTCTGCGGATCCATGATAACAGAAGCTTCCCAGATACTTTTATCAAACGCCCCTGCTATGCCCATAATATTTTTTCTCTTCTCCATCCCTTCTGCAAATGCCAGGAACTTTTTCTCGTACTCAAGGGCCGCGTCAAGGTCGAACTCGTTCGTTTCAACACCCATCTTTTTACGGTCTTCCGCTGTTTTCAGAACATCAAGCTGCTCGGCACGCTTGGCGCCTTTCGTCTTTTCCCCGACAAGGTCCTTGAGCGTATCGGGATCCATCATAAAAAGTTCGGTGTAATGATACGGCGTGAGGCCGGCAAGGTTGCCACCACTCCCGTATTTTTTGGCCTGTTCGGCGCTGGCGAGAATATGCGCTTCTCTTCCGCCGCGACCACTATAAAGCCAGTAATTCTCGCGCACCTCATGGAATATCAGCTCTTCCTCTATCTTCGAATAGCCTATACCCTCATCTTTCAACTTTTCCAATGCTTCCTTAATGGGTGTTACTAACTTCTCATTAGTATTAAGAGCGATGACCAACGTACCGTCTTTTTCCCGCGCATGGAACGCCGCCATCAAGTCAGTACCGAAATCGAACTTTATTATCTTTATCCCATCCTCCGCCTGAGCATTACCCAATTCATTCCTATAGGCATCGCTCGCAATAAGACCTTTTATCAGATTTTGTCTCTCTATTTCCTGGTTCACGCTATAAAGGCCTATACGTTTCAAAGCGCCGGGTTTGTCCGTGGTCCCGGTCTGGTCCGTAGCGACGGTCTCCCCGGCAGGCTCTTTTTTACTGTCATCTCCAGGTTCCCCGCCAGTTCCGCCGGAAGATACAGCCTCTGCGGCGGCTTTCTTTTTTGCGATCTTCTTTTCCACCGACCATTTGAGGAGGCTCATCAGCAGGATAATACCGGCCAAACTGCCGAGCGTTATCCCGATAAATTCTCGCAATCTTCCCGTCCATTCCGGTTTCCAGATAATATCAAGCACTTCCCTGATACCCTGTTTATCTTGTTTACTGATTACCATGGTCTCGCCGATCACCGTCTCTCTTATATATTTAACGTTATATTGCCCTTTCACTATACCTTCGGCGAATACGACCGCACCCTTGTTATATAGCATGACTTTCCTGGCGAGACTTAATTTATCATAATCGTCTACTATCCCTTTATTAGCCCCGCTGGCCATTTTTGCTTTTTCAACGGCCGATATATACTTTTTCAGCTCATCCTTATGCTGGGAAGTAACGGCGATCCCCTCCATGAACCGGTCAAAATCCAACGCGACAACTTTATCGACCCCGGGGATACTCATCTCTTCCTGTGTCAGGTAACGCTCGATATTTTTCCTGGTCACCCAGAACAACATATCGGACAGCATTTCCCTGCCCTCTTCGGTCTCAAGGCTTATGACCTTCTCTATCGGGAATTTGGTCCCGCTGAATATGGAGAACTGGCTCGAAATATTGGCCGCGTACTTTTTCAGTCTGTCGGCGAACACGGCAAAATCCCCGTCAGTCATCATAAGTCCCATCGGAGATATCTCTATAAGGCCAGCTTTCGACAGTTTATCGGCAAAATCCTTGCGGGCTTCTTTTGTATCCAACGCTGGAACCGTCGACAATATTCCCGCATTGTTAAGCTGCTGTGCCAATTTCACGTAATCTTCCGGGGTCACAAGGACAACGGGTCTATCCAACCCGGCCGCGTTGATCCTGGCAAGTATCTCCTTTTTCTCCTTGTCGTTCCTGGGCACTTTAATGGCCGCCCTCAGCCCGGAATCATTGACCTTTTTCTCCAGGTCCCTTATGTCTTCCCACTTTTCGAACTTGATCTCCGGCTTTACGGCCAGCGTCAATTTGCCCGTCCAGAAAAGTATGGTGCTCACGTTGCTTTCGGTGTTCCGCACCTTGCCTTCAGGTGTCCTCTTAAGTACCCCCGCCTCATCGAACACTTTCTTGAACTTCACCGCGTTCACAATGAACTCGCTTAGCTGAGCGGGGTTCTTGATGCCGTTAAGCACGGCGGCCGTATAAACAGCGTCCTTCACTTCTTTACTGGCGTTCTCGTGGAACACATTGTCATCAAGGTCCGCCACTATCTTTGAAGAAAGGGTCTTATTGACAAGCTCTTTGGCAAATTCGCTCTTCCCTATTTCATATCTGGTCTTTTTCTCCAGATACTCGTTCTCCGGAGAATAGAATTTTACCTTTATGGCCCCTTCGTCGCCCTTTTCACCCGCCGCTACGTCCTGCGCTGTTATGTAATTCTTTTCCCAGTGCATGTATTCCGTACCCTTGAGAGGAGTCGTCGGAAGGACCGGCGCCATGGGCTGTGTCGGAACGGACGTCGGGACAACGGACGGCGACACCTGTGGCGCTACCGGCGTCACAGAAGGCACCGCTGTCGGTGACGGGGTCGGAACGGCCTGAGGCGCACCCGTGAGCGCGTTCATTGTTTCCTTGTAGATCTTCGGATCAAGAATATAATTCGCCTCATTCGCGTTCTTTTTATTGTCGAACCAGAACCATACGCCTTCCGCGCCGGACATTCTCGTTCCTTCCACCACGTCTTTAATGAGGGAAGTGGTCCCGTCGTTAGGCTGCGCCTCACCCACCACAACGCGCACCCCCGCCGGGATCTCATATCCGCCTATATTTTTCTTGAGATCATCTATCGTGTATCCGCTCGAACGGTAGAAATGCATTACCTGGAGAATATCGCCCGATCTGACTTCATCGATAAAATACCCGAGGTTCTCCACTTTCGCGGTCCCTATCGAAACGGGTTTATTGGCGGTGTCCCTTATCACTTTATTAAGGCTGATAACGAACCTTTTGGCATTATAAGTGGAGGTCGCCGCGTTGTCCGGCTCATTCATGGCCTCGATCGCTTCGACGTATTTCCAGTCGTCGCCCAGCTCGGCCTTTGCCTTCTCGAGAAGCTTTTTGTCCAGCGCTATCATCGCCTCGGTCTTTTTCGCGTCGTCCAGAAGGTCTTTGTGTTCATTCAATATATCGTATGTGTGAAGAACGAGGACTATCTTCGTATTGTTCTCTTTAGCTATTCTAACTAGGTTGACCAGGTCTTTCACCGCCTGCCGTTCGTCACGGAAGCCCAGCGGCGTCCCATCCGACAGATAATCTATCCCGCTCTGGTCCTTGGACCCGATAGCGAGAATGACCCTTGCTGTGCTCACGTTCAGAGACTTGAAAAGCCCTGAGATATCGGCATAGTTACGGGTAACGCCTCTATTTGTACCGATAGAGCCTTCATATTCTTTCAGATAGAAAGTCGCGCCGGAATTCTTCTTAAAAACATCCGCCGGTACCGCGGGCACCGTGACAGGCGTCTTTCTGTAAATGTCCCTGAGCGGGACCGCCTGGACCGTCACGTCAGACCGGACGACTTTCATGTTCGATACTTCGATAACACCCGTGACGATATCCGTAGAGGCGTTGTTCACCGCGAATTTTACACCTATTTCTTTTATCTGCGAAAGATCGAACCCATCTTTGGTAAACCCTTGTTTGTCAACATTCGGGGCCGTGGGCGTGTATTCGACCGTGATCCACTCACCGCTCTTTTTTACTTCTTTCCACTTCATGTACTGGGCGTTCCCACCAGCGTCCTTGGCGAAAAGCTGTATACCGTTCATACCGTTACGGGCGAACGCTTCGGTCACTTTTATGTTCATCACTATTTTCTTCCCTCTAAGGTCCACCGGCGAAGCGAGAGACGTGTATGCTTCCCCCTTACTCCTGTCGGTGTCCTGCCCTTTGAGGTCCGCCGTGACATTGAGAATACCATTACTGGAAAGACGGGCCTTGGTTATTCCCATGTCGCCCCGGGATGTACGGACCGCCCATGCCTCTTTCGCAAGGTCCAGGATGACTTTCTGTTTTCCGCCTCTTGAAGAAAGCTGCTTCCGGTATTTTTCGAAAGGCGCAACGGATACCTCTTTTTCCTTCTCGCCGGCGACTTTCAGCGGACCAAGGGACTGAACTATCTTTTTCGGCGGCAGGTTGTTTATACCCGTCGCGTCCTTGATCTCCTTCGGGATAAGATCGATGACAGGCTCTATCTTATTAAGGTTCACGTTCTTGATGAACTCTTCCTTGCCGCCTTTATCGAGTATATATTCCCAGCCTTTCATCTGGTCGATCTTACCGTCAGGGCCGACCGGGTTAGCAAAGAGCCTGTTGGCTTCTATCGTACCGTCGGCCGCCAGGACAACATGGAATTGATACAGCTTATCGCTGTTATCGCCCATATACCCGAGAAAATAGAACTTTTGCATATCGCCGAGTTCCTTAAGGGACTGACCCGCCGTTTTAAAATCGATGCTGCCCGTCATGCTGTCCCTGTAACTCAACACCCTTTTCCACGCGTCATCTATTTTCTCACCCGGTTTTAACTTTAACTGGAACTGGGCCGTAACGGCGTCGTACTGAATGTCGCCCTCTTTGGTCTTCTTGGTAAGATAGAAAACACCCTGCCTGTAGTCATCGGTGTATTTACTGGGGATGCTCACCACAAGCTCTTTATCGTTCACGTCATAGACGAACGTTTTACTGTACTCCTCCTGGAACTGGCTTATCATTTGTTTATTATACGGGTCATACGAACGGAACCGGCCGGTCTGAGGATCTATCTCTACGATGTTCTTGGGCAGTTCATAGAACTCATCGACCTTTCTCGGCCCCATGATACCGCCGATCTGGTATACACCCTTTCCTATAAAAGCGTCCTTAGCTTCATATATGGGTTTGCCTTTGCCGTCGGTCGTCTTTTTAAGATGGACCGTTATGAACCACGGTTCCCGGAGGTCGGGTATGTTGTTGTGTCCGAGCCTTATGAGCTCGAGGACACCGTTATCATAATCTATGATGACGCGCCCATCCGGCGTCATTACTATCGGGGCCTTCCATTGTTCGGCCTCGAACTCCTCTTTTTTCGGAATGAACGTGATAAAAATATTAAGCTGTATCTTCCTGTCGGCAAGCTCTTGTATGAGACTCTCATTGGATGTCACGACCTTTATCCCGGATGGGATAACGACACCTTTCTTCCGGAGTGCCGCGAGAAGCTCGTCCGGGTCCATGGATCTCGCCATTTTTTCCACTTCGGCAGGGAGTTTGAACTCCCTCTTTTTAAGCTCCTTGATAAGCGTCGCGGCGTCGTTCACGCCCGCGAGCTCGTCGGGCATAACGATGTTCTGTTTCTTCAGCTCCGCTCTGAGAGCAACAATATCGGTGATCTTTTCAAGCCCGGCAGGCAGGACGAATTCGTGCTTTCTGAGCTGGTCCACCAGGTCGTTCGACCTTGTGGCGAACAGTATGTCGCGCGGAAGGTTCGTCACGTCTATGATAAAACGTTTCTGGGATTCCTCGTCGTAGATAAATATCTCTTTCTTTACCGGCTTCCCTTCCCGCCATGTGACCATGTTCGTCATATACTCGATCTCTTTTCTCCAGCTTTCCCTTGGCCTGTATCCCGCGGAGGTATCCCCGAGTTTTCCCTCGATAACGCTTATCGCGAACATCACCGGGTCGTAAGCGTACCCCGTGACGAACTCCTGATAAGTGGCCACCTCACTGGTCATCCTGTATTGATCGGACTCGGAAGCGTTCCTGAACCGTGTAAGTTTGGAAGATTTTTCGATGGCCGGTTTGGTCTTATGTTCCTCTTTATACCTGGGGGAATTCTTATCGTAGATGATATACACCACTTCATCCATCTTCTCATTCTTCTTATCGTAGGTAAGTATCTGATGTACTTCCAAGCCAAGTTCCGGATAGTAGAACCTTACATCTTTATAATAAGGCTTGCCACCCTTGTCATACACGCCGTACGACTCCTGCACAGGCCTTCCGACCGTAGGCGCGTTGATCACTTCATGCGCTATCAACGCGTTATCAGGCATATCGATAAAAACGGGCTTAAGGTTGGACTGTTTTCCTTCGCCCAGATATACGGTAAGCTGTTTAAGAGAAGCGTCCACTTCCGCGAGGACCCTCCCTTCCGAACCTATTATCTCGCCGGGGATGACAGCCCTCGTCTCATATGTCTGCGGCGTAAAAGGAAGCACCTGGTTCGTTTTTCTGTCAAGGTATTCTCCCTCGGACTCGACCTTATAAGTAACTCCAAAACCGTCCTGATAGCTTGTCTTTTTCACCACCGTGCCGTTACCATATAGGGTGTCTTCCACTGTCTTCCTCGGTCCGCATTTTGTCACCGGATCGTCGAAGATTATCTTTTTATTGGTGGCATACTCCAAAAGCCCTCTCGAGTTTTCCACAAAATTGTACGCGTTCTCGTCCTTCAACGTAATGTTATTAGAAGAAAGGAATATATACCATTCCCTCGACCGGTAAGAAGCGGTCTGTATCCTGTCCTGCATCTTGTTCACTTCGAGCTTCTTGCCATATTTAACGTATTTTTTCTTCATGACCGGGGACACGGCCGTTTCCACCTTCGTTATGACCTTCCCGCTCATTTTTGGGTCGGTTTTCCACGCGCCGTCCGTTTCAAATATATAAGGACTGGCCTCATCTTTTACCCATACGATAAAATCCTTCTTTTTCTCGGTCGCGCTCGGAGCGTAAATGACACTGACGCTTTTATCCTTCTCGAGCTTCGCGTCGCTCTCTCTTATTCCGACCTCTTTCACGACCTTTGTTATGACCTCTACTTCCTTGGTCTCATATGGTATTATTTCCTGATTGACCGTGTCGGTCGCGGCATCATAACGGTATATCTCTATTTTTTCCGGGACCATTTTCAGGCGAAGCCTGTCAAGACGGTATTTTACAACCGACTTCAGGAGCATATTCCCGTCCTTGTCGACAAGCATCTCCATGGATTCGGTCATTCTTACCTTGCCCTCAAGATATTTCGTCTTCTCCTCCGTGACAAGAACGACCGCGCCCTTGACCTTTTCTTCTGTCTGGAGATACACACCGTTCTTGTCGAGGTCCGTAGTGATAACGGCTTTTTCCCCGGACACTTTACTGCTTGTCCGCTTCAGGCTGACAAAAGAGGTATCTTCTCCGGCGGAAAGTTTCTCTTTTTCTTCTTTTTTGAGATACGAAACGACCTCTTCCTCAAGAGGCGTCCTGTCCTTATTGTCCATAACAAAAGACGTGCGGATATACGCTCTCCCGAACTCATCTATACCGTAACTCTCGATCTTAATGGCGTTAATGTCTATTCCGTTCTTCTTGAACCTTACGTTCTTTGTTATCACGGAATTTTTGGTCGACCTTTCGCCGTTCCTCCAGTTCACGTAGTTGAACCTGTCCCAGCTCTCGATCTTCTTCCCTGCCTGGTCCTCTTTGACGGAGTAAATGAAGTTCTCGCTGGTGATCTTTACCATGCGCCATTTACCGAGAGGATCGCTAAGCATGTTGGCAAAATCAAATAGTGCGCTCCCCTTCCCCTTCAGGCCATCCCTGACCTTGTCCATCGCTGTCACATAATCATCCAGTTTCTTGCCTTTTTCGGCCAGGAAATCTATTTTTTTGATGTTGTTCTTCCCGTATCTTTCTATTATCGTCAACCTTCCATGGTTTTCTGTCATGTTAAAATCGAGTATCTCCTTGTGAAGGAGGTTCCCGTTGTCGTCGTTCACCATGTTCTGTTCTTCCGTTACCGCTCCGGAAAGACTGTCGAATTTAGTGCTTTTCATCGATTTTACGACACGACCCTGCTCGGGGAATTTCTCATCCAGAGGGAAACGCTTATCCCGGCTGTCGGGGTACACGAACGTCTGGGTCAACCTTTCCTTCAGTATTGGATCATTCTGCACGGTCCCCGAAATAAAGGTGCCGTCAGCGTCGAGCTTACCTATATAAGCGTCCTGCGTACCGTCCGCGTCATAGTATTTGATCCACACCAGCTGTGAAAGTCCGAGATCCCTGAGGTCTTCGGGTACCACGGAAAACCCTATGATCTTTTTGAGCGAACTGTCGCAATAGTCGAAGTCTTTCTTGACCACTTTGTTGTCTTTTGAGACCTCGACCATCCTTACCCGAATGGAGTCCTTACCCGTCTGGATCTCTTTCCCGTTCGGGAGCTTTACGGTAAAACCGTTCCTGGAAGACTCGTACCTGTAGTATTCGTACGAACCGTCATCCCTAACGATCTTCTGCACCAGACCCTGTTTGTCTTTTTTAAGGTCTTTCGAATAGTCTATCCGCGGGTCCTTGATATCATAATAGAACATCTCTCTTATATGCTTCTCACTTTTACCCCTTCTGGATATGTCCTTTTTGGAATGGGCCACGAGCCCGTCCTGGAAATACTCATACAATTCCAGCTGTTTGCCAAAATATCTTTCTCCGCCCTTCTCCACACATTCCAGTATCTCTTTGCTGGATTTCTGGGTCTTGCCCTTGAAATACTCGATCTTTTCCCATACGAGTCCCCCGGACAATTTGTCCTTTTTAAGCATCAGTATGGGCATACCTGTTGTCGGCTTCCCATACTTATCCAGGCTGTCGGGGTTGGGTGTCGTGTTGAAATATGTCTCGATCACGTTCTTTTCGTCCTCTGCCCGGCGGGACTCGGCTTTCGCGCAGTATGTTATGAGCCCTTCCTGGTACCTGTAGGTCTCGACCGGCTTGTCCGTGAACAGCCAATTACCGGCCGCATCCGTACCGATAGCCGTTTGGGCATACACCTGCACCCACGTGGTCCCGGCGTCTTTTCCTTCTCCATAGGTATATACCTGCTTGACCAGTTTATATTTGTTCTGCTCATCCGCCTTGATGATCTCCACGGGCCGTTCCTGTTTGTCGTAGCGCACTTCTTCTACGTCCTTTTCATCGGCCTCTCTCTCTGAAATCGCTTTTTTGGAGAACTTGAGCGCTCCATTGTCCCAGAATTCGTACACAAAAAGACGGTTCCCTTTTTCGTCGAACTTTTCCGTCTTTTTCAACGTACCGCTCTGCTCGTACCATTCGAACGTCCGGGCCACCCACCCCTTGATGTTCCCCTTGCTGTCCAGCGCCAACTGGCCTTTGACATCAAAAGAGACGCCTTTGATCCACATAACGGTAACGTCCGGAGCATCTATCGTGGCGCAGGTAAGGGTCCCCGCTGGAACAGCCTCTACTTCTTTCCAGACAAGCTTCTTGACCTTCTTGCCGTTCTCTACCACGTCCTCTTTTACCCACTGCCACTCCATGAACGCCTTGTCATAATACGTCATTATGTGGTCTTTGGTATAAAAGAACCTCTTGACCCTTTCTCCCGGGTTCGATATATACCTCGTACGGTCGGCATTTTCACCGAACTCGACACCGGACCTTATCTCTTTTATCTTGTAAGGGTCTTCGATATCCGCCACGGTAGTCATCCCCGCGGGTATCTTCACCTTGCCGTTCTCGACAAGGGGCTTATGATAAATGGCATAGATAAGCTTTTCTTTTTTATCGAAGACATAACTCTTGAAAAGGTCTTCCCGGCGGAGCGATCTGATCGAGAATGTCTTCGGGTTATCTATCGTCACAAGATATTCGTCAAGCGCCTGATATTTGTCATCGACCGTAACGCCTCTCGAGACATGGATTATATCGCCCCTTTTCAACGTAGCGGGATAACTGTAGATATAACCGCCATCGTATTCATATACGTACGAAAGGCGGAGCCTGTCGTTCTTAGCGTCATCGAAATACTGCCTAAAGAACGTTTTGGGGTCTTCGCCCTTGGGCAGGCCTGTGCTGAATTTGGCCAAAAGGTTATAGTCCGTATCAAGGACCTGCACCTCGCACCCGGTTATCGCCTTGGTCTTTTCGTCCCTGACCACGGCCAGTTTATAGATAAGGTCTTTTTTGCCTTTTATAGTATCTTTCGTCACAAGTTCCTGATAGGAACCGTCCGATCCAGTGGAATACCAGACTCCCCATTCTTTACTATCGAGGAACTTCCCCGTCCAGGGGTTCATTCTACCTTCGTAACTGACGGTCGTACCTATATACTCGCCGTTGGCGGTGAACTTTCTGGTCGTGACGGTCACGTTATCGTAGTCCAGGGTGGCAACGCGCGCGTACTCATAGTTGGACACAGTGTATATGTTCTTGACGGGATCATACTCTATCTTACCCATGGTCCCTTCGCCGAAATTCCCCCAGTTGGCGTTGAAAATGGTCTGTGACTTGATAATGCAGACCTTCTTCCCGTCGGTATCGGTGAACTGGTTGTCCTTGACCCATTTGTCCGTCAAAAGACTTTTCATAAGCAGCGGAAAGACTTCCCCCTTACGATCGGCGGGGAACCTGTCGGAATAATCCAGCCAGTACCGGATCTCGCTTTCCTCCGGGTCTCTGCCTATGGTATTAAAGTATATTTCGCTGATAGTGCTTTTTGTTAAAGCGTTCTTCGAATAAGATTCGTATACGCTGTTAGTTTGCTCAACCTTCTCGTAAAGCTTCGTGGGCGGCACCTGCACCGGCGCCGAAATAAAGACGGTGTTGTCCCCCAGACTGACATCCGCTTTATTTGTCATTAATGACCCAAGCGCTACCTGGTTGTCCTTTGTCACTTTCACTGTGTACGCCGGCGTCGTGATCATGGTCCCCAGTGCGACCTGGCCGTCCTTCAGCATCGTGGGCGGCACCACGGCGGTAAGCGTCTGAGTGCCAAGTTTGATCTCTTTGGTCTCCTGCGGCGTCACATAACGCTGAAGATCTATGGCCTTTGGTTTGCCCGTTCCTTCCTTTGCCGGAAGCACATCATGATATGCCGGGAGGTCGAATACGTTACTGGCAAAATAATCACCGCTCTTATCTTTCTCGTACTGCCTTTCCTTCGGCATGTCCTTGAGGAAGCCGATCTCTTCCCATATGAATATGTCCTGCCATTTATAGCCGTTCTCCGGCTTCTGGGCCCTGACAAGCCTCTCTTCCAGTCTCTCGTCCCTCGGCACCTCCCCGATGAATACCTTTACATCGGCGGGAAGGTTAAATTTTTCCCTGAGGTCATATACCGTAGGCAGGACCCCTTCATAATAATGTATCTGGAGATAGTCGCCGCTTTGCACAAGTTTGATAAGGTCGGACACCTTGGGTTTATCGCTTTTCGAGTAGATGTTCATCTCGTCGGTCCTGACGCTTATATTTATCGGCTTTCCGGTCTCCTGCCTTATTACGTTGGCGAATTCGTTAACGAAATAACACGCCCACCGGTAATCAAGTTCTTTCGCCTGCTGATAATTGGTCATATATTCCGATCTAGATGATAATCTTATCAGTTCCGGCTCGTTCATCGGTTCTATGGATATGACCGCGGGATTATTACGGAATTTCTGCAGAATGGGCCTCATTTTCCCGAAGAAATCTTTTCTTAGAACGTCATTCGTTATTATCTCCTGGAACTCTCCCAGCGGATAGCCGTTATCGTCTATTTTCTCCCCGTCGGCGAACATAAAGTCCAGAAGGACTATGTGCGCTTTCATCCCGCGTTCATTAAGAAGAGCGAGCATCTTATCGACGTTCGCGGGGTTCACGGAGATATTGACCGCGTTACCTTCTATCTTGAGCCCCTGTCTGAAGTCGCCGAATACAAAGAGGCGGACATTGGTTCTCCCCTGCGCTTTCACCGCGTCCAGGGCCTTCCCAAGGTCTTTCAGGTTCTCGTCCACCCATATGTCGTTCGGCTCGCAGAGAAGATGTCCATAGGAATAACCTGTATGGAAACTCGCGCCGTAACTTTGCGCCGCATAAGCCGGTGTTTGCCCTGTCACCTGCGGGGTTTGCCTCACTCCCGTATACTGGGGATACGACGGCTGCGGCAGAGCGGGCGCTACCTCCGTCGGCCTGACCGAAGGCGTCACTTTCGCTATCTCCGCCTTGATCGCCTTTACGAGGTCCTCGTCCACTTTTCCGTTCGGGGTCATGTTGTGGTCTTTCTGGAAAAGCTCGACCCCTCTTACCGTTTCGTCCAGAAGATATGAATTCGTTGGCACTTTATATCCGAGTTTATTGAGCGCCGTCTGCAGTTCCAGGACAAAAACGCCCTGTGAACCGTACGGTATCGCGCCGTTCTGAACTATCGTCCCAAGCTGCCTCATTTTAAGGAGATCCGCCGCCATGGGCGTCACCTGAAACGTCTGCCCAAGCTGCGGGTTAAGCGCTTTTCTAAGTTCATACACGAGAAGCATGTCTACTTTACCGTTCGCGGCAACATTCGGATCGTTCCTGTCCTGCTGGAACTTCACTATCGCGTCAACCGTTGTCTTATCGAGCACCTGCCCGTCCGTCACTACATACGTCAACTCTCTCAAAGCGGCCTTCAGTTCGAGCACTTCGGGCCTGTCGGTACCCTGTTTAAGCTCTCCCCACTGATTGACCAGACCTTCGAGGTTCTTCAATCGCAGAAGTTCCTGAATAGCCTTGTCCTCTTTCTTTGCCTCTTGTTTCTTTACGGGCGCGGGAAGGTTATTCGTCCTTCTTAATTCTTTCTCAAGCGCGTTGAAGAAAGCGGTCCCTATTTCGTCGCTGACGGGAAGCCCCTGCTTTGACTGGAAGAGATTTACCGCTTTCATCGTCTCTTCGTTAAGGTGCGAGTTGATCTCTCCCTTGTAATATCCGAGGACCGTCAACAGCTCCTGAACGGCCTTGATCGCCGAACTCATCTGAATCACATCTTTTTGATACTTGATCGGCACTATCTGCTTCTTCAGGATGTCCAAATTACGCGCGTTATTCTGTGTCTCCGAAGACGTCTGGGCCTGGACAGGTTTAGTGGTCGCCGCTGCAGCTATCACAACACCCGTTGTGACACCGCCGCCTATAAGCACCATGCTGCCGAAAGACTTTTTCATTTCGGCCGTTACCCCTTCGCCCACCCTTTTTGCCGCGCTCACCTGTATATCGACATTGTAACGGTGCGCGATAAGCGTACCGAGCACGACCGAAAGAACGGCCAGCGCCGCCGGCAATACGGAACCGCTGAAAATAACGAATGCCGCCGGGATAGACATCGCGTACATAAGCACGTTGCGCGAACCCGGTATGAAAGACTGTAAGAACGCTCCCCAAAAACTGTGGCCTGTCGCCTTTGCAGACACGGCAAGTTTATACGCCTGTATCACCTGGACCGTTACGGTGGTCACGCCAAGAACGGCTATTATCATCTGCACCGCTGGAATTATTATTGCTACCACCGCCGGCGCGGCCACTAAAACCGCTATAGCGGAAAGCACACCGGCCGCCAAAACACCTGCCGGCGTCCCTATTCGCGCATAGTCCGTAACTTTTGAATACGCTTTTTCCATCTCATATCCGGTCCTCATGGAAATGACCGCAGATATCCCGATAGCGGCAAGCGAAAGCCCCGCAAAGAGGAAAGATCCGCTCGCAGCGAAAAGGGCCGCGGAATAAAGCACTCCAGTAGTAATGATCAGTGATTTCACAAAAGCGTGGACACCCGCTCTAAGCGGTGTGGGCCTTACGTCTTCTGCTTCGGCAAGCCGTGACTTAAATATCCGGGCAAGAACCATGTTGGCGGCAAGAGATATTGCCGCGCTGAAGAGAGCCATCGGAAGCACCGAAAGCGTACCTATGGTGAGCATTGGGAAAGCCGCCGCCACGACCGCTATACCCGCAGCGCCGTAAAGCGCCGGACCCGCAAGGAGTTGGAGAGTCGTCATTCCTGCCCAAGCACCGAACGCCTTGAGGAAACTTCCCTCGCCTAGGCCAACGGTGAACTTCATCAGGTCCGCAGAGGACCTGTCAAGTGTTCTTACTTTTTCGCCGTATACCTGATAAAAATATACGGCCGGTATAAGAAGGGCTACCGCCGCCACACCTGTGACCATCGGGTTCGCCGCCAATATATAGGTAAGAGGCTGAATGATATTTCCCGTTACAAGGCTTAAAATACCGTACTTAGCAAGCGCGGCACTCAACCCGACTACCGATAGAGCCGCCACAGCCGCTCCGATCTTATCCTTCATGCTGACAACCACGGGAACTTTGACCGCGGGAGCCTCTTTCTGTATTTCTCTCCTCCTCGCGCTGTAATTATCCTTCATTCGCGCCGAAAGGGTGGTCTTAAGGTCTAACGACGAGAACATGCCCGTCAAACCGAGCTGCTCAGAGCTGGCAAGATAATTTAGATCTTTTTTGGCATCGTTCGCTTCCGTAAGGAATTTGGCCAGAGCAGCTTCTATCTCTTTTCTGGCACCCGGATTTTCCGCCATCATCTTTACGAATCTCTGTTGATAGGCGAATATCTCTTTCTCATACCTCTCGTTATCCGAACCGGACCTGTTTTCCTTGGCCGTAATGAGTTTTCTTATTTCTCCGACCAGTTTCGCTATATCCGCGGCATTCTCTCCGGCCATGGCTTTTTCAAGCAACGCCTTCTGATGCGCGAGTGTATCCCTGTGCTGCATAAAGAACGTTTCATCAAGCGAGAAGAACCCTTCCCACACACCGGCGCTCACCTTCTCCTGGCCTCTGTCGGCGCGGCCCACGAACTGTATTTCGAACGCTTCGCATGTATCAAGATATGTTGACATTACGCAAAGGCCCGGCATCAGGCCGTCTTTATCAAGCACTTCCGGACCTTCTACCGGTTTTCTCGTTCCAGCGTCAAGATAAGCCCCCTGTATCTGCACATCTATACCCCTGTGGGCCATGTTCGTGACTATCGTGATAACATTGGCGTATCCCGCCTGACGTATCATCTCATCGAAATTACCGCTCGTGGCATCGGCAATATTGATTATCGTTCTGTCGAGAACATCTCCCAGGTCTTTTTGAAGTTTTGTTTTGAGCGCCTCGGCTTCAGCGTCATTCTCGACCTTTATCATTATCGGCCGGTTCTCATGCAATCTCTCCTGCAATCTTGTTTTAAAATACGAATATTTATCTTCCTTGGACCCGAAGGCGGCATAACCTGTGCCTTTATCTATTTTCTTCTCTTTCCCTTCGATCTCGATGACTTTCTTGCCGGGATACATCTTTTCAAGACGTTCCTTTTCCATCGTACCGCTGGCGCCGGTCCATCCTGAAACCGCGTCTTCGGAAGCCAGGAAATCCCCTATCCTCATGGTCATGATGGTCTCGGTCTCGGGAGTTGCTTCAACACCTTCTTTGATCTCTATGGCCTGGTGCAAACCGCTGCCAAAACTCATTCCTTCTTTGGCTTCTTTGGTCTTCTCGTCTATAACGACTATCTTGCCTTTCCTGACTATGTAATTCTCGTTTTCCCTGAAGAAAAGCCTCGCCTGTATGGCATCTATCACAAAAGTCTCGCTAACCCTCTCGATAACATCGGCAAGAGCACTTTTCCCTTTTCCAGTCAGATATACTTCCTGTGTACCCTCCGGAACATAATAAATATCTGTTTTTTCTACAATATCCTTAACGGCACTATCCGCCTCTTGACGGGCAAGCAGTCTCGCTTCCCAGTCCGCTCTCTGGCCTCCGGAAATAATGTGCGGAGTATTGGCATTGTGCACAACGATAAGGTCGACTTCGTCGAATATCATGAATCTCTTGAAAGATGTCAAAGCGGTATTTTTCTGCCCGATCTTTTCGAACATGTACCGGTGCACCGCTCTTTCACTCTTCACATAAACAATGTCGCATTTCGCGTATACTTCTTCTTCGGTAGCAATATTTTCTTTACCATTCTCATAAATACGTCCGGTAAGCTCGCCATTTTCATCCGCCATGATAAAACCTGTCACTGCACCCTGTTTGCTGAGAGGAGCACCCATCACCATGGCCTGTCTGGTAAGCGTGTCATCGTGGGTCGCTATTATGACTTTTTCGCCGCTTTTGACCTTTCTAAGCGCTGTCACGGCCTCAACCACAGTTTTACCGCCGCCGGTCCTGAGTTCGGCAAGTCCATCCCTGGTTAGCATGGCGTCAACTGCCTCAAGCTGACCGGTCCGGTATTCGGCACTTTTGCCATAAACAGCTTCTATAAATTGTTTTTCAATTTCCGTAGGTCCTTTTCTTTCGGCAGATTTTCCAGTGACCTCTTTCGCTGCCGGCGGCCCTCTTTCGGACACCTTCTTACCTATATATTGCTTTACCCCGGGAACTGCCAATGAGATCACAAAACCCACCGCCGTAAGAACGACGGCCTGTACGGTAACGCCAAGAACAGCAAAAGACGCAAGACTGAACCCTACCGCGCCCAATACCGCACCCATAAGCTCAACGGTAATAAACCCACCCTCCTTACGGGAAAGGCCTCTGACGGGACCCGGCATGGCTTTTTCCGGCACGGTCACTTCCGCAACAACGGCCGTCTCAGCTTTTTTCGCCGCCCCTACCTCCGGCATCTCTACGGCAGCTTCTTGAATGACCGTCGCGGGAATTGCAGGAGCAGCAGCCAACTTCACGTGTTTTTGCTCTTCGTTGATACGCGCTATGAAAGCACTCACTATTTCATTAAGCGCAGGAGCATTTTTCCATTTTATGGGAATATTAATACCGTTATCTCTCAGTACTTTACGCACATCGCGAACGTTCAATTCTCTGCCCTCAAGCTCGGCCAGTATCCTTGCGAACGTTTCATTACCGGATTTAAGCGCCTCAATAGCAGCTTCGGGTTTGACCCCTTCTTCTAATTTTGTCACCCTTTCTTTTAATTCCGCGATCTCCTCCGAGACCCTTGCTTCGGGAGCCTCGCCTGCTCCTTTCCTGTTAAACGCTTCTATCTCCCGAGAGGTGGACGGATCAAGTTCACATCTTTCCGTTCCATCCTGATCCTTCACCCTGCTGACCGTGATATATGTAGGTTCCGCTCCCCTTTTCAGCGCCGCGAAATCCCCTATAACGACCTTGTCGGGATTGATCTTGCGAACGTTTATCGTGTCAAGAAAACTGTCAAATTTATCTGGGGTAAAACTTTCCCCTATTACCTCGGCCCTTTCTTTTTCATGCTTCTCATAAAAAGACCTGTAGGCCCTTTTCCATTCCCCGATCGTACCCTGCACCGCTTCCTTTATCCTGTCCGGTAAAGAGGTCTTTTCTAAAAGTACGATCTCACCAAGACCATGACACATGACCGTTTCCATGGCCTTAACGCTATTGTTATAAAAATACGCCGAAACGGCCAGCTCGTATTTTCCGGCCTCAAGGACTTTTTCGTATTCTCTCTTTTTGTTGGTTAGTATGGCAACATAAGGCCTTTCCTTGCCAGCCTCGAACTTCGGTGCGATAACAAGGTAAGAAAGCCCCTTGCTTTTCATAAGGTCCGTAAGCCCGTCGGTGTGATAACCGCCGGTGATAAGAGCGGCCACTTTCTTGCCGTCCTTTCTCATCTTCGTTATAGTGTTATTGAATATAGCGTTATTCCTGAGCTCCGCGTCACGGTAGAACTGCATGGCGCTGTCGATCCCGTTAACGATCGCGGAAAGATCATACCCGCCTGAAATTACCACACCATATTTCGCGCATCCTTCCTTAATAAAGCGCGAATACCTTTCGGCGGTTATGGAAGAGCGGTTCTTCTCGAGATACGCATATTCCCCGTTAACGAGCTCCATAGCGTAAAGCTGCTTAAGGAGCCTCGCGGTCTTCGTAAGCAAATAAAGTTCCCTTTCGTCGTTGTTCCTGAAAAGTTTTTCCCTTACGGCGTCCTCTATCTCCCCCATCTCACGATACAAGGAAACCAGTTCGACCGACTCATAAAGAGTGACATATCTGGTGAATTTGATAAGGTTCTCATAACTGCCGGCCGGGATGTTGTTCTTCTCGGCGAGATCCGCAAGGTACCTGTGATACGACGCCTGGGATATCTTGCTCTCTTTATACATCAAAGACTTGAGCACAAGGGCCTCGAGGTCTGTTTTCCCCAGGACGGCGCTGATCGCGTCGATAAGCTGGCGCCTCTCCTCGTTGGCCTTGTTGAAATCTATCTCTTTCTCGAGAGTCACCGACTCAATGAGTTTGGCAAGCTCACCGTAAGCGGCGATATTGACGCCGTATTTTTCCGCAAGTTCCGAGACCAGTTCCCAGTGGTCGGAAAAACTTGCCCTCCCTTCTCTGTGAAGGACACAACTTTCGTTGAAGTGATTGAGTTCGCTAGAACACATTTTTTCACTCAGGGCGGAAAGCTGGACGAGAAGGGAGGTAAGATTCTCCGTCATTAAGGCTCTTTCACCGGCGACCGCGCGGAAACTTTCCACATTCTTTTTATAAAGCGCGTCATTCTCTATACCGTAAAGAGCGATATCTTTATTGTCGTATGTAATGGCGAAAAATTCTCCGCCCGACATGCGGCCCTCTCTCATGAGAAAAGCGGCGGTATCTTCGCGCACCTTTTTGTCGGGGAAGCTTTTGAGTATGGACGTATCGATGTAGCCTTCTGATCCTTCGATAGCGAGCAGGTTGAGATCATATTGACTGACAAGTGTATCAAGAAGCTTCGCTATCGAATACTGGGCGGAAAGTGACGAATGCGCGTCCTGTATGTGTATGATAGTCTCGTCACCGCCGTTCATAACGACATCGGAAGTACTCGCAACGTCATACGGTATCTCGAATTTCCCATCGGGAAGCTTGTCCTTTGCCGACGCGGAAACAGGAGTCGCTTGTGTCCAGACGGGTTTTCCATCCTGCGTCCAACCGATCTCCTGATGCAGGAACACCAGGCTCAGGACGATACTCACCGTCTTTATAAACAACGCGTTACGTTTCTTCCAGGTAGAGATGCCAGCCATCTCCAAGTCCTGCGCGTTTAAATTAGAAAAAGAAAAATTCTCTTTTTTGTTCATATCATTTCCTCTGGGTTTGTTGAGTTTATCTGCGTTTCCGCCCATAAATATTTTTTGACTTTGATTTCAATCCAATGTGTTCTAGCTATTTCTTGCACTTACTACAGCATTATTATATCAAATTTGGGGAGTTCGTCAACAAACTTCATATTGACTTTTTTATATCTTAACATAGACTCAAAAATCAAATATTTCCCCTCAAAAAATATCGCAAAAAATCAAAAACCACTACACTAACAAACATCTTTGCCAAAATAACATCAAAATACAACACTTTAAATTCTGGTAAACTGTATAAATAGGCAATCATTCTAATATTCAACCATTGTTCTCTATTTAAAAACATAAATACTTGAATTAAACTAATAAATTTGCACTCCGAATGCTCATTTTTTTAGAACTAGCTTACATTTATACCACTTATAGTATATCATATATAAATGCTTCTGTAAACGCTTACATATCACAATACCGCTAACTTTATCAGTGGCTTATCTTCCTTTGTAATATAACAGAAAGACAACTATATAATTTTAGATAATTTCGAGGGCTTTAACTATATCCCGCACGATCTCGTCAGGCGTGGAGGCGCCGGCCATGATACCGACGTTTTTGGCGGACTTGAACCAGGAAGTTTTTATTTCGAGAACTGAATTGATCCAGTGGGTTCTGGGGTTTATTTTTCCAGCTATTTCATACAGTCGTTTTGTATTCGCGCTCGTGGATGAACCGACTATCAGCACTACATCGTTCTCCTTCGTTATAGACACAAGTTCCTTCTGTTTGATGGCCGTCGTCTTGCATGTGGTATTGTAAAGCTTGATATAAGGTATGACCTTCTCCAGGCGCGACATTATGCTTTCAATATTTTCCAAAGACTGCGTTGACTGGGTTATCACCGCCGCTTTCTTTATGCGGCCAAGCCTCTTATAAGGTATCTCCTTCGCCGAACCTATCGTGATCGGCCTTTTTTTGAGCTGTCCGGCGATCCCTCTTACTTCAGCGTGCCCTTTATCACCGATAATGATCATGTCGTTATCTTTCTCGAGCTCTTTGGCGATCTTGTATATACTTTTGACCTTCGGGCAGGTCGCATCCACTATGCTGTAACCTGAAGAACGCGCCTTTTGAAGCACGGCGGCCGGAGCGCCATGCGCGCTGATTATAAGGACCGACTTATCGGCAGGGCCGATCCGAGTCAGTTTTTTGATACCGCTCTTTGCCAGACGTCGTACGACAAAACTATTGTGGACTATATCACCCAGCACGTACACTTTCTCGCGGCTGCCGGCAAGGGACATAGATATGTCTATGGCGCGCCTTACGCCAAAGCAGAAACCGGAACTTTTCGCCACACTTATTTTCATCTTCAACCATTTTCACATCCCCGCGATGGGAAACTTTTTTATCGCGGGGATGACACATCAGGCTTCTAACCAGATTAAACTAACCTGGTTAGATCTCATTATGTATCCGTTTATCCAGTTCATCGGCATTTGACCGGAACTTGTCCATAATGCCGCTCAAGAGTTTCTTGAACTCTTTCTTCATCCCAAGGCTTGATATTAAAAATGACACCTCATCAAGCAGAGACCGGACCCTTTCCACACATGAAAGAGGCGAGCCGGATTTTATGACCAGTCTCTTAAGCTCATAGAGGTCGCTTTTCGTTTTCTTTTTCTTGTCAAAAAGGTCCGAGAACCTCTTTTTTTCTTTACTTTTAAGAGCCCGCAAAGCGCCGTACACGGCAAGTGTCTTTTTGGATTCAACAAGGTCCGATAGAGCGGACTTTCCTATCTCGCGGCTTGTCATGAACATGTCCTGAAGATCATCAATGATCTGAAAAGCTTCACCGAGTTTTACGCCGATACCGGCCAAGCACTTAAGATCATCTTTCCCCGCGCCCGCGAGCATGGCCCCCGTGACAAGCGGCATCTCGAACGTATATTTGGCCGTCTTCATCTCATACGTAAGAAAAACATCTTTTTCATCAATATCTCTTATGTTTTTCAGGCCGTTCATAATGTCCATGAACTCACCCACCCCCGTAAAAGCGGCGGCTTCCAGAAATTTTCCGAGCGCCTCCCCCTTACTTTCAACTCTTCCGTCGAAAGCAAGAAAAGCGGAAACGGCAAGCGCGAAGACCACGTCGCCCGCCACGATACCCAGGCTGCTGCCCAGGTCTTCCCTGCGGCCGGCGGGCAGACGGGAGCTGAAAAGATAATGGAGCGTCGGCTTACCGCGCCTGAGGCTCGATCTATCGATCACGTCATCGTGTATAAGAAGAAAATCATGAAGAAGCTCAAAAGAAATTGACGCCCTTAAAAGCCCCTGATGAGAACATGTTTTTCGTTTTTCGTAACCCTGATACGCAAGGAGAAAGAGTATAGGCCTTATCCTTTTCCCTTCCCGTTTGATAAAATCCTCTATCCCCTCCGCGAGAAAAGCGGACCTTTCCCGAAGGCCGTATGTCCTCGATACCTCGGCGAGAAAGATTTTTAACTCTTTGTCTATTTCCCTCTTCAATGTATTGATCATGATTTCAATTTATCATAAGGGTAATTCGGTTACAACAGGTATTTCGTGGTCAGTTTATCGTTGTTCGTTTCTCGTTTTTCGAGCTCTTTTCACTCATCGAACAACGATAAACGAAAAACGACAAACTAATCCGCTACACTCTGCGTGGCGAATCCCACACTACGCACCACGCACTACGAACTACGTACCATTTCCTTTCTTAGTACAGCCCTAAGTTCTTCCACGCTACCCAGCTTCACGACCCCCTTGATGTCCCACGTGCCGAAACCATATACGGGCTTCTTGCCGATAAGAGCGAAACTTATTTCCGAAAGCGTGCCATACTCGCCGGGAAGCGCCACAACAACATCAGCCGTTCCCGCGACAAGCGTATTCCTCGAATACCCCATGTCGGTAGGTATCACAATATCCACATATTTATTCGCGTTATTCTTATTCTCCCCGGGAATGATACCCATAACAAGCCCACCGGCGTTCTTCGCGCCTCTCGATGCCGCTTCCATTATGCCGCCAAGACCGCCGGAGACAAGTATCGCCCCTTCGGAAGCGACGACCCCTCCTATCTCTTCGGCAAGTTTAGCGACCTTCTCGGTACACTTATGCCCGCCGATCACAGAAACCATGAACTTCCTCATATCACTCCTTTCATCACGCAAGCGCATGAACCGTACAGAGTACATCGTATGTCGTACATCGAAATGCTCGCGATGTACGATGTACTATGCACTCTGCACGCCGTACCCAACTCAGCTCATACTGATCTTCACTTCCGGCGGTTCCACGAGCGTATTATGTATCACACACTGTTTCGCCGCGGCCAAAAGCGCCTTTTTTCTCTCACCAAGATCGGCATTTGGCACTTTTACGGTAAGATCTACCCTGCTAACACGTTTCTTCCCTTCCTCAGAGATGTCCCAATCCACATCTATGGATAAGCCCTCAGCCTTAAATCCGGCCGTATTTAGATAACTTACGGCATACACACCGGCACATGCCGCTAAAGAACTTACAAATAGCTCCGAAGGTGTAGGCGCCGTATTGCCTCCTCCAGACCTTTCAGGAAGATCCGTCGCTACTTCAAAATCTCTCACTTTCACGACGAACCTTCTTTCCCCCTCCAATACAAGATGCGCTTTCATCAGTTTCTCCTTCGCCCCTTCGGCAAATAGCATGGCGTTGACTAAGTTCGTCTTTCGTTGTTCGTTTCTCGTTTTTCGAGCTCTTCAAGTTTATCGTACAACGATAAACGGCTTCTTCTTCTCTAATTTTTCTCTTCCCGCCTAATATTACTTATTATATAATACTCCCACTATGAAACAACCTTTCTTTTCAATAGTGATACCTACTTATAATCGACGGGACCTTCTCGAAAAATGCGTGAATTCCGTTTTGAATCAGACTTTTACCGATTTCGAGATAATAGTAATAGACGACGGTTCAAAGGACGGAACGGGCGAGTTCATCGCGTCCCTCGAAACAAGAAAAATAAACCTCAAATACCGTTATCACAAAAATCACGGCGTGTCGTTCTCCCGCAATAAAGGCATAAAGGTAGCCAAAGGCAAATGGATAGCTTTTCTCGATTCAGACGACTGGTGGAAACCGACAAAACTCGAAAGAATAGCGGAATACATCAACAAATACCCCGATATAAAGATATTCCACACTGAGGAGATATGGTACCAGAGGGGAAGGCTTCTGCCTCAGAAAGTTAAGCACAAAAAGCCCACCGGTTTCGTCTATAAACACTCTCTTCCCTTATGCTGTATAAGCCTTTCTACCGCAGTTGTGGCAAAAGAGGTCTTTGACGACATAGGGCTTTTCGATGAGACAATGGAAGCATGCGAGGACTATGATCTCTGGCTCAGGATAACGGCCAAATACGAGGTCAAACTCGTACCCGAAACATTGACTTTGAAGGACGGCGGGAGGCCCGACCAGCTCTCCGTAAGCGTTTGGGGACTGGACAGGTACAGGATAATGGCGCTGGACAAAATGCTCTCTTCGGGGACCGTCCCCTCGGAATATTACGACCTCACGCTGAAAGAACTAAAGAAAAAATGTGCTATCTTCGCCGAAGGCTGCAAAAAACGCGATCGTTTCGACGACGCCACAGCTTACCTCAGCATCCCGCATAAGTACGATAAATGACAGAACAACGACCCGTCGCTCGTTGTCATTCCCGCGTATTTTTTGAAACCGCATCGCAGAACTAGAACTTTAGAGAGGGACGGTGCCACATGGGTGTCCTTTGTTTGCCCCTCGACGCGCTCCTCACTTCGTTCGTCGCTTGCTCGGGACCATGGTTCGACTTGCTCCCCATAAATGGTGAGCAAGTAAAAAGGCTCTCTAAAAATCAGAGAGCCTTTTTACGCGTCGAACCATGGTAGCGGGGGACGGACTCGAACCGTCGACAACACGGGTATGAGCCGTGCGCTCTAACCAGCTGAGCTACCCCGCCACCGAAGTACGTCAAATCATTGAAGCCTAATTATAGAGTATATACCTATATACTGTCAAGCAGAGCAAAGAAGACCAGTGATTTGTGACCCTAAATACAACATCGACCCTCAATTGATGGGCGGATGACGCGAGTGGTCCCGAGGAAGCGCACAAGTCCGCCCGCGGCGGACGCGGAGAACCGCAGGGATCCGAGCGGCAGGCCCAGCCCATCAAACACTAAAACAACAGGCCCCGCGGCAAAACGCCAGATATATTACTCAACGACCTCTTCGATCCACCCGCCACCGACAACTATCTCCCCATCATAGAACACCGCCGCCTGCCCCGGCGTAATGGCAAATTGAGGTTCTTCGAAATCCACCGACACTTCATCATCCCTTTCAGGAACAACAAAGGCTTTTGCCTTTTTGCTGGTATGCCGTATCTTCACCAGTAATTCCTGGGATTTCTTCCCACCGTCCCTGACGAGCCAATTAAGGCCGCAAACGCGCATGCTTTTATTCATCGCACTGTCCCTGTCCCCCACGGTTATCGTATTTTTCACTCCGTCGATCTTTATCACATAAACCGGATCACCCATCGCCAATCCCAACCCCTTCCTCTGCCCGATAGTATAAGAAGCGATACCATCATGCCTGCCGATGACGTTGCCCTCGGTATCAAGAATATCACCGGACGCGAAAGCGTTTATACCCATCCTTACAAGGTATTTACGGTAATCTCCATCCGCGCTGGCAAAACAAATATCCTGGCTCTCTTCTCGCTCAGCGCTCATAAAATTGTGCCTGGCCGCAATGGCCCTCACTTCGTCTTTTTTGAATTCCCCTACGGGGAATTCAATGAAAGGAAGTATGTCCCTTGGGATATCATATAGAAAATAAGTCTGGTCCTTTTCCTTGTCCTTCGCTTCCGCCAGAAAAAAATCTTCCCCTTTTTTTATTATGCGGGCGTAATGCCCGGTGGCTATCTTTTCCGCGCCTATCTGTCTCGCCCTCCGAAAGAGATATCCGAATTTCACTTTGCTGTTGCAATAAATACAGGGATTGGGTGTGCGCCCGGAGGCATACTCCCTTATGAAATAATCGGACACTTCCGTAGCGAATTCTTTTTCGAGGTTTATCACATAATATGGTATGGCCAGGTCCTCGGCGACGCTTCGCGCGAATTGGATAGACTCGAGAGAACAGCAGAGTTTATCGCCTATCGCCCCGCATTCTTCCTTGGGCCAGGTCTTCATCGTAAAGCCGATAGCTTCATAACCTTTTTCTTTCATCCCAAGCGCCGCCACACTGGAATCTACGCCACCTGACATGGCCACAACTACACGCGTCATTTTCTCCTCCATACTACACGGTCCATCGCGCCCGTGGAATAAGCTATCCGTTCATTCCCGTTCTCCATAATGACCGCTATTGCGCTCACACCCCGGATACTATCGGCAAGCCGGATGGCTTTTTCAGGCCCCATAGCTTCCATTGCCGTCGCAAGAGCGTCCGCATCCACGCAAGCCGGCGCAATAACGGTTACACTCGATAATTCCTTTTCTCGCGAAGCTCCGTTTGCCGGATCCACGATATGCGAATATATTTTACCACTTTTCCCGTCCCTGACACAATTCTCATAATCTCCACTTGTCGTAACTGACATATTCGCAAGGCCCAGGGCCAAAAGGACCCCTTCTTTTCCTGGCTTCTTCAACCCCACTATCCAGTCCGCCCCATTTTTCCCTGCCCCGCAGCATATATCACCGCCCGCGTCTATAAGAAAACCTTCCACGCCGTTTTCGCGTAAAAGGTCAGCCATACGGTCGACGATATACCCCGTGGCTATGCCTGAAAGATCGAGCCAGATCGGCGCTTTCAAGGTGATCTTTTTGTCATTTTCAGAAAGTGTTATGTTCTCCCACCCGTTCTTGAGATATTCGTCAGGTATCGCGTCCTGTAAAGCCCGGGGCATGTTCTTGTAAAAACCTTTTTTCTTAAGGATTGGCGCAACCGTAACGTCGAATTCCCCTCCAGTGATACGGCCTATTTCAACAGCCCGTTTTACGACATTAAAAAAATGCGGAGACGCCGTTATCTCGCGTTCAAGGTTAAGCTTCGTGAGCTCGCTTTCCGAATCAAAAACGTTCATTTTCTTTTCCAGGTCCCTGGCAAGGTCAAAAGCACTGTTGACCGTTCTTTCGATATTCTGCGGAGTATAGCCTTCATCGGCCACTTTTATCTCAACGAAAGATCCCATAAGGAACGCTGTACGCGAGAATTCGCCTTTGCCCGCGGGTTTGTCAGCTTTACCGCAACCAAAAACGATCAGGGCGCATATGATAGGTAGAAAAAATAAACGACGCATCTTAGTTATCAGTTGTTGGTTGTTAGTTAATTTGAAATGCTTATGCTCTTTCTTTAACCAAAAACTATCAACTAACAACTTGCTCTTAATATGAATGCTTTTTGTCCGGAAAATCCCCGGACAAAGTCTCGTCTTTGAATTTTTTAGCGGCTTTAAGTATATCTTCGCTTATATTAGCGTACCGTTTAGCGAATTTAGGTATGAATTTATCAAAATATCCTATGATATCGTGGGTAACAAGGACCTGGCCATCGCAAAAAGGCCCCGCTCCTATGCCTATGGTAGGTATACGTAAAAGTGCGGTAACTCCGCGGGCAAGCGCGGAAGGTACACATTCCAGAATAACGGCGAAACACCCCCCTTCCTGTAAAAATACCGTGTCCTCTTTAAGGCGCGACGCAGAAGAAGCGTCTTTGCCCTGAACCCTATATCCGCCAAGCTTTGAAAGGCTCTGCGGAGTAAGGCCGACATGCCCGAGAACGGGTATCCCCGCGTCCAGTATCGCTTTCACACGGGAACATACCTCACGGCCGCCTTCTATTTTAACGGCTTCACACCCCGCCTCTTTAACGAACCTCCCCGCATTCCGCACGGCATCCTCATCGCTTACCTGATAAGACATGAACGGCATGTCCCCTATAAGAAAAGCGTTCTTGACCCCACGCCTCACGGCTTTGGCATGATGTATCATCTCGTCCATCGTAACGCTTATGGTCTTCTCATATCCAAGCGCTACCATGGCGCCGGAGTCACCTACAAGGATCGCGTCTATCCCCGCCTCGTCAATGAGCCTGGCCATGGGATAATCATAAGCGGTAAGCATCGTTATTTTTTCCCCGGACGCCTTTTTCTTCTGAAAATCCTGTATCATGAATTTTTTATTTTCCATCATAGTACCCTTAACGCTTGACGCTTTGCGCTTAACGCTAAAATGTCATATTCCTAACTTGTCCAATATCTTCGCCACCAGATTATTCGCCCGTACAGGCATAAAATGCACGCCATCGCACATCGGACGGATATCGCGGAATATCTCCGCGGATATATCGGCCGATTCTTCGGTAATGTCCGCGCTTTTTTCCAGTTTCGCGATCACTTCCTCGGGCACTGTGACCCCAGGAACGTTAGCGTTCATATAACGCGCCATCTTGACAGATTTGAGCGGGACTATCCCCCCAAGGACCTTAACTTCCGGCCTCAGGTATTTTATGGCGGCCATGAATTTTTCGAACCGCGCGACGTCAAATACGGCTTGTGTCTGAAAGAACTCGGCCCCTTCTTTTACTTTTTTTTCCATCTTTATTATTTCCGGTTCCAGTGGATCCGCGCCCGGATTGACGACGGCACCGGCACAGAACAACGGCGCAGCATTAAGGGCTTTACCCGCCAGATCATATCCCCTCTCAAGCTCTTTGACGGCCCCGAGCAGGCTTATAGAATCCAGGTCATAGACCGGTTTTGCCTGCGGATGATCCCCGAGCAGCGGATGGTCGCCTGTCATGATAAGGATATTTTCCACACCCAGGACAAAAGCCGATAAAAGATCGGACTGGAGAGCTATGCGATTGCGGTCCCTGCAGGTCAGCTGGCATATCGGCTCAAAACCTTTATCAATAAGAACCTTGCTGGTCGCGATCGACCCCAGCCTCATGACCGCACTCTGCTGGTCCGTAACGTTCACGGCATCGACCCTCCCCCTTACGTATTCGAGTTCTTCGAATATCCCCGCAAGAGATACCCCTTTCGGCGGTCCGATCTCGGTGGTAATAACAAATTGGCCGTTCTTGAGTTTATTCTTAAAATTTCCCATGCTGTGCCTTATACGCCTCCAGAACGTTCCTCATGAGCATCGATACGGTTACCGGCCCGACACCACCCGGTACTGGCGTGATCATGGAAGCTCTTTTACATGCCTCGTCAAAACAAACGTCCCCGACTATTTTACCGTCTCTGCTATTTATGCCCACATCGATAACAATGGCCCCATTTTTTATCCAGTCCCCCTCCACTATACCCGGCCTGCCAACAGCTACCACAAGAACATCCGCTTTCCGGGAATATGACGTAATATCGCCTTTCTCCGCGGTACCTATATGACATACCGTGGTCGTAGCTGTCTTATTCAGCATCATTAAAGAAAGGGGTTTGCCTACTATGGGAGAGTGTCCTATGATAACTACGTCCTTCCCGTAAAGGTCTACTCCTTTTGATTTCAATATCCTCATTACCGCCCCAGGGGTACAAGGAACTATATCGGCCTCTTTCCTGAACAGTTTCCCGAGGTTCGTGGGATGGACACCCTCCGCGTCCTTCTCCGGCCTTAATTTTGAAATGATCTTATTATGGTCGAATTTTCCCGGCAGGGGATGCTGAACAAGAACGGCAGTCACAGAACTGTCTCTGTTCAATTCCTCTATCTTATCGATAATATCGTCGTGAGAGGCATCTTCATTTATATCGAGCGTTACAAAAAGAACGCCTATGGAATCTGCGGCTTTTTTCTGGGCTTTCACGTAAAGCCTCGCCTCTTTATTGTCGCCGACAAGAAGTGCCACAAGTTTGGGCTCTTCGCCAGGCCGTATTTTGAAAGACTGGAAGGCCTCATTCACTTCCTGTTGTATCCCCAGAGCTATTTCTCTGCCGTCTATCAGTTCCGCCATATTTCCTCTTAGATCGTCATTATGAGCAAACACCGTGAGCGAAGCGCTCTATATATAACATAAAGATCGCTTCCTCCCCCACTTGGTTCAGGGACCTCGCGACAATATAAATAATGTTCCTTCTATATAAGCGCTGTCTTTACTCTGGACACGACCTCTTCGGTCATTTTATTGACCGTTCTCCCCATGCGTTCCATTTCAGAGCGCGCGTTTTGTGTAAAATCTCCGCTTTCTATGTTCTTGATATTGACCATGACGTTGAGCGTCGCCGCGAAGAAGGCCGATTCCAAAAGATACGCCGCGCATCCGACATCGGTAAGAAGGTTCTTATTGCAGTTATCCAGAAGCGACACGGTCACCGATAAAGAAACAAGACATTCCCTGCATATTTCAAGCGGCACCGCCGCGGCCTTTTCATAACTCTTACGCGTGTCCTCACTGGCCGCCGAAAGGGTCTTCATGAGGTCTTTGAAGACCTTGCAGTCCTCGTCTATCGCCGCTTTAAGTTTCTTAAGGCTGGCCTCCTGTTTCGTTTTCAGGACAATCAGCTCTTTGTCTTCCTCTTTGCCGATGTCTTCCTTTATACTGTAATTTATGACCATGAGATTGAGTCCCGCCCCGAGCGCGGCCGACATCGCCGAAGCGCTGCCACCGCCCGGCACGATCTTCCGGGCGGAAAGGTCCTCAAGATAATCATGGAGGATCCCATGAAGATATGGTGTTTCTTTGTTCAAAATAGCCCCTTTGTCTGGCCGGTTTTTAGGTCCACATCGATATGCTCGAGACGCGGCTCCTTGGGCAGGCCCGGCATGGTGTTCACGTCCTCGCATTTCACAAGAACGTATCCCGCCCCGGCATAAGGAGAAACTTCTTCGACATCAAGAGTAAACCCTCTCGGCCTCCCTTTTTTCTTGGGATTATTGGATAAGGACAAATGCGTCTTTGCCATGCAGACGGGCATCCCATCGAGACCCGCTTTCTCAAGCATACCCATCCCCTTCAAGGCATCGTCTGAATATCTTATCTCGTTCGCGCCGTACATAGACTTCGCGATGCGTTCCACTTTGCTTTTCAGGTTCATGTCCACCGGATACAAGTAATGGAAATTGGATTTTTTGTTCGCCGCCGCCATGACCGCCTTCGCAAGGTCCTTTCCGCCCGCGCTGCCGCTCCTATACATGTCACTGACAGCTATACCGTCAACACCAAGGGCCTGAGCGCGCCGTATCACTATATCGATCTCTTTTTTCGTGTCCCTCTCGAAACGGTTTATAGACACCACAACAGGCACTCCGAACATCTTAAGGTTCTCTACCTGTTTCTCAAGGTTAGAACAGCCCCTGTCCACAGCCGAAAGGTCTTCGCGTTTCAGTGACTCCGGGACATCCGCTCCCTTGAAGGGAAAATCCCCGCTATGCACTTTAAGCGCCCTCACGGAACAATTTATTACAGCCACGTCGGGTTTCAGCCCGGACTCACGGCATTTTATATCAAAGAATTTCTCCGCCCCGAGGTCAGCCCCGAAGCCAGTCTCGGTTATCACATAATCCGAGAGTTTCAGGGCCATTTTATCGGCAATAACCGAGCTGGACCCATGTGATACGTTCGCGAAAGATCCCGTATGGACAAAACAGGGCGTATTCTCGGAAGTCTGCACAAGATTGGGACCCATAGCTTCCTTCAAAAGCACGGTCATCGCTCCCGCCACTTTAAGGTTCTCCGCGGTGATCGGTTTACCGTTCTCATGGAACCCTACGACGACATTGCCCATCCGCGTCCGGAGATCTTTGAGGTCTTTCGCAAAAGAGAGTATCGCCATACATTCCGAAGCCGCCGTTATATCCACACCGGTCTTACGGTTCACCCCGTGAAGTTTACCGCCGCCTCCGATCGTGATGTTACGAAGGGCCCTGTCATTAACGTCAATGGCCCTGTTCCAGGTTATGCGGTCCTTGTTAAGCCCGAATTTATTGCCCCAGAAAAAGCTGTTGTCCGCCACCGCCGCGCAAAGGTTCTGGGCGTTCTCAACCGCCGAAGCGTCACCCGTAAGGGAAAGGCTGATATCTTCCACAGGGAACACCTGACAAAAACCACCGCCGGTACCGCCACCCTTCATGCCGAAAGTTGGCCCCAGGGACGGCTGCCTGATGCAGGATATCGCCTTTTTCCCGAGTTTATTGATGGCCATTCCAAGGCCGATAGTAGTAACGGTCTTTCCTTCCCCAAGATGCGTCGGAGTTATCGAGGTAACGATGACCAGCTTTCCGTCTTTACGGCCGGCAAGGTCTTTCAAAAATTCAGCCGAGACCTTTGCTATATATTTACCGTAGAGTTTAAGGCTCTTGAGAGGGATCCCTGCTTTTTTCGCGACTTCTTCTATGTCCTTGAGTTTTACCTCAGAGGCGATCTTCATATCGTAACTTAAGCTCATGCTACCCGCCCTCCTTTTGTTGGATCAGGCTGAAATTTTGCTCCCGAACGGCCCGAATGTTTTGCGATGGATCGGGCTAAGACCGTATTTTCTGATAGCTTCCATGTGTTCTTCAGTGCCATATCCTTTATGCCTTGAAAAACCGTACGCCGGATATTGGTGATCTGCCTCCATCATTAGCCTGTCCCTGAAAACTTTGGCGATTATGGACGCGCAGGCGATGGAAGTGCTTTTACTCTCGCCGGATATAAGATACATGCGTTCCTGGGCAAGATGAACGTTCATCCTGCCATCGATCAGGAGATAATCGGGGGCCTTCTTAAGATCAAGAACAGCTTTTTTCATAGCAACGAGAGTAGCGTTATATATGTTCAACCTGTCTATATCACAAACGTCGGCCATTCCTATCCCGACGTCACATCTTTTAAGGATATCGACATACGCTTTTTCTCTTTTTTTCGGGGTCAATTTCTTTGAATCGTCTATTCTTTCGGTAAAATCAGTATCATGCACGATCACGGCCGCCGCTACGACAGGACCGGCAAGGGGACCTCTTCCGGCTTCATCTATACCGGCGACAGCATTGTACCCCACCTGCCTGGCTTTTTCTTCGTAAAAGAACCTCAATAGAGTTTTATTCGACTGTCTTTTCCTGTTCAAGATCATCCTCGACCTTTGTGGCCTTTTTACCGGTACGTTCCCTCAGGTAATACAATTTGGCTCTTCGGGCCTTTCCCTTTTTCTTCACGGTAATTTTCTCCACAAGAGGCGAATTGATCGGGAAAACCCTTTCTACGCCTTCACCGTACGATATCCTTCTTACAGTGAACATAGTGTTCATTCCGGAACCTTTCTCGGCTATGACCACTCCGTTGAATATCTGGACACGTGTTTTATCGCCTTCCGTGATCCTGAAATGGACATCCACCGTATCGCCGATCCCGAAATCAAACTTCTTTTTCGATCTATATTTTCCCTCGAAATACTCCAGTTCCTTGCTCATCTCGCATCCTCCCCTTTATAAATCCAATAACTTCTCACTTCTCACTACACACTCAACTTGCGTTAAACTTTTTCTAAAAGATCCGGCCTTCTTTCCTGTGTACGCTTCAACGCCTCTTCTTTTCTCCATTCCGATATTTTTTTCGGATCACCGCACAAAAGAACTTCCGGTACCTCCATATTTTTGTACACCGCCGGACGTGTGTACTGCGGATACTCAAGATATCCGTTCTCGAAAGATTCCTCGATAAGCGCGTCCTCGGCGCCTAACACTCCCGGGAGAAGCCGCGTGACCGCATCAATTATCACCATAGCGGGGATCTCTCCACAGGTGAGTATATAATCACCAACTGAGATTTCCCTGTCCACAAGGCTCCTGACCCGTTCATCCACCCCTTCATAATGCCCACATACAAGGATCATATGCTCAACCGTCGCCAGGGTTTTCGCCGCTGCCTGGCGGAACGTCTCTCCCTGCGGAGTAAGAAGTATGACGAGAGGCCTCGTACTATTTCCCGTGTTCTTTTTGAGTTCCGCCAGCGCCTCGTCCACGGGCTCGACCTTCATTACCATGCCGGGCCCTCCGCCGAACGGCTTGTCATCGGCGGTATGGTGCCTGTCATGCGTCCACTTCCTGATATCATGAACTTCTATCGAGACGCTCCCTTTCCGTCTCGCGATCTTTATCATCGATTCTTCAAAAACCCCCTTGAACATTCCAGGGAAGAGAGTCAAAATATCAATTTTCATCGTATGTCGCATGTCGTATGTCGTATGTCGTCAACACAAGAACCTCGCTATACGACATACGCTATACGATATACATTTCATTTGCTTAGTTTTTTAATAAAGCTCTTCACCGTATTCGACGGCAGAGCGCCCATTTTGAGCCAGTAATCCAGCCTGTCTTTCTTGATCGAGAAATTATTCTCTTTCTTCTTCGGATCATAATGACCGATCTCCTCGACTATTTTACCGTCCCGTTGTTTGGTTTTCTCGATAGCGACGACACGGAACGCGGGTGTCTTTATCGTTCCCAGCCTTTTTAATCTTAAAACTATTGCCATTTCGTTCACTCCTTCTTTTATCGTATGTCGCATATCGTATTTCGCATGTCGTGGGTTTAACGAACTCTCGTCCAAGCACGACATACTACATACGACATACGATATACGCTATACGACATACTATTCTTTCACTCTCCAGATCTTCGCTCCAACTTTGTTCAGTTTTTCCTCGATATGCTCATACCCTCTGTCGAGATGGTATATCCTCGATATCTCCGTCTTGCCTTCCGCGACCAGGCCCGCGAGGACCAAAGCCGCCGACGCCCTGAGATCGGACGCCATGACCGGGGCCCCGGAAAGCCCATCTGTCCCCTTAACGATCGCCGTCGGCCCTTCCAGGATTATATTGGCCCCCATCCTGTTGAGCTCGCTTATATGAATGAACCTTTCCGGGTATATCTTTTCCGTTATGACACCTATCCCGTCGCATATAGTAAGAAGGCTCATCACCTGCGCCTGAAGGTCTGTCGGAAAACCGGGATACGTGAGCGTAGTAACGTCCACGGCATGGACTTTATCGCTCTTCCTTGACACCTCAAGGCCCCCCTCCTTTTCCACTATGGTCGCGCCCGCCTCCAACAATTTATCGATAAGAGCAAGATTATGTTTCGGGACAGCTCCTTCGATCATGAGCTTCCCTCCAGTTATAACAGCCGCCACCATGAATGTACCCGCTTCTATCCTGTCAGGTATTATCGAATGTTCCACTCCTTTAAGCCGGCGCACACCTCTCACATGTATGGTCGATGTCCCCGCGCCTTCTATCGCCGCGCCCATCTTTTTAAGAAAATTCGCGAGGTCCTCCACCTCCGGCTCGCATGCCGCATTCTCGATGATCGTCTCCCCTTCCGCCATCACTGAAGCCATAAGCGTGTTACCGGTAGCGAGAACACTTGAACCAAAATGCCCGCCGAGATATATATTGGCACCCTTTAATTTTTCCGCGCGGGCCATTATATACCCTTCTTTTATTTTCAGATCCGCGCCGAGCGCCTTCAATCCTTTAAGATGAAGATCAACAGGCCTGGGCCCTATAACGCAGCCGCCGGGAAACGATACCTGCGCTTCGCCGTATTTCCCAAGAAGCGCGCCCAACACTACTATAGAAGCGCGCATGGTACTTACAAGTTCATACGGCGCTATTTTATTTTCAGCTTCTCCGGCAAGGACTTTTACAGTATTTCCGGAACACTCTACACCGCGCCCCAGGGAGGTCAATATCTTGGCCATTGTGGAAACATCTTTCAGGTCCGGGACGTTGTTTATCACGCATTCTTCGTTCGTGAGCAAACATGCCGCCATGATGGGAAGACACGCATTCTTGGAACCGCTGACCCGTATTTTTCCGGAAAGAACATGCCCGCCTTCGACCATCAGTTTGTCCATATGCCTCTATCCCCCTCTTTTTCTTCCGGTTTCCACGCGGCGATCACGCGCTCATAGCCGTTAAAATCATGATATCCGGTAACGTTCTTAAATCCATATATGCCCAACATGTCTTTGACCTTTTTACCCTGGTCATAGCCCACTTCCATGGCGAGAAGCCCGCCTTTTTTAAGGAATTTTCCGCTCTCTTCAGCTATCCTGCGGATCTGTTCCATACCGTCATCTCCGCCGTAGAGGGCTATTTTCGGTTCAGTTTTGACCCAAACATCGACCTTCTCATAATCCTCTGCCGAAACATACGGGGGGTTGGAAACGATCACATCAAAGATCTCTTCGCATTCTTCTTTGAAGGCCTCGAACATATCTGACCGCAAGAGCCTGACCTTGTTCTCCCGCCTGAACTTTCTTATATTGGCCGCGGCTACCATCAAGGCGCTCAAAGATATGTCCACCGCGACAACACGACACTTGTCTATAAGCTGCGTAAGCCCCAAGGGTATTATCCCGCTTCCGGTCCCCACGTCAAGGATGAGCGGGGCCTCACATATCCCTTCCCGGCACAATTTCGCCACCACGTTCACAAGTAGCTCTGTTTCGGGACGCGGGATAAAGACCCTTTTATCAACGGAAATGTCCATTCCCATGAACCGCTCTTTCCCAGTTTCATATTGAAAAGGGACCGTCTCCGAATAATCCATCCCCACCCCTCTTAACTTCTTAACCTCTCAACTTCTTAACTTCTTTCTCTCTTCACTCAACACCGCTCGACTGCAGTTTGAGCTTTCTGTCCTCTTCTATCAAAGCGGAAATAAGCTCCTCCATCTCGCCTTCCAGTATCTCGGCCAGATTATACAACGACAACTTTATCCTGTGGTCTGTCACCCTGTTCTCCGGAAAATTATACGTCCTTATCTTTTCGGACCGATCGCCAGATCCGACCTGTTTTTTTCTTTCCGCGGAGATCTTGCTCCTCTGTTCTTCTTCCTTATGCTCCAGCAAACGCGCCTTAAGAACCCTCATGGCTTTGGCCCTGTTCTTGTGCTGGCTGCGTTCATCCTGACAGCTTACCACGAGTCCCGTGGGAAGATGCGTTATGCGGATAGCGGAATCCGTCACGTTAACATGTTGTCCGCCGGCACCGGAAGACCTGTAAGTGTCCACCTTAAGGTCCTGCGGCTGTATCTCGATATCCACATCCTCCGGTTCCGGAAGAACGGCCACGGTAGCAGCGGACGTATGGATCCTCCCGCCCGCTTCCGTCTCCGGTACGCGCTGTACCCTGTGCGTACCCATCTCGAATTGCAGGCGCTTAAACACGTCTTTGCCCTCAACGGCAAATACCGCTTCTTTGACGCCCCCGAGCTCCGACTCACTGAAGTTGAGCATGGACACATCCCAACCTTTTTTGGCGGCGTATTTCGTGTACATTTTTAAAAGATCGGAAGCGAAAAGACTTGCCTCTATCCCTCCGGTACCGGCCCTTATTTCCATGATGATGTTCGTATCATGCGCGGGACCGGATTCGCCGATTATCATGTCCTCAAGCTGTTTTCTCTTACCTTCTATGGCTTCCAGCACACCCTCGAGCTCTTTCCTGGCGAGTACCGCGTATTCGCTTTTGTCGCCCTCATCTTCTATCATCTTCTCGAGAGACGCCTTTTCCCGGTCAAGAGCGAGCAAATTATCATATTCGTTTACAAAATCCTTAAGATTCGCGTATTCCTTGCTTTTCTGCTTGTACTCTTCGCGATTCGATAAAAGTTCCGGCGACGAAAGCTCCTTTTCAAGAGCTTGAAATCGTTCCTTCTTTTTCCTAAGTTCTTCTAACATCATCACAGAGGCGACCGCAAAGAACGGCATTACTTGCTTTTCCCTGGAGAGGTATAACGCTTCTTAAAGCGATCGACCATACCCGCGGAATCCACAAGTTTCTGCTTACCGGTGTAAAAAGGATGACATTTTGAGCATATTTCAACATGTACATTCTCTTTGGTCGAACGTACATGAAGGGTGTTCCCGCATGCGCAAACGTATGTAGCGTCTGTATATTTCGGATGGATACCTTTCTTCACTTCTAACCTCCCTAACTTATATGTTTTGTAAATGGTTATGATATTTTACTAAAAAAAACATAAATATCAAGGATTATCTATACTTTGCTGAGATTATCGAGAAACTCCTTGTTCGTCTTTGTTTTTTTCATACGGTCTATCAAAAGCTGCATCGCTTCCGCCCCGTCCAAGTCCGAAAGCGCTTTCCTCATGAGCCATATCCTCTGAAGTTCCGCGTCCGGGATAAGGAGCTCTTCCTTACGCGTATTCGACTTCTTTATGTTGATGGCCGGATAGATACGGCGCTGGAAGAGGGCCCTGTCGAGCTGGATCTCCATGTTGCCGGTGCCTTTGAACTCCTCGAAAATGACCTCATCCATGCGGCTTCCCGTCTCGACAAGCGCGGTCGCTATTATCGTAAGGCTTCCACCTTCTTCGACGTTACGCGCCGTACCGAAGAACCGTTTCGGTTCATGGAGCGCATTCGAATCGACACCGCCGGAAAGTATCTTACCGGAATGCGGCGCGGTCGTATTATATGCTCTCGCGAGCCTCGTTATGGAATCAAGAAGGATCACAACGTCCTGTTTGTGCTCGACGAGGCGTTTAGCCTTCTCGATGACCATTTTGGAGACCTGTGTGTGCCTGAGCGCCGGTTCGTCGAAAGTGGAACTTATAACTTCAGCCTTTACCGACCTCTGCATGTCCGTGACCTCTTCAGGCCTTTCGTCGATGAGCAGGATAAAAAGCTTAACATCGGGGTAATTATTACTGATAGCGTTGGCGAATTTCTGCAGGAAGACCGTTTTTCCGCTATAAGGAGGCGCAACTATGAGACCTCTCTGCCCTTTACCTACAGGCGTCAAAAGGTCCATTATCCTCATCGATATCTCGTTCGAGGTCGTCTCAAGGTTGAACCGCTCGCACGGATAAAGCGGGGTCAGGTTCTCGAAAAGTATCCTGTTCTTGGCGACTTCCGGGTTCTCGAAATTCACCGCTTCCACTTTAAGAAGAGCGAAATAACGTTCTCCCTCTTTCGGCGGCCTGATCTGTCCGCTGACCGTATCGCCGGTCTTCAGGTTGAAACGCCTTATCTGTGAAGGCGAAACGTAGATGTCATCCGGGCACGGCAGGTAATTATAATCCGGGCTCCTGAGAAAACCGAACCCCTCGTCAAGGACTTCCAAGACGCCTTCGCCATAAGCGAACCCGCTTTTCTCTATCCTGGTCTGAAGCACTTTGAATATTAGGTCATGCTTCTTCAGCCCGCTTATGCCGTTTATGCCCATGTCCTTGGCCACATCGGTAAGCTCCGATATTTTCATATTCTTAAGCTTCACGATGTCCAGCTCGTTGCCTTCGAGGATGTCCTTTTTTGACTTCACAGATTTTGGATTTTTTTCCATAACTTATTTACTCCTTTTTTTGTCGTATCGATATCCGAACTGTTATCTATGATATGATCAGCGAACCTGATCCTTTCTGAGAGCGGCATCTGAACATCTATTATTTTTTCCGCTTCCTCCCTCGATATCCCGCGGTCCACGGCCCTTTCCACCTGTTGAGCGCGTTCGGCCGTCACAACGACCACTATATCCGTCAATTTATCAAGCCCCATTTCCACAAGGAGCGCCGCGTCTATGATGAGCACCCCTTCTTTGAAAGCTTCTATCTTTTCCTCAACGATACCGGTCATCAAAGGATGGAGCATGCCTTCAAGGGCTTCCAGTTTTTCCTTGTCCGCAAAAACGATGTTCCGAAGTTTGACACGGTCTATCACCTCGCCGGAAAGTATCCCTTTCCCGAATATCCTCGTGACCATCCGTTTCACGTTATTGTCATCGGCAAGAAGACGGTGGCCGACGCTGTCGACATCGATCTTTACCGCCCCTTTTTTCACAAGCATATCGGCAACAACGCTTTTGCCCGTCGCAAGTCCGCCGGTAATACCGACAACTATTTTCTTGTTCATCTTATTTTTATTTAAAGAACTTTTTTTCATAGTCATTTTTTTGGTACAGCGTATGTCGTATATCGTATATCGAGGGTTTAACGAACTCTCGTCCAAGCACGACATACTACATACGACATACGATATACGAAACTATACACTTACTTCCTCCATATCCTTCCAATTCCCCCCAGCCTCGATATTGACCACAAGCGGGACATCGAGGTCCATAACACTTTCCATGATATCTTTCACTTTTTGGGCTGTTTTTTTAACATCGTCCTTGGGAACCGTAAAGACCAGTTCGTCGTGCACCTGCAATATCATTTTGGTCTCCTTGCCCTGGAATTGACGATAACACTCAAGCATAGCGAGTTTTATAAGGTCCGCCGCGGACCCCTGGACAGGTGTATTTATCGCCGTTCTTTCGGCAAAACCTCTCATCTTCTCATTGGGGCTTTTTATCTCCGGAATGTACCGCCTGCGGTTAAGAAGTGTCGTAACATAGCCTTTCTCCCGCGCTGACTCTATGGTCTTCTCCATAAAGGACTTTACCCCGGGATATCGCTCGAAATACGAATCAATGAACGCCTGGGCCTCACCCGCGCCTATCGCAAGTTCTTTAGCCAAACCGAACGCACTCATCCCGTAAATAATACCAAAATTCACCGTCTTCGCCATAGCACGCATTTTCGGAGTGACTTTTTCGTGGGCCACGCCGAAAATAAGCGCAGCGGTATAGATATGAACATCCTCGCCATCCGTAAATGCCTTTTTAAGGTTTTTGTCCCTTGAAAGATGCGCCAATATCCTTAGCTCGATCTGCGAATAATCCGCCGCGAGAAGAACCTTTTCTTCGCTGCCCGCCGTAAAGGCCCTTCTTATCTCTTTGCCGGTCTCTGTCTTTACAGGGATGTTCTGAAGATTGGGCTCGCTCGAGGAAAGCCGGCCGGTGGACGTGACCGCCTGGTTGAAATGGGTATGCAGTTTTTTTGTCTTCTTATCCACCATCTCGAGTATCGAATCATAATACGCAGTCTTTAGTTTATGGAGCGTCCGGTACTCCAGAAGCATGGCCGGTAGCTCATGCAGAGGCGCGAGTTTCTGAAGCACCGATTCATCCGTGGAAGCGCCGGTCTTGGTTTTTTTCGCCATCGGGAGGGACAGTTTTTCAAAAAGAATGTGTTGGACCTGTTTGGGAGAATTGATGTTAAATTCCTCACCCCCCAGCTCATATATCTTTTCCTTCACCTCATCGAGCCTTTTATCGGTCTTTTCCGACAGCTTCTTCATGTAAGCGATGTCGATACCGACGCCTTCACGTTCCATATCGGCCAGGACCTTCACAAGCGGCATCTCTACTTTAAAGAAAAGGTCCATAAGATGTTTTTCTTTCAGTTCCTTCTCAAGTATACCGTGAAGCCTGTAAATAACGTCGCTTCTTCCACAGCATGGAATATGGTCTTCTTTTTTCGAAAAATCGAGCGTCCCCTGCCCCCCTTCATCCCATTCAACGTTACTCGCCACCGATATGCCCTGCCCCAGGAATTCCATGGAAATATCCGAAAGAGCATGTCCGGAACGCGAAGGCTCAAGGAGATAATCCGCTACCATAACGTCAAAAGAGGGTTCAGCCAGGCCTATGCCTATATCTAAAAAATCGGCAATGTCATTTTTAATGTCATGTCCGACCTTTATGATATCTCTATTTTCCAACATACTTTTAACGATACTTAATATATCTCCCTCGGTATTTTTTCCCGCGTTCTCCAGCGATACGTAATGGGCTTCTTTTTCTTTCCATGAAAAAGATATCCCTATGACCTTTCCGTCGGATCTCTGGACGCTTAGAGCGGCCAGTCCGGACTTTTCCATATCATCCGCGGCTTTTTTTATCTCGGCAGTGTCATGATGACGGACATAGCGGACGTCCCCGCTTTTTGCCGGAGCCATTTCCTCGAAGAGCTTACGGAACTCGAACTCTTTATATAAAACCGCGAGTTTTTCCCTGTCCGGGGCTTTCACTTTCATGTCCTTTATCTCAAGTTCCACCGGAAGGCCCTCGTCAAGCTCTACAAGCTCTCTACTGAGCACCGCCATGTCTTTTTCTTTTAACAGCTTCTCTTTAAGAGAGGCTGACGATATCTTATCGGCATTTTTATAGATACCCTCAACGCTCCCATATTCCTCGACAAGTTTTCTTGCCGTCACTTCTCCCACGCCCTTCACGCCGGGAATATTATCGCTCTTGTCACCCATGAGGGCCATAAGTTCGACTATCTTTTCTGGCCCGACACCGTATTTGCGCTTTACTTCTTCCGCGTCATATACCTTATCTTCCTTGATATTAGGACTAAGCACTTTTATATTCCCGCCCACAAGCTGAAGAGCGTCCTTATCGCCCGAGACTATAATGACATCAATGCCTTTCTTTGAAGCTTTACGGGCAAGCGTCGCTATGATGTCATCGGCCTCATATCCCTGAAGCTCGTATATGGGGATATTATGCGCCGCGATCACCTCTTTTATCCTCGGTATCTGGACCGAAAGTTCGTCCGGCATGGGTTTACGCTGCACTTTATATTTCTCGTACTTTTTATGCCTCACCGTTGGTCCCTTAAGGTCAAAGACCACCGCCATCATATCGGGTTCATATTCCCTCAAAAGCTTACGCAGCATGTTCACGACACCGTAGATCGCGTTGGTAGGCATGCCTTTTGATGTCGTAAAGGCAGGCAAGGCGTAAAAAGCCCGGTAACAGAACGAATTTCCGTCGACAAGAAAGATATTTTCTTTTTGGCCGCTCATTTCGAATTTAAAAGATATGGGGTTGGAAACTCCTGAACATGAAAAGGTTGGATTTTTCGCACAAACTACGCCTTGATAATTAATTCATTAAAGAAATGCCGGATTTTTGCTTAAATATCCAAGTTTGGGAAATGATTGATGAAAAGCTAAATCTGTTTATATTATATGCCGTAATATCAATAAGTCAAGTTTTTTGTATTTTTACTGCTTTTCCAGGCCGGCGGCCATCTCTTTCAGCACGGCCAGCTTTTCCATGATCTCCTTACTATCGTATTTATTGAAATATATCGCGCTTTCCAAGGCCTCTATCTCCTTTTTAAGGACATCGCTCTTTTCCTTACGCCTGTTCTTCGCCGCTTCCAGACCGGACACAAGCGCATTGACCTCTTCAGCCACATCCTGCAGCTCATCATGCTCACGGAATGTTAGCCTGCCCTCGTAATGCCCCTGGCTAACCTTACGGAGGAACCTCTTCATGGAATATATAGGGCCCGCTATACGGTTGGAAAAAATAAGGCCCACGACAATCACGAGCGGAGTGATCAAAAGAAGCCTCAGCAAAAGGACCAAGTTCACTTTTTCCACTATCTCGCGAAGAAGCCCCTGTGGATATACTGCCGCGAGCTTTTCGCCGAACATGATCCAGGTGGTCACGTACACCGTATATCCCGCCAGAAAAGCGACCACGAACATGAAAACAAGGACAAGCGCGATATATCTTATCTGGAAAGTTTTCAGGATAAGAAGCTGTCTGCGGCGGTTAATTGCGGCCATTGTCATCCCAGAGGGTTGTCCCACAAGATCAGATCGCGGCGGACAACGAATTCCGCCGTGCTTCCTTGATCTTCCACGATCATCCCGGTCAAAGTCCCCATCGGCATATAAGTAGTGTCTTTCCCGTCAACGGCCAGGATGTTATCGCCTTTTTTTATGCCCGCGTTCGCGAACGGCCCGTCATCATCTATATCAACGACCACGACCCCTTTACGCTCCAGGTCGAGCTTCGCGCCAATGATACGGTCATATTTTACCGATACAGAGTTATCTCTTTTCAGATCCACCGGGACGACCCTTTCGACGATCAATCTGCTTTCATGAAGCCCCAGTAAGAGGTCCGCCACTTCTTCAGGGTCCATAAAAGCAGTCATTTCTCCCCATATCGACACTATCCTGTCATTTTCCTTAAGGCCCATCGCCTCCGCCTTGGCCGTAAGCGCGTTGATATAGGCGTATTTTCCCCCGGAAGAAAGCGTTATGCCCAGTTTATCCTTTAATCTTTCCAGCGGACCTTTCGGGTCCTTAAGGCTTACACTGGCGTTACCCCTGGTTATTCCTGACCTTATATCATCGCGGACCTTGTTCTCAAGGTATTTCCTCAAGAACAGCAGGCGTTCCCTGGCTTCCTCTATTTTCGGGTCCATCTCGACGACTTTTTCGTAGCTGTAATACGCTTTGATATATTCGCCCCTCTTGACCTCATTGCGCGCTTTTTGCAGGAGCTCCCGCGCCTCGCTGTCATAAGAAGCGGACTTTATCTCGGATTTCATGAAATATTTCTCGCCGGAAACGGTGGAGACCACTATTCGGTCTTTGTATTCGTTCAGAATCAATCCTTTGACCTCCGTGCCGTCACGAAGCAAAAGAGTATCAGCCACTGAAAACGGCACGGCCAGGATGACGCAGAATAACAGGATATAGAAACTTAAAAACCGACCCATAAGACGCGATTTTTAGTTCAACAGGCTCCTGTAGATAAAATAAACAAGCACACCAATGATAAGAAAAGAAATGATATAAAAATCGTAAAAATAGAAAAAATCCGCGAATGTTTCCGCAAACGACCCTCGCCTGTGCTCACGGACCATGTTCAGACGTTCCTTGACCTTGTTCCTGACATCGTTCTTCACGACCTTATCCGAGTCCTGCACACTGGACATTATCTCGGAATAGACCGCGTCTATCTGTTCTTTCCTGAAACGAAGAAACTCGCCGCCTATCTTATAGGCGGAAAGTACACCCTCATCCATAAGAGCAACGATCTTCGCCTCGCTTATCCCGAGATACGACGACAGTTCTTCTAAAGTCAATAGTTTTTCCGGCATGTGTTATCGAGTTCACTCCGAACTTTAGTATACGATATTAAACATGAGACTTCAATCGCTATTTACTTTGTCATTGTTTTTCGTCGAAAAGAGCTTTACCTCTATTCTCGAAAGAAAGAGCACAAAAACCACTATCAAAGTGGTCACTATCGCCGTCTGATAAAAACCAGCACCTATGGCAAGCCCTATCGCCGATACGGTCCAGATACTGGCGGCGGTCGTAAGCCCTTGTATGGTCGAGCCGGATCTGACGACAGCGCCGGCACCGAGAAAACCTATACCGGTCACAACACCAGCGGCTATCCTCGAAGGATCGACCGGGCCTAAACCTCCATGCTCCGACGATACAAGAAGGGACGTTATCATAAAAAGCGCCGACCCCACGCACACAAGCATATGGGTCCTGAAACCCGCGGCCCTTCCGTGGATCTCCCTCTCCAGACCAATGACGCCTCCCAAGAACGCCGCCAGAAATATCCTCATCACTTCAATATGGAACGGCATGACAGGTCTACCCCCTTGTTTAGTTCGATTAAAACCTTTATTCCCGGACAGCGGCCCTAAAACCCGCTGACCGATTCGGCCGCAAAGTCCAGTTCGGACCTTTCACCGGCCGAGTAGCTCAATTCCCCCAATGCCGCTACCATGGCGGCATTATCGGAACAATATTTCTTTTCCGGCATGAAAAATCTTACACCTGATGACGCTGCGCACCTGGACAAACATTCCCTGATGGCGTCGTTATTTATCACTCCGCCTCCGGCCACAAGCTTATCGGCGCCCGTCGTTCTTATCGCTTCGGCCACCTTCCTGCCGATAACATCGACCACCGCTTCCTGAAAAGACGCGCATACCCTGTCTTTTTCCAACTCCGACTTCCGCACTCCCTGCCAATGATACATAACGGCGGTCTTAAGCCCGCTGAAACTGAAATCAATACCGGCCGAATCCCTGAGAAGCGCGCGGGGAAAATCGATCTTGTCGGCGGCGGTATATTCCCGGGCCCTTCTTTCGACTACAGGACCGCCGGGATATCCCAGAGAAAGGACTTTGGCGACCTTATCATAAGCTTCTCCCACTGCGTCATCCAACGTGTTGCCTATAAGCTCGATATCGGTGATGCTTTTGCAGTAAAAAAGACTGGTATGCCCCCCTGATACGACCATTCCTAAAAAAGGGAACATACTCAATATTTCTTCCCGACCAGCTTCGTCGAGAAAAGCGGCGACCATATGCGCTTTAAGGTGATCGACACCTATCACAGGTATACCCATGCTGAAACCGACGGCTTTGGCGAAAGCGATCCCCACCAGGAGCGATCCCGGAAGCCCCGGTCCCTTCGTAACGGCCACAAGTTCAACGTCTTTCAGGTCTTTCTTTGAATCTTCAAGCGCCTTCCGGAAGACGGAAAAAATATATTCCGTATGAAAACGGGACGCTATTTCAGGCACTACACCACCGTACTCGGAATGAAGATGCACACTGGATGAGACCTCGCTTGAGAGGACCTTCCCGTCCTCGACAAGCGCTACAGCCGTTTCATCGCATGAAGTCTCGATCCCGAGTGTAAGCACGAACGACCCCTTCCTCTCTATTTCTTTCTCACAACTTCCGACAACGTGACGAACTTGATGCCTTCTTCCCTCATACGGGGTGCTATCTCCGCCAGCGTCTCGACCGTCACACTCTTGTCATGGCCGATGGCCACGGAATAGCCGTTGACCCGCGCTATTTCGGCGGCCTTCTCTATTTCGGAGATAATAGACGCTTTGTCCAGTTTATTATCGATAAAAATATCACGGCTGACGCATGGGACACCGTATTCTTTCGCCACGTTCGCCGCAACAGAACTTTCGGAGGTCAGGCTGTCCAGAAAGATAAGATTTTTCTTTTTCAGTTCCGCGCAAACGGTCTTCATCGTTTCCGCGTCAGCGGTGGCTTTGGACCCCATATGATTTGAAAGACCAATAGCCCCCGGTACGGCGTTTATCGCATGTAAAACGATCTCTTTTATCCGATCCCGGTCCATGCCTACAAGTATCGTGTTCTTTTCAAGACCGACCGAACTATTTTCCGGCTCCATAGGAAGATGGACGATCATCTCGAGACCGTTCTTTTTCGCGAAAGCGCATACTTTTTTCACCTGAGGTGTGTCGGGAAGCACCGCCAGCGTCAACGGGACCTTCATAGCCCCAAGCGCCGCAAAGTTCCTTTCGCTATATCCGAAATCATCCAGAACTATGGCCACTCTGGGGGACGCGGCCCCTTTAGACTCAGGTTTTTTGGCGGCAACGGGCGCCGGAACGGCCTTCACGGCCTGCGGTTCTTTCACAACTACGGGTCTTTTGACCACCTGAGCCCACCTGGCCTCTTTCACCTTCACTGCTTCTTTTTTTACCGCAACAGCCATGTTTTCCCTGCTCAGCCTCATCCAGACCGAGACTAAAACAAGCACCGACACGAGAAATATCGTAATGAAGAGAAAAAAACGTTTCATTCTTTCACGTCTTCTTGAACGGAAGTGTAGGAGGACGATACTTTGTACTCCTCATATATCCTCAACCCTTTGATGATGTTGACAGCCGCCATTACCTGGCTGTCATAATCCTTGTCTTCGTAGGCCTTTTCTTCCCCAGTCCCTTTTTCCTTTTTTTCATTCTTCACCGGCTTCTCTTCCTGAGATACCTCGGCAGCGTTTTCCTCGATCACCTCTTCAACGGTTCCTTCCGCCTCTTTCTTTCCACCCTTTTCCGTGAACGCGGCAAATATCTCCAGTTTCCTCTTTTGTTCTTTGTCTTCCGGAGATCTTTTAACAGGCTTGGAATATTTAACGATAATATCGGGTTCTATCCCCTTATCCCTGATGTTATTTCCTGCGGGCGTAAAGTAAGCGGCCGTAGTCAGGCGCAGCGCCGAATCGTCCCTAAGCGGAATAACTGTCTGGACGGACCCTTTGCCGAAAGTCGTAGTTCCGACGATAATACCTCTTTTATTGTCCTTTATAGCGCCCGCCAATATCTCGGCGGCACTGGCGCTACCTTTGTTCACAAGTATGACCAGGACCATATCTTTATAGAGGTCTTTTCCCTGGGACCTGAATTCCATCCTCTTGGAAGGGTCTCTGCCTTCCGTATAAACTATCATCCGACCGGGATCCAGGAATTTCTCGGCGACACCGACCGCCGAATCAAGAAGGCCGCCGGGATTGTTCCGCAGATCCAGGACAAGCCCCTTGGCGCCTTTCGCGGCCAGTTCATCTATGGACTTCTTGATGTCTCCGGGCGTTCTCTGCTGGAACTCGATGAGCTTTATATAACCGATGCCCTCCTCGAGTATTTTTACATCTTTAATGCTTTTTATCTTGATCATCGCGCGCGTTAGCTCCACATCGATGATCCTCGACTCATCTTCCCTGAAAACCGTGAGTTTCACCTTGGTCCCGGCCTTGCCTCTTAATTTAGAGAGCGCGTCATCCATCATCATGTCCCTTGTCACCGTCCCGTCGATACTAAGGATTATATCACCCGGTTTGATCCCCGCCTCAAAAGCGGGAGTATCTTCCATGGGCGATATGACCGTTATCATCCCTTCCCTCATACCTATTTCCAGCCCAACACCTCCGAATTCCCCTTGTGTTTCTTCCGTTATTTCCTGAAAACTCTGGGGATCCAGGAACTGGCTGTAACCATCCAATGTACCCGTCATACCACGCAAAGCCCCGTAAACGATGTCTTTCATCTTTACCGGCTCCACATATTCGGTGGTTATAAGAGCTATCGTGTCCGCCAGAAGTTGGATGTCTTCGAATATCTTTTGGGGTTCATCAACGATCGTCTTCTCGGCGGCGGGGGCTGGGGCAGGGTCTTCGGCATGGCCTAAAAGACCGGCCGCAGCGACACCGGCCATGATAAGCATGGAAAGGAGCAAAATGGTTTTAAGTCGATTTTTCATCATTTTTCCTTTTTTTATTTCTCCATTCCCAGTTTTTTTCTTAACATGGACCCGGCTATCTTTGGATTAGCTTTGCCTTTTGAGAGTTTCATCACCTGGCCGACAAGAAAGCTCAAAGCGTTCTCTTTGCCTTTTTTAAAATCGTCGGCGGACTTCACGTTGGCCGCAAGAACGTTGTCCACTATCCTTTCCAGCTCTCCCTCGTCAGAGACCTGTTCCAGCCCGCGTTCCGCTACTATGGCATCCGGCGACTTTTTTTCGTCGATACACGCCCTTAACACTTCTTTTGCGGCAAGACCGCTGATCTTACCGTCCTTGGCAAGTTGTATTATCCTCGCGAGGTCACTAGCACCGATCCCCAGGCCTTTGACGTCCGTATGCCTTTCGTTAAGGTGCATCATGTATTCACCTCTTACCCAATTGCTCACGGATTGACCGTCCGGCAGACATTTCACGGTTTCTTCAAAAAATTCCGCCACACATCTGTCTTCCACAAGAACGTCCGCGTCTTTTTCGCTCAAAGCATATTCTTCAATAAACCTCTTCTTTTTGGCCTGCGGGAGCTCCGGCATTGTAAGACGGACAGTTTCGACAAGCTCCGCGGGTATCTCAAAAGGTACCAGGTCCGGCTCGGGGAAATAACGATAATCGTGACTCTCCTCTTTGCTCCTCATAGACGCCGTCACGCCTTTGATCTCGTCCCAGAGGCGCGTCTCCTGTGCGATCCTTGCCCCGTCCTCCAGCATATCACGCTGGCGTTCTTCCTCATATGCGAGAGCGTCCCTTACCGCCTTGAAAGAATTCATGTTCTTTATTTCCACCTTGCTCCCGAGGGTTTTCGCCCCCGCCAGACGCACGGAAATATTGGCGTCGCAACGAAGGCTCCCTTCTTCCATATTACAGTCGGAGACCTCAAGATATTTTATGGTCCTTTTAAGGACATTCAAATACGCGTCCGCTTCTTCGGGCGAACGCATGTCCGGTTCGGAAACTATCTCGAGAAGCGGAGTGCCGGTCCTGTTAAGATCGACATAACTTGCCGCCTCACCGGCGGCGTGAAGAAGCTTTCCCGCGTCTTCCTCGACATGCGCCCTTGTTATGCCGATATCCTTGGCCGTACCGTCCTTCAGAGAAACCGTCACTTTTCCTTTATACGCGAGAGGCATGTCGAACTGGCTTATCTGGTAATTTTTAGGAAGATCGGGATAATAATAATTTTTCCGGTCGAATTTCATACGCTTCTGAATGTCGCAGCCGAGCGCTATCGCCGCTTTGATCCCATACTCAAGGACTTTCCTGTTAAAGACAGGAAGCACTCCAGGCAACCCCAGGCAGACCGGACATACGTGTGTGTTGGGCGCGGCTCCGAACTTTATGCTGCAACCGCAGAAAGCCTTCGTCACCGTCGCAAGCTGGACGTGCACCTCGAGACCTATTACTGTTTCGTATTTATCCATAATTTTTATGTGAAGCGTTTTCCACCACTCCACCAAAGAACAGTGTCGTGGGCTGAAAACGCTTCGTTACTTTCCCCTCTCGTACGCATGCGCGACCCTGAAAAGCGTCTCTTCCGCGAAAGGCTTGGCCATGAACTGAACCCCCACCGGCAAGCCTCCATTCCCTTTGCCGCAGGGGACGGATATCGCAGGGATACCCGCCAGGTTCGCCGGTATCGTGAATATGTCCGAGAGATACATCTTAAGCGGATCATCCGTCTTCTCACCTATTTTAAAAGCGGTAGTGGGAGAGGTCGGAGTGAGTATCGCGTCGCATACAGCGAACGCCTTGTTAAAATCTTCGGTTATCCGCGTCCTTACTTTCTGGGCCTTAAGGTAATACGCCTCGTAATAGCCGCTGGAGAGAGAATATGTCCCGAGAAGGATACGCCTCTTGGCCTCTTCCCCAAACCCTTCGTTACGGCTGAAAGTGTACATATCGATAAGATTGTCCGCTTTTTTCGTGCGGTACCCGTAATGCACGCCGTCATAACGCGCCAGATTGGAACTCGCCTCGGCCGGGGCGATGATGTAATAACAGCTTACGGCATATTTTGTATGCGGTAATGATATGTCGATCGTTTTCGCTCCAAGCCGTTTAATGACATCTATTGCCGCATGCACACGTTCATTGACATCGTCGTCTATGCCGGACGTGAAATATTCCTTCGGAATACCGATGGTAAGCCCTTTAATGTCTTTTGCAAGACTATCCGTATATTTTGGGACCGGTCTCTCCACCGAAGTCGAATCCATTTTATCATGGCCCGAAATTACTTCCAGCATAAGAGCCGAATCGGCCACGTTCCTTGTGAGCGGGCCTATCTGATCGAGACTTGACGCGAAAGCTATGAGACCATACCGTGAAACCCTGCCATACGTGGGTTTTAGCCCGACTACGCCACACAGTGCCGCCGGCTGGCGTATGGACCCGCCCGTATCGGAACCCAGCGCGGCGACTACCTGTCCCGCAGCAACGGCCGCCGCCGAACCTCCGCTGGAACCTCCGGGAATGCGGGAAGTGTCACAGGGATTTCTGGTCACACCATAACATGAAGTCTCGCAGGACGAACCGAAAGCGAACTCATCCATGTTGGCCCTCGCAACAATAAGCGCCCCTTCTTCTTCCAGTTTCTCAACGACGGTGGCGCTGTAAGGAGGCCTGAATCCCTCAAGGATGCGGGAAGCGCACGTCGTGAGCTCCCCTTTTACGCAGATATTGTCTTTTGTGGCCACCGGAACACCCCACAAACGGCCTTTTTTATTCTTCGCCTCGATCCGGCCCGCTCTTTTTTCGAGCGTGTCTTTCTCGACGGAAATAAAGGCATGTATATCTTTATTGACGCGGGATATGTTCTCGGCTATTGTTCCGGCAAGGGAGGTAAGGGGCTCTTTTTGAAGCTCCATCCATTTTTTGTAACTATCTATCCCGTTAATATCTGTATCTGTCATATCTCATTCATCCTTGACGCTTTACGCTTAGCGCTTGACGCTGTTCCTTCCATTTCTATCAGATGACCCTTGGTACCTTGAAAAAGTCCCCCTGCCGCTCTGGCGCGTTACTAAGCGCCTCATCCGGCATGAGGGAAGGTTTTAACTCGTCTTCGCGGAACACATCTTTCATGGAGGAAAGGACATGCGACGTGGGCGGCACGCCTTTAATATCGACCTCGTCCAGTTGGACGATATATTCAAGGATATGTGCCAATTGCCGCTGGAACCTCGCTACATTGTCCGCGTCAAGCGAAAGGCGGGAAAGACTCGCCACATGCTTTACGACATCTTCAGTGATAAGTCCTCTATTATTAATATTATCGGCCATATTGCGTTTAAAGTATCATAACGAAAAGTAAAAGTCAATTACAGCTCTGCTCTTACAGCCCTTCTCGTCTACTCAGAAAATCGTTTACCGCTATATCGCTCATCCTCGCGTAATCCGCCAGAGAAATGTCCTCCGCCCTTTTCGACGGCCCGATACCGCTCACACTAAGTATGCTCTCCCAATCCCCCCGTTCAAGCGACAGGAACCGGCCATGCGAAAGGCTGTTCAATACCTGTTTCCTTCTCTGCGAAAAGGCCTTATGGATGATCTGGAACATCACATCCTTGTTTTGCACTTCCACACTCGGCGCGGGAAGAATGCTTAGCTCGATGAAACAGGAATCAACGGCAGGCCGTGGATAGAAAGAATTCTTGCTTATCTTAAAGACCCTACGCGGTTTAGTATAGAACTGCACATAACAGCTAAGAGATCCATAGTCCCTGGACCCGGGAAAAGCGACTACCCGTTCCGCATACTCATCCTGGATAACAAGATACGCGGATGTGATACACTCACGCTCTTCAACGATCTTCTCGATTATCGGAGTGGTGATGTAATAAGGGATATTCCCTGTTAAAGTGATCTTCCCCCCGGAGGGGGCGAATGACGATATCTTTAACTCTCTTATATCACCGGACATAAGCTCAATATTCCCCTTCTCCCGAAAAAGAGGCCCCATCATATTGCATATATCCCTGTCTTTCTCGATAGCGTATAGTTTTCTGCACTTTGCCGCGAGCCCGAACGTCATAACACCGAAACCGGATCCTATCTCAACAACCGTGCTTTGAGTATCAAGAGAAATACCGGCAAGGATATTGTCCCTTATGTTGTTATCCACAAGGAAATTCTGCCCCAGCCGCTTTTGCGGCCGGAAATTATTTTCCCGCCATATGTTTTTCAACTCGCTAAGTGTCATATTAAGATTATTGTATCAGGGTAATACCAAGGAAGCTCATTATTCAACACAGAAGTACCAAGCCAAAATCAGAAAAATAACTAACCGATTTATCTCTTCCCCGCAACAGAAACGGCATTCCGTGGATGGCAGATATGTCATTCGAGCACGATCTTTCGCGCGCAGAATGACATATCTGACAGGCCCCACGGGATTCCTAAGTCACCACGCAGGGACCCGAGCGGCCCTTCGACAAGCTCAGGGCAGGCAGGACCCATTTTAACTAATGGCTTTCACCGCGAGTTGGATCGCGCTCTCCATGGACGATGAAGAGGCTATCCCCTTCCCCGCGATATCGAACGCCGTACCATGGTCCGGAGAGGTCCTCACGCACCCCAATCCAAGCGTCATATTCACGCCGCTCGCAAAATCCACCATTTTGAACGGCCCCAGACATTGGTCATGGTACATAGAAACAACTATATCCAGTTCCTTTTTCATCGCTTTGTAGAAAATAGTATCGGCGGGGATGGGCCCAACCATGTACGGGTATGTTTTTTTAGCCTCGTTCACGGCGGGGATAATAATATCAACCTCTTCTCCTCCGAACTTACCGCCTTCCCCCCCGTGCGGGTTCAAAGCGGCTATGCCTATCCGGGCATCCTGTTTTCCACATATCATGCACCTATTATCGACAACCTGCGCCAGAGTGTCACGGATAAGTTTCACGCTGAGCGCGCCGGGCACATCCTTCAAAGGTATATGCCGTGTAACAGGTACGACCCGAAGATGTTCTCCGATAAGTACCATAGTTATCATTTTTGCGGAAAAAAGTTCCTGAAAATACTCGGTATGCCCCACGAACCCCGGATAAATACCCGAGATCCTGCTTTTATCCACTGGGGCGGTAACAATGGCTTTCCTCAATATCTCTTTATTTGTCTTGATAATGTCCGCGGCCGCATCCAGGCACTCAAGCGCGCATCTTGCCCCAAGCTCCGTCGGTTTCCCGGGCTCGATCCTACCCGAATTCGTCGGAACGGCGACCACATTAACACGGTCTTCCGCCAGAACGACCATTTCACTACCGGCAGGGACGGCCGAAAAAACCACTCCTTCGTCGTCCAAGGCTTTCCGCATCACGGCACTATCCGCGATAACGACAAAAATGGCAAGCCCCTTTATACCGGGACTTGCCATTGATCTAGCTATTATCTCCGGCCCTATCCCGGCCGGGTCGCCCATTGTTATCAAAACAACGGGCTTACTTGTAGGCGATATATGCATCTTTCCTTTTCTCTTCCAGCCATTTAATGAGGTCCTCTTCGAATCTCTTCATAAAAAGCTGGTCCTTGAGGAAATCCGTCACTTCGGCCAGCTGAAGGTCACGGGGTTCCTGCACATCCTCTACCCTGAAAATATGGTACCCTATTTTCGTCTCAACGATACCGGTCGTGTTGCCTTTGGGCGTACTGAATATCGCCTGGTCGATCTCGTCCATAAGCTGCCCTTTCACAAGATACCCCATGTCCCCGCCGTTCTGGGCATACGGCCCCTCGGACTTTGTTTTCGCCAGTTCGATGAAATCCTTGCCGCTTGAGAGTTCCGTCTGTATCGCCTCTATCTTTTGTCTGGCTGCCGTGTTATCGGAACCTTCTTCTTTGCGCACCATTATCTCCCTAACATGCGCTTTAAGCGGCGCCTTAAGCTGGTCTTTGTTCTTATCATAAAGTTCCTGTATCTGGGCGGGCGTTACCACTATTTTGGAAGCGACCTCTTTTTCCACGATCTTCTGGGCCATCATCTGTTCTTCCATTTCTTTTTTGAACTCGGTAAGGTTCGTACCTTTCTCATCAAGCGCCGCCAGGAACGCTTCATCCGACCCGTAATAAGCCTTTATCTTGTTAATACGCGCGTCGATGTCTTTCTCCTCGATCTTGATCTTTTCTTTCTTCGCGAGGCTTATGGCGATCTTGCTGTTTATCAGCTGGTCAAGAAGGCCTTTCCTCGCGGTCTCAATACGCTTCTCAAGCTCATCGCCCGTAAAATGCGCTTTATAGCTCTGCACGATCGGGTCGAACATCCTATCAAATTCACGCTGCGTAACCACTTCATCGTTAACGACCACAATAACCTTGTCTACCATAGCGGCGTCCGCTTTAGGCATAAAAGAAAAGGAACAAAGGGCCGCGACCGCGGCGAAGATCATCAATCGTACGTTCTTCATGGTTTGTATAGCCTCCTTTTAAATTCGTATTTCGTATAGCGTATGTCGTATATCGTGTAGGGGCGGTTCGTGAACCGCCCCTACGTTTATTTGCTTTCCGCGCTCTCTGCCCCTTCAAGCGCCTTATCGTTCACCACGATATTGCTTTTCTCAGTCAGTTCTTTTAACAGTTCATTGAACTTTTCTTTGCGCTTTGACGCGTAAAGCGCGTTCTTGACAGCTTCCCTCACATCGGCAAGCGGCCTTTCCTGCGGAGGTTTTCTGTCAGTCAGCTTGATAAGATGATACCCCAGTTTGGTCTTCACCGGTCCGCCTATCTCGCCGACCTTAAGAGACGCGCACGCGCTCTCGAATTCAGGGATAAGCTGACCTTTCGGGAAATATCCTATGTCTCCGCCATTCTGCGCGCTGGGGTCCATGGATTTTGCCCGCGCCACGTCCTCAAAAGGCGTCCCTGATTGGATCTTCTTCAACAACTCGTCCGCCTCGGCCTTGGTAGGGACCAATATATGTGACACTCTCATCTTTTCCGGCATCATAAATGACGCTTTATTGGCGTTATAGAACTCTTGTATCTCCTCGTCGGTTATCTTTATGGCATCCTCTACTTTAGACTTCAAGAACCGGGCCACGATGATCTTCTTTTTCGCCTCTTCTATCACCTTAAGCGCTTCCTTGTCCTTCTGGAACCCTTCTTTAAGCGCTTCTTCATAAAGAAGATTATCGTTGATCACTTCCTGCAGAAAATCTTTTTTCCTTTTTTTTATAACATTCTGGTACTGCGGAGGCATGTTCGCTATCCGCTCGTCGAGGTCCGCTACCGTTATCTTGGTATTCCCAACCCGTGCCAGGACGTCCTTCTGCCCTTCGGCAGATTTGCCGCAGCCATTGACCGCCATACACAAAGCTACAACCAGAACGGCAGCCGCCGACAAAAACAATCCCGTTTTTCGCATTTTTACGTCCTTTTTTGGGTTAAACCCGGAAACTCGTTTACCTTAATGATATAATTTGTATTATATATTATCAGATTGGAAGCGGACGTCAAGTTAATTAAGCCGTGGTCCGTATTGCGTCGTGCGTATTGAGTATTGCGTGGGTTAAACAAACTTAGCTATGCGGAAACAGGTGTGGATCTGGATTCATACAGGTCTGAATCGTATATCGAAAAGGTTTAATTCCCCAGACGGTACAAATGTGGTATAATTTTTAGATATAAACCAGTCTAATCCTTGCATTTATTGGCGCAAGGAGCGGGGGACCCAGTGAGCAGGGGCGCATATCCTTTACCGGATTAGAGGTTTCTCTCCTCGAGCCCGTCAGCTAACCTCGTAGACTTTAAGAGAAGCCTTATTGAAAACCAGAGAGGAAAAGGCTCTCTGGTTTTTATTTTTCAGGAGAGTTTATGTTCGAAACGAACTCGATCGGCAACAGGTTCCGAAGGCTTGTAGTGGGAAAAGAAAAAAGCCCCCTGGACCGGAATATATTCCAGCACATCTCCCTTATAGCGTTTTTCGCGTGGGTCGGCCTCGGCGCCGATGGGTTGTCGTCATCGTGTTACGGCCCTGAGGAAACGTTCCTCGCCCTGGGCGGACACTGGTACCTGAGCGTGATTATCGGCATCATGACAGTGATCACGATCTTCGTTATCAGCTCCAGCTATTCCCAGATCATAGAACGGTTCCCTACCGGAGGAGGGGGATACCTCGTCGCCAGTAAACTCTTGTCACCGACGGTCGGCATGGTCTCGGGATGCGCCCTTCTCATCGACTATGTCCTGACGATCACGATCTCCATAGCCAGCGGATCGGACGCGATCTTCAGTTTCTTGCCGCCGGAATACGGACAATACAAACTATTAGTGGCAATGGCGGGCGTGGGCATTTTGATAGTCCTTAATCTTCGGGGCGTAAAAGAATCCGTAACGCCTCTCATCCCTATATTCCTCATATTTGTCGTCACGCATGTTTTCGCGATCATCCACGCGGTAGCAAGTCACGCGGCAACGCTGCCAACTGTCGCCTATAACGTCGGGAACGAGACGTCATCTACAGTTTCCCAGATAGGCATCTTTGGGACGCTGGCGCTTTTAATGAGGGCATACAGCCTTGGCGCGGGAACTTACACCGGTATCGAGGCCGTCAGCAACGGCCTGCCGGTCCTGCGTGACCCCAAGGTCGAGACCGGCAGAAAAACCATGCGGTATATGGCCGCTTCGCTTTCCGTTGTTGTCCTGGGACTGATGACGGCATATCTTCTCTATAATGTCAATCACGTCCCGGGAAAAACACTTAACGCGGTCCTGTTCGAGAAAATGACGGCTGACTGGGGTTTTTGGGGCACTCCTTTTCTTCTGACCACCCTCATATCCGAAGCACTGATACTTTTCATCGCCGCACAGGCCGGTTTTCTGGACGGTCCCCGCGTACTGGCCAACATGGCTATCGACCGATGGTTCCCGACAAAATTTTCGAGTTTAAGCGACCGTCTGGTCACACAGAACGGCATCCTCCTCATGGGTTCGGCAGCATTCCTCACGATGTTCCTCTCAAGAGGATCGGTAAAACTGCTGGTGGTCCTTTACAGCATAAACGTATTCATCACTTTCTGCCTTTCCCAGCTAGGAATGGTCAAACTCTGGTGGACCACACGCAGTGAAAAATGGAAGCGTAAGATCACCATTAACGGCATCGGTTTTCTTCTCTGCTCTTTTATACTGATATCCGTCGTCATCATCAAATTCCACGAGGGTGGCTGGATCACACTCGTCGTTACGGGAATACTTGTCGCCGTATCCTTCTGGATCAAAAATCATTATGCTAGTACTCTCAAACAGTTGAAACGGCTGAACTCGCTCATGGAAGCCACCAAAGTCTCTATCGACGAGATATTACCCGATAGATCCGAACCATTCGACGAGAAAGCCAAGACCGCTGTCATTTTTGTGAACGGCTATAACGGGCTGGGTCTCCATTCGCTTTTTAACGTCATACGCCTCTTTGGAAAAGAATTCAGGAACTACGTATTCGTCCAGATAGGCGTACTGGACGCCGGGAACTTCAAAGGAGCCGAAGAAATAGAAAATCTTAAGGCCCAGATCGACCGGGACGTGAACCAATACGCCGAGTTCATGCGCCGGCAGGGGTATCATGCCGAAGGCATGACTTTCCTGGGCATAGACGTGGTCTCGGAAATAGAGCAGATCGGACCCATTATTATCAACAAATACCCAAATTCTATCTTTTTCGGGGGACAACTGGTATTTCCGAAAAACACGGTGATAGAGCGCTGGCTCCACAATTACACGGTCTTCGCCATGCAGCAGCAATTCTATAACGAAGGCATCCCGTTCATCATACTGCCCATCCGCGTGGACACGGCCAAGTGAGCCAGAGCTCGTCACGCGTATTGGGTATTGAGTGTTCTGGCTTGTTGGGTTGGACCGTGACAATGCTGCGAAAATATCAGAAAAACGATATTTCCAGATGCTTGCCCAGGGCTTTAGCGATCTTCTTGAGGGTCGCGACATTATAATTCTCGTAATCACCGCTTTCATACCTGGCGATCGCGGTCCTGCTCGTATGCACCCTCTTCGCCAACTCCAGCTGCGTCATATGTTGCTTATGCCTCAATTCCGCTATTTTCTCACCTATCGCAAGATCGATGGCAACCTCGTCATAGACCGCTTTGAATTTCGGATCCGCCATTTTCCTGTCATATATCGATCGCTTCTTCATTTTGGTCCTCCATTTTAACCGACATACTGTTTCCGTATCTCAACGGCTTTCCTTAGCTCATTCTCATCAAGTTTCTGTCTTTGTTTCCTGTACGCCGTTGTGATAATGATAATTTTTCCGCTGAAAAAGAAACAAAAGAAACGTTCCTGCTTCGGTTTAAAAACATATATTTTGTTCTCTTTGTCTTCCAACCTGAATTTGTTCGTATCATAGATCCTGCCTATATCCCCCATCCTTTTGGCCAGATACAATAAACTGGCTTGCGTCACGGCATCACAACGTTCAAAATACTCATAAACTTCCGAAAATGCCGCGTTCTCCGCATGAAAATATATAGAATAATGTTCACCATCGCACAACAAGAATCTATCATACAATCCCATACTCTTCGCTCCTTTTAAGTGTATCATATTTGATACATATTTTCAAGCTCAAATCGTCCGGCGTCCAGTCTCCACGCCCACACTTGTAAGAGACAACCTGAGGAGGGATTTTCTTTCAAAAAATATCTCGTATTGGGTATTGCGTATTGAGTATTGCGTGGGTTTAGCGTGAAGCGTTAAAGAAGTCAGGCGTTCTTCTCGACGCTTTACGCTTGGCGCTTAACGCTAATGACCGCTTTGGGATTGGTTTTGGGGACAAGTTTAGCTTTAATTGCAGGGACAGGTGTGGGTTTAGATCCATATACGGTACTAAAGTTTCTTAAGGTTTCCATTTTATTCTGAGGGGCAAAAACCTATCTGCCCCTTTTTAGGCGCCGGCGGCGGTTCCAATAACGTTTTCAAAGCGTCAAACACAACTTGAAATTGTCCGTCGTATTTCTTTTCCATTTCTTCGACTTTTCTTTTTAAGTCTTTATGAGTTTCTACCATCTGCCGCAACTTTGTGAATGTTCTCATGATCTGTATATTAACTTGAATAGCTCTTTCGCTGTTAAGCACGGAGGAAAGCATAGCAACACCTTGTTCAGTAAATACATACGGCATTTTACGAACACCGCCCCAACTTGATGTCGCAAAATGCGACTTCAAGTTTTCAAATTCCTTTTTTGTAAGTTGAAACATAAAATCAGAAGGGAATCGCTTTACGTTCCTCGCAACCTGCTCATTAAGCCGCCTGGTGGGAACCCCATACAATTCCGCCAAATCCCTATCCAGCATAACTTTGTACTTTCTGAGAAATAGGATTTTATTCTGTATAATTTCAACCGGCACTATTGAGCGCTTTCCTGAGACCATGATCCTTCCCTCCATTTTTTATCCAAAACGTTTGTCATTGGTTTCCCCTCCCGTATTTCCCCCTATATAAGAGACAACCTGAGGAGGAATTTTCTTTCAAAAAATATCTCGTATTGTGTATTGCGTATTGAGTATTGCGTGAGTTAAACACATCACAGACGTTTTTGTTTTTGTGAAGGAAAGTGTCTGAGACGTGTTCGGGAAAGTGTCTCCAGACAGTTTCCCAAACAAAACCAAGACAGTTTCCTGAACGATTTCAAAAACGTCTTGGATGCACAACGGGTTTATCGGACAAAGGAATGTGCATTTTATGCACATTCCTTTTTTCTTCCAACTCTTAACAGAAATATCTAACCAGGTTAAACTAACCTAGTTAGATATTACAAGCCTGTTCGTCCCATTCCGGACAGTGGCCTTGATGGCCGAAGGTGCCGGACGTGTTTCGAGGCGTAAAATTCTTATATAAGTCCGCCCCAGGGTGGAAAAACAACCTTTGAGCCGGCACCCAAGGGCTTTATCCATAAAATCTAGACCAAGTTGCTACGAATACCAGCCGTCTCGATAATTTTACGCCGAGAAACATGACCGGCACCTTTAAGGACTGGATCCCCGATAAGAACATTCGGGGATGACGAAAGAACGAGCAAATCGAGCGTCCCCTGGAGGAATGGGACGGACAGGCGAGATTGCTTCGTCGCCCTTCGGGCTCCTCGCAATGACAGCTTTTTATGCAGATTTCAGGGTTTTTATTTCTTCGGAAAGAAGGCGGCAGTAGAGGTCGAAGCCGACCTGGTCTATGAAGCCGCTCTGCTCGACGCCGAGGATATTGCCCGCGCCGCGCATTTCAAGATCATGCATGGCGATCTTGAAACCGGACCCGAGCTCCTGGTATTTTTTGATGGCCTCGAGGCGCGACTGGACCTCACTCGTAAGCGTGCCGACATTATCCACCACAAGGTACGCGTAAGCTTTTCGGTCGAACCGGCCTATCCTTCCCTTCAGCTGGTAAAGGTCCGCGAGGCCGAACATGTCGGCGCGATGAACGATCATCGTGTTCGCGTTGGGTATATCGATACCGGACTGTATGATGGTCGTGCACACAAGGACATCTATCTCGCCCCTGATAAATTTTATCATCGTGTTCTCGAGGCTCTTCGCGCTCATCTGCCCGTGGCCGACCCCGAGCCTCGCTTCGGGAACAAGGGACGACACCTCTTTCGCTATTTTTTCTATATTGTCGACACGGTTATAAACATAATAGACCTGTCCTTTCCTGTCGATCTCATGACGTATGGCCTCACGTATGGTCTTTTTGTCATAATCGATCATCTCGGTATGGACGGGTATCCTCTCAAGAGGCGGCGTCTCGATGACCGATATGTCCTTCCCGCCCACAAGCGCCATGTAAAGCGTGCGGGGAATAGGCGTCGCCGTCAGAGTTAAGACATCCACGTTCACTTTCATTTTTTTTATCGTTTCTTTCTGCCGCACACCGAACCTCTGTTCCTCGTCGATTATAAGAAGGCCCAGGTCCTTGAATTTCACGTCCGAAGAAAGGAGCCTGTGCGTTCCTACGACAATATCCACTTTCCCTTCTTTGATACCCTGAATGATGTTCTTTTCCTCGGAAGGAGCGCAGAAACGGTTAAGCATGGCGATATTGACGGGATATCCCTTTACCCGTTTGGTGAAAGTGTTAGTGTGCTGTTCCGCAAGGATGGTGGTCGGCACAAGAAAAGCTACCTGCTTATTGTCCATAACGGCCTTAAAAGCGGCCCTGAACGCAACTTCCGTTTTCCCGTAACCCACGTCACCGCATAAAAGCCGGTCCATCGGCCGGCCCCGTTCCATGTCGCTTTTCACTTCTTTCGTGGTCTTAAGCTGGTCGGGCGTCTCTTTGTAGGCGAAAGCCGCCTCGACTTCCCGCTGCCAGTCCGTATCTTTACTGAAAGCATAGGCCTTAGTGCTTTCCCGTTTTGCCTGCAGGATAAGGATGTCCCTCGCTACGGTCCTGGCACCGTCCTTGGCTTTTTCTTTGGTACTGTCCCAACTCCCTCCTTTAAGACTGGAGAGTTTAGGCGCCGCCCTGTGAAAAGAGACGTAACGCTGGAGTTTGTGAAGGTCGGAATTCTTGACGTATAACCTGTCACCCCCGCTGTACTCGAGGACGAAGAAATCCCTCATCCCGCCGTCGTGGCGCATACGCTGAATACCAAGATATTGCCCGATGCCGTGATCGATATGAACAACGTGGTCACCGGGTTCTATGTCGACGAAAGAGTCTATGGGTCGCTCGCCGAACTCGATAGGATATTTTTTTACTTTGGTACGCCTGAGGGTGCTTATCGGAAGGATTATTATTATGTTATGGTCGGTGATCGTCTTGAAGGACATGAGGTCCACGCTTTTTATCGACCCCACCTTGCCGTCAACGATATCGATCCTCACCGGGTATTCGAACGTGATCGGATATATCAAAAGGGTCTCGCCTGTCAGGCTGTAATCCCCTTCTCCCGAGACTTTCCGGCACCTCTCATAACCGTATTTGTCGAGAAGACGCGGGACATCGTCCTGATCTACTGCTTCGCCAACGTAGAGTTTTAGTGAGTCAAACATATTAGTTGTTGGTTGTTAGTTGTTAGTTGATAGTTTATGGTCGTTCTTAACTAAAAACCAAAAACTAACAACTAAAAACTACATCTTCTCCGGCAACGATATATTCAAGAGATTCAGGCCGTTCGCGAGAACGGTGCGCACACACTCGACGAGAAAAAGCCTCGTCTTGGTGAGCGCCATGTCATCGGAAACAACACGGCATTCGGTATAAAAAGAATGGAATGAACGGGCAAGTTCGCTGAGGTAAGTCACGAGTTTACTGGGCTCCAGCGTGTCCGCGCTCAATTTGACGGCCAGCGGGAATTCCGACAGTTTCCGGATAAGAGCCTTTTCCTCGTCATGTTTGAGAAGAGTAAGGTCCTTTTTGCTGAACAAAAGACTGAACATCCTTTTCCTGCTGTGGCGCTTTATGCTGCATATCCTGGCGTGAGCATACTGGATATAGAACACGGGGTTGTCCGCAGACTCCTTTTTAGCGAGCTCGATATCAAAATCAAGGTGGCTGTCGAGGCGTCTTGTAAGGAACACGAACCGCGCGACGTCCGCGCCGATCTCGTCTATTATCTCGCGCAGGGTCACGAAAGTGCCCTGGCGCGTGGACATCTTCACCTCTTCGCCCGCTCTCATGAGCGTCACAAGCTGCACGATAAGTATGTCAAGCGACTTCGCCTCGTGGCCCAGTGCCTGCACGGCCGCTTTCATCCTTCCGATGTAACCGTGATGGTCCGGGCCCAGAAGATCTATAAGGCGGTCATATCCTCTTTTATATTTATCGTCGTGATACGCCATGTCCGGCGCGAGATACGTATATGAACCGTCGCTTTTCACCACGACCCTGTTCTTATCGTCGCCAAGCTTGGTGGAAGCGAACCACCTTGCCCCTTCCTCTTCGTAGATGTGGCCGTTCTCTTTAAGTTTGGCGAGGGTCTTTTCAACTTCCCCTCTCGTCTCTAAAGCGCCCTGGCTTGTCCACACATCGAAAGAGACTTTGAAATCGGCAAGGTCCTTCCTGATAAGTTCCATCATGTAGGAAACGGCGTATTCTCTGAAAAACTTTTCCGTCTCCGGGCCCCTCTCAAGAAGTTTATCACCTTTTTCAGCCTGCACCTTACGGGCGATATCGATGATATAATCCCCCTGGTAACCGTCCTCGGGCATGTCCTCTTTAAACCCGAGAAGGTTACGGTAACGTGCCTCGACAGACCTGCCGAGAAGATTTATCTGCCTGCCGAAATCGTTAAGGTAATATTCTGTGGTGGTGTTATACCCGTTAAATTTGAGGATCCTTGAAAGAGCGTCCCCTATGGCCGCCTGCCTGCCGTGGGCTATCGTAAGGGGCCCTGTAGGATTAGCGGAAACGAACTCGATATTGACACGTTTCCCCTCACCATGAACGGACCTGCCGAAATCATTTTTCTCTTTAGTTATCTTAAGAAGAAGGTTCCTGAGGTACTCGTCGGAAAGCCATATGTTCAGGAAGCCTGCCTTCACCTCCACTTTACCCACATAGGAGGAGAAGCCTTTTTCAGCAAGGAGTTTCTCGATATTGGGTTTGATACCTTCCGCCAGTGCCGCCGGCGGCATCTTAGCGGCCTTGGCAAGACGCATAGCGATGCTGGACGTCATGTCGCCGTGCTGAGTTTCTTTAGTGGGCTGTAAAAACGCGTCGGCGTCTTCCGGGAATATTGCAGTAGCGAGATTATCCTTGAAGTACCTTCGCGCGGCTTCTATGAAGACTTCCGAGATCTTTTCCGATATGTCTTTTTCAAGCATTTGGCTTCAAAACATTCTTTGGGAGCATCGGCCCAGAGGCGCTCAAGGCCGTAGAACCCCCTTATGTCCTTATAAAAGATATGGACCACGACATCTCCGTAATCCAGAAGCGTCCAGTAAGGGTTATGCCTGCCTTCCACGTGCAGAGGGAACACTTTTTTCTCTGACAGATCTTTCTGGATCGCTTCGGAGATGCCTTTCAACCTCCGGGAGGAACTGGCACTGACAAGAACGAACCAATCGCAGACGCCCGAGACCTTACGCACGTCCATAAGGACGATGTCCTCGCCTTTTTTCTCGGATGAGGTCCTGGCGATGAAACGTGCTTTCTCGCGCCCTGTTTTTATACTGCTAAACGCCCGCACTATGATATTGTCTTTCCGGATATTATCTTGAGTTTAAGTAGGCGATCCTGATGATCACTTGCCCAATATGCGATACATCCCTGTCCCGCAAGTCGGACAGCAGCCTTTTACGGCTTTCCTGCCGTTCTTCATCGTTACTTCTTTCGCGTCCTTGATATCTTTCTTCGCTTTGCATTTCACGCAATACGCCTGAGCCATTAGACACCTCCAAAAAAATACTATTGAATTTTCAAACCTTGTTTTCTAAAGAACCAGCCGATATCCCGTCAAGTTTATCACACCCGCATTAAATGTCAAGGGGATTGGGCAACGAGCACCGTCATTCCCGCATGTTCTTAGCGGGAATCCAGACTCACTGGATCCCCGATTAAAGCGTTTCCCTCGACTTCGCTCGGGATGGTGAGCGAAGCCGAACCACGGGGATGACAGAAAGCATCAACTATATAGTTTCTTCTCCCTGATATACTCAGCGACTTCGGCCGGCACAAGATATGCTATAGGCTCCCTCTTACCGACCCTCTCCCTCACCATGCTGGAAGAAACTCCGATACCGGGTATATCTATGACGGTTATCTTGTCCCTGTAGGGAGACTTTATTCCCCAACCGGGCCTTGCCGCCACTACAAAGGTCGTAAGCTTGAGTATCCGGTCTATCTCTTTCCATGTGGACAGCGTTTCCGCCCAATCCGAACCGGCAATAAAATATAACTCTACGTCTTTACCGTACATGTCCTTGAAATGTTCGATCGTTTCTATGCTGTAAGAAGTGCCTTTCTTATCTATCTCATAAGCCGAGACCTCGAAACGGGGTTCGTCCTTTACAGCGCGACGGACCATTTCCAGCCTGTCGACGGCAGAGACATCGCCCTCTACACCTTTGTGGGGAGGAATATGGGCGGGAACGAATATCACTTTTCCCAGTTTAAAGCGAAAGAGACATTCCTGTGCCAGGACCAGATGCCCGATGTGGACCGGATTGAATGTGCCACCGAGAACGCCGATCTTCATGATGTTCCCTCTTATGCCCTTATCTGCCCGTTGCCGTGAACGACATACTTATAACTGGTAAGCTCCTCAAGCCCCATGGGGCCTCTCGCGTGGAGCTTGTCGGTACTTATGCCTATCTCGGCGCCCTTGCCGAACTCTCCCCCGTCCGTAAAGCGGGTAGAAGCGTTGACATAAACCGCCGCTGAGTCGACCCTTTTTGTGAATTCATCAGCGTTATCTTTATTGTCCGTCACAATAGCGTCCGAATGGGCCGAACCAAATCTCGTTATGTGCTCGATCGCCTCATTGAGGGACCTCACGACCCGCACATTAAGGACCAGATCCAGATATTCCGTGGCATAATCCACGTTGGTAGCCGCCTTGACCTTTTCACCTTTGAGTATCACCCTCGTCCGGGGGCACCCTTTAAGCGTCACACCGGCGTCGATGAACTTCTTCCCAATGATGGGAAGAAATACAGCGGCCACCTTCTCATGGACCAGCATCGTCTCCATCGCGTTACAGACGCCCGGCCTTTGCACTTTGGCGTTGAAACATATTTCCTCAGCCATCCTCAGGTCCGCCGACCCGTCAACATAGACGTGGCATATACCTTTATAATGCTTAATGACGGGTATACGGCTCTTTTTCACGACTTCTTCAATGAGAGATTCTCCTCCCCGCGGCATAATGAGGTCTACACCACCGACCGCTTTGAGCATGGCATCCACAAGCGCGCGGGATGTGTCCTCTATAAGAATGAAAGTCCCTTCATGAAGCCCTTCTCTGGAAGCGGCTTTTTTAATGCATGCGTATATCGCCTTGTTCGACACGATGGCGTCACTTCCGCCTCGAAGTATCACGGAATTACCAGCCTTAAGGCAAAGTGCCACGCAATCGGCCGTAACGTTGGGGCGAGACTCATATATGACTCCTATCACGCCTATCGGGACACGCACCTTCTTTATCAAAAGCCCGTTGGGCCTTTTTACGCTCTCCATGACCTTGCCGACGGGATCGTCCAGGGCGGCAACTTCTTTCATCATGGCGCACATCCCGTCTATCCGCCTGTCATCAAGCCTGAGGCGGTCGATAAACGCCCTACTTTTTCCGTTCTTTTCCGCGTTCGCGATATCTTTCAGATTAGCTTTCTTTATGTCTTCCCGTGCCGCGTCGATACCGCGCGCCATAGCGAAAAGCGCCTTGTTCTTTTTTTCCGTCGGTGTAACAGCAAGCTCCAAGGCGGCCTCGCGGGCTTTTCTTGTTATCTGACACATCTTTTCGTCACTCGTGGCTCGTAACCCGTGACTCGCCATTCTTTTTATCTTCATATTATTCCTCTTCACACTTAACGCTTGACGCTTAACGCTCTATTCGATAATTACCAAATTATCCCTATGGACAACTTCATCATAATCCTTATAGCCAAGCGCCTTCTCTATCTGGTCCGTTTTAAGACCTTTTATACTTTTTATTTCCTCGGAAGAATAATTGCTTAGGCCTCTCGCGATGAGTTTTTTCCCGACAGACACAATGTCAACAAAGTCACCCTCATCGAATTTGCCTTTTACCTCCGTAATGCCGCTCGGAAGAAGGCTCTTCTTGTGCTGGACGAGAGCATTTACCGCTCCGGAATCGACCATTATCTCGCCTTTCGCCCTGACGCTGAAAGCAAGCCATCTTTTCCGCGCTGTTATTTTTTTATCTTTAGCCGCGAAACGCGTACCTATCTCCTTACCCGCGACGACATCAAGAATGACATTTTCCCTGCGGCCCCTGGCGATAACACATGATATGCCGGAAAGACAGGCGTTCCTGGCGGTCTCAAGCTTATTTATCATCCCGCCGGTACTCACATCGCTGCCTTTACCCTTGCAGTAAGCCCTGATCTCACCGGTAAGTTCGCCCACACAGCTTACAAGTCGACCATCCGCATCGTACAGACCTTCGACGTCCGTCAATATGACGAGTGTGTCCGCTCCCGCGAGGTCCGCCACAAGATACGAAAGCCGGTCGTTGTCGCCGCATTTTATCTCTTTTGTGGAGATCGAATCGTTCTCGTTTATTATTGGTACGGCTTTATATTTTGTGAGAAGCGTGTTAAGCGTGTACCGTATATTCAGAAAACGGCATCTATCGTTAAAATCTTCCTGTGTAAGAAGTATCTGTCCGGCTATAAACCCATGTTTACCGAGATAATGATTATAAAGGTCCATGAGATGGCTTTGCCCGACGCTTGCGATCGCCTGCAATTCCGAAAGCGACTTCGGTTTCTTTTCAAGGCCTAAAAGCCCAAGCCCCGAGCCTATGGCCCCCGAAGAAACTATGATCACTTCTCGCCCGCTCTTCATGAGGGACGCAACCTGGTCGGCGATATTCTTTACCACGTCCCTGTCTATCTCGTTACGGGAACCGGTAAGGACCCTAGTCCCTATCTTGATCGCTATCCTTTTCGGTCTTTTTTTTGACATCTTTTATCTTCCTGTGAACGGCTTTTATGAGTTCTTCAAGACCATCCCCTTTTACCGCAGATATCGGGATGACCTTTTTTCTTGTTCTTTTCCTGAATTTTACAAGCGCCTCCCTGGCGCCCGTAAGGTCCATTTTACTCGCGACAACGAGCCGCGGTTTGGCCGCGACGTCTTCGTTATAAAGCTTAAGCTCCTTTTCCAGTTTCCGGAAATTCTCGACAGGGTCGGAACCATCCAACGGTACCATGTCGACAAGATGTACCAGGACAGAGGTCCTTTCGATATGTCTCAGGAATTTGTCGCCCAAACCCCTCCCTTTGTGAGCGCCTTCTATCAGGCCCGGCATATCGGCCATGACAAAAGAATCCTCATGGAATTTTACTACTCCCAGCTGCGGCTCTTTGGTGGTGAAAGGATACGGCGCTATCTTCGAACGGACACGCGATATACTGGAGACGAGCGTCGATTTTCCCGCGTTAGGGAACCCGATTATTCCCGCGTCGGCCACGAGTTTCAGTTCAAGAAAGAGCGTCTTTTCCTCTCCATCGGACCCGGAAGTCGCTTCCCTGCCGCGGCTGTTCCCTTTTCCGCCGGCCCCTCCGCGGGCTATCACGACCTCTTCGCCTTTTCTCGAGAGGTCCCTCATCACAAGACCGCTCTCGGCGTCCTTTATGATCGTCCCGACAGGGACTTTCACTATAAGATCTTTCCCTCTTTTTCCCTGTTTGTGGTTGGAACCGCCGCGGCCGCCGTCACCGGCCCTGTGGTGCTGATTGTATTTGAAATCAAGAAGTGTCTGCAGATTGGTGTCGCTCAGAAGGACCACATTGCCGCCGGAACCGCCGTCTCCCCCGTCAGGAACACCCTTGCGGTGAAAGATGTCCTTGAATAAGCTGCTGCATCCATCGCCGCCCCTGCCGCCTTTAACGTAGATCTTTGCCTCATCTATGAGCATTGTGTCCAGAGGAAAATTTTATTGGGGAATGACACTTACAACTCGGCCTGTAGAAAAACTCACTTTCCCTTCGCATTTGGCGAAAAGTGTATCGTCTTTCCCTTTGCCGACATTAAGGCCGGGCTTATAATGCGTGCCTCTCTGCCTTATTAAAATGCTTCCCGCGCTGACGAGCTCGCCGCCGCTGGCCTTGAGCCCAAGCCTCTGGCCCTGTGAATCGCGCCCGTTACGGCACGCGCCCTGTCCTTTTTTATGCGCCATGAGTATCTCCTGTTTTGCGTATATCGTATAGCGTATATCGTATGTCGAGAACGCTGTACGACATACGATATACGATGTACGGATCAGTCGCTGAAAATAATGTCTTTGACCTTAAGCTCCGTAAGGTCCTGCCTGTGTCCGTGGATGGACTGGGAGCTTTTTCTTTCCCTGTATTTGAATGCTAAGACCTTCTTCGCTCTTTTGTCCCTGAGTATCACACATTCAACGTAAGCGTCCTTGATATACGGTTCACCGATATAATATTTGCTTCCCTTTTTCCCGAAAAGGACCTTATCCACTTTAAGCTCCTTGGAAGACTGTTCTTTTATTCGATTGACCGTAAAAACAGTGTCTTTCTCAACTTTTACCTGCGCGCCGTTCAGTTCTATTACCGCGTACATGTTTTTCTCCCTCTTAAGTCATTACCCAACAAGCAGTTAGATATAATAATAAACGCTGCCAAACCCTAAAATAGGCATTAATACTATCAAATGAGGTTTTTTTTGTCAAGGGGAATAAACCTAGGCTAAAACATAACGGTCGTTGTTCGTTTTTCGTAGCTGGTATCTGGGATCAGGTATCAAATGTTCTATCCCGGATCCCCGATGCCTGATACCAGATTTTTTCTCCTTTCTCCTTTTCCCTTAAATCAACGAGCTTACTTAACAATATAGTCACTTAACGGTTCCAGCTTACCAGACGGAATATCTCTTCTCCGTTCTCGCCTAGCATTTCGCTGGGAGCGATATAGACGTATCTATAATCGATATCCGTAAGAAAATTCCACATGTCTATATCTCTTCTCGCGAGCATAATACCGTTTATCTCTATATCGGCAAAAAGCTGCAGCGATATTATATCCTGCGCTGCATAAACAAGCGCTTCCCCGGTATACAATCTCCCGTACACACTTATATCTCCGGCTTTAGCAATAACGACATTCCGCGTCCCCTTTTTTGTCTGGGAAAGCGTACCTCTCACTATTATATTGTTCGCTACAATGCCGCCTTGAAGTGTGTTTGACCCCGTAAATGTCGCATTCCCCGAAACATACACCACCCCGTTAGCCGGATCAAGCGCCGCAGAACTGAAAGTATGGTCACCATCGTAATAATCTCCGGATTCGATCGCGGAGTTCTTGTAACCGGGATAATTGAATGTGGGAAAAGTTATCCTTTCTTTCCCCTCATATACGACCCCGTTATCATCATTAACGCCGTTTATATAAACACGACGGTCCAGATATCCTCCCCAAAAACCATCCGTCATGTGAAGCCTCGATCCCTCTTTAACTATCCCTGTAGCTGAAACATCCCCCGCCACGCTCAAAGCCGAGACAATGGGCCCGGACTTTAGATACACATCATTATTGGCGTGTATATCACCTATGATATTGGCATCGGCAACCAGCGCATTTATCCTGATATCGTTGCCCGCCCCAGAAAAATAGCTGAGAGACGTCGGAGTCGCATCCGCGATCTCCGCGGAAACGATGACAGAACGCTTTCCGGCAATCCCCGTAGAAGTTACAAGATATCTACCGCTTACCGTAGTAAAAACGACCCTGTAAGAACCAGTATCAAGAGAGTTCGTAAAATTTGCCCGGGCAGCGAATCCGTCATCTTTTATTTTCGCAAGAGCGTGGTTTATCCCGGCTTCCGCGAGAAACCGCGCCTGTTCGGTCTCTTTTATCCCTTTTATGAGCCTCATATCGCCGCCTATCATGGTGGCCAAAGAAACGGTCCCGAAAAGGGCAAGCGCCATAGTGGCCATTACGACGACAAGCACCATGCCTTTCCGCCGATTTATAACGAAAGTCCTGTTATTTTCCGGTATTCCGGGGCTGTATCTCAATATAATTCTCCTCCTCGACCGATCTATTCTGTGAAGTTCTCGAGACAATAACATGTATACTCATTATTTTCACAAGCTCTGTACCGTCCACGGTCACCTTGGCTTGACCGTAATCTTCTTTTCTGGCGATATACCCGGTTATCGTACATATTCTGGTATTCCCCGGCCAATCTATCGCGACGTCATCCACCCATGTGGAATAACAACCCGTCACATAAGGCTCTCCACTTTCGTTCGGGAATTCATATACCGGCAGTCCGATCTGACTCTCTATATACTGATCATATTCCATTTGCGCGCTTTCTGTCTGCCAGAAAATTTCGGTTGAGAGTTCCGCCATGAATTGGACATATCTCTCGTTACCGATCGAAAGTGTATGAGGATTACTGGCCGAACCGGTTATAAGGCCCCAATCCGTAGCTCCCTCCATATATTGGCTCACAGAAGAACGTGCCTTAAAAGATATAGCGGTCCCCGCTGTAGAATCCGCCGACCATCTGATCTGGTTATATACCGGGGCCTCCATGGTCGTATCAAATATTTGCGATTCCACCGTCCCCTGGTCTTCCCATGTATCAATATTCGTTACGGCATATATATTTTCATCGCTATTGACCGTAAACCCGCCCCCCCGCCAGACAGGCGTCCCTGCGGTAGTATAACTACCTCCAATACGATAAAAAGTCCTCTGGGTCCCACTGGTACCAACCCAGTATCTGCATTCCGGTAAAGTCGAGGCGGAAATGAAATATGTCACAAAATAATCGCTGTCCGTCCTCAAAGGAAAAGCCGTCCACTCGCTCCACCCTTCCGAGCCTGCCGGAACACGCAGGGAGCTTATTATTTCATCTGTTTCGCCGTCGCCGTCGATATCGTAAGTGTCCTTAAAAAAAAGCTGCTGATGTCTGTGATAATCCTCTACATCAGGCCCTGCCGGGCTCTGGTTCGGCAAACCATCATAAGGCTCACTGCTAAGATCGTCTTTTTTCGTTATATAAGCATTCGCTATTGTCAGATCCTCGGAAGACGCGGCCTTGAATTTTACCCTTATAAGGTTGGATTCAACATCGATATTATTACCCGATATAAGTGTCCTCACGGTCACAGGCGGTGTACCGCTTGCCGGAAAGGTCCCATCTTGCCCTTCCTGCACGGAATCATTCGCCTCTATGTAGCTGTACCACGTTATCTTGCCGTCCTCATCACCCGTGGGGACCTCAAGAACGGCCCTTGCTTCATCCCCGGACCTGGCGACATTACTAAGAGAAGCGGCACCAAAATCTGATTCCCTCCAGAGATCGTAATAATCCTTGAATTCAACATAATCACCGACACCGGACGGATCGTACTCAAGATAATTGTCATTCCCCCAGAGCGGCCCGTTCACGAGGGCCGTCGCCCCCCCATTCACCGTCATCGCGCCGGACGGAGCAAAAGAAGAAGCATAATATTCCACATCTCTCGCGCTGCCGGAAGGCTCTATCATTATTCTGTCGATCCCTATGGAATAACCGCTTGAAAGATCATTCTTTCCTGTCACTTCAAAACGAACAATGTGGTCTCCCGGAGCAAGCCTGGCCCATCCGAAAACGGTTTTCCCGGATTTTACGGGTATAGCTGACTCCTCGTAAAAATCCACTACCGGCGAGATCGACAATATCTCAAAAGTCTCGATGTTCTGCAGAAAATGTTCATCGGTGACGGACCCGCTCCCTCCAACACCGTTGGTCACTACCCCTTCCAGTTCCGCATACCTCTCTTCCTCGGTCATGTCGTTGTCCCTCGGGTCGAAAACAGTCCTTCGCAATATAGAGTTGCCCGCGTTATCTGTAAAAATGTGATATATAACGGTCCTGTCCCAGTCGATCTCACCATTCGCGTTAAGCTGGAATAAACCGTTATTATCAACGATGGCGACCGGCAGACTGACGGCTGAATAAGGCCCGGCCCCCTCGGGGTAAAACGTCATATATGTAAGGCTGGAAAGCCGAAGGTCCGTCTTGATGGTCTCAAGCGCCTTCATCATGTCCACTCTCAAGGACGTCCGGACGCTCTCTATGGACCAAGCTTTATTAGAAAAGATCCAGGCAGAAATAGTGGCCCCGATTATCAGAAGGGACAGGGACGCGGCGAAAAGGATCTCGACAAGAGTGAAGCCTTTTTTATTTTTCACCGCACGTGTGAATATCATGCCCTCCCCTATCGGCTGTCATTGCATATCGACAAAAAGAGTTTCCATAACAATAGGATTGCCTAGGAAAGTGACCTTCCCTTGTGTATCATAGCTGCCGCCGCTGATATTTACTTTTATCCGGTTCACGCTTATTTTCACCTTGGTAAGATACGCGTTGCCATCATAATCCTCGTCGACGTCTGTGGTCCTCAGATAATCCCCCGCCGGATCGATGTTGCCGTCCGCATTTATCCTCACGTTGGATTCGACCGCCTGGGACAAGTAGCGAAAATCCAGCCTCTTGAGCATATCGATACGCCTCTGGGCGAGGTAGGTGGCCTTCCAGGAAATATCTATACTTTCGGAAAACACCGCACTTTGCGTGACCGCAGCAAGAAGTGTAACTACAATAATGATCCCCAAGACGAAAGAGACAATCACCTCTACGAGCGTCATTCCCCTCACAGATGACAGATATACTGTTCTCCGCCCATTACGATCAATGTTCATTAATTATCACGTCTTCACGATGTACGGTGGAATCTTCATTCAAGTTAATCTTACAGCGATGTTTCCGCTGGATATCACTGAGCATTTTGGCTTGATTGGACATAAGCGCCACATTCACGTCCGGATGGGTTATCACCGTAAGATGCTTATGACGGCCGGTAATACGCGAAAGAACGCTGTCTATCCTTCGTACCGTCTCGATAGCGACAGTCTCGGAACTCTTTATAATACCCTTGCCGTGGCAATAGGGGCATTCATTATGAGAAGAACTCTCCAAACTTTTTCTCATTCTCTGGCGCGTCATTTCCACCACACCGAACTGGGATATAGGCCTCAGGCTTATCTTAGCCTTGTCCTGGTGGAGTTCCTGCTGCAGGACATTAAACACACTTTCCCTGTGGCCCCTGTCCTCCATGTCGATAAAGTCTATTATTATGATCCCACCGATGTCCCTCAATATCAGCTGGTGCGGGATCTCCCTGGCGGCCTCGATATTGGTCTTATACGCGGTTTCCTCAAGATTCCTTTTCCCAGTGAAACTGCCGCTATTGACATCTATCGCGACAAGACCCTCGGTCTGCTCGATAATGAGGGAACCACCACTTTTCAGGTTCACCTTACGGTCGAAGATCTCCTCTATCTGGCTATCGACGTCATGTTTCTGGAAAAGCGGTATATGTTCGGCATAAAGCTTCACTTTTTTCCTGAGAGCGGGCCTGAACGCCTGGAGGAACCTGTTCACACGGATGAACTCGTCCTTCGAATCGACTAAAAGATGAGTAATATCGTCGGTAAATTTGTCCCTGATCATCCGGAGGACCGCGCCGTATTCCTCGTAAACGACCAGCGGCGCCGACTGTTTGTCCGCTCTTAAGCGCACTCTTTCCCAGAGGTTCAGAAGATATTTCAGCTCATCCTCCAGTTCCTCATTGGAACGGCCTTCCGCCATCGTACGCACGATACAGCCGGTGCCCTCGGGAAGTTTTATCTTGTCAAAAATATCGCGTATCCTTTTCCGCTCGTCCCTTTCCCTGATACGTTTGGATATGCCTATGTGGGAATCGAAAGGCGTAAGGACGATATATCTTCCCGGAATGCTGAGATACGTCGTTAGCCGCGGCCCTTTTGTGCTGATAGCTTCTTTCACGACCTGCACCAGTATCTCCTGGTCCACTTTGAGTATGTCCTGTATCCTCTGATGGGATTTTTGGGGCCTTTCCTCTTTCTCTTCCGAACTATCATCTTCGGAAAAAAGTTCTCCAAGAACGGTCGCATCGCCGACGTCGCTGGCATGAATGAACCCGTTCTTGTCCATACCGATGTCTACGAAAGCCGCCTCGATACCGGGAACGATCGCCTTCACTTTGCCTTTATAGATACTGCCGGCGTAATGTTCAACGCCTTCGCGCTCCATGAGAAAATCCACGAGCCTGCCGTTATCGAGTATCGCGATGCGTGTCTCGACCGGACCGACATTTACAAGTATCTCCTTACCCGCGCCCTTGTGTTCCGGTTTCCTTCTTCCATGTCTTCTGCTCATATGTGTATGCCTCGTTTCGTTTATCGTTTATCGTTGTTCGTGTTTCGTTGTTAGTTTATTGTTGTGACTTTATCCTTTTTCCTTACTTCTTTATCTAACAACGACAAACGAAAAACGATAAACTAAAAAACAACTCTATGCTGCCACGATTTCCAGAACGCCGATCCCTTCCGGCATTTCTTTATTAAGCGCTTCTCTTATTTCTTCCGGCGTACGGCGCTCCTTAAGCCAAAGCTCCATTTCTTCCGAGTCGCTTTCTGTGCCCACCTTAAGGGCCTTGGGCATGCTTATTTTGACGCGCGGGTTAAATCCGCCGGTCAGGACATACGGAAGGCCTGAACGCCTTAACGCCCGTCTGAAAAGCTTCATAAGATCGAGATGCGAGATATAGACCATATAACCTTTTTTGTAGAACTTCACTTTATATTTGATCAGTGACTCGTGACTCGCCGCTCGTGACTCGTTCAACTTTATCCTTTTTCCTTTATCCTTGCCATTCTCCTACGCACTCCGCACCCACTTGACGCTTCACGCTTAACGCTATTTCTTACTGAAATCCAGCCACGCCTTCTTTTTTTCTTCGGTGACCGCCGATTCTTTCCCTGTATTGACCATGACAGTCTTTTCAGAAGTCACGCTCGCCGCTTCCACACTGCCCTGGACGGGAAGTTCTTTCCCTGTTATAGCCTTCTTTTCCTTTTCCAGAGCTTCAAGGGTTTTTTGGGATTTCTCTTTGTCTTTCGCGAGTTTTACCTGGTCACGGGCGTCTTTCTGCGCATAGTAATCTTTTTCATATTTATTGCTTTCATATACCGTGTGTGAATCTTTTATAGAATCGGCACCGTCCGACACGAGATGCACGGTAACAAAGAACACCACCTCGGTCTTTTCCGACTGCTCCGATTCAAATTTAAAGGCCTTCCCAATATAAGGAACATCCCCTAAAAAGTCTCCGAGTATCGGGACTTTATCAACTCTTTTGATCACACTGTCCTTTATGAGCCCTCCTATAAAGATCGTCTCACCGTCCTGTACCCTTATCTGGGTATTGGCTTCGCGGGTATTATAGGTCATGGCTACAGCACTTAAGGTCGCCGTTATGGCTGCAGATGAAAAACTGGGATCGCTTGACACTTCCGGGATAAGATTGACAAGTATATCGCCTTCGTCGTTGACATGCGGTATCACCGCGAGTTTAACGCCTATTTCCCTGGCTTCATCGTCCGTTTCGAACTCAACGGTAACGACGGCCGCGGTCTGCGTCGTCTCTACGGATTTCTGGAGCATCCATCTTTGAACGACCTTTATAGTGGCTTTCTGGTTATTCAGCGTCGTTATGCGCGGAGTCGAAATAATATTGGTGTCGGTCCGGTCGCTGATCATATTGAGGACAGCCGTGAATTGACTGAAATCCAGAGTCCCGTAAGAAAAAACGTTAAGAGCATTGGCCGCCGTTGTTTGGGTCATTGTCGGCAATGTTGCCAAACTGATCGGAGGGAACATCTGGGTCAGGTCTCCCGCCGTCGCGACACCCGGGGTAAGCGTGTTCTGCGAAAGATACGCTCTTTGATCATTTGGCAGGAATTTCAACACGCCGTCAGCCGTAAATGGCAGGGTTGTTGGCCTTCTCGCACCTGCCGCACTGACTATAACATTCCAGTCTATACCCATCCTCTCGTCATCATCAAGCAGGATCTCGACCACTTTCGCGTCAAGAAGGATCTGCGCCGGTTTTTTATCTATAGCCCCCAGCATTTGTTTGATACTGTTTATCTTTGCCGGTATGGCGGTAACAATTATGGCGTTAACAGTCGTCACATACGTCGCTTTTTCGCCTTTCTTTTCATCAAGTGTAGCGTTTATCGCGTCCATGATCCTGTTTATACCTTCCTGCTCTTTTTCCACGGTCACTTCTTCCTTGGCCTTGGCGGTAGTAAGACCTCCCTGTTTGACGAGGGATATATCCCGGATAATATGCTTAAGAGGTATCACCGCCGTCACCACGTCTTCCGTCTGCAGCATGCTCCGCGGCATGACCCTTATGATATTCCCATCGCGGGAATAAGCGAAGCCGTAGTTCCTTGTCACTATATCAAGCGCTACTTCCCAGGGTTTATCGCGAAGGCGCATAGTAATATTGCCCGTAACACCCGGTGACGGTATGATGTCCACGCCACCTACATCCGAAAGATAATTAAGAACGGTCAGAATATCCACATCCTTGAAATTAACGGTAATGTTGCCGGCCTGGGGTAAGGGCACGACAGGTTTTTCGACCGTCGCCGCGATGTCCGTCTGCCCCTCAAGGGGACAAGCACCCGCGGAAATAAAAAATATTATCGCGACCAGGACCGCCAGTGTCTTTGAAAAGCGGCTTCTTTTTGTCATGTGTATTTCCCCCTGTTATTTTTCCGCGAAAAGCTTAAGAAAATACTCTCTGTCATTAAGGATTATAATGACCTCATTATCGCCTATGCTCTTTACGGTAACACTTCCCACGGTTTCACCCTGTTTCAGCATCTCCCCGTTCAGAACAGCCCTCTTATCTCCGTCCTGCCCCACGACCATCCCCTGCAGCAGTACATCATTGATATCGATGACCGCGGCAAGCCCCGTACCCATCGCTTTGGCCGCTATGCCCACAAGCGGTACGAACGGGTCTCTCCGGCCCATTGCCTTATATTCGTAAGCGGCGTCACAGATATTCGCGAGGGCATAAATACCGACAGCCGCGCCAAGAACGAGCAAAATGAGACTTCTCTTATTTTTTATTTTCGACAGATACATAAGTTTTCACCATCATGACCACATCGTGCATCCTCGGAGCGTTCTTATCATAACGGATCTGGAGATCGTCTATGATGATCACCCGTTTTTCATTCTCAAGGCTTGTCACAAAATGCCCCAGTTCGTGATAACCGCTTTTAGCGGTTATCCTCACAGGCATCTGCCTGTAATATTTCCATTCGGCCCCGGCACCTTCTATCTCCTTAAGCTCATAGGGAGTGATACTCGTTATCTTTACGCTGGAATCCCGGGCCACTGAAGCCAATCCTTCAAGAAGAGCGGGGACCTCTTTCTCGGCCGGAAGCTCTTTCGCGTGTTTACTAAGCTCATCTTTCATCTTCGCGGCTTTTTCCTTCATCTCATCGATACTGTTGATCCTTTTTTCGGTAAGCTCCATCTTGTTCTTCAGGTCTTTCATCTGCCTCGATAGCGTCGTGAGGTACGCAAACTGGGGTATCACCGCCGCGCTGAAATAGACGACCGCGAGCAAGACCGCTCCGCCTAAAAAGAGCTCTTTCCTTTTCGCCTGGTCATTCCATAATTCTTTTACTTGCTTCAGATCTATCTGCATTATTTTACGGCCTTTTTGACGGCCTTGGCGGTCTTGGCGGATTTTACTTTTTCCTTCCCGCGACACGTAATGCTGAACTTCATTACATCTTCTCCGTCAAGGACCATCTTGGACATATTTTTAAGCTCTATTTCATCAAAATACTTAAAAAATCCCTTTTGTGTCTTGAGACTGTTCATGAATTTGGCGACGGTCGAAGTGGCGACCTCCCCGCCCCCAAGCGCGTAACCCGTCAGGTTCAGCATTATCGTGGGTTCTCCCTCAGTCTTTCCTTTAGGAAAAGACGGCACGAACTCCGACAGCCAAACCTGAGGTATCATGGCCTGATTAAGCCCACTCATTACCTCCGCCCAATCAAACGCGGGCTCACCGATATTTTTAGATACTTCTACACGCCTCTCGAGATCATTGATCTCACCGAATATCCTGTCGACGATCTCCCTGTTGGTCCCCATGTCCGCCCACTTTTTTTCCATCCCGGATATCCGCGCGCGCTTACCGTGTATAGACACCAGAAGCACCACCTGAACGAGCACAACGATTATCACAATGGTGATCGCCGCCGGCAGTATAGGCAATTCACGCGTGACCGTGCGTTTGTGTTTTCTTAGTTCTTTAGGTAAAAGATTTAGTTCTATCATGTTTTTCCGTGACTCGTCGCTAGCGTCCCGTGACTCGTTTATCGCTCTTCGTTGTTCGTCCCTCTTCCCTCGTCCTTCGTCTTTCGTCCCTCGTTATCAATCCCTTAAAGCAAGCCCGATACATGCCGTCAATCTCGAAGCGACCGGAGCGATAGATTCACGCGAAAGGTTCTCCGCCACATCCAGTCCTTTTAAAGGGTCCCATATCATGAGCTGATTGCCCAATTTTTCCTGCAAATACTCGATAAGGCCTTTCTGGTAAACAAGCCCTCCGGAACAATATATCTCACCGACAGCCATGTTATATTTGTTCTCAAAATAATCAAGAGAAAGTTTTATTTCTTTCACAAGTTCATCCATCACTCGCGTAGTGCAATTTTGGACTTTCTCCGCCGACGTATCGCTTAATTTTTGTTCTTCCGCTTTATCGGCCGTGATACCCGCCTCTTCCGCCAACATATCGATAATGTCCTTACCCCCTATTTGGATCAGTCTCATGAACCGCGGCACACCTTTCGTGACAATAAGGATATTGGTCTGCGAATAACCCAGGTCAAGGAACACGGTCCCTTTATCGCCGGAAAAAGTATTAGACACGGAGAACGCGTTAAAGAGAGCAAAGGCGTTCACGTCTATGGCGCTGATCTCCAACCCCAGCCTCTCAAGAAGTTCTATGCGGGATTGTATAAAATCCTTTTTCGCCGCCGCGAGAAGCACGTTCATCTGACCGCCGGCGGCGTCATCCAGTATGGAGAAATCCATTATCACTTCGTTCACGCTGAACGGCATGTATTTCTCAGCCTCAAAGATCATCGCGTTCTCGAGCTGTTCTTTGCTCATTTTGGGAAGACTGATAAACCTGACGATAACACTGGAACCGGAAACGGAAAGGTTCACTTCTTTGGAACGGATATCGACCTCGCCCAGGGCTTCCTGCACAAGTTTGCCGGCCTCTCCAGGCTTGGTCCCGATGGGAATGTTCTTTATATTGTAAGCGGTGAGTATTCTGCCACTCGTATCTTTCAGTATGGAAACGACTTTTATGGAATAATTGCCTATGTCCAGGCCAACGGTCTCCCTGGTCTTTTTTCCGAGGTTAAAAATGCCTAAATTTCCTTTTAACATGCTGTGAATTTACTTGCCCGTCCCTGTCGTTATTGAGAGATTATTAATAATAGAATAATTATATTTGCAACAAGTTTAGCCTACGAGGGGGGGAAAGTCAAATCGTGGGGGCGCGGGGCTTGTATTGAGTATTGGGTATTAAAGGTGCTCTTTATTCTCCGGCAGGTGCTTTTCTGAGATCTTTCTTCTCGGAATGCACCCTCTTGTCCCTGAGCATTTTTTCTTTGGCCCGTTTCGACCGTTTCCGTTTCTGGCGCCTTATCTTCTCTATCATTTTCCGCTCTTCAGACTTTCTGCCCAGGATAAGCGATTCTATCTTATTTACCAGCATTTTTCTCGCGATGAACCGGTTAAGCGCCTGCGAGCGGTCTTTCTGGCACTTGACCTCGATACCGGTGGGCCTGTGTTTGAGATAAACGCACGATGCTGTCTTATTTACATGCTGTCCGCCCTTCCCGCCGGACAGTATGAACTTCTCGTCGATGTCTCCTTCTTTTATACCCAGGAGAGCCATCTTTTCCTTTAATGCTTCTTCTTTGTCTATCCTCACTCCAAATCTCACTATCATTTTCCTTTCCTTATCTCATGCAGTAGCTCAATGGCTGGCTTGAAAAGAGGGTCTTTGTCGAGGGCTTTATGTAAATACGTGACGGCGTCAGCGTCGCGGCCGCTTTCATGGAAGACATACGCAAGATTGTAATACGCCATGGGTTTTTCGGGATAAAGCTTTATGGCCTCGGAATATTCCATGGCCCCTTCCCATGTCTTCCCCGATCGTATATATGCCGTTCCGAGATCGTTAAGGACCTCATAATTGTAGGGGGCCGCGTGTTTCGCTCTAATAACCATTTCCAGGGCTTTTGGCTCGTTACCGCTCTTCGAATAGACAGACGCGAGGAACGTCAGCGCCTCCACGTGCCGGGGTTCAAGCTGAAGAACTTTTTCAAGATATTTTATCCCCTCGACCACATTCCCTTTCGCTACCTCCGCGAACGCGAGGCCCAGATACCCGTCCGCGTAACGGGCGTCCGTCTTTACCGCCGTCATAAAATCTTTCGAAGCGTTCTCGATCCTCCCGGCGGCCAGCTCAACGCGTCCTTTTATGTACCACGCCCGCGGGTCATTCGGATCGCTTTTGACGTAATCTTCCATTATCTTCAAAGATCTTCCGCTCTCCCCTTCTTTGACCAGTGAAACAGCCTTGTAATGCATGGCTACAAGGTCCTTTCCCGAATATCCCAGCACCCTGTCGCTCAAAGCCGCGTCGTTCTTCCAGTTCGCGCATTGCGCTGTCGTGACCGAAGAATAGAAAGCGACACTCGCCACGACCGCCGCAAAGACCAGCGGCCGGACAAATCTTCCTCTATTTTCGTAAAGATCAGCAAAGAATATAGCCATGAAGAGGAATAAACCGAATGACGGCACGTACATCCACTGTTCGCCGATCACCTTGAAATATCCGACCACGAAAGCCGCCGGCACAAGAGCTATGACCATAAAAAGAACCGAGAAAAGCGCCATTCTCCTGTTATTTTCAAGAAAAAGGAACACGATAAAGATCGCGATCACAGGAACGGCCCATTCAAACGCCGTACCGGACGTCATCGCGGCAAACCGCCTTAAATGCGGATCGAGCGGGAAAAGACCCAGGGTAAAAAATTTTGCGGCCATCCCGAAATAATCCGTGACCACCCGTAACGGTGCAGAAGCAAAAACGGCCCCGTACCTGTCGCCGAAAAGAACATGATGTGTTACAGCGTAACATCCGATGACGGCAAAACCCGGTAAATGCGCGAACACACGGGACGCCGTCCTTTTACCCGGCATAAAAATATCAATAAGGAGCATCAGAAAAGGCACGATCACCGCCGCTTCCTTACCCAGAAGGGCCATTATAAGAAAGACAACGCACGATACCAGATAGGAGGGTTTTCCTTCTTCCCTGAAATAAACGAACGAGATGAGCGTTAAAAGTCCGAAAAAGAACAAAAGAAGGTCCGCTCTCGATGAAATATACGACACCACCCCTGAATTAACAGGGTTTACCGCAAAGAACAGTGCCGCGAGAAAAGATACCGCCTTCTTTTTTAAAAGCTTTTGAGCAAGATAGAACACAAGGAGAACGTTCAAAAAATGTATAAAAATGCTAGTAAAATGGAACATCGCCGGCGATAGGCCCCATAAACGGTATTCCACGGCGTAACTCAGTATCTGGATAGGCCGGTAATAGATCGTATTATAAAAATGCGAATTGGATATGTCCTCCTGGAATATCTTAAAAGAATAGACCGGCGCACGAAGAAGAGGATTATTCACCACCAAAGAGTCGTCATCCCACACAAACCCGGCAGTGAGCAGGTTTCCATAACAAACGAACACCGCGGCAAAAAGAAAAAGTACTACCAGTATGTTCTCTTTATTAAGCATGGATAGAAGGTATCATGGATCGCCGCGAAAGACAAGTTCGTGACTCGTGACCCGTGGCTCGTGATTAGTATTGGGTATTGCGTATTGAGTATTGCGTGTGGGTGACGCGAGTGGTCCCGTTTCATGCTCCCCACCCAGGTTAAACTAACCTGGTTAGATTTTGCATCCAAGCACGGAGTGCCGGATGTATTTCGAGACATAAAATTCTTATCTAAGTTCGCCCCAAGGTGGAAAAACAACCTTTGAGTGGCAACCAAGGGATCTATCCCTAAAATCTAGACCAAGTGGTACAACCACCAGCCGTCTCGGTAATTTTATGTCGAGAAATATAGCCGGCATTCCGGAATTCGTGACCCGCTATTCGGTAACTCTTAGGTGAAGCGTTTTCCACTATTCCGCCAAAGAACGGCGTCATAGGCTGAAAACGCTTCAATCATTTAGACTAGCTACGTAGGCCTCTATATCCGTAGAACTCTGAAGAGAAGTGACAGTGAGAGTTTCGTCTATCTTTTTAAGGAGGCCCTTAAGGACCGTCCCGGGCCCGATCTCGAGGTAATTCTTATATCCCCTCTCAGAAGCGTTCCTTATGGATTTTTCCCACAAGGTCTTATTATCGAGCTGGTCCGCAAGGTTCTTCCTGATCTTTTCCGGGTCGCGCGTTATTTCGCCGTCAAGATTGCTTATAAAATCCATCGCCGGCTCGGATATCGTCATCCCGGCAAGAACGGCCTTCAGTTTTTCCTTCGCGGGCGCCATAAGACTGGAATGAAAAGCGCCGCTGACCTTGAGCATGATGGTCCTTTTCGCGCCGGCATTCTTCGCCAGGTCCGCCGCGAGCTCCACGCGGGAAGAAGCGCCGGAAATAACGACCTGCCCCGGGCAATTAAGGTTCGCGACCTGGCATCCGACGCCCTTGCATATCTCCTCTAATTTCTCAAGTTCAAGGCCAAGCACCGACGCCATTTTACCGGGTTCTTTCATGGACGCCTCTTCCATGAATTCGCCTCTTTTCTGGACGAACCTCAACCCCTCGTCAAAAGACATCGCCCCCGCAGCAACAAGCGCGACAGGCTCGCCCAAGCTGAGGCCCATGGCAAGCCCCCCGGCAAGAAGCACGTCTTCACGCGAGAATATCTCGCTCCCTTCCTGACCGACGGGACTGCCTTTAAGTTTCTCGATAAGAACGTTAAGGACGGCCATACTGACAACGAATATCGCGGGCTGGCTGTTCACCGTGGTCATTAGTTCTTCTTCCGGCCCTTCAAAACAAAGTTTTTTCATGTCTTTCCCCAGGACCGTACCGGCCCTGTCAAAGACCCATCTCGCGGCGGTATACTTTTCATAAAGGTCTTTACCCATCCCCACGAACTGCGCCCCCTGACCGGGGAACAAAAGACATGTCTTGTTTCCCATAAGACTCACCATTTTATAACAAGGGCTCCCCATGTCAAACCGCCGCCGAAAGCGTCCATAAGTATCGTATCGCCTTTCTTGATCCTGCCCTCTTGGATAGCTTCCGCCAAAGCGACCGCGCTTGAGGCGGCCGACATGTTACCGTATTTTTCGATATTGAGATACAATTTTTTCTCCGGGTCCACGCCCATCCTTTTCGCCAGCGCGTGAAGTATGCGTATGTTGGCCTGATGAGGTATGATGAGATCGATATCATCCCCCTTAAGCCCCAGCGGCTCCGTAACGGCAAGTGCCGCTTCGGCCATTATCTTTACCGCGTGCTTAAAAAGAACGTTGCCTTCCATCTTTATTGTATGAAGCCTGTTCTCGACGGTCTTTATCGACGCCGGAAGGCGCGACCCTCCCGCCGGAAGCTGAAGAAGGTCTCCCTTACTGCCATCGGCACCAAGATGCGCGCCGAGTATACCGCCTTCCCTTACCGGACCAAGTATGGCCGCTCCCGCACCGTCACCAAAAAGAATGCATGTTGACCGGTCCGTCCAATCGGTAACGGCGGAAAGTTTTTCCGCGGCCACCACGAGAGCGTGTTTATAACACCCTGTTTTAATGAATTGGTCGGCTATCGTAAGCCCGTAAACGAACCCTGAACAGGCAACGCTAATGTCAAAAGCGGGAATGTTCTCTATCCCCAGCTTATACTGAAGCTGACATGCCGTCGACGGGAAGAACATATCCGGCGTTATTGTCGCGACGATTATGAGGTCAATGTCCTTGGGTTTAAGCCTCGCGTTCTCCAAAGCCGCTCTCGCAGCTTTAGCGGCCATGTCGCTGGCCGCCTCTCCGTCAGAAGCGATACGCCTTTCCTTTATGCCGGTCCTCGTTACTATCCACTCGTCCGTGGTATCTACCATCTTCTCGAGGTCCGCGTTGGTAAGAATGTTGCCGGGCAGATATTTGCCGACTCCTATGATACCACTGCGTATTTTGTTCATGTTTTACCCTAATAACTGTTCAATTCTTCAATGATATGAGAATTGACATGGTGGTTTATATACTCGCCGGCCACTCTGATGGCGTTCTTGATAGCCTTATCGTTCGATGACCCATGTGCTATGATCACCCTTCCGTCAACACCCATAAGCGGCGCCCCACCATACTCGGTCGCGTCTATTTTTTTCTTTATGGCCTTGAACGCCGGCAGCGTTATCAGGGCCCCCAGTTTGGTGATGATATTACTCCTCTTCAATTCCCGCTTGAGCAGCTCCATCGCCGCGAAAGCGAACCCTTCAGTGACCTTAAGGAACACGTTACCCACAAAACCGTCACACACGACGATATCCGCTTTCCCCTTATACACTTCCCTGGGTTCCACGTTGCCGACAAAGTTCAGTTTGCTCTCGCTCAGCATCGTGTACGCCTCCTTAATAAAATCAGTACCCTTGGTGGATTCTTCACCGATATTAAGAATACCCACGGTAGGTTCTTTCTTGCCGAGTATATGTTTGGAATACGCGTCTCCCATTATACCATACTGAAGAAGATGGAACGGTTTCGGGTCTATATTGGCACCGACGTCGATAACCATGCACGGTTTATCCAGAGTGGGGAATATCACGGCGATACCGGGCCTGTCAACACCCGGAAGAAGCCTTAAACTGAGCGTCGCCGCGCACACGACCGCTCCGGTGTTCCCGGCGCTTATAAAAGCGTCGGCATCCCCTTTCTTGACAAGCTGCATCGCTTTTACTATCGAAGAATTCCGCTTCTTCCGGACCGAAAGTGCCGCCGGCTCTTCCATGCCGATAGCTTCGGGAGCGTCCACGATCTCGATCTTCCCGGCGGGATAACTGAGGCCGTCCAGTATTTTTTTTATCTCGCCCTCATGTCCGACAAGCACCACGTTATAACCATATTCGTTAACGGCCAGTACCGACCCTCTTACAGGCACATCCGGAACATTGTCTCCGCCCATAGCATCAACAACAAACCGCATATTTCCCGACTCCTTTGTTGTAATAGCTTATGAAACCTTTTAGGCCTATGGCCATTTACCATAAAGCCTACCACACCCACGCTACTACTTCTTACTGCCGTTTCGTCTTCTTGTCTTTTTTCGCCTGGCGTTCTTCCGGCGTCTCGATATGTTTTACCTCTTTTCCCTTGTAATACCCGCAGTGCAGGCACACCGCGTGCGGTTTTTTTGCCATCCCGCATTGCGGACATTTCGTCAAGGTAACAGGCTCCGCTTTGTAATGAGTTCTTCTCTTACGCCCTCTGGACCTGGAATGTCGATGTTTTACTTTAGGCATTTTTATCCTCCATGCTGGCTATTATGAATAGACCTTATCACTTCACGTGTATCTTTCGCTATCAAAAGTTCCTCATTGGTGCTCACGGTCAAGAACTCCGTCCCGGATCCGAGAAAATGTCTGAGCTGGTCCCTTATACTATCCTTTATCTGGGGAACATTCTCCCCTATCCCGGCGGTAAAAACAACGGCATCTACCGTACCGAGAACGGCCGCATAAGCGCCTATATATTTTTTTATCCTATAAACGAATATCTCATACGAGAGTTCCGCGCGATGGTTCCCGTCTTCGATCGCTTTGAGTATGTCCCTCATATCGTTACTCACGCCTGAAACGCCCAAAAGCCCGCTTTTCTTGTTCAGAACGTCATTTATCGCGCCCGCGCTCAGTTTTTCTTTTTCCATAAGAAAAAAAACAACGGCCGGGTCTATATCGCCGGACCTTGTACCCATCAAAAGACCTTCCAGCGGTGTAAATCCCATGGAAGTATCTATGCTTTTTCCTTTCTCGACAGCGGCAATACTGCAGCCGTTGCCCAGATGCACGGTGATCACATTGATGTCCTCGAGCGGCTTCCCCAAAAGCTCCGCCGCTTTGATGGAAACATACTTATGGCTCGTACCGTGAAATCCATACTTCCTTATGCCGTATCTCACATAGAATTCATAAGGTATCCCGTAACAATAAGCATATTCGGGCATTCCGTGATGGAACGCGGTATCAAAAACGGCCACCTGCGGCACAGATTCGAATATCTTCATGCATCCCCGTATCCCCTCAAGGGCCGGTGGATTATGAAGAGGTGCCAGCTCACTGAACCTCTCTATGCTTTCTATCACCTTGTCATTGATGAGCGTCGCCGAATGGAACTCCTCTCCGCCATGTACCACCCGGTGTCCTACACCGGCGACCTCACGGGCATCCGATATAACTCCATGCTCCGTATCGATAAGGATATCCCTTACGATCGTTATGGCCTCATGGTGGTTTTTGCATGAAAGGCGCTTTTTAAAAGAGTCCTTGCCGTTCTTCTCGTGCTTTAGCAACGAGGTTTTTTCCCCGATCCGCTCGACGATACCTCTCGCGAGAGAACATTCCCTGTCTACGCTCAGAAGATCATATTTGACCGACGAAGACCCGCAATTGATGACCAGTATCAACATTATGAATAACCCTTCTGTTCGTTTTTCGTTTATCGTTATTCGTTTTTCGAAGAACGAGAAACGAACAACGAAAAACTAACTTGACGCTTTACACTTGTTACTTCACGACCCTGACGGCCGTGATGACAACCGCGTCCACAACGTCCTCCCAGCTGCATCCGCGGGAAAGATCGCTGCAGGGGCTTTCCAAACCCTGCAAAATAGGCCCAATGGCCTTAGCCCTCGCCAGACGTTCGGTAAGTTTATACGCTATATTCCCCGCGTCAAGGTTGGGAAAAATAAGAACATTGGCTTTGCCGGCGACCTCGCTTTCGCCGCATTTTTTCCTGGCCACTTCGGGAACAAGCGCCGCGTCTACCTGCAATTCCCCCTCTATAAGTATGTCGGGCCTTCTCTCTTTCACTTTGGCTACCGCGTCATTTATACCGTCTATAGTCTCCCCCGAAGCACTTCCCTTGGTCGAATAGCTGAGCATGGCTACTCTGGGCTTCACGCCGAAAAGACGCGCGAAAAGGTCACTGGAGGCGATGGCGATACCCGCCAGTTGCCTCGGCGATGGATACGGTATTACACCGCAGTCCGCATAGACAAAAAGGCCTTTATCACCGTAGGGACAATCATTGATCTCCATGACAAAGCAACTCGAGAGCGTACCTATCTCTTTGTCCAGCCTGATGCAATGTATCGCCGCCCGCGCCACATCCGCCGTGGCACAACTCGCACCGCCGACAAATCCGTCGGCCATGCCCAACTTCACCATCATTGCGGCGTAAAACACGGTTTTTTCATTAAGGAATTTATCGGCTTCCTCAAGGGTCATACCCTTGGCCTTGCGAAGCTCATAATAGGAATTGACTATTTCCCCGCGTTTTTCATGGATAAGCGGGTCAAGCACATTCACGCCTTCGAGCGATATGGAGTTCTTCGCCGCGAGCTTTTTCACGTCCTCCTTATTGCCCAAAAGACACACATCCGCCAAGGACTCTTTAGCGATAAAAGAAGCGGCTCTTACCACTCTGTCGTCATTGCCCTCGGGAAGGACCACCCTTCTTTTCACGGCTTTAGCTTTCACTCTCAGTTCAAGTATTCTGCTCATTTTTCTATTTTCCTTGTCAGCGCCTTTTTGACGGTCTCCGGCACGAATTCCGACACATCAGCCCCCATAAAGGCCGCTTCTTTGATAAGCCTGCTAGATAAATATGAATATGATTCTTTCGGCATCATGAATATAGTTTCTATGCCGGGATCGAGTTTCCTGTTTGTAAGGGCCATCTGGAACTCATATTCGAAATCCGATATCATCCGAATGCCTCTCACGACCACCTTGGCGGACTTTTTTCTCGCGTAATCTACCACAAGACCGTCAAAACTTTCGATAATGACATTTTTATAGTGGCCATTTACAACGTCGGCGAGCATTTTCACACGTTCTTTGACTGAGAAAAGGCAGTTTTTATGCGGACTATGTGCCACCGCTACGAACACCTTATCGTAAAGAGCGGCAACCCTTTTTATCACATCCAGATGGCCAAATGTAACCGGATCGAACGTCCCGGGGTAGATAGCGTTCTCTTTCATTTTTTCACGTAAACCGTTATAGAAATATCTTTGTAAGTCTTTTTCTTTAAAATAGAAAGGCCAAGGCCATCTTCCGGAAGGCACTCTTCCTTGTGATGCTCCAAAACAAGCAAGCCAGGCCGGATTAATATATCACAACGGTCGATCGTTATCAAGGTTTTTTTGGCCAGATATTTATTGTACGGAGGGTCAGAAAAAACTATATTAAACTTTTCTTTTCTTTTCTCTAACGTCTCAATGCCGCTAAACACGTCCTCCTTAAGCGCAATGATCCCTTCCACAATACCAAGCGTTCTCGCATTCTCTTGTATCAGCTTTATGGAGCGGACATTATCGTCAACAAAAACCGCCGTGGTTGCGCCGCGCGAGACAGCTTCCAATCCATACGCGCCGCTCCCCGCAAAAAGATCGAGTACACGTGAACCGGGAAGCCATTCAGCTATCATGTTAAAAACTGATTCCCTTATCCTGTCCTTAGTAGGACGGACCGACCGGTCAAGCGGGAATTGTATCTTGCGTCCCCTGTATTTTCCGCCGATGATTCTCATATGTTCCGTATATCGTATATCGTACATCGTATGTCGCAACACGCTATACGACATACGATATACGCTGTACGAACCTAAACGACTCCCTTCCCCCTGAACCTCTCCTCGATACTCGTTTTTACTCCCTCATGCCCCGGTTCTTTAAGGTCCGGGTCTGTCTTTATGAGATCAAACGCCTCCTCGCGGGCTTCCTCCATTATCTCGAAATCTCGCACTATGCTCCCTACCTTAAGCTCAGGAAGTCCGCTCTGCCGTGTGCCCAGAAACTCTCCGGGACCCCGGAGATCAAGGTCCCTTTCAGCTATCTCGAAACCATCCTCGATCTCGGCTATGGCGGAAAGCCTCTCCCTTGCGACTTCCGTCCCGGGTTCTCCCATTAGAATGCAATAAGAAGTATGCGAACCCCTGCCTATACGGCCTCTCAGTTGGTGAAGTTGGGCGAGACCGTACCTATCGGCGTCCTCTATGAGCATAACTGTCGCGTTCGGCACATCGATACCTACCTCAACCAGGGTCGTAGCGATAAGAATATCATATTCACGGCCCAAAAAAGCCGCCATGATCTTATCTTTTTCTTCCGGCTTCATCCGCCCATGCACCAGAGCGAGGCGCATGTCGCTGAATATCCCCTTCGAAAGTCCTTCAAAAACACCTTCCGCGGAACTAATGGTGGTCTTTCCCTCTTTTTTTATCCTGGGGCAAACGATAAAAGCCTGTCTGCCTTCAGATATCTCATGACGCAGAAATTTATAGACGGAAGATCTTTCTTCTTCACCGGCCCAATATGTCTCTATAGGCATTCTGCCTCGCGGTTTCTCCTTTAAAATGGAAATATCCATATCGCCATAAACAGTCAACGCCAGACTCCTCGGGATCGGCGTAGCGGTCATAACAAGCGTGTCGGCCTTTATGTTCTTTTTGCGGAGCTCTTCCCTCTGATCAACGCCGAATTTATGTTGTTCATCGATGACGATCATGCCGAGTTTGCTGTATTTCACGTTTTGCTGAAAAACCGAATGTGTCCCTATAACAATATCCGCTTCCCCTGACGCTATCTCTCCCAAAATAACACCTCTCGTTCTCTCGTCCATACCGTCTGCAAGAAGGCGTATGTTAAGCCCGAGCGGCATAAGTGTCTTGCTCACAGTGATAAAATGCTGCCTTGCCAGTATTTCGGTAGGCGCCATAAGCACCGACTGGTAACCGTTACAGACGGAAAGGAGAATAGCGTACATAGCGACAACGGTCTTGCCGCTGCCCACGTCGCCCTGAAGCAGGCGGTACATGGGCCTCTCCGACGTCATATCTTTCTCTATGTCGGTTATGCATTTCTTCTGTTCTCCGGTCAAGGTGAACGGGAAAAATTCCTCAAATTCTTTTAAAAGCCCTTTACGCGGCTCATGCGCTATTCCCTCTTTATTAAGCGCGTGCCTTCTTTTGGCCATGATGACCTGCAGTATAAAAAATTCCTCAAAGATAAGCCTTCTGTAAGCCCTTTTTAGATTATCGACAGAATACGGAAAATGGATGTTCGCCATCGCGAACTTCACATCAACGAGCTTTTTCCGGGCACGAACGGCGGTAGGCAAAAATTCCGGCATCTGTCCAACATATGACTCAAGAGCGCTGTAAACTATTTTTCTCATCTGTTTTTGGGAAATGTCCTTTATGAGCGGATATACCGGAACTATCCGGCCGATCTCAAGCGACCCTTTTTTATTGTCTTTATCCATGATCTCGTATACAGGGTGCGTCATCTGAAGACGGTTATAGAGCTCGACCTTACCGTAAAGAAGCACCGTCTCTCCCCCGGAAAAGACATTCTTGAGAAAAGGCATATTATACCATATGGCATATATCCTCCCCGTAGGGTCGCTTATGGTGGCTTCGGTAATAACCGTTCCGGTCCTTGCCCTGAAAACATTACACCTTGTCACCTTACCGACAATGGCATATTCATCCCCCGCCTTCAAGTCACGTATACCAACTATCCTACTTCTGTCCTCATATCGCCTGGGGAGATAATAAAAAAGGTCGGAAACGGTCTCCACCCCTATCTTTTTGAAAAAGAGGTCTCTCCGGGGCCCGACCCCCTTGACATACCTGATGGGAACAGTTTTTTCTTGCATGATAGTAGCGGTTGTGTTAATATCGCATCGGTTGTTTTTTGCCATCTAAGCATGTTTTCAGTGAGGACCTTGCAAAAATAGATCCCTGATAAGAACATTCTGGAATGGCGATTTATATTCTTGATTATAAAAGAAAGGTTTTGATATGGCAAGGGAATGTTATATATGCGGAAAGAAACCGGTAAGCGGTGGAACAGTCAGCCGTAGAGGTATGGCTAAAAGCAAAGGGGGCGTCGGTCAGAAGATCACCGGCAGGACCCTCCGACGTTTCAGCCCAAACCTTCAATCTGTACGCGCGCTGATAGGCGGAGAAACAAAAAGGATAAAGATCTGCACCAAGTGCCTTAAAGCCGGCAAGATCAAAAAAGCTTAAACTTTAGATCGATTTTCATCAAATCCCGAACTTAAAATCAAGTTCGGGACCAGTTATACGGTCTCCCTCATAGATAACACGGTATCCAAAGTAAAATTACCTGTCATAAAATAAAGAGCCCGGTTCGTTAAAACGAACCGGGCTCTTTATTTATTCTGACGTCACCGCGTATTAGAAGCTGAGCTTCACGCTGCCGACAAGGTCGGTAGCAACGTCATTACCCTGACCGCTGGAGAAATGGTCGCCGGGGAAGAACCATCCGCAGAGAACGCTGAAAGTAACATCCTCTGTGTAGTCCCAATCCACCTTAAGATCGACTTCGTCTCCGACGTTCCTCTTCGTGTTCTCCGGTATAGCACCAACCGCCTGGGTCGCCCATTTCTGATCAAGCCAGAAATGGCCGTATGTCGCGGAACATGTGAGACTTTCGGTCGGTTCCACGGAACCCCTCACCAGTATCTGGTGCTGGTTCGTGAAAGCCGGCGAGCTGGTCATGTTGGTCCTGTAGAACACGTTCTGCCATTCCCTTATCGCCGTGTCAAACTTACCTCTGTACATCGGGTCCCACCCGGTGTAAGTACCATTGGTAGCGTTGACTATGTCGCCCATGTCCTCTTCACCGGAGTAATAAATGTACTCCACGCCGAGCACAGGCTTCCACGCGAACTGATTCTGGAAGTAACGGCATTCGATCATGGCATCGATGGACCAAGCGCTTCTGTTGCGCCTGTCTATCGCGTTGTTTATACCTACATACTGGCCGAACTGGTACGCCGATTCAAGAGCGACCGTCCAATCCTCTATCGGATCGAAGCTGCCACGGCCACCGACGGTGTGTATCTCGTTGGAATCGGCTCCGTTAATAACAGAAGCTAATGTCCCGAGTGTACCATCGCTCGAACCAGTAAACCTCTGGTCTTTGTACCACCAGTACGCTTCAGCTTCGGCGTTGTAATTCTCGAACACATAACCGACGTTCGCGCCCCAGAGATTCACATCGTCGTCAGACTGCATGAAGTTCTCTCTCACTTTCGCGTATACGGCGTCAATGGTCCACGGATCGTAGTCCAGTGTCGCGCGAATAGCATCGAACGACGTTACCGCTGTGTATTCAGGAGCGAGCAGTGTACCCTGGTTGTCCTGAAGGTTAGCGCCGACTATGAACCCTCTACCGAACCAGAGGTCCTGACGGCCTATCTTCAGCGTAAGCGGCGAATAGAGGAACTCCTTAAGTTCGATGTACGCAAGATCAAGTTCGACATCGAACGAGTTCGTACCCGGAGCTACCTGGCGATTGGCGACCTGGTCCGTAAAAGGCGCGCCAGTGATGCCCAACTCAGAGTTATTGCTGGAAGCGTAGTTATTATCGCCCCACGCTTTCTGATTGAGCAGTCTTATGACCGCACCTACGTTGTCCGTAAGGTCGGCATCCACCTGTACTTCAACCGTGCTCTGAAGAAAGGTGCCCCAGTGTGAGGAATCCGCACCGGAACCAGCGGCCAGAACGGTCGTATCGGCAGCCTGGTCATGGTTAAGGTTGTAATTGCTTCTTGCGAACGCGCGCTCAGCGATATCGCCGCTGATCTTCACGCTCTGTGTTTCGGCATATGCGACCGCGGACACCGCGAACATCATCGCCAAAACCACTAATATCCTTACTAACTTCATTTGGCCTCCTTTAAAGGTCAAAAGTTTATGACTTATTTATCATTGCTAAAACGGTTTGTCCGTTTTATGGTCTTCTATATAAGTATCGCCATACAAATTTTGACAGCTCCAGGCATACTATTCAAAAGTAGTATTTCCTCCCCCCTTTCTTGCCGTGAATCGGAACTGCCTCGGCGGTACATGCGTCGATTTTACCTCAAAGTATATCATAACGTTGTTTTGTGTCAAGACGGTTCGGGGAAATTTTTAACGGTTAAGAGAAGAAAATTTTACGTGACTGCATGGGCAAACGATCATTCGCCCATACTTTTTATCCTATCCACAATTTCCTCGGAACTTCGCAGGATGGAAGCCCTGATGAGATCGGAATCGGTAAGGCTTCGTAGTATCATTTTCTGTTTTTCCTGTGTAAGTATGTCTTCCGGAGAATGGGAATCGGTATCAATGACCAGTTTAGCTCCGGCCTTTATGGCGGTCTTAAAGACATGATGATTGGTCTTTGAATGGCCCCGGCGAGCCGTTATCTCAAGATAGACCTTTTTCTCTTTGGCGAGCATAGCGTCTTCCAGAGTTATCATACCAGGGTGCGCTAAAATGTCCACACCCGCTTTTATGGCCGCCGTATTGGTCCCTTTAATGACCGGCTCCACGGGAGATTCCCCATGGCCCACAACTATCTTCGCCCCGTACCCTCGGGCCGCGTCAACAAGTTCTTTGAACGACTCTAATGGGACATGTGTAAGCTCTACCCCGGGGATAACATATATCTCCCAATACCTATTGAGCTCGATCGCCGCCCTTACGAGGCTCCTTACCACCATTTCAATGTTGGAATGGTCGACATGGTCCGTAAGAGCGATCGCTTTTACGCCGTTCACGAAAGCGCGCCTTACAAGCTCGCTCGGGAGGAGGCATCCGTCACTTAAGATCGTGTGTGTGTGTAGATCTATCATTATTTCACGCTCGGAGAATGACCAACCTTTGACCATGCTTTTAAGTTTCTCGTGTAAAGTGTATACAGTAACGCGGCATAGTGCAAGAAATATTTCAGACAACTCCTACAACTTTAGGGGGTTATGGTGTTAAAGAGGAGAAGGTCGTTTGTCCGCCTACGCCTGTCTATTTTATATTATCTGGCTTCGGCGGACAGCTTTCGCCCTTTCTAAATATGATACAGGCTGGCTTGCCAGCTGGAGCCAGATATGCTCTTTTAATAGGTAGGCGAAAGCTGGTGCGCCTGTCCGGATTCGAACCGGAGGCCTACGGCTTAGGAGGCAGTCGCTCTATCCATCTGAGCTACAGGCGCAACATAAATCACTTTATATCAGATTTCGAAAGGGCTGTAAAGAAAGATTTATCCCGCCGCGATACGCCGGTATTCCCTGTCCATTTTGTCGTGAACATATAGAGCAAGTTCTTTGCGCGACATCCCTTCCGGATGAATAGGATCAAGAAAATAGACTTCGACATCGGTAGAGGGAATGGCAAGTACTGTCCACATGTGCGGAACAAGCGTCATGTCCCCGTACCAGCAAACCGTAGGCCTGCCGGGGACTTCAATATGTCTTGTAAGCATCGGATATACCGGTGAATGAGTTCCCAGTGCGGCTTCGAACGGCGTAGACCTGAACGGAAGAACCCCGTTCTTCCCATCGCTTGAAGTACCTTCGGGATAGACGATAAGATGCAGACCGTTCTTAATGGTCTTCTTGTATTCCCTCAAGGTTTTGTTGGACGCGGTCTTAGACCCGCGATACACCCATACAGGGTGGGTCAGACTGATAAGGCCCCCAAGAGCTGACCAATGTTCTATTTCGGCCCTTGGGGCGAAACGAAAATCGAGTATCGACGCATGCGCGACTATATCAAGGTAACTTGTATGGTTCGAGACCACAAGACCAGCCGGCGATACGGGAATGTTTCCAAAAACCTTGATGCGAAGGCCGATCGCTTTCGCTATGCTTTTTGCCCATAGCCTCATTAACCCGGCGATCTTCCTTCTTCCTTTCCATCCCATAAATTGATATGGCACGGACCAGAGTACATAGAACAAAGAAATTGACACGATAGCTGCTAAACGGACCACTCGAAGAATAAAAGACATGAGGATTATCTCGTCTTTTTCCTTTTATAGTGAAAATGTCTCACATAACGCGCCGGGACCATACGGGTATCGGCGAACATAAAAAGGTCTATCGTGCCGAATTCCGTGTCAAAGGCCGGTTCCCCGCACACAATGGCCCCCAGCCTGAGGTACCCTTTGAGAAGCGGCGGAATGGATTTTATAAGAGCCCTTTTGTTTGAAAGTATTTTTTCGATCTTTTCCGCCGACGGTCGCCTGAGCTTGAATTCCGGACGCGGTACGGCTTCCAGTATCTCCGCCGAAGACGGGCGATATAGGTATTTGTAAACTGCCCAGGCAACAGCTGGATCGGTATCTTCCAGGCTCACACACCCTATCATATAGGTAAGATCGGCCCTTATGAGTATCTCGGAGATCGCGCCCCAGAGAAGAGCGATGACCGCACCGTTACGAAAATCTGGAGCGATACATGAACGACCCAGCTCCAGACATTTATCAGCGACCCTTTCTATCCCGCTTATGATATACTCCCTGGAAGAATAAAACCCTTGCGCGGCCCTCGCGACGGGCCCGAGATACAACCGATATGTTCCGATGGCCTTGTCCAATGATTTGTCTATGACCAAAAGATGGAGACAACCCTCGTCAAATTCGTCTATATCAATGCCTTTGTTATCGGCGCATTTAAGGCCCCTGCCTTGCTCAATATTGAAAACCTCGTAACGAAGCCGTAACGCCTTCTCTATCTCCTCCTCCGTCTCGGCGATCTTGACAAGGAACCGGCTCCCCTCGACAAGCACCGAGGGTTTTAACATCTTTGAAGGTATGTTTTTCAGCATTATTATTCTTCTTTTTTTGTCTTATCGTGAATCGCGATGAATTCCACCCAATCAAGATCAGCCCCGGCGGTCGTTCCGGTATACTGGCTGTTGCACGAAATGCTTAGATACACTTCTTCGGGGCAATAACCCCATGCTTCCCTGAAAGCATCTCCGACATTCTGTTCTTCTACGAACCACTCTCCACCCACGGCATCGACTTTATTTCGCAATGTTTCCCATTCGACTTTAACGGTGCCGAGCCCGTATTTGGCGCTGCCTTTTGCCCCTTTCGGTGTCTCAGTGTCCCAGCGGTATGAGATGGTCTTTTTGCCGCCGCTCATCGACCCGGTACCGACATATATGCCTATGGCCTGATCGTCCTTCCGCGGATACCTGCCGTCAGCGTTCTTCGGCAGATCCTTAACGCGCCAACGCCACCGCATAATAGGGGTTTTATTAAGGTCCACTCCTTCGAGAGGCGCGATCAACGACCCGCTTGCTTTGTCAGCTTCCATATGCAGGAACACATCGGCGGCCTCGTCTTTATCCACATAAAACGACGCAAGCCTTACGCCCGGTTTTCCCATCAATTTCCACCCGTCTGGAACATCATGGCCGCCCGAGGACGATAGAAGCGAAAAATCCGTTCTCCACGCAACGGACTTTTCCGCTTCGGGAATGATCCCAGGAACGTTTCCGGGAACAACTGACCCATCGGAATATTTATACACAAATACTCCCGCGATGATCGCCGTTAAGATAACACACCCTGCGGTGAATTTTTTTGTCATATGTATGACTTTCCCGCGCATCTTTCGTCCTTCCGTTCCTTGCCTCAAAGTTTACAGTGTTTGAACAGCTATTTCTTCCCGGTATCCTTTTTCACGCCGCGTCTTGCGGACAAGGGCCATCTTCTCCCCTCCAAAAGGGGTATTTCCTTGACCGGAAGGCCCGTAGTCCTCCTGATGATCTTGATACGCTGGTCCGCTCCAAGAGGCGCGATCTTCTTTTTGCCGGCCCCGCTGAAAAGCCGGGTCTCAGCGTCTTTTTCCTGGTCTTCCATCATTTTCCGCAATTTTTCCATACAAGCAACCTCTATCTGCCTTACCCTTTCCCTCGTGATCCCAAAATGCTTCGCCGTGTCCCTCAATGTGTGTGTGATACCGTCCTCAAAACCGAACCTCAAGGTGAGTATCTTCTTTTCCCTCGGTGTCATCTTTTCCAGAAGGCCCTCTATCCGCTCCTGAAGCAGGAACTTGCTAAGTTCGTCGACTGCGTTCACGATGCTCTCATCCTCGATAAGGTCCATAAACTCGGAACCGCCGGATTCGCCGATCGGCGCGTTAAGGCTTGCCATGTTCGACGCCATGCGATTTAGCTGCTTGACCCTCGCAAGCGGAAGACGCATCCTTTTCGCGATATCCCCGAGCTGGGGGTTTTTTTTCTGGGACTGGGAAAGATGTTTCTTGACCTTCTGGAACCTCATGAGCATTTCCATTACGTAAACCGGTATTCGGACCGTTTTCCCCTGGTTAGCAACGGCCCTCGTTATATACTGTTTGATCCACCATGCCGCGTACGTGCTGAAACGGTACCCTTTTTCAGGATCATATTTACTGACAGCTTTCATGAGACCCAAGTTACCCTCTTCTATTAGGTCCAGCATGGGCACACCCAGGTAATTGTATTTTTTGGCGATGTTAATGACAAGCCTGAGATTGCTCTTAATCATTTCCTGCCGGGCTTTTTTATCGCCTTTTTTGACCCTTCTCGCGAGCGACTTCTCCGATTCGGGCGTCAAAAGTGGAAGTGTCCTTATATCTTTCAGGTAAAGTTTTATCGCTTCCATGTGGTCTCCTCATGTATAGTATGCCGTATATCGTATGTCGTATAGCGTATGTAGTATGTCGTGCTTGAACGAGAGTTCGTTAACCCACGACATGCGCTATACGATATACGACATACGAAATATTCGCTCTCCTTACTGCTCGATCGCTGCCTGCGCGGCGGCAAGCCTCGCTATAGGAACGCGGAACGGCGAACAGCTCACATAATTCATCCCTGCCTTGTAGCAGAACGAGATGGATTTGGGATCTCCGCCGTGTTCCCCGCAGATACCGACCTTGAGGTTTGGCCTTGTTTTCCGTCCCCTGTCGATTCCTATTTTGATAAGCTGGCCTATTCCTTCCTCATCGATCGTCTGGAACGGATCTTTCGGGAGTATCTTTTTCTCAAGATACGTCGGGAGGAACCCTCCAATATCATCCCTTGAGAAACCGAACCCCATCTGTGTAAGATCGTTCGTGCCAAAAGAGAAGAACTCGGCCACTTCAGATATTTTATCCGCCATCAAAGCCGCCCTTGGGATCTCGATCATGGTCCCTACCATGACCGGAAGTTTCTTAACGCCGAATTTCGCCGTAACTTCCTTCATCACACGGTCAATGATGATCTCTTGATCGGTAAGTTCCTTTTTCGAGCAAACAACGGGGATCATTATCTCGGGATAAACGTTTATCTTATCCTTGAGAAGTTCCGCCGTCGACTCGAGAATGGCTCTCACGGACATCTCGGTGATCTCGGGATACGTGACCCCCAACCTTACTCCGCGGTGTCCCATCATGGGGTTGCTTTCCCTGAGGACCGAGACCCTTCTATCCAGTTCATCCATGCCGATATTAAGGCTTTTGGCAAGTTCATCGAGCTGTTCCTGCTGATGAGGGACGAACTCGTGGAGCGGCGGGTCAAGAAGCCTTATCGTCACCGGAAGGCCCTGCATCGCCTCGAGAGTACCCTTGATGTCCTTCTTCACATACGGATAAAGTTCCGTAAGCGCTTTTTTCCTTTCTTCAGGACTGTCCGACAGTATCATTTTCCGGAGAAGAAAAAGCGGCGCGTCAGCCCCTTCGCCGTAGAACATGTGCTCCATCCTGAAAAGGCCTATGCCTTCGGCCCCGAAATCCCTGGCTTTCTTCGCATCTTCCGGAGTGTCGGCATTGGTCCTTATCTTCATTTTTCTCGCGCTGTCGCATATCTTGAGAAAATCATTGAGCACCTTGTTCTCTTTCGTGGCGTCCATCATCGGAAGAACCCCTTCATAAACCAGACCCTTTGTCCCGTTGACGGTGATCCAGTCCCCTTCCTTGAAATGCGCATCACCAATATGGACCGTACGCGCTTTGGTATCTATCTCAAGGTCACTGCATCCGACCACACAGCATTTGCCCCATCCGCGCGCGACAAGAGCCGCGTGCGACGTCATGCCTCCACGTGCCGTAAGGATAGCGACAGCCGCTCTCATGCCTTCCACGTCCTCAGGGTTGGTCTCCTCGCGAACAAGTATGACCTTCTCACCTTTCTCGGCACGCTCGACGGCGGTTTCAGCGTCAAGAACGATCATCCCGTTGGCGCCGCCCGGACCCGCCGGAAGACCTTTAGCGACCGCTTTACTCGTTTTTTCAGCGGCCGGATCAATTATCGGATGAAGAAGTTCATCGAGTTGTTCCGGCTTCACCCTCATAACGGCTTCTTCCTTATTAATAAACCCTTCTTTGACCATGTCCACCGCCATCTTTACCGCCGCGGGACCGTTCCTTTTGCCGACACGGGTCTGAAGGATGAAAAGCTTGCCGTTCTCAATAGTGAACTCGATGTCCTGCATGTCCTTGTAATGCTTCTCGAGCCTAAGCTGTATCGCGTAAAGTTCCTTGTAAAGTTTCGGCATGCCGTCAGAAAGCATAACAAGGTCCTTATTGTGATCGCTCTGGGAATTTTTGTTGATAGGCGCGGGTGTCCTTATCCCGGCCACAACGTCCTCTCCCTGCGCGTTCACAAGATACTCACCATAAAAGTTCGGATCGCCGTTACCCGGGTTACGGGTGAACGCCACACCGGTGGCACTTGTGCTGCCCATGTTGCCGAACACCATCGACTGGACATTGACGGCAGTACCCCATTCATCCGGTATGCTCTCTATCCTGCGGTAAGAAATGGCCCTTTTGCCATTCCAAGAGGAGAAGACCGCCCCTATCCCGCCCCAAAGCTGTGCGTTCGGCTCATCCGGGAAATCCTTGCCGATCACTTCTTTGACCTTTCTTTTATACTGTTCGCAAAGGTCCTTCAGGTCCTCTGCCGTAAGACCCGTGTCCTCTTTAACGCCTTTCTGCTTTTTCTTCGCGTCCAGGAGTTTCTCCAGCTGCTGGCGCACGCCTTTTCCCTCGGCAGGCTCAAGACCCGCGGCTTTTTCCATCACTACGTCGGAATACATCGTTATGAGCCTGCGGTAAGCGTCGTATGCGAACCGCTCGTTGCCGGTACGTTTGATAAGGCCTTCGATAGTTTTCGTGGTAAGGCCGACGTTGAGCACCGTTTCCATCATACCGGGCATGGACTTACGAGCGCCCGAACGCACGGAAACAAGAAGAGGATCGGCAGGATCGCCGAACTTTTTCCCCATTATCGCTTCCACTTTTTTCATCGCGGCATCGACCTCTTCACGAAGCCCCGCAGGATACTTGCCGCCGTTCTGATAGAAATAAGTGCAGACCTCCGTGGTGATCGTGAACCCGGGAGGAACGGGCAGTTGAAGCTTGGGATGCCCCGCCATTTCCGCAAGGTTCGCGCCTTTTCCGCCCAGAAGATTTTTCATTTCCGACTTCCCGTCGGCTTTTCCGCCGCCGAAGAAGTACACGTTCTTCTTCGACCTCGAGCCGGCGGACCTTTTTTTCACTTTCTTTACCATAGTTTTAGCCATTTCTTCCTCACTCTCCTTCTCATGTTTGTATATGCTATTTCCTCTTCCTAGATCTTTAGTTTACTTTCCACTACTTCTTTCACCTTTCCCGCCTCAACCCTGACCTGCTCCATTGAGTCTCTTTCCCTGATCGTCACCTTCCCGTCGGTAAGAGATTCCACGTCCACAGTGACACAGAAAGGAGTACCGATCTCATCCTGCCGCCTGTAAAGCCTTCCGATGGCCGCCGTATCGTCATAAACCACTCTGTACCGGCCTTTCATGTCGTCCCTTAAACGGTGGGCCATCTCCACTATTTCCGGGCGGTTCTTAAGTAGCGGAAGGACCGCCACTTTGATCGGGGCAAGCCTGTAGTCCAAGGCAAGATAAACACGCGGACGGTCCCTCACCACTTCCTGTCTGTAAGCGTCCACCATAAAAGCAAGAACGGCCCTGTCCACTCCGCCGGAAGGTTCTATCACGTACGGCGTGTACCTTTCTCCCGTCGCCTCGTCAAAATAAGAAAGATCGTGTCCACTGATCTCGGAATGTTTCTTGAGATCATAGTCGGTCCTGTTGGCTATCCCCTCAAGTTCAGACCATCCCATCGGGAACATGAACTCTATATCGTGGCACCGTTTCGCATAATGAGCCAGTTCGTCCTTTCTGTGTTCCCGAAGCCTGAGGTTCTCCTTCCTTATGCCGAGAGAAAGATACCAGTTCATTCTTTCGTTAAGCCAGTATTCATACCACTTCTCATCTTCACCAGGTTTGACGAAGAACTCTAGCTCCATCTGCTCGAACTCCCGGCTCCTGAAAGTGAAATTTCCCGTGGTTATCTCGTTACGGAAAGATTTCCCTGTCTGTGCCACGCCGAACGGCAGCTTGCGCCGGGAAGAAACAAGGATATTCTCAAAATTCACAAAAATACCTTGTGCCGTTTCTGGCCTGAGATACACGTCCTGGGATTCCCCTTCGACGGAACCTACCTGCGTCTTGAACATCAGGTTAAAACTGCGTGGTTCCGTAAGAGCACCTCCGCATTCAGGGCATTTGTTGTCTTCCAACTTGTCGGCCCTGAACCTTTTTTTGCACCCCATGCAGTCTACAAGAAGGTCCGCGAAAGACGAGACGTGCCCCGAAGCTTTCCATGTCTCAGGGTTCATGAGTATGGCCGCGTCAAGACCCTCGATATTCGTATGTTCGTAAACCATACGCTTCCACCACTGGTCTTTGACGTTCTTCTTGAGTTCCACGCCGAGAGGGCCGTAATCCCATACACTCCCTATACCGCCGTATATCTCGCTGTCCTGAAAAACGAACCCTCTTCTCTTGCAAAGATTCGCGATCTCTTTAAGGTCGCCCGGTTTTTTCTTATCATCTTTATCAGTCATTGTCCCTTTTCATCCTTTGTTTTATTTCCCGTCGCTCGCCTCTCGCCCCTAATCCTTCATCAATATCCCGCCCCGTTCCATCTCCTCTAGAAACCTCATAGATTTGACCTGTCTTCCGAGATGGTACGGGATGAACATCTTGAGCGCTTTTTCCGTTTCCATCCCGACCTCTCTAGCCACCTTTATCTGCCCGGTCCTCAAAAGCGGAAGAGCGGCGATCTTGCGTATGAAGTTCACCGTCCCCTTCGATATCCTAAAAGCCATGTCCTCTTTAGCGACGCAATTTCCACATATTATTCCGCCGCCCGACACGCTGAAATAATTGCTTTCCGGTTCCGGAGACGCGCACTTAAGGCACGCATCCAAAGCCGGCAGAAGTCCTATCGTTTCCAGAAGCTTGATCTCAAAGACCCTTGCCGTCCTTTTAGGCCCGGCTCCTGCTGCCAGCGAACGAAGGCTTTCGAGAAGCAGAAGATAAAGCTCTTCTTTTTTGTCGTGATCGCCGGTAGCGATGTCCAACAATTCTATAAAATAACTGGCATATGTCAATCTTTCTATGTCTTTTCTTATCGGCAGAAAAAAGTCACGGGCCTCACAGTGCGTTACAAGGTCCATATTCCTCTTCTTTTTGTAAAAGAGCAGATCACACTGCGTAAATATCTCAAAATTACCCGCAAATTGCGGATACGGGTCACGCGCCCCTTTTAGAACTCCCCGTATCTTGCCGAACTCCCTTGTAAAGACAACAAGAACATAACTAGTTTCCCTGAGAAAATATTTCCTAAGTATAATACCTTCAGCTCTCAATGCCGGCATTTTCATCGCCCGATAGTTTTCCGCCGCGAGTATCGAACGCCCCTCCGGAAACGACAAGTTTCATAGCGTCTTCCATCCCCATATCAAGAAAAATGACTTCCTCGCGGGCCACTATTATGTAAAAACCGGTCGCAGGATTGGGTACGTTCGGTATAAATACATTAACCGGGTCTTTTAATCCGGATTTTTTCTCCACTTCGCCCTCCGCCACGGCAGTAACAAACCCAAGCGACTTTACTCCTTTTCTCGGGTATTCCACAAGCACAACATGCTTAAAAATGGTCTTCCCGTGACCAAAGAAAGTCGAGAACACCTGTTTGACCGCGTTGTATATTCTTCCGAGCACCGGCACTTTTATCAGCATCTTCTCACCGAAAGAAAAAACCTTTCTCAGTACCAGTATCCGCGTGCCCCACCCTATAACAACGATAAGAAAAATGACTGAGATAAATATGACCGCCTTGGCAAAATAAATATGCTGGATCTCGACTTTTCCACCAAAGGTTATAAGTTTAAGGAACGGTTTAAGGATGATATCGTCCAGCTTCACGACAAGAAACCTGATTATGAGAATGGTGATGACAACCGGAGTCAGGACAAATATACCGTTCAGGAATCCCAGGAATATCCTGTTAAAAAACGATTTAACGCTCATAAAAGCACCTGCCAGATAAGTAAGGCCACAAGAGCCCCAAGGACCGCGCCAGAGATTACTTCCAACATGGAATGTATCCCCGCGTACAACCTGCTCCTGGCCACCAGGAACGCGAGAAAGAACACGAGTATGCTGATAAGAGGGTTCAGGCTCACGAGCGTGATCACCATCCATGCCGCAAAAGCCACCGCAGCGTGTCCACTCGGCATACCACCCCTCAGAAGGTCCTTTTCCTTTCTCACAAGCTTCATCACAAGGACAAGCCCGATCGTCACCAGGAACGTAATAAGCGTAATATGGAACGGGGATTGCTGTATCCTTACAAGCAGCTTCCCTCCCTGTATGTCCACCCTTCTCGCGACAAGAAGATACCCGGTAAGAGCGGCGTTGACGACCGTCACAAAAACGGCCCCGGCGGATATGTCCTTGATCACTTTTACCACCGGATGATATTTCTCTTCCGCTATAACGTCGGCGAAATACTCAAAAACGGTGTTCACCATTTCGGCGATCAACACGAACGTTATCGCGAAAAGGAGCAGTATAAGCTCCATGTAGTTCAGGTTAAAATATATGCCCGCTATGATCACCAGAAAGCCGAAAATAAAATGCAGCCTCATGTTCCGCTCGCCCTTTAAAGTATGAACAACACCTTCAAGGGCCGCGCCTATACTGAGCCTCAAACTTTTATTACGCCAGCTTTCCGACCTTTTCAAGCAATTCCCCTTCCATCTTTCTCATAACGCCTTTTTCACCTCTTGTCCCGTCACGATATCCAAGAAGGTGAAGTATCCCGTGTATGACGCAAAGCGCCGTTTCCCCGCGAAATTCCGTCCCGAACTCTTTGGCGTTCTTCAGCACCTGGTCCGTTGATATGACAATGTCACCGAGAAAATTTCTCATCCCGGAAACCCCCTCGCAGACACCGTCAAAAGCAAGGACATCGGTGGCTCTGTCGGCACCGAGATACCGCCTGTTCATAGCCCTTATTTCCGGGTTGGTCACGAACACGATATTCACCTCTGCCCTTCCCTTTTTCAGACTTTTTAGCGTCTTCGCCGCTATTTTTTTTATATTCGAAAGATCAACTTTGTTTCGCGGATTTCTGTCTTCGCAATTTATTTTCGCCATTGTTCTTCCCGCCGTATACCAGGCCTTCGTTCCCCGGATAAGTCGTACGTGTATGAAAACTCGCCATAAGCACCCTGACAAAAGAATCCGATATTTTGCTCATGTCCTTGAGCGTAAGGTCACATTCGTCCAGCTGGCCGTCGATGAACTTGCTATTAACTATCTTTTTCACCATATTGCGGATACTCGATGGTATAGGGTCGTCCACGGCGCGACTGGCAGCCTCGAGAGCGTCGGCAAGAAGCACTACCGCCGTCTCCCTGGTCTGAGGTTTCGGGCCGGGATATCTAAAATCTTTTTCGTCCAATATGACGCCTTCTTTCGTATCGTTAAGCGCTTTTGTGTAAAAATACGATATAAGCCCGTTACCGTGATGCTGCTTTATGAAATCCACGATCATACCGCTCAATTTGTATTTCTTCGCCATCTCAATGCCTTCTTTCACATGGCTGTGGATAATAAGAGCGCTCATCGAAGGAGTAAGCCCTTCGTGCCTGGACCTTTCCCCCATCTCGTTTTCCGCGAAATACTGCGGTTTTGAAAGTTTTCCCACGTCATGATAATACGCCCCCACGCGGGCGAGAAGGCTGTTAGCGTTTATACTGTCACAGGCCGCCTCCGCCAGGTTCCCCACCATTATGCTGTGATGATAGGTGCCCGGAGCCTCCAATGACAGCTTCTTAAGAAGCGGATGGTTGAGGTCCGACATCTCGAGGAGGCTTATGTTGGTAGGCACCTTAAAGATACTCTCAAAAAGTGGCAAGAACCCCGTCACGATGATACCCGATAAAAGTCCACTCGCGATCCCCCATATCCCCTCGCTGAAATACGTGTTTATCTCGATACCGTTCAAGAGCCCGAGACATATTATCGCGACGGATTTCGCGAGGCCCGCTATGAGACCCGCCCAAAGTATGTTCACGCGGCGCCTGACACCGTTCACGGCGCACATACCTACGACACTTTCCACGAGGAACACTATGGTCACGCCGACATCCCCGCCGGTCATGATGGAGACGTACATGCTGACAAGAAGGGCGCTCAGGAACGCCACATCGAACCCCACCAGGATCACCATCATCATGCTTATCGTGGCCATCGGGATAAGATATATTGGCTGGTTGGCCTCTATTATCGAATCCGAGACGATGATCATAAAAAGCATACCGAGGAGCATCATCCCGATGTCCTTGGTCTTTTTCAAAAAGTTCTCACGCCTGGAAAAACGGAGATAGATAGTACCGACAAGACCGAGAAGAAGAAAAAGAAGCAGACTGCCAAGAAAGAAAAGCCGGAACTCTCCTTCTTTAAGAAAGCTGCGCAGTTCAGAAAGTTCGGCCACATGACGGGCACTTATCCTGCTACCTTTTTCCACAATAAGTTCGTTCTTCTTGACCTTATAGATATTGTAAACCGACTGGACCTTATCCGACACACGCAATCTCTCTACGTTTGTCCTGTCGGCTTCCGGAAAGAGCGTGGGCTTCACATAAGCGTTCACCACAGCGCCGACCGCCATCACTATCCCTTTTTTCTCGTCGATACGCTCACAACTGTATTTCTCTATTCCCGGCTTGACGCTGACACTCGTAAAGAGCTCGTCCGCCCGCCGTTCTGTGGCCGGCCCTGTCCCGTCATCGGATATAATTACCATTTCCGGATTTTCTTTCGCGAGTATTTCCGCGCCAGCGTCGTCCAGATACCCTTTATACAGAACACTTTTGACTATGAGCATCGTATCGTTCTTGAGACCTTCAATATCAGGGTATTCCAGGAACATCTTATAATCTTTATCCGAAAGAACTCCGTCTGTTCTTTCCTTCAGGGCCGCTATCTTGTCAGAAAGAGAGATGTCCTTGTTTTTTTCATCGGCGACAACGCTGAAAAACGTTTCTACCGCGGACCGCACGTCCGCTTCCTTGTCAGTATCACGGCGAATATAGTAAGGAACACCCGCCGCCGCGGCTTTACGGGCTTCGACCGTACGCTCTTCATTGATCTCCCAAGGATAGCTAAAATCACAGGGGGCATATACATCCTTAAGAGATATATCACCCTCTCGAATGCTACTTTCGAATATCTGGGGGTCAATGACTATCCTGAGAAGCGCTATAGCGATGAACACCGTGATGAGGGCCACCGATAACACCCCTTCACGCCCGATGGTCCTCGTCATCCGTCTTATCAGCTTGTTCTCTCTATTCATTCTCTGTTTTTCGACGCGTTAGATAACGTCGCCTTTTGCCGCGTAATCCACATCCCGAAGAGTGATGTGTCCGCCTTTTCTTATTATAAATTGGAACTCCCTTATGACCTTTTCAGCGTTTTTAACGACCGTTCTATTTTTGCCGATAAGTTTAAGGGCCCCCTCACGATAACTGGTCCTTATGCCGAAACTGTCCTCGATCTTCCGCAAGATCGCGTCGTGTTCCCCAAAAAGCCGGCTCGCCTCGGAGTCATCGCGAATACTTATGGTAACTTCGGCCATGTTTTACCTTTGCGTTGCTACTAAAAATCCCTCGGTCGTTCCACTCCCTTGGGATAAATTCGGCCATGCGGCTTACGGTCACTACCGTTCCGTAAGTCGCGGCCTCATTTACTTGATCCAATCTTCCTCTGTGTTTTTGATCGGCGCAGGAACCGTCCTCACCGTTACAGGCTCATCGGACCCTTTTATCTCTTTAACCGTTTCGCTTTTTTTAGCCGGCGCGTTAACCGCGGTTTCCTCGTCACCTTTACTGGACCCGACCATCTCAACGTCCACGCCAAAAAGCGTCCTTTTCAGGTTCCGCTCTTTCTCGACATTGGGTTTCTGCCCGATTATATAACCGCCGTTACCTTCGGTCTTCTGATCGACCCGTTCCTTCTTGAATGTGTAAACATCCACTCTCGTGCAGCCACTCAGGGCGAAGCAACCGACAATGAACAAAAATAGAATAGCGCGCATTTCTTCCTCCTTCGTATGTCGTTCTGCGTATGTCGCATATAGCATGTCGTATGTCGTGAATTCAACGAACTCTCGTTCAAGTACGACATACGATATACGCTCTTTTATTTTTTAACTTTCAAACCCAAGTCTCTCAGCTGCCTTTCGTCAACTTCCGACGGGGCCTCGCTAAGCGGGCATATACCTTTTTGTGTTTTCGGGAACGGTATGACCTCGCGTATCGATGAATCGCCCGTAAAAAGGGTTATCAGCCTGTCAAGACCGAACGCGACGCCTCCATGCGGCGGCGGCCCGTACCGGAACGCGTCGAGAAGGAACCCGAACTTCATCTTCGCTTCTTCTTTGGTTATGCCGAGCACCTCGAATATCTTCTCCTGCATGTCCCTTCGGTGTATCCTTATGCTTCCCGATCCTATCTCGCTGCCGTTAAGCACAAGATCATATGACCGTGATCGTATCTTTCCAAGTTCCCTTTTTTCAAGATGCGGCATGTCCGCCGGATCGAAAGAGGTGAACGGATGATGCTCGCTCACCCATTTATTCTCGTCTTTATTGAACGCGAAGAGAGGGAAATCCACCACCCAGAGGAATTTGAACTCATTTTTCGGTATGAGGGCCTTTTCTCTCGCGATCTTGAGGCGCAACGCCCCCATCGCCTGCCGCGCCACACCTGTCGCGTCGGCGACCATGAAAACCATATCGCCGGCGCGGGCGCCGGTCTTTTCCCTGATAGTTTTAAGTATCCCTTCATTGAAAAATTTGGATATCGGTGAAACGAGGTTCTCCCCTTCCACTTTGAAATACGCGAGGCCCTTGGCCCCGTATTCACCGACGAACGCGGTAAGGTCGTCTATATCTTTACGGCTCAAAGTCCCATAACCCGGGGCCGCTATAGCCACCACGCTTCCGCCCGTAGTTATGACATTATTAAAGATCTTGAAATCCGAGCCCTTGACGTCATCCGTCATATCATGAAGAATAAGCTCGAAACGCACGTCCGGTTTATCGGACCCGTATTTCGACATGGCTTCTTCGTACTTCATGCGCGGGAACGGTATATCTATGTTAGTCCCCAGAGCCTCTCGGAAAAGACCTTGAAAAAGGCGTTCACAACACCTGAAGATGTCCTCCTGATCGATGAAAGACATTTCCATGTCAAGCTGTGTAAATTCGGGCTGCCTATCGGCACGAAGGTCCTCGTCCCTGAAACAGCGCGCTATCTGAAAATATTTGTCCGCGCCCCCTACCATAAGGAGCTGCTTAAAAAGCTGCGGGGACTGCGGAAGAGCGTAAAAACTGCCCTTCTGTATACGCGAAGGTACCAGATAATCACGCGCGCCTTCCGGCGTGGACTTGGTGAGCATCGGTGTTTCCACGTAGGTGAACCCTTCTTTATCGAGGAAATTCATTATGAACATCCAGGCCTTATGCCGTATCCTGAGTTTTTCCTGCATCGTAGGTCGCCTGAGGTCCAGGTAACGATATTTGAGCCGGACGTCTTCGGATATCTCTTCCGTGTCCTTTATCTCGAAAGGCGGCGTGTCCGATTCGGAAAGTATCTCGGCAGCCTCCACGTTTATCTCGATTTCGCCCGTATTTATTTTGGGATTGACTGTCCCTTCCGGTCTGTGGACCACCATACCGGTTATTTTCACGCAGAATTCATTCCTAAGCGCATGCGCCGCGAGGTGGGCTTCCTTGTTCTTCTCCGGATCGAAGACTATCTGCGTCACGCCCGCGCGGTCCCTGAGGTCCATAAAAATTATCTCGCCGTGGTCCCTGCGGCTCGATACCCATCCACAGAGAACGACTTTTTGGGAAATATCTTTCCCGTTCAATTCGCCACAAGTATGTGTGCGCATCATATTATTTCCCTTTCAAGAGATCCGCCGCTTCTTCCGGAGAAACACTTTTTTGCTCCCCGCTTGACATGTCTTTCACAAGAACACGGCCGCTTTTCATCTCATCTTCTCCGATTATAATGACTTTCCCCCGCGACTCTTTATTAGCTTTTCTCATACCTCCCTTTAAGGACCTTCCGGAATGGTCCATATCGCAGGGTATGCCTTTATCGCGCAGGTAATTTGTTATGCGGAACGCTTCGTCCTTCGCAGATTCGCCTGCCGTTATGACAAGTGCTCCTTTTCCCTGAAAAGGGATATTTTTTCCGGCAACCGCCAGTATGAGGCGTTCCATCCCTATCGCGTATCCTGTTGCTCCCGTATCCGGACCGCCCATATCCTTCGAGAGGTTATCATACCTGCCCCCGGCCGCGATAGCATCCTGCGCACCGAGCCCCGAATGTATGACCTCGAACACCGTGCCGGTATAATAATCGAGTCCTCGCACCATGGAACTATTCTCAGTGAAATCGACTTTCATGCTCTTCAATGTTTTTTTCAACTCTTCGTGATCGGCCGCGCACTTCTGGCACAGGTGAGAGCCGATACGCGGCGCTTGTTTCAGGACCTCTCTGCACGGTTCTTTTTTACAGTCAAGGACGCGGAGAACATTAGTTTGGGTCCTTCTCTGGCAATCTTCGCAAAGATCAGACTTCTTGTTAACAAGAAAATCCCTCAATTCTTTTTTATACGCTTCTCTGTCCGGGACGCATCCCAAAGAATTTATCAGTATCCGGAAACCCTCAAGTCCTATCCTTTTGAATACCGCCGAAAGGCTGAGAATAAGCTCGGCGTCGATGGACGGGCTTGATCCGCCTATTATCTCCGCGCCGATCTGGTGAAACTGCCTAAGACGCCCCTTTTGCGGCCTTTCACCCCTGAACATGGGCCCTATATAAAAAAGCTTTACGATGTCACCGGACGCAGACCAGTTGTGCTCGATATACGCGCGAATGATGGAGGCCGTACCTTCGGGCCTTAAGGATATGCTTTTACCGCCCCTGTCGGGGAAAGAATACATCTCTTTTGAAACGATATCGGTATCCTCGCCGATGCTCCGCGTGAATACCTCCGTCTCTTCAAGCAAAGGTGTCCTTATCTCCAGGAACTCGTATAGCCGGAACACTTCCCTTGCTTTGTCCTCGATCCAGCGAAAAGCCCGGGCTTCTTCCGGCAGGATGTCTTCCATCCCTCTAAGCGCGTGATATTTAGGCATTTTCCTTCACATCGACTTTCATCTTCATGCCGGGTTTGAAACTGACTATCTTTTTATCGGGGATATTGACGCTGGACCCCGTCCTCGGGTTCCTTCCCATCCTGCCTTTACGGGTCTTTACCTTGAATATCCCAAAATTCCTCAGTTCGACCTTCTTTCCCTGCGAAAGACTGTCCACTATCAGATCAAAGGTCCGCTGGACGACCTCCTTGACATGGATCTGTTTTAAGTCAGTTTCTTCCGATATTCTCAATATTATATCTTTTTTGGTCATCGTTTCCTCCCTTGTAAATTCGGAGTTATGAGTTCGGAGTTGGCAATATGTACAAAGAGCCCATAAGTTAGCTCTTTCAATAAAACTCCAAACCCCCAACTCCTGACTCCGAACTTATAAGTCGTTATGGTAACATGGGTTAAAATCGGTGTCAAGGCTTACTTACAACAGACGATATATCTACTTAGTTATGAATTTGACGTTCCCGACGCCAACGAGGGCCTCAATATCGCTGAAAAATCCCTCGCTCGGAACAATGGAAAGGACTTTATCCGTGGACATCCTTACTTTCCTCATCTCGGGTGAGATAAGGTCAATAAAAAGCGGCGTGTTCCCTTTATGTTTCTGCACCGTCATTTTTATTTTCCGCATGAGCGGTTCCTCCAGACCGGTAGTGGAAAGCCTTATAACGACTGCTTTTGTGAAAAGTTCCCGCACTTTTTCAAGCGGTATGATGCTTTCAGCGATTATTTTAGGCTCTTCTTCCCTTAGATTAAGCTTACCGTCGACATAAACAAGGTTGTCTTCTTTGACAAGGCCGGAGAACTGCTGAAAAGCTCTCGGGAACACAAGTACCTCCACAAAACTATTTAAGTCCTCTATCCGCATTATCGCCATTTTTTCCGCTTTCTTCCTGGTCACGGTAATACGGACCTTGTTTATAAGACCCCCTATGAGGACCCTCTGGCCGTCAGCAAGGTTCGCCAGTTCCGGTATCCTGCATGTGGAATAGGCAAGAAGCAGCTTCTCGAACTTTGCCAGAGGATGTTTCGAGATATAAAAACCGAGCATCTCTTTTTCCGCTGAAAGAAGCTCATGTTCCGGCCATTCAGGGATGTTCGGTATATCTTTGAAAGTGTCCTTAAACCCATCTTCCTTACGGTCGTCAAAAAAAGAAAGCTGGCCGTTCTGTCTGTCCTGCTGCGCGCGCTGCGCTATATCCAGCACCTTGTCCACTATCGCCATGGCCTGGGAACGGTGTATCTTAGTCGAGTCGAACGCTCCGCACCTGATAAGGCTTTCGAGGACTTTTTTGTTCGCGTCCCTACCGTCCACCTTCTCGGCAAAATCGTAAAGCGATCCGAACTTACCGTATTTCCTTCTCGCCTCGATAATGCTCTCGACCGCTCCTTCTCCGACATTTTTTACTGCTACAAGTCCGAACCGTATCCCCTTTCCGACAACGGTAAAATCCCTGAAACTCTCATTAATATCGGGAGGAAGGATGTCTATGCCCATCCTTACGGATTCGCCTATGTAATCCGTGATCTTGTCCATATTATTGCGCTCGCTCGTAAGAAGCGCCGTCATGAACTCTACCGGATAGTTGGCTTTAAGGTACGCGGTCCTGTAGCTTATAAGAGCATACCCGGTAGAATGGGATTTGTTGAACCCGTAGCCGGCAAAATATTCTATCTGGTCGAATATCTTTTCCGCCGTTTTCACGTCGACTTTATTCTTTACCGCGCCCGCGAAGAACTGGTCCCTGAGCTTTGCCATGGCCTCGGGTTTTTTCTTTGACATTATCTTTCTTACGTTATCCGCCTGCGACATGGTAAAACCGGCAAGAACAGACACGATCTTCATGACCTGTTCCTGGTATATTATGACCCCGTAGGTTTCCTTAAGGCTGTCCTGAAGGGCCGGATGATCATAGACCACTTCTATTTTGCCGTGTTTCCTCTTTATGAACTCATCGACCATTCCGCTCCCTAGAGGGCCCGGCCTATACAACGCGAGAATGGCTATTATGTCCTCGAATTTTTCGGGCTTTATTTTGCGAAGCAGGTCCCTCATCCCGCCAGATTCAAGCTGGAACACTCCGACGGTCTCGCCCTTCGTCAAAAGTTCATATGTCTTTTTATCATCAAGAGGGATATTCTCGATATCGAGGTCTTTTTCATGGGTGCGTTTGATTATCTTTACCGTCTGATCGATGACCGTCAATGTTTTGAGCCCGAGAAAATCCATCTTTAGCATACCGATCTTTTCAAGGGACTTCATAGTATAACCGGTAGTTATCTGGCCGTCTGCGGTCTTGTGGAGAGGTATTCTCTCCATCAAAGGTTTGTCGGATATCACCACTCCCGCCGCATGGGTGGAAGCGTGCCTGTTGAGCCCCTCGAGCCGTTTCGATATATCGATAAGGTCCCTTATGATAGGATCGCCATCATAAAGGGCCAGAAGTTCAGGTTCCTTTTCAAGAGCTTCCTCAAGAGTTATCCCAAGCTCGTTCGGTACAAGTTTGGCTATCTTGTCCACTTCGGCATAAGCCATCCCCATAACTCGGCCCACGTCCCTGATGACCGCTTTGGCCATCATAGTCCCGAACGTTATGATCTGCGCGACATTATCTTTCGAGTATTTGCTGATAACATAATCAATGATCTCGTTCCGGCGTTCGAAACAAAAATCGATGTCGATATCCGGCATGCTTACCCTCTCCGGATTAAGGAACCTTTCGAAGATAAGACCGTACCTGAGAGGATCTATGTCCGTTATGCCGATACAATACGAAACGATGCTGCCCGCCGCTGACCCTCTTCCAGGTCCGACGGGTATTCTGTGCTCTTTGGCCCAATTAATAAAGTCCCAGACAATTAAAAAATAACTGACATATCCGCTTTTCTTTATAATCGCGAGCTCATGGCTCACACGTTCTTTTATCGCGTTCGTGGTATCGCCGTACCTTTTTTTTATGCCGTCCCGGACAAGTTTTTCAAGAAAAACAAGATTGTCCTGCCCGTCAGGAGCATCAAAACGCGGAAGATGCAGTTCCGTAAAATCCAGTTTCAAAGCGCACTTTTCGGATATCGCGATAGTGTTCGCCACCGCCTCGGGAAGCTCGCTGAAAGCGCGTTTCATCTCCTCCTGCGATTTGAAATACAACTGGTCCGACTGGAACTTCATCCGCTCGGTATCATCGAGGGTGGCCTGTGTCTGTATGCAGAGAAGCGCATCATGCGCCCGCGCGTCGCTTTTATCCAGATAATGAACATCGTTGGTGGCGACAAGTTCCAGTGACATGTCTTTGGCGAGCCGGATCATCTCTTTGTTCAGGACGGCCTGTTCGGGGATATTGTTCTCCTGGAGCTCGAGATAAAAATTTTCCTTACCAAAAATATCCACATACTCGGAAGCGGCTTTTTTCGCTTCTTTTTTCTGTCCCGCCAGAAGATGGTGGGCCACCTCTCCCTTGAGACAGGCCGAAAGCGCTATAAGTCCCTTACCGCATTTAGCGAGAACATCTTTGTCGACCCTCGGTTTATAATAGAACCCTTCGAGATAACCCGTAGAGACAATTTCCATCAGGTTCTTGTACCCGGCGGCGTTCTTTGCGAGAAGCACGAGATGAAACCCTGCGCCTTTTATACCCTGGCTTGTTTTGTCAAAACGGCTGGAAGGGGCTATATATATTTCCGTGCCGATTATCGGCTTTACGCCGGCTGCCGCGGCCTCTTCATAGAACTCGATGGCACCGAACATGTTCCCGTGGTCGGTTATGGCGCAGGCGCCCATACCGTATGAGACGGCCCTTTTGACAAGGTCTCCAAGACGGCACGCCCCGTCAAGAAGGCTATACTGAGTGTGAACGTGAAGATGTACAAAATCGGACTTGGAAGTATTCATAGCTATCTGTCATTGCGAGGAACGAGTGAAACGAGCGACAAAGCAACCTCTATTTTGAGATCCCTCGACTTCGTCAACCTTCGGTTGAATCCGCTCGGGATGAAATTCGTACAAGTACGAATTTCACTTATTCTTACGCATTCCGACGCGTTGGGCGGTCTGGTAGACTTTACCCTCGGTCTGGATCGTCGGCGCGACCGTGATCTTCACCAGCTGCATTTCCCTGATATTATGCGCACCGAGATTACCCATACTGGTGGTAAGAGCCCCTATCAGGTTCTGCGTACCGTCATCAGTCTGGGCCGGACCGAAAAGTATCTCTTCAAGCGTACCCGTAGTACCCACCCATATACGCGTGCCCCTCGGCAGCGACGGGTGCGGCATAGCCATTCCCCAGTGATATCCTTTGCCCGGCGCTTCCTTGGACCTCGCGAACGCATTACCGAGCATCACGGCATCGGCACCCGCGGCAAAAGCTTTACATATATCCCCTCCGGTGGCCATACCACCGTCGGTTATTATGGGAACGTACCTGCCGGTCTTCTTATAATAAAAATCCCTCGCGGCGGCGCAGTCGCACGTAGCGGTTATCTGCGGCACGCCTATACCGAGAACACCGCGCGAAGTGCAGGCGGTGCCAGGCCCTATGCCAACGAATATCCCCTGGCAGCCGGTCTCCATGAGGGCGAGCGTTACGTCGTAATCCACGCAGTTTCCCAAAAGCACCGGTATTTCCATGTCCTTACAAAATTTAAAGAGATCCAGAGGCTTGTATTGGCTTGATTCATGTTTAACGCTGATGACAGTGGATTGTACGATAAAAATATCGCATCCCGCGTCGCGCGCGATCGGTCCGAACTTCTCGGCCACCTGCGGATTACAGCTCACGACAGCCGGCACTTTGGCTTTTTTTATCTCGGCCACCCTTTTCGCTATGAGCTCTTTCTTTATGGGCCTTGAATATACTTCCTGTATGACCTTGGTGGATTCAGCGGCATCACAGTTTATGATCTTGTCGATGGCTTCCGTAGGATCATCGTATCTTGTGGCCACTCCCTCCAGGTGAAGGACAGACATCCCGCCAAGTTTACCCATGGCGACTGCAAACCCCACGTCAACCACACCATCCATTGAGGAAGCCATTATCGGGACCTGGAATTTTATCCCGCCGATCTGGCATGAAGTATCTACATCATTAGGGTTTATGGTAAGTTCCCCCGGCACGAGCGCAACTTCGTCGAAACCGTAACTTCTGCGGGCTTTACGACCCATACCTATCCACGTTCCCATCTCATCCTCCCGATTTTCACAGAAAATTTATTAGGCATTAAAGTAACATGGCGCTATAGCTGTGTCAAGTGCAATCAGCCCCTCGACTTACGCGACGGTTCAGGGTTGATACCGAGCCTGTCAAGGTATCAAAGCCAGAACCAACCGCCTAAGTACCTATTCGCACACTGTCAAAATATTCCGCAAGCGCCGCCGTAGCCGATAGCGCGGCCAAAAAACTCGTCTTTGGGTTATCCTCGGACGGAACGTTCTCTACGCGGGTAAAAATAGTGCCGGCCTTACCCTTTATCTCTATTTCATGGATGTTCTTGTCACATGCCGGGTCCGCCACCACCCTCACTTTTGTTTTCTTGGCGCCTATACCCGCGATCGAAAGAAGGGCTGAAACATTGACGTTCTTTGGGAATGCCTTGATAGCGTCGAACGCGTTCCCCTCGAAAACCACCGTTTCTTTTTTTATCTTATCGGTATCGATACCTTTCTCGTTGAGATAAGGCGCTCCTTTAAGAGAAGCGGGAGATTTTCTTGTAGTAAGTTTAACGCTGTCCAGCCCCGCCAATTTTGCGGCCTTTAACCCGTCTATTCCCGCGATAGCCCCGGAAGGGAATAATATCCTTATTCCCTCTTTTCTCGCCTTATCAAGAATATCCTCATTTCCGATGATCCCTCCGACGCTCATGACAAGAATGTCTTTTTTCTTGTTTATCGCCTTCAAGATGAGCCCTATCGCGGCCGCCGGTGATACCGCCTCAAGAACAAGATCGGACTTCTCTATAAGATCTTCCTCACCGGAAGCGGTAAGAACTTCCGGAAGTTCTTTTTTTACCCGGTCGATCCTGGTTTTATCTATGTCCCATACCGCCACGGCCGAAACCTTATCTTTCATCTTCGCACTCGCCACTTTCGCGAGAACAAGACCGATATTGCCGCAACCGACTATCCCAAGAACTATCTTTTTCATTTATCCTCTTCAATATCGTTGTCAGGATGACTTCCTGGACGGACTGACCTCTATCATCCGCTCAAGCGCTCTACGCGCTTTTTTAGCGGTCTCTTCAGGGACCTTGATCTCATACTCCATGAGCTCAAGCGCCCTTGCTACCCATCCGAGCGTCGTAAGTTTCATGTTCGCGCACACGAACTGCTCGGTAGGCACATAAAATTTCTTTCCGGGATTATCTATGCTCAGTTTGTAAATGATACCCACTTCGGTGCCCACTATGAACTCTTTGCACGGAGAGCTCTTAACGTACTTGATCATGCCCGCAGTGCTTCCTATATAGTTAGCCATTTCCAGTACTTCCTTGCGACATTCGGGGTGCGCGATGAACTCGGCAGTCGGATGTTCCCTCCTGGCCTTCAGGACCTCTTCCTGTGTAAGACGCATATGTGTCACGCAAAACCCGTCCCAGAGGATCATCTCCTTGTCCGGTACATGTTCCCTGACATAGCGTCCCAGATTCTTATCCGGGACGAATATCACTTTATTCTCTTTCAGCGATTTTACAACTTCAACAGCGTTCGACGATGTACAACAAACATCGCTCTCCGCCTTGACAGCGGCGGTAGAATTGACGTAACAGACCACAGCCGCTTCAGGATATTCCTCTTTTTTCTTTCTCAGTTTCTCGACCGTTATCATCTCCGCCAAAGGGCATCCGGCTTCCCGCACCGGCAGGAGTATCGTCTTTTTAGGGCTGAGGATCGAGGCGCTTTCCGCCATGAACGATACCCCGCAAAAAACGATGATATCCTCTTTTGCCTTGGTGACTTCGCACGCCAGGGCGTAAGAATCTCCGGTAATGTCGGCGATCTCCTGTATCTCGTCCCGCTGGTAATTATGGGCTATTATCAGGGCTTTTCTCTTGGCCTTCAGTTCCGCGATCTTCCGATGAAGATGTTCTTTATATTTTTGATCGAATTTTTCTCGTATCATCATAGCTCCTGTTATTTATCATTGTTTAGCGTCAAGCGCAAAGCTTTAAGCGTCAAGAAGAACGCTTAAAGCACTTAACGCTTGGCGCTTCACGCTTAACGCTGTGTATGACAATGTTATCTATCAACCTTGTTTTACCCACAAAGACCGCAACAGCGATAAGAACCCGCTCCCTTATTTTATTCACGGGTTCCAGCGTGTCCGGGTCCGTTATCGCGATGTAGTCGACTTTTACGCCGGATATCCTCCTAAGCATGTTCGCCGTTTCTTTTTTAACCAAAGATGAAGAACGCGCACCTTTCTTCACCATTTCTCCCGCCTTTTTGAGCGCCCGGTAAAGATAAAGCGCTTTCGCCCTCTCATCCGGTGAAAGGTACACATTACGAGAGCTCATGGCGAGACCATCTCTCTCTCTTACTATCGGCATCACCCGTACCCGTGTATCGATATTCAGGTCTTTCACCATTTTTTTTATGACCGACACCTGCTGTGCGTCTTTTTGCCCAAAATAACTCAAATCGGGACGCACGATATTAAAAAGCTTGATAACGACCGTCGCGACACCTCTAAAATGCCCCGGCCTTGACGCGCCACACATCGTTTCGGTAAGAAGGCCCTTCATTTCCACGAACGTCGCGTATCCCTGAGGGTACATCTCACTGTCTCCAGGAATAAAAATAACGTCCGTCCCGGCCTTGGCGCATATTTTTTTATCCCTTTCGATGTCCCTGGGGTATTTTTTAAAGTCCTCTTTGGGGCCAAACTGCGTGGGATTCACAAAAACGCTCACAATGACCGTATCACATTCCTTTTTCGCGGCCCTCACAAGGCTCACGTGCCCGCGGTGAAGATGCCCCATGGTCGGCACGAGACCGATCGTCTTCCCCTCCCTGTGCGCCCGGCGGGAATATTCGCGCATATCTTTAATTGTTTTGATTATCTTCATTTAACCCTTGCCACCTGGTGCCTGGCACTTGGCACAATGAATACAATTCCCTGGCCGTCTTCCTTATGACCGGATGAACAACATCCGGAGCTATCTCGGCCAAGCCTCTAAGAACAAAGGCCCTCTCATGCATCCGGGGATGCGGGATGATAAGGTCATCCGTGTCCATGACCATTCCATCGAATAGAAGTATATCAATATCTATAACGCGAGGGTGATCTTTTCCGGCGGGTTCCCGCCCTAATTCTCTTTCTATCTTTTTGACCGCTCTGAGACACTTTAACGGATCCAGAGTGGTCCTTATCTCCACCACACCGTTCAAATAGTCCTCTTGAGGAGGCCCACCAACGGGTCTGGTAGGATATAATGATGATCGCGAGATGACCTCTATGCCTTCTGCTTTATTCAGGTGATCGATCGCTTTTTCACAATTCTTTTTTTTGTCACCGATATTGGAGCCTATGCCGAGAAATACAATCGCCATAATTCCGTTCCGCGTATATCGTATTTAGTATGTCGTAGATCTAACGAACTCTCGTTTAAGCACGACATACGATATACGACATACGATTTACGAAAAGAACGCTTTCTTAATACGCTCTATCACTTCTTCCAACTTACCGCAATCGACGGTAAGCGCCATCCTGATATATCCTTCCCCATATTTACCAAAACCGTTGCCCGGGGTCACTACAATATCCGCCTTCTCGAGCATTGCTTTAGCGAGACCCGTAGAATCATAATTGCCGAATACCGGCGCCCAGACATAAAAAGTGGCTTTAGGCTTGGATACTTTCCATCCGATCGCATTGAGACCGTCAACAAGAACGTTCCGTCTCTCCGTATAAAGTCTGATCGCTTTTCCCCTAACTTCCTCGGCGTTCTTAAGCGCCTCTATGGAAGCTATCTGAATGGCCGTGAAAATACCCGAATCGACATTCGCCTTGACCTTGGCGAGACCCGCCAGAACGTCTGCATTCCCGACCGCCATACCGACCCTCCACCCGGTCATATTGAAAGTCTTGGACAGCGAATGGAACTCGATACCTATCTCCTTGGATCCCTTCACCTCAAGAAAGCTCGGCGGATCGAAATCGTCAAAGCTCATCTCGGTATACGCGGCATCGGAACAAACGATTATGTCATGCTTCCTGGCAAACTCTGCGACCTTCGAGTAAAAATCAAGATCGCACACCGCGCCCGTCGGATTACCGGGATAATTTATATGCATAAGTTTGCATTTTTTCGCCGCTTTCTCTTCTATGATATCGAGGTCCGGAAGAAAATCATTCTCCTCCAAAAGCGGCATGGGGTAGACCTGACCGCCCGCGAAGATCGTCCCGGAATTATATGGCGGATACCCCGGGTCAGGGGCCAGCACGACGTCCCCGGGATTTATGAACGCGAGCGGAATATGCGATATCCCGTCCTTGGAGCCGAGAAGAGGCAGAACTTCCGTGTCCGGATCGAGGTCCACGTTAAAACGGTATTTATACCATTTGGCCATCTCTTCTCTCAGACTGCGCAAGCCCCTGTTAAAAGCGTACTTATGCGTAGCGGCATCCTTTGCGGCTTCACGGAGCTCCTCAACTATAAAATCCGGTGTGGGTGAGTCCGGGTCGCCCACCCCGAGATCAATGATCGGGCGGCCTTCTTTGACCGCCTTCTGTTTCGCCTTATCGATCTCTTCAAAAAGATAGGGCGGCAGTTGTTTTAACCTGTCGGCATAATCTATCTTCATTTATCCCCTTTCAAACCCAGTACATCCGTCATCTTATAAAGACCAGGTTTTTTCCCTGCCACGAATTTCGCGGCCTTTATCGCGCCTACCACAAAAACATCGCGCGATTTCGCTTCATGCCGTATCTCTATCCTCTCATATTCCCCGTCAAAAACAACACCGTGGTTCCCTACCACTTCCCCCTCGCGGAACGCCTCGATCGGAACATCTTTGCCACACGCTTCCTTTATTATCTTCGCTATCATCTTGGCAGTACCGCTGGGTGAATCTTTTTTGTGAACATGATGGGTCTCGTCAACCTTGATAAAAAAATCCCTTCCCAGCACCTTCGCTGCTTCCCGTACAAGACCGAACAGAAGGTTCACCCCTATCGACATGTTCGGCGAATAAACGACCGGTATCTCTTTTGAAGCTTTCACGATAACGCTCTCAGTCTTTTCATCAAGCCCGGTCGTGCCTATCACGATCGGTATCTTTTTATCGGCGCACACCCGTACGTTCTCCAGTGTAGCGACGGGAGAAGTAAAATCGATCAAGCAGTCTATTTTCACCATTGTTTTCCCGAGTTCCGGCGACACCTTGATGCCCGTCTCGCGCGTACCGAGAACTTCACCAAGATCTTTCCCCACCATGGGGTTATCCTCCTGCTCGAAGACCGCTCCTATCTCGACATCTTCTTCTTGCATGGCGAGATCCGCGATACGCCCTCCCATTTTCCCGCATATGCCACATATCCCGATCTTTATCATACCCGACTCCTTAAACTTGACTACCCGACGCAAGCCGTCGGAAGATCGATCTTCCCCGGTAACCGGCCGCCGGGTATCCCACTTATATCAGTTTATAGCGTTCCAATATCTTCTTAAGCGATGCCTTGTTCGTTCCCTCCATTTCGCAAAGCGGAAGCCGCCATTCTTCCTCGATCATTCCCATCATACTCAAGGCCGTCTTAACAGGAATGGGGCTGGTCTCGCTGAACATAGCCTTTATCAAAGGTATTATTTCGTAATGTATCTTCCGGCTTTTTGCGATGTTTCCTTCGAGGAACGACTGTACCAGATCGTGCACCTGTCGTGGTATGATGTTGGCGACGACGCTCACCACACCCGTAGCGCCTAGCGCCATGAAGGGCAGCGTCATGGCATCATCACCGCTCATGACCGTTATGTCCGAGATCGCGAGGATATCCATGACCTGCTGCGCACTCCCTGCGGCTTCCTTGATCGCGACTATGTTCTTTACCTTCGACAGCCTCGCCACGGTCGAGGGCAACAGGGATATCCCTGTCCGTGACGGGACGTTGTAAAGCATTATCGGAAGGCCTGCCTCTTTGGCGATCGCAACATAGTGCCTGTACTGGCCTTCGGGGGTCGGCTTGTTATAATACGGCGTGATAACAAGAACACCGTCACATCCGGCTTTTTTCGCGTGGCGCGAAAGTTCGATGGCTTCTTTCGTACAGTTGGAACCGGTCCCGGCTACTACAGGCACCCTCCCCGCGACTATTCCCACCGTGAGGTCCATCAGATTCTTTTGCTCATCCAGCGTAAGCGTAGCAGCCTCCCCCGTGCATCCGCAGGGCACAAGACCGTCAGTCCTGTTCTTGATCTGGAATTCCACGAGTTTTCTAAAAGCTTTCTCATCGACCTTCCCGTTCTTGAACGGTGTGGCCAAAGCTACATATGATCCCTTAAATATATTCATATTCTCATATCCTCCCTTCATAAACGATATCTGCGGTACCTTCAAGATACACATCTGTGACCTTTTCTCCGGCTTTCCTGAAATATACCGTAAGGTCTTCCCCGCTTTTCGTATGCATGACAACGGGAGGCTCGACATAGCCCAAAAGCCCCAAGACCACGGCCGAGGCCACGGTGCCCGTACCGCATGCCAACGTTTCGTCCTCGACACCACGTTCATAGGTGCGTATGGCAGCTCCGGTCTTCGTAACGTTCCCGATAAAATTAACGTTCGTCCCGTCCGGCGCGAAAATAGGGTGCTGCCTGACCTTGCGCCCGGTTTCCTCTACCGGATAATTCTCGATGTCCTCAACGATAAGCACCGTATGCGGTACGCCCGAATTAACATGGTGCGCATTAACAAGGCTTTTGCCCAGCCCGATCGTTATCCCGAGCTTTATATTCTTCGGATCACTCATTCTGATCTTTACTTTGTCCGCGTTCACTTCGGCACGTAAGATCCCGGCCCCGGTCTCGAACGAAAGATCTTTTCCCCACCCGTTCACCGCCGCGTAAAGCGCGCTACACCTGGCCCCGTTCCCGCACATCTCGGCCTCTGACCCGTCTGGATTGATCACCCTCATCCTGAAATCCGCTTTTTTCGAGCTTTCAAGCACAAGTATTCCGTCCGCGCCTATGGCGAGGTTTCGCCGGCAAAGGTCTCTGGCTATCTCGGAATAATCAAATTTCCGATCGTCCAACGCGCCATTCTTATTATCTATTATCACAAAATCGTTCCCGCTCGCTACGGCCTTTGTGAAGGATATATCATATTTCTTCCTCACGTTCCGCTCCTATGCCAATTCTTTTATTATTTTTTCGCCACGCACGAGGTCCGAGTAAGTCTCCGCCCGCCGTATGATCCTCGTCTCCCCGTTTATCACCATGATCTCTGCCGGACGCGGCCTGGAATTATAATTGGAGGCCATCGCGTAACCGTACGCTCCCGCGCTCATCACTGCCAGGTACTCATCTTCCGAAAGGGCCGGAAGGTCCCTGTCGAGCGCCAGAAAATCACCGCTTTCGCATATCGGACCGACAATGTCGTATTTTTCAGGTTTCGATTTTATCTTTACTATAGGCATTATCTCGTGATAAGCGTCATAAAGGCTCGGCCGTATAAGATCGTTCATGCCCGCGTCGACTATGGCGAACTTCTTGCCCGTGGAGCCGGTCTTCACATAGAGTATTTTGCAGACAAGGATGCCGCTGTTGCCAACGATGAACCGCCCGGGCTCAAGTATGATCCTGAAAGACTGTTTCCTGACAAGCGGTACTATCCGCGCCGCGAACTCGGCCGCGGTAGTGGCTTTTTCCGAACGGTATATGATGCCGAACCCCCCGCCTATGTTCAAATGTTCTATCTCGATCTTGCTCCTCGATATAAAATCAAGCACTTTCGCGAGCGATTCTACGAACGGTCCCGCGTCTGTTATCTGTGACCCTATATGAACGTGCACGCCTTTAAGGGCGACATTTGAATATTTGTTCGCGTTATCAAAAACATCTTCCGCCGTCTTGAAATCGATGCCGAATTTCTTCTCCTTGCTTCCCGTCGTTATGTAATCATGCGTCTTGGGCTTCACGTCGGGGTTGAGCCTCAGCGCCACTCTCGGTTTTTTCCTGAGCCGCTTTGCCACCGAATCTATCATGATAAGCTCGGGAACGGACTCTACGTTAAAATAAAGGATGTTTTTCCTGATCGCCTGTTCGATCTCTTTCTCGGTTTTACCGACGCTCGCGTATACTATCCTCTCGGGAGGGCACCCGATCTTCGAAGCCTTATAAAGCTCGCCGCCAGAGACGATATCCAGGCCGGCACCCTCGTTCACAAGGGCCCTGCAGATATTCATATTGGAATTGGCCTTCATTGAGAAGCAGATAAGAGGGTCTATTTCCCTGAAGGCGTCTTTTATCTTCCTGAAATGGTCTATCAGCGTCTTATGGCTGTACAGATAAAAAGGCGTAGGATACACTTTAACGATATCCGCCAGCGGGACATCCTCACAATACAGCATATTCTCTTTATACCGGAACTCATTCATCGTATATCACCTTAGCTTCCTCTTCCAGGACTCAATTTCTTTTTTCACAAGATCGGGATTGGTGCTCCCGATTGTTTTTTTCATTTTAACGGAGACCTCTGGATTCAGATATTTGTACACGTCCTTGTCCAAGGCATCCGAAAAACCTTTCAATTCCGAGATCGAAAGGTCAGAGATATTTATACCTTTTTCCACACAGTGCCTGACCACCCTGCCTACCGTCCAGTGGGCCTCTTTAAAAGGCATACCCTTGCGGACAAGATGCTCAGCAAGGTCCGTGGCGTAAATGAATTCATCCTCGAGCTTCCCGAGCGCCGCTTCTTTCTTAAGCTCGATCGTCCCCACGAGGCCTTTCATGATATCCAGTTCCGCCGCTACGGTCTCTACCGACTGTACAAGGAAACGTTTGTCTTCCTGCAGGTCCCTGTTATACGCGTGCGGCAGACCTTTTAAAAGGACAAGCAGAGAATTGAGCGCGCCGATAACGAGCGCAGCCCTTCCCCTGACAAGTTCCAGGACATCGGCATTCTTCTTTTGCGGCATAAGTGAGCTGCCGGTACAATAGTCCTCATGTATATCGAGGAAACCGAACTCCGGGATGCTGTAAAGTATCATGTCCTCACTGACCCTCGAAAGATGCACCGCCGTCATGGAAAGGGCGAAAACGAACTCGGCGATAAAGTCCCTGTCGCTGACGGAATCTATGCTGTTGGCAGAGACTTTGCCGAACCCGAGTTTATCGGACACGAAGTCCCTCCTGAGATCCAACGCGGAACCCGCCAGAGCCCCAGATCCCATGACTGAAACATCGGTACGGCCCAGGGCGTCATCGACCCTCTCCCTGTCGCGTTCGAGCATCTCCACGTACGCCATGAGAAGGTGCGAAAAAAGCACGGGCTGCGCGTGGTTCAAATGCGTATACCCCGGGATAATGTTCCCGTGGAATTTGTCGGCGGCCCCGACAATCGCTCGCTGTAATTCCTTTATAAGGCCCATGACCCTTTTCATGGCGTCCTTGCAGTAAAGCCTCATATCGCAGACGACCTGCTCGTTGCGGGACCTCCCTGTATGCATCTTCTTCGCGGACTCCGGGACTTTGTTCTCCACGTATGACTGTACCGCAGAATGCACGTCTTCATGCTTGTCAAGATCGGCAGTACCCTTTTCAACCATGCCCAGGAACTCGTCCAGAGCGCCTGTTATGTCTTTCCTCTCGGAAGAAGAAACATACCCGCACTTCTCCAGCATCTCCACATGCGCCTTTGTGCCGAGACAATCGTACCTGGCCAGTATTCCGTCGATATCGATACTGGACGTGAAATCGAACACGCGGGGGTCCATTTCTTTTTTCTCGAACCTTCCTCCCCAGAGTTTAGACGACATGTTCTCTCCTTGATAATTAGTATTGCGTATTGAGTATTGCGTGTCATGCAAACCCATAACTCAATACCCAATACGCAATACTCAATACATACTATGTTCTATACGGCATTGCCCAAAGATCTATGAACCCTTTGGCCAGCGTCTGGTCGAACACGTCCCCTTCGCCATATGTCGCGAGGGACAGTTTATATCTTGAATAAGGGCTCTTCCTGCCGACGACCGTGGCTTTTCCTTTATAAAGTTTCATCCTAACGTCCCCGGTCACGGTCTCCTGTGTCTTATCGATAAAAGCGTCCAGCGCCTCTTTTAAAGGCGTGAACCAGAGCCCGTAATACACCAGTTCCGAATACCTGACGGACACCCCTTCCTTATAACGCCTGAGCTCCCTGTCGAGAACAAGTTCCTCAAGGGCCGTGTGCGCCGCATAAAGTATCTCGGAAGCCGGCGCTTCGTACACCTCGCGCGACTTTATCCCGACAAGCCGGTCTTCGACCATATCGACCCTTCCGATACCGTGCCTGGCACCGGTCAGATTAAGCACCTTTACAAGTTCGACAGGCTCATATTTTTTGCCGTTTATTTTCACCGGCATGCCTTTATCGAACGTCACCTCCACATATTCCGGTTTCGACGGCGCTTTCTCCGGACGTGCAACGGAAATATAGGTATTGTCCGGCGGCTCATACCACGGGTCCTCAAGTTTCCCGCTTTCTACGCTGATCCCCCAGAGGTTCACGTCTATACTGTAAAGCTTTTTTTTGGTCTGTTCTATCGGCAAATTGTGTTTTTTCGCGTAATCAATCTCTTCTTCCCGAGTTTTGAGCTCCCATTCCCTTACCGGGGCGATCACCTTGATGCCCGGGGCTTTAAGATGGAACGTCACCTCAAAACGCACCTGGTCGTTGCCTTTTCCCGTACATCCGTGCGCGATAAAATGCGCTTTCTCTTTTTTGGCCGTCTCTACCATGGCGCTCGCGATAAGCGGCCTGGAGAGCGCAGTAGCAAGATTATATTTCCCCTCGTAAACGGCACCCGCTTTCAGAGCGGGGAAAACATAATCCTCTATGAATTCTTTTTTAAGGTCCTTTACAACACATTTTTCGGCGCCTATTTTGAGGGCCCTTTTACGCGCGTTCTCCGTGTCCGCCCCCTGCCCGACATCTGCCATAAAACAGACGACCTCATATCCTTTGTCCATGAACCATTTTATAGCGACCGAAGTATCAAGTCCGCCGGAATACGCGAGAACGACTTTCTTTTTGCTCATTTTATTCACCTTTTTTCCGTTATTCGTTTTTCGTTGCTCGTTGTTCGTTTATTGTTTCTTCTTAGCAAGCAGTTTCAGGAGCACCGCTTTCTGCACGTGCATCCTGTTCTCCGCCTGGTCGTAAACAATAGAACTTTTACTGTCGATCACATCGGTTATTTCCTCTCCCCTGTGCGCGGGCAGACAATGCATAATAAGCGCGTCTTTGCCCGTCGCCCTCAGAAGAGCCCCGTTCACCTGGAATGCGGCAAAGTCCCTGAGACGTTTCTCTCTCTCATCTTCCTGCCCCATGCTTACCCAAACATCGGTATAGATCACGTCACATCCCCTGACCGCTTCCTGCGGGTCCAGAAAAAGTTCAAAAATGGCCCCCGTATCCTTGCCAATGCTTATCGCCTCACCGAGTATATCTTTGGTCGGTTCATACCCGCGAGGAGTAGCGACGTTCATGCTGAGCCCTACATGCGCCGCGGCGACAAGGAGCGAGTTAAGCACATTGTTACCGTCACCCACAAAAGCGATCTTTATTTTTTTAAAAGACCCGAACCTTTCCTTTATCGTAAAAATATCCCCAAGTGCCTGGCAGGGGTGCTCCAGGTCCGAAAGACCGTTTATCACAGGAACACTCGAATACGTGGCGAGCGTCTCCACGTCGCTATGCGAGAACACGCGCGCGACCATACCGCTCACATACCTCGATATCACGCACCCAACGTCCTTAACAGACTCGCGCGCGCCCATGCTTATCTCCTGGGGACTGAGGTAAAGCGTATACCCTCCAAGATGCGTCATCGCAACCTCGAAAGATATACGGGTCCTGTTTGACGGTTTCTGGAACAAAAGCGCGAGCGTCTTGTTCTTGAGCGCCTTTCTTTTGGCGAAAGGTGACTTTTTCAGCTTCATCGAGAGCGTAAGTATATCGAATATCTCGCGCCGGCTCAGGTCGTTCACCTTTAAGAGATCTTTTTTATTCATATTTTCCCCAGGGCCTTTTCAAGTTTTTTTACGGCCATATCGATATCTTTCTTCTTAACAACGATCGGCGGCATTATGCGCAGGATATTCTTCTGCGTACAGTTGATAAGAAGGCCTTCCGCGATACATATGTCGGTAATGGCCGAGGCGTCTTCCTTGTCAAGAACGGCGCCAAGCATAAGGCCCTTTCCCCTGACATCCTTGACCATTTTATTTTTCTTTTTGAGCTCCGCGATCTTTGACACAAGATATTTCCCCATTTTCACGGTATTGTCCAGAAGGTTGTCCTCCTCGATAGCTTCGAACACCCCGAGCGCGGCGGCGCAAACGATCGGGCTTCCCCCGAAAGTGCTCGCGTGCGAACCGGCCGTAAGAACACCCTTATGTTTCTCGTTCACCACGAGGGCGCCTATAGGAAGGCCTCCCCCCAGCGACTTCGCCAGCGTAATGACATCGGGCTCCACTTTATAATGCTGGTACCCGAACATCTTGCCCGTACGCCCCATACCCGTCTGCACTTCGTCCATGATAAGAAGAAGTTTTTTCTCGCGGCAAAGACAAGCGACGGCCTCCATATATTTTTCATCCGCCACGTTGATACCGCCTTCGCCTTGTATCGGCTCGAACATGATCGCGACAGTTCTTTCGGACACCGCTTCGCGCAACGCTTCTATGTCGTTAAAAGGCACGTGCTTGAACCCTTCGACAAGAGGAGAAAACCCCGTCTTGACCTTGTCCTGTCCCGTGGCGGTAAGGGTCGCGAGCGTCCTCCCGTGAAACGACCTTTCCATCGTGATCACCTCGAAGCGCCCCGTCGGATGGCCGTATTTCCTGGCCAGTTTTATCGCCCCTTCGTTCGCTTCGGCGCCGCTGTTGCAGAAAAAGACCTTTCCGGGAAAAGAATGCTCTATTATTTTTTCCGCCAGTACAGGCTGCACTTCATTATAGAAATTATTGGACACGTGCAGTATCCTCTTCATTTGTTCGCGCATTCTCTTTATCACCCGGGGGTGACAGTGCCCGATACCACTCACTGCCCAACCCGGGAAAAAATCCAGATACTTCTTTCCCTGCGTGTCCTCCACCCATACCCCTTTGCCTTTCACAAGACAAAGGTCCTGCCTCGTATAAGTGGGCAGAACATACTCCTCATACAAACTCTTTATTTTATCCATCTTCATATTTCAGCTTCCTTCATCTCCTTGCTCACAGTTCACTGTACTATGCCCTCACTATCTCCGTCCCGATACCCTTGTCGGTGAATATTTCAAGTAAGAGCGCGTGCTGGAGGCTTGCATCCACGACATGTGACTTACGCACCCCGCCCTCCAAGGCGTGTATGCAAGCTTTGACCTTCGGCAGCATCCCCCCCGCGATCACTTTTTGGTCTATCAGAAGATTGACCGCTTCAAGCGTAAGCGAATGCAACAGGCTCGAAGGATCGTCCTTGTCCTTCATAACACCTTTCACGTTGGTCAAAAGAACGAATTTCTCGGCGGCAAGCGCTATAGCAAGGTTACTGGCCGCCTCGTCCGCATTTATGTTGTAAAGCTTGTTGTCCCTGCCTTTTCCAACAGGGCACACGACCGGGATTATGTTAGTATCGATAAGCCTCCTGAGTATCGTCGTATCTATCGCGTTCACCGTGCCTACATATCCCAGATGTTCCCCACCTTTACGCGGCACGGTCTGTATCATATTGTTCTCTTTTCCGCTCAAGCCGAAAGCCTCCCCGCCATGCGCGTTGATCTCATTTACTAATTCCGCGTTGATCTCCATAAGAACGGAATCCACTACACCCATGGACTTTTCGCATGTGACTCTTAGCCCGTCTATGAATTTGACCTCGATGTTCTCCGCTTCCAGCCTTTTGCTGATGTCCGGACCTCCACCGTGCACAAGGACCGGCTTCATACCGGCGTAACGCATAAAAACCACGTCACGAAGCACGTTCGAACGCACCGCCCTGTCATGCAAAGCGCTCCCGCCATATTTAATAACGACTACTTTATTGAAGAATTTTTTTATGTAAGGAAGTGCTTCTATTAACACTTCGCTTTTTTTGATAGCTTCTTCCATCAGATCGTCCCCCTACGCACTCCGCACTATGCACTACGCACTTAAGTTGTATAATATGAATTTATAGCGATATATTTTTTCGATATATCGCAGGTATACGTTACCGCTTCGGCTTTTCCTCTATGAAGCAAAACTTCTATTTTTACTTCCTCTCCTTTAAAAACGTTTTTCTTCTGCCTTTTGCCTGGCCCCATGAACCTGCCGTTCTTGAAAAAAGTGACCCCGTCCAACGTTATATCCATGGTCTCCGGATCGAAATCTATCCCGCTCGCCCCGACGGACGAAGCGATACGTCCCCAGTTGGGGTCTCCGCCGTGTACCGCGCATTTCACAAGAAGAGAATTCGCTATAGCATCGGCCGCTTTCTTGGCCTCCTGCGGCGTTTTCGCCTTCTTCACGGACACCTCTATGAACTTCTCGGCCCCTTCGCCGTCACGGACAATCATTTTCGCCAGCTCAAGAGAGATCTCGCCCAAGTTACGTGAAAAGATCTCGTAATCCTTTCCTTTTCCTTCGACAGTTTTATTTCCCGCCTCGCCGTTAGCGAGAACCACAAGGGTATCGTTCGTACTCATATCGCCGTCCACCGTTATGGCATTAAAAGACCTTTCGTTGCTGACAAAAAGGGCTTTTTTCAAAGCCTCGCGCGAAATGTCCACGTCCGTCAAAATATAACAAAGCATGGTGGCCATATTCGGATTTATCATCCCCGCGCCTTTCGCGACACCGACCATGCTGACGTTCTTTCCGCCTATATCGAAATATCTTGTCACTATCTTATGGAACCTATCTGTCGTCATTATGCCTTCCGCGGCGTTCACAAGTCCTTCCCTGGATAGCCCGGCAACGAGCTTCGGCATCCCCTCCATTACGGGCTCAAGACGCATCGGTTTACCTATGACCCCCGTCGACGAAACAAGCACGGTCGCTGCCGGAACGTTCAGGGCCCGCGCGGCCGCGTTCACCATTTTCTTCGCATCGAGTAGCCCCCTTTTACCGGTCATACAGTTCGCGTTGCCGCTATTGACGATCACGGCCCGCACATGATCGGTGTTCTCTAACTGCTCTTCCGAAAAAACCACGGGAGCGGCCTTGACCTTGTTCGTCGTAAAAAGCGCGGCCGCCTTGCAATCCGTTCTGGAATAAAAAAGCGAAAGGTCTTTCCTCTTCTTTTTAAGCCCGGAATGTATACCGTTGGCCAGAAAACCTTTTGGAAGCAAAATATTCATATTTACCCGGAAGCTCCTTTTTCTTCTTTGAGATGGACGAACTATTCAAGCCCTGCCTTCTCATCCAGCCCGTACATTATGTTCATGTTCTGCACAGCCTGACCGCTCGCTCCTTTTAGAAGATTGTCTACAACGGACACGATCACGACCATTCCGCGTGACACTTTTATACCGATATCACAGAAATTCGTCCCGGCAACATCCGAGATCTGCGGCAATGTTCCTTGGCCGCAGATCCGCACGAACGGCTCCATTTTATAATGTTCCCTGTATATCCCCAGAAGGGCCTCTTCTTCGGGCATATTTTTATGGGGAATATATATAGTGGACAGTATCCCCCTCCTCAGAGGCACAAGATGCGGGGCAAAATTCACACGCACTTCCTTCCCCGCGGCCTTTCCCAACACATATTCCATTTCCGGTATATGTTGATGGGCGTTCGGCTTATAACATTTAAGGGTCTCGTCCACTTCGCTGTAGCTCAAAGATATCTCGGCTTTTCTGCCGGCCCCGGTTGCGCCGCTTTTTGCGTCCACTATGACGGTCAAACCGTCCTTAGCGATCGTTTTGATCAACGGGAGCAACCCCAGTATCACACTTGTGGGATAACATCCCGGGTTCGCCACAAGTTCCGCTTTTTTAATTTGCTCTCTGTTCAATTCCGGAAGTCCGTAAACGGCCTTGGGCAAATTACCCGCGTCAAGATGTTCCGTCTTGTACCATTTGGCATAAACATCGGCCGGCAGCCTGAAATCAGCGGAAAGGTCTATAACTTTTTTGCCCTTTTCAAGGAACGCACCGGCAAAACGCATCGACTCGGTGTGCGGTAAAGCGAGAAAAGCCACATCACAAAGCTCGGATATCTCCTCCACGTCTATTTTCTTCAGAGGGATGGCCACTCTTTTCTTGAACCTGGGGAAAAGCCCCGCGTACTCCAAGGGGTTTTCCGTACGCGACGATAAAGAAACTATCTCCACGTAATGGTTCCTGGAAAGGCAATATACCGTTTCCTCCCCCGTGTACCCTGTGGCCCCGACGACCGCGGCTTTGATTTTTTTAGTCATTTTTCACTTCCGGTCAGTTTTTTTTAACAACAATACCCTGCAGAAGTTGCATGAATTTTTAAGTATAAATTAAAAGACCTATCCCTGTCAATATAAAATCACCAGGATAGGTCTTTTTAATTTATTTAAATATTTTTATATGATGAAGTTAACGTTTCGAGAACTGGAAATGCTTCCTGGCGCGTTTCTGCCCGTACTTTTTCCGTTCTTTAGCTCTGGGGTCACGCGTCAAAAAACCCGCTTTTTTCAAAGTTATCCTTAATGCGCCATCGACCTCAAGAAGCGCCCTCGCGATCCCCAGCTTAAGCGCCCCGGCCTGTCCGGTCAACCCGCCTCCGTCGACGTTGGCAAAAACATCATATTTATTCAAAGTCCCGGTTATATCCAGAGGTTTCACAGCTATGATCCTGTGCGTCTCCCTGGGGAAGTAATCGGCAAATTCCCTCTTATTGACCTTTATCTTACCCGTACCCGCGATAAGCCTTACCCTCGCGACGGATTCCTTGCGCCTTCCCAACCCTTCAAAATACTTTTTTGTCTCAGTCATTGATCCCTCTTATTTTTATTTTCAATTCTTTAGGAGCCTGCGCCATATGCGGGTGTTTATCACCCACGTACAATTTGAGGCGCCGAAGCAACTTTACGGAAAGCCTGTTCTTGGGAAGCATGCCCTCTACGGCGTGCCTTAACACATACTTCGGGTCCTTGACGAGCATCTTTTCACACGATATCTCTTTGTACCCACCCGGATACCCCGAAAAACTCCTGTAGTTCTTCATGGTGCTTTTTTTGCCGGTAAGCCGCACTTTGTCGCAATGCAGTACCACCACCCCGGCGCCTTTATTCTCGTAAGGCGTGAAATCAACGCGGTTCTTTCCCCTCAAGAGAGAGGCTATTGTAGAAGCCAACCTGCCGAGGACCTTCCCCGTCGCGTCAACAACATACCAATCGTGCTTGATATACGTATCTACTTTGCTCTTCTTCGTTTTAGTGCTCATAACCCCTCATTTTATTCGTGGAATTCAGAAATTAGAGATGTGAATTTAACACATTTGAATGGTTTTGTCAACCGGAATATACGGCAGAACGACTATCGGCAGTTCAAAGATATAGATACCGCCACCTCTAAATACCCTTAAAACACGCCTTTCCCGGCGGGAACGGCGCCCAAAAACGGTCACCGAGGACGTATCACTTCACGATAAAGCGCACTGACCTGTTTCTTGTAGAACGTGTTAAAGATCAAATTCACTTCATGTTTAAAATTCTTGTTCTCAAAATCGACTTTTTTCTTTATCTCCCGCCTTCTAAAACTCAGTTCTTTTTCTTCCCTGGGAAACATAAGAGTCATGAGCCCCCCCCTTTTTCTTTCTATTGCATGCTCCGGACTGCCCCTCCCGACTGAACAATCAACAACCAACTTTCTTTGCACTTGGTTTAACAAGTATGAAACAAGTATAGAGCAAGTATATATACTTGTCAATAAAAAATTACAAAAATGCTTACAATTACTGCGGAAAAACAAAGCGATAAGCTAACAAAAAAGCCCGACCGCTTATTGGATCAGCGATCGGGCTTTAAGGATAGTCATTCTCTCATTCGGGATCAGTTCCGGCACCGGAAAGTTTTTTCTCTATGCGTTCCAGATAATAGTCGGTCTTTTCGTAATCTGGGTATATCTCTCTCACCTGCTCAAGTTTTTGTTTCGCCGCCGAATAATTCTCTTTTCTGTAATCTTCCAGCGCTTCCTTATATATAGGGTCGACCTTACGGATCTTTTCAAGGAATTCCTGGACAAGCTTTTCCATTTCTTCGGCTTTTTTCATCTCGTCTATTTTCTGGGACACGAGATTGTCATAGCGGACGGCTTCCGCGTTGTTCGCATCAAGCTTAAGTGCATCTTTGAATTTCATGGAAGCTTCCTCGTATTTCCCGCCGCCATACAGGTCCTTGCCGGACAATACAAGGGTCTCGATCGCTTTCTTTTTCTTCTGTTCTTCCTCGCGCGCTTTCGACTTTAACGCCTTTTCTTCCGCTTCTTTCTGCTTCGCTATCTCTCGAGCTTTCTCACGCTCGGCTTTCTCTTTCTCAAGTTCCGCTTTCCGCGCTGTCCTCTCCTGCTCGGCTTTCGCCTCTTCCTCGGCTTCCTGCTTC